>Ga0180434_10000155_pt1 | contig 102868 bp, 95 predicted proteins | sample SS_ome_7_FD_132453 | JGI IMG/M metagenome (GOLD analysis project Ga0180434, IMG submission 132453) | Hypersaline lake sediment archaeal communities from the Salton Sea, California, USA - SS_1_D_2 metaG | ecosystem: Environmental > Aquatic > Non-marine Saline and Alkaline > Hypersaline >... | reverse complement strand
CAGGACCCCGCCGTCCTTGGCCCGCAGCGGGACGACATGGCCGGGTTTGGTGAAGTCGTGGGCGATGCTCGCGGGGTCGGCGAGGAGCCGCATCGTGGTCGCCCGGTCCGACGCGGAAATCCCAGTACCCACACCGTGTCTGGCGTCGACGGTGACGGTGTAGGCGGTCCCGTGTTTGTCCTGGTTGACCGCGTACATCGGCAGCAGCCCGAGACGGTCGCAGATCGGGCCGTCCAGCGGCACGCAAAGATAGCCGGAGGTGTAGCGCACCATGAAGGCCACCAGTTCCGGAGTTGCCTTCTCTGCGGCGAAGATCAGATCACCCTCGTTTTCGCGGTCTTCATCGTCGATGACGACGACGGCCTTGCCCGCCGCGATATCGGCAACCGCCCGTTCGACGGTGTCCAGTCTCGTCATCGTTGCCGCCTGCCCGTCACACCCGCAGCCGCCGTGATCCCTGACTGGGGTTTTCCGATGGACTCCCTGGTGATAGTCCCGGAACCAGTATGGACCACCGGCCATTGCCGGTTATCGCCCGTTGCGCACCGAAGCCGTCGGTCAATGCAATGCGCTTGCTGACCGGCGACATCGGAGCGCACGGCAGCTTAACGGGAAATGAATCCTCGGTGCCCGAAGGGTTTCGGCACCGCGCCGCCGGCGCGCCGCTCCCGGCCAGGTAGCCATGTCATTCCCGCAGCAAGCCGGACTGCCGCCGACACCTCGGCCCCGCCGGCCGCCTACCCCGCGTGCCCGAGGCCGCCATCCGGAGGCCCTGTCGCGAACCCCGGTCGTGATTACGCTGATCGTTGCCGCGAGACCGGCACTCGGAGCACCGCCCAACCTGACCGCAAACCCGCACGTAAATCAATCACGGAGGTAACGACCATGGACCGACCCGGGGTCGACGTCAGCGTACTGGGCGTGCTGCCGATCCGGGCTACCGAACTGAGTTCCGCCGATGCCGTCGAGCAGTGGCTGCGGTCGGCCGGTTCCGCCGAGCGAAGCCGCCAGCTGGCGCCCATGTCCCGCGATGAGCTGGCCGATTTCGTGTCATTGCTGAACTCCACGACCGGCCCGGAGCTGCTCGGCTCGGTCGATCCAGATCTGGCGGCCGAGGTCGTCCGGTCGACCAGCGTTGCGCAGGCGGCCGGCTGGCTGGAAAAAGTCGATCCCGATCTCGGCGCGGAAATCCTTCGGGCAGCACCGAATTCGACCGTCAAGTCGCTACTCGCCCAGATCGGCCCGGAAAACTCCCGGACACTGCAGGAAATCCTTCGGTGCCCCCCGCGATCGGTCTCGGCGCACATCCTGCCGGACGTGTTCACCGTCACCGAGACGATGACCGCGGCTGGTGCCGAAGCCGCGGTGCGGTCCCAAAGCGTGCACGTGCGAGGCCGGGCCCGTGCTGATGCCTACATCTATGTCACCGACGATGAACGTCGGTTGACCGGGCTACTGGAATTCCAGGACCTGGTGCTCGCCGAACCCGACCGGATCATCTCGGAATTGATGCGCGCCGAACCGCTGGCGGCCGGCCCACTCATCGATGCCGAGGAGGCGGCCAAAGCACTGATCGACCACGAGCTGGCTGCGCTGCCGGTGGTGGACGACGACCGTAGGCTCCTCGGGGTCCTCACCGCCGACGTCGCCACCGATATCCTCAACCGGCAGACCACTGAGGATGCCGAACGCCAGGGCGGCTCGGAGCCGCTCGAAGTCCCGTACCTGCGGGCTTCCCCGCTGAGGCTGTGGCGTAAGCGGATCGTCTGGCTGCTGGTGCTCTTCCTGGCTGAGGCCTACACCGGGACCGTGCTGCGGGCATTCCAGGACGAGATGGAAGCCGTCGTAGCGCTGGCCTTCTTCATCCCCCTGCTCATCGGAACCGGTGGTAACACCGGCACCCAGATCACCACCACCCTGGTGCGGGCGCTCGCAACCGACGAGGTGCGGCTCCGTGACCTACCGCGAATCCTGTCCAAGGAGATGTCGACGGGGTTCCTCATCGCGGGAACCATGGCGCTGGCAGCCCTTATCCGGGCATGGACACTCGGGGTGGGAATGGAGGTGACCATCACGGTATGTCTGACCATCGCGGCGATCGTGCTGTGGTCATCGCTGGTGGCGTCGGTACTGCCGCCCACCCTGAAGAAGCTCCGACTGGATCCCGCGGTTGTTTCCGCACCCATGATCGCGACCGTCGTGGACGGCACCGGGCTGATGATCTATTTCATGATCGCCCACCTGACCCTGCCCCAACTGGCGGGCCTCTAGACGTTCATGTCAGCGCCCGGGCCTTCTGGCGAACCGGCGACACGATGAATGCGAGAACGCCGGGCCGAGCGGCTGCGGATCCAGCTGAATTCAGACTGGCCGGTCCGCCGAGGGACCTCGCGCGGTGAGCAGCCGTTCCACATATTTCGCGATCACGTCGACCTCAAGGTTGACCGCTGCCCCCATGGGCGCATGCCCGAGCGTCGTCAGCGCCAGCGTGGTGGGAATCAGGGAGACCTCGAACCAGTCCTCGCCCAGGCCGGACACTGTCAACGAAACACCGTCGACCGTTATTGACCCTTTCTCCACCACGTAGCGGGAAATGCTGTGCGGCAGCGAAATTCGCACCACCTCCCAGTGCTGTGACGTTGACCGCGCGACCACCTCCCCGGTGCCGTCGACGTGGCCCTGCACGATATGCCCGCCCAGTCGGCTGTCCACGGCCGCCGCCCGTTCCAAGTTGACCTTGCTACCGGGGGCCAGCGCACCGAGGCTCGACCGGTTCAGGGTCTCGGCCATCACATCGGCGCTGAACCGGCCGTCGGGCAGCGCCTCCAGAACCGTCAGACAAACCCCGTTGACGGCGATGGAGTCGCCGTGGCGGGTGCCTTCGGTGACGACCGGTCCGCGGATGGTCAGCCGTGCCGCGTCCCCGAGATCGTCCAGGAGCACGATCTCACCGAGTTCCTCCACGATTCCGGTGAACATCGTCCCAATCTAGCGGGATTGATCCAGCCGCTTCTCACCGTGAAACGCCGCGGCCGGATTGTTGTTGAAGTTCGGGACCCGCCGATAGCCGCGGGCCTCGTAGAACGCCTGGGCGTGGGGTTGGCGCGAACCGGTGTCCAGCCGGGCTATCCGGTAGCCCAGGCCACGGGCGGCATCCTCGAGGGCACCCAGCAGCGCACCGGCCACCCCGGCCCTCCTGGCCTCCGGCACCACGTACATCCGCTTGATCTCGCAGGTACCATCGGGCAGCCGTTTGATTCCACCCCCGCATACCGGGATGCCGTCGCGATAACCGACCAGGAACGTCCCGTCGGGCGGACCGAGTTCGGCGGGGCCTGCCCTGGGCATCCAGGGGGCGTCGAGATCCAGGCCGTCGTACAGATCGCGCATCTCGGCGACCATCGCCGACACCAGGGCGGCGGCATCGCCGGTATCCACGGCGCTAGGCCGAAATTCCAGCTCATCGGGCACAGAAACACTCATACCCATGCGGTGCCCCCGGCACAACCCAGGCCTCATCGGCCGGGCTCTGATGATCCGACCACTACGATGCAGCTATGTCGATGTTCCGCCGAGCCTTTGCCGTGTTTGCCGCGCTTCTCGCCGCCGCCCTGCTGGTGTCGGGTTGTTCGAAGAAAGCAGAAGAACCGCTGCCGGATGCCGCAGGCCTGATCAACCAGTCCATCGCGACCACCAAAACCCTCAAGAGCGCGCACCTCGAGATCGTCGTCAACGGCACGATCGACGGGCTGCCGGTGAAAACCCTCTCGGGGGATCTGACCAACGTGCCGGGTGTGGCCATCAAGGGCAGTTCCACGATCTCGATGGGAGGATCCGACGTCGATATCGAACTCGTGGTTCTCGAGGGCACGCTGTACGCGGCGCTGACCCCGAACAGCTGGCTGGACATGGGCCCGGCGGCCGACGTCTATGACCCGTCGGTGATCCTCAACCCCGACACCGGGCTGGCCAACATGTTGGCCAGCGTCACGGAGCCCAAGTCAGCCGGCTTCGCGACCATTGACGGCGTGCCCACCGTGAAGATCACCGGCAAGGTCGGCCCCGAAGCGGTCAACAATCTCATCCCCCAACTCAACGCGACCGGCGATCTGCCGGCGACGGTGTGGATCGAGAAGGACGCGCCCAATCAGCTGGTGCAGGCCCAGATCGACCAGAGTGAGGGCAATAACGTCCAGCTGACGCTGTCCGACTGGGATAAGCCCGTCACCGTCACCAAGCCGGCGGTCTGATGCCGGAGGCCGCGATAGCCGAGGCGGCGCAGATCCCCGGACGCAGCCGGCGGATCGCGATCGGAGCCGGCAGCCTCGCAGTGCTGCTCGGAGCGCTCGACACCTATGTCGTCGTCACGATCATGGTCGACATCATGCGTGATATCGGCATCCCGATAAACAAACTTCAGCAGGTCACACCAATCATCACCTGGTATCTGCTGGGCTATATCGCGGCCATGCCGCTGCTGGGTCGGTTGTCCTACCGGTTCGGCCGCAAGCTGGTGCTGCAGCTGAGCCTGGCCGGGTTCGCGCTCGGCTCGGTGGTCACCGCGCTGTCCAGTGACCTCACCACGATGGTGATCGGCCGGCTGATCCAGGGGATGGCCAGCGGCGCCCTGCTGCCGGTGACGCTGGCACTAGCCGCCGATCTGTGGTCGGCCCGCAACCGGGCCGCCGTCCTCGGCGGGATCGGCGCGGCCCAGGAACTGGGCAGCGTGCTCGGACCTCTCTATGGAATCGGCGTGGTGTGGCTGCTCAACACCTGGCGCGATGTGTTCTGGATCAACGTGCCGCTCAGCCTGATCGCAATGGTGCTCATTCATATCAGCCTGCCGGGCCACACACGCAGTTCCGAGCCCGAACGCGTCGATGTCGTCGGCGGTGTGCTGCTGGCGATCGCGCTCGGCCTGGCGGTCTGGGGGTTGTACAACCCTGCCCCGGACGGAAAGCAGATACTGCCCAGCTACGGGCTGCCCCTGCTGGGCGGTGCGGTGCTCGTGGCGATCGCGTTCGTGGTGTGGGAGCGGTTCGCCCGGACCAGGCTCATCGAACCCGCCGGCGTGCGGGCGGTCCCGTTCCTGGCCGCGCTGGGCACCTCGGCCTGCGCGGGTGCCGCCCTGATGGTGACACTAGTCAACGTCGAGCTGTTCGGGCAGGGTGTGCTGGGCAAGGACCAGGTGGGCGCCGCGTTCCTGCTGCTGCACTTCCTGGTCGCACTGCCGATCGGCGCGCTGGCGGGGGGCTGGCTGGCCATCCGGATCGGTGACCGGGTGGTGGCCGTCGTCGGCATGCTGATAGCCGGGTTCGCCTACTGGCTGGTGTCGCACTGGAACCTGGACGTCATGTCAGCCCGTCACCACCTCGGGCCGGTATCACTGCCGGTCTTCGATACCGATCTCGCGCTGGCCGGAATCGGGCTGGGCCTGGTGATCGGCCCGCTGACCTCGGCTGCGCTTCGCGTGGTCCCGGCAGCCCAGCACGGTATCGCCTCCTCGCTGGTGGTGGTGGCCCGGATGACCGGGATGCTGATCGGCGTCGCCGGCCTGACGGCCTGGGGCCTCTACCGGTTCAACCAGATCCTGGCCACCCTGCCGACCACCCAGGCCGACACCCTGGCGGCCAAGGTCGCCGGGGAGGCTCAGCGCTATCGCACCGCATTCGCCATGCAGTACGGCTCGATCTTCTTTATCACCATGATCGTGTGTCTGGCCGGGGCGGCGATCGCACTGCTGATCGGGGCCCGCGGGACCCACGCCATCGAGAACGACACGGAGGATGAGCGCCCTGAGGTCAATTGGCCCAAGCCTTCGTCGGGCACCCCGGCGGATCGGTAACCTCACCCACATGCCGGGAACGACGTGCTGACCGCGGCGCTGCGTGATTTGCAGTGGCGCAAGCGCCGGTTCGTCATCGCGATCGTCGGGACCGGACTGGTGTTCGCGATGACCCTCGTCCTGACCGGTCTCGCCAACGGCTTCCGGGTGGAGGCCACCCGAACCGTCGATTCCCTGGGTGTCGACGCCTATCTGGTGAAATCGGGTGCCACCGGCCCGTTTCTGGGATCGTCAGCCTTCGCCGCCACCAAACTTCAGGTTCCCGGGGTGTCGATAGCGGTGCCATTGGTCTATGGCAGCGCCACAATGCCCGACGGAGCCTCGGCGCGCAGCGTCAACGTCTTCGGGGCACCGGTGCGCGGTCCGGGGATGCCCGCGGTGTCAGAGGGCCGCCCCCCATCCGAACCGCACGAGGCCGCAGTCTCCAGCACCATGGGCAAACCGATCGGCAATACCGTCGAGGTGGGTTCGCGCAATCTGCAGATCGTGGGGATCGTCGACGACTCGACGGCGCTGGCCGGACAACCGAATGTATTTCTCACCGTCACCGGAGCGCAGACCCTGCTGTTCTCCGGTCAGTCGCTGATCTCCTCCATCGGGGTGATCGACCCGCCGGAGCGCACTCCGAGTGGTTTCAAGCTGGTCAGCCGGGCCGGGGCGATCGACGACCTGCTGCGGGCGCTCAGCGGTGCCCGGCAGGCGATGAGCCTGATGGCCGGCCTGCTGTGGGTGGTGGCCGCGATGATCGTCGGTTCGATGATCTACATGTCGGCGCTGGAACGAACCCGCGACTTCGCCGTCTTCAAAGCGGTCGGGGTACCGACCCGCTCCATCCTGGTCGGGCTGGCCATGCAGGCGATCATCGTCGCCGTGTTGTCCGCCGTTCTGGGCGGCGCGCTGTCAATTCTGCTCGGACCGCTGTTCCCGATGCGGGTGGACGTTCCGCAAATCGCTTTCGTGCTCTTGCCTGTCGTTGCGGTTACCATCGGGGTCATGGCCAGCCTCGCCGGCCTGCGCCGGGCCGTGGTCGTCGATCCGGCAGTGGCCTTCGGAGGACCTTAGATTCATGTCTGACCTGCGAATTAAAGACCTTGTCGTGGAATATGCCAGCGGCCAGGAGACCGTACGCCCGATCAACGGGCTGAGCCTGGACGTCTCCGCGGGATCGCTGGCAATTCTGCTGGGACCCAGCGGATGCGGGAAGACGACGCTGCTGTCCTGCCTCGGCGGGATCCTGCACCCGACGGCGGGCCGGATCGAGTTCGGCGATATCGACCTGACCACGCTGGACCAGCGGGCGCTGTCGGAATACCGGCGCAACACCGTGGGCATCGTGTTTCAGGCATTCAATCTGGTGCCCAGCCTCACCGCGATCGAAAACGTGATGGTCCCCCTGCGGGCGGCCCGGTGGTCGCGCCGGAAGGCCCATGACCGTGCCGCCGAACTGCTGGACCGCGTCGGGCTCGCCGAGCGGGTACACCACCGGCCCGGGGACCTCAGCGGTGGGCAGCAGCAACGGGTCGCCGTGGCCCGCGCCATCGCCCTGGACCCACCGCTGCTGATAGCCGACGAACCGACCGCCCACCTCGATTACATCCAGGTCGAAGGGGTGCTTCGGCTGATCCGGGAGCTGGCCTCCGGTGACCGGGTGGTCGTGGTGGCCACCCATGACACCCGGATGCTGCCACTGGCCGATCGCGTGGTGGAGTTGGTACCGCACCTCTCGGCGTCGACCCACGAACCGGAAACCGTCGCGATTCGGGCAGACGAGACCCTGTTCGAGCAGGGCACCATGGGCGAGTCGATCTACGTGGTGTCCGACGGCGAGATCGAGATGGTCCGCGAATTACCGGGCGGCGGTGAGGAACTCCTCAAAGTCGCGGGCCCCGGCGACTACTTCGGCGAATTCGGACCGCTGTTCGCCCTGCCCCGCAGCGCCACCGCGCGCGCGAAAACGCAGGCGACGTTGACCGCCTACACCGTCCAGCAATTCCGGGAATTATTGGGCGCCAGCGGATCCCGGGAGATCATTGAGCACAAGTCGCTGGACGAGGACGAGTAGGGCCGACTCAGTCAGCGGGAATCAGGCTGATCAGCAGATCCGGATCGATACGCCGGACACCGTCGTACCTCCAGCGCAGAGCACCCGCGATGCTGACGACTCCGACGTCATCGACGGCCGTGACCGGCCCGCCCAGCAAGATCGGTGCGACGTAGGCCAGAATCCGGTGCACCACCCCGGCCCGGAGGAAAGCCCCGGCCAGGGTGGGACCGCCCTCCACCAGGATGTCGGTACGGTCGGCCAGAGCCTGGATCACCTCGAGGGGGTCACGGGTCCTCAGTAGCAGGGTGGCCGAATCACCGCTGAGCACATTCGATTCCGGTGGAATCTCCCGTTCGCCGACGACAACCCGCAGCGGCTGCCGGGGCGCCAGACTCCCGTCCGGTAGCCGCGCGGTGAGACTCGGATCATCGGCGAAGACGGTCCCGGTGCCGACGATGATGGCGTCTGCCGCCGCCCGGCGCCGGTGCAGGTCCGTGCGCGCCTCCGCACTGGTGATCCATTGTGAGGACCCGTCAGCAGCAGCACTGCGGCCGTCGACGCTGGTGGCAAACTTCCATGTGACATGCGGTAACCCGGTGCGTTGCCGGTGCAGCCATTCCCGCAGCGATCCGCCGGCCACCTCTTCGGCATCCACGCCGACGCTCACCGCCACCCCGGCGGCCCCGAGCCGTCCGGCACCGCCGGACGCGACCGGGTTCGGATCGTCAACGGCGTACACGAGCGCTGAAATCCCTGCTGCCAGCAGCGCATCAACGCACGGCGGAGTGCGCCCGTGGTGGTTGCAGGGCTCCAACGTGACCACCGCGGTGCCGCCGGCCGCCCTCCCGCCCGCAGCCCGCAGAGCCACGACCTCCGCATGCGCTCCCCCGGCCGGCTCGGTCGCACCGACTCCGATGACATCCCCGTCGGCGCTGAGGATTACCGCACCCACCGGCGGATTCGGATACGTGGAACCCTTCACGGCCTCCGCGTGTTGGACGGCTAATCCCATGGCCGCCGAAATCCGCGCGGGTACGCGGGTCATATCCGAAGATGCCCTGATGCGGCGCCGGCCCGGCGCCGGAGAGCCTCCACCGCGACCGCGGGATCACCGGCCCCGTAGACCGCCGATCCCGCGACGAAGCAGTCCACGCCCGCTGCGGCCGCCTGCTCGATGGTGTCGGCATTGATACCACCGTCGATCTCGACCAGAACGGTCAACTCTCCCGCATCGACCAATCGGCGCGCCGCTGTGACCTTTGCCAGGACTTCGGGAATGAAACTCTGACCGCCGAAACCCGGCTCCACTGACATCACCAGCAGGGTGTCGAAATCGCGCAGGATATCCAGATACGGATCCAGTGCGGTCCCGGGTTTGACGGCCAGGCCCGCCTTCGCCCCCGCGGCGCGGATATCGCGGGCCACCGCGACCGGATTGTCGGTCGCCTCGGCGTGAAAGGTGACGTTGTGGGATCCGGCTTCGGCATAGCCGGGCGCCCAGCGATCCGGGGCGTCGATCATCAGATGGCAGTCCAGTGGAATGCCAGTCGCCCGCAGCAGGCTCTGCACCACCGGCAGGCCCAGGGTCAGGTTCGGCACGAAGTGCGCGTCCATCACGTCGACGTGCAGCCAGTCGGCCCCCGCCACGGCCGCGGCCTCATCAGCGAGGCGGGCGAAGTCGGCGGACAGAATCGACGGCGCGATCATCGGCCTGCTGGGTGTTGCCATGGCTGTCACTGTAAAGCCCGGGGTAATCGGGCTCGGTTACCCGTCCTTGCGCAGCACGGCGGCGAACATGGCGTCGGTACCGTGCCGGTGCGGCCACAGTTGCACGAAGGGGCCGGCGCCAACATCCTCGACCGGCGCGAACAGCGCCCGGGCATCGAGGGCGGTGACCGGATGACGCCGTATGGCGTCGGAAACCACACCGACGGTCTCGGCCAGATGCGGAGAACACGTCGCGTACAGCACCACGCCGCCCGGGCGAGCCAGCCCGATCGCCGAGGCAAGCAACTCGCGCTGAAGTTTGCCCAGAGCCGGTACGTCGGCCGGCGTCCGACGCCACCGTGCCTCCGGGCGGCGACGCAACGCGCCCAGGCCCGTGCAGGGTGCATCGACCAGCACCCGGTCAAAACCGGATGCGGGCAGCGGCGGCTCGCGGCCGTCGGCCCGCACCACCTCGACGGTCAGACCCCGGGTGTTCTGCTCGACCATATCGGCCCGCCGGGGGTTGGGTTCCACGGCGGTGACCGTCGCACCGCGTTGGGCCGCGACGGCGGCAAGCAACGCGGTCTTACCGCCCGGTCCGGAGCACAGGTCCAGCCAGCGGCCCGCGTCCTCGCCGACCAGTGGTGCCGCCACCAGAGCGCGGGCCACCAGTTGGCTGCCCTCATCCTGGACCAGCGCCCGCGCGTCGCGAACCGGGGCCAACCGGCCGGGGTCTCCGCCGCTGAGATACACGGCATAGGGCGAGAACCGCCCGACCGTCCCGCCGACCTCCTCGGCGAGTTCGGCGGCGGTTAGCGCCCCCGGCCGGGCGGCCAGATGGACGGCCGGCCGGGCATCGTCGGCGGCCAGGGCGGCGCCGAGTTCACCTGCGCCGGCTCCGAGAGCGTCGGCGAAGGCCTGGGCGATCCAGCGCGGGTGGGCGTGGATGAACGCGACGTGGCCGACCGGGTCGGTGGCCGCGGGCGGGGCGAGTTCGGCCAGCCAGGAACTTTCGTCGCGGCCGGCGATCCGGCGCAGTACGGCATTGACGAAGCCGGCTCGGGCGGTGTCGAACTCCGCGCCGGCCGCCTCCACGGTCGTCGATACCGCGGCATGCGGTGCGACGTTGGTCCGCAGCAACTGATAGGCGCCCAGCCGGAGCAGATCCAGAAGCACCGGGTCGATCTGATCGAGCGCCCGACCGGCCGCGGCGGAGATGACCGCGTCCAGCAGGCCACGGGTGCGGCAGGTGCCGTAGGTCAGCTCGGTCGCGAAAGCCGCGTCCCGGCCGGTGATCCCGCGCTCGGCCAGCAGTGCGGGTAGCGCAAGGTTGGCGTAGGCATCGCGTTCGGAGACCGCGCGCAGCACGTCGAACGCCGCACGGCGGGCCGGATCCAGCGGGGCGCGGCGAGACCGGCGGGCCGGTCGCTGGTCCCCGCCGGGACGGCGGCGTTGGGTCACGAGGCGCGCACTCCGGTGCCGAGACGGGCGCCGCGGGCCCAATCCGCCGCGGCCATCGGCTTCTTGCCGGGCGGCTGAACCTGCCCGAGCAGTACCGGCTCGGAGCCGGTGCCGATCAGCACCCGGGAACGCTGTACCTCGATCTCGCCGGGGGCCAGGGCCGCAGCGGTCTGGTCCAGGCTGACCGGGCCGAGTTTGATGCGCAACTCGCCGATCATCGTCCACGCTCCCGGGTCGGGGGTGACCGACCTGATTCGGCGTTCGACGACCTGAGCCGGCAGATCCCATCGGATTCGGCCCTGTGCCACCGTCAGCTTCGGAGCGGTGCTGACCCCCTCCGTCGACTGCGGCACGGGTGTGAGCGAACCCTCAGCGATCCCGTCCATGGTGGCCTCCAACAGCGCCGCCCCCGATCCGGCCAGCCGCTCCAGAAGGTCGCCGGCGGTGTCCTCGGGACGAATCGTCTCGGTAACCACCCCGTAGACCGGGCCGGAGTCAAGTGCCGGTTCGATCTGGAATGTCGTTGCGCCGGTGACGGTGTCACCCGCGGCGATCGCGGCCTGCACCGGGGCAGCCCCGCGCCAGGCGGGCAGCAGCGAGAAGTGCAGATTGACCCAGCCGTGCGCCGGCACAGCCAGTAGTTCAGCGCTCAGCAGTGCCCCGTAGGCCACCACCGCACAGCACTGCGGGGCCAGCGCCGCGAGTTCGGCGAGGAAATCCGGGGAATTGGGGCGCGCCGGCCGCAGCACCGGGATTCCTGCGGCGGTGGCCAGTCGCGCCACCGGGGCCGGCGCCGGTGTGCCCCGCCGGCCCGCCACCGCATCCGGGCGGGTCAGCACCGCCACCACGTCGTGGTGCGGGGAGTCGATCAACCGGCGCAGTGACGGCAGCGCCGCCGTCGGGGTGCCCGCGAAGACGATTCGCATCCGCCTAGACCACCGATCCCGGTGGCGCGATCATTTCGGCACCCGGTAGAACTCCCGCTCGCCAACACCGGCCATCCCCGCCACGAACATCCAGGGAATGGTGCTGCGCAGACGGTTGACGGTGGCTGCGGCGTCGTTGTAGTACTGCCGGGCGAATGCGAGCTTGTCCTCGGTGTCGGCCAGATTCTGCTGCAGGTTCAGGAAGTTGTTCGACGAGTTCAGCTGCGGGTAGACCTGCCCCAGAGCCAGCACCTGCCCGACCGCCGAGTCGAACTGCTGTTCCGCGAAGGTGCGCTGCGCGACCGAGCGTCCGGTGGTCGCGGCGGTCAGTGCGGCCTGCGCATCGGCGACGTGTGCGAGCACCGCGCGCTCGTGGGTGGCGAAGCCCTGCACGGTGCTCATCAGGCTCGGGATCAGCGAGGCACGTCGAGTGAGCTGGACGTCGATCCCGCCCAGGGCCTCATCGGCCAGGACATCGGCGGCCCGCAGCTTGTTATGCCCGGCAACGAACCCGATGAGTACGGCCACCGCGAGCACCAACACCAGAATCAGCACCGGGGTCACCACGAACCTCCTCTGATACCTCAGATACCTCTGTTGGCCCCGACACCAACGCCGGCTATCGGCGGGGTCGACTGGGCTCGCCCGTCGAAGATAGAGCCTAGCCGCGCGGGTGTGTCAGCCGATGTGCAGCGGGTCAATCTGGACCCGAACCGCTTCGTGGTCGTGCCGGGCACTGTTGACGGCTATCGCCCGGCGCAGCCCGCCGGCCAGCGCCAGACCCTCTTCATGCCGGACCCGGATGAGCATGCGGATCACCGGTTCGCCGGCCGCGGCGGACGGCGGCCGCCGCACCCCCGGAGGTAGGTCGACCGGGCCGAGCACATCGGCATCCTCCGGCAGTTCAGACTGTTCGATCAGGGCGGCGACCGAGTCCGCAGCGCCGTCGATGGCGGCCATATGCACCGCCGGTGGCAGGCCTACGGCGGCCCGGGCGGCCAGTTCCGTTTCGGCGTGACCTACCGGATCCCACTTGATCAGCGCCTGCACGGTCGGGATGGTCGATTCCGCGACCACGGCCACCACCCCGCCATCGGTGCGGGGATGCACCAGGGCGGCGGCCGCCATCCAGCGGCGCAGGGTGTCCTCGGCGGCGCGGAGATCCTGACGGCCCAGCAGCGACCAGCCGTCCAGCAGCAGCGCGGCCCCGTATCCGTCCGGGGCCCGGGGCTCGGCGCCGGGCGTGGCCACCACCAGTGCCGGACCGGGGTCGATCTCGGGATGAATCGCATCGCCCGCCGAGGTGATCACCGCGCTGCCCGGAAAGGCGCGGCCAAGCTCCTCGGCGGTGCGCCGGGTGCCCACCACGACGGCCCGGATCGCCTCGGCACCGCAACGTCGGCAGCGCGGCGCGATATCGATCCGCCCGCACCATCGGCAGGCCGCGCCGCCCGCGTCCCGGTCGGCCACGGACAGCGGTCCCATACAGTGTCGACACCGGGCGATGGTCCGGCACCGGCCGCAGGCCACCGATGGAAGGTAGCCGCGGCGCGGAACCTGAACCAGCACCGGGGCGCCGCGGTCCAGGGCCGACCGGGCGGCCCGCAACGCCATCGACGGCAGTCGGGCGGTGCGGGCCGCCGGATCGCGTTCCTCGGCATAGCCGTCGTCCTCGAGCGCGATGACCCGGGGAGCGCGGGCCCGGACCACCGCGCGCGGGCCCACCAGGTCATGCGCCCAACCGGTGCCGATGAGGGCCTGGGCCTCGGCAGTGCGGGCGTAACCGCCGACAATCGCAGCGCAGCGCAACTGGTGTGCGCGCAGCATGCCGACCTCCCGGGCATGTGGATAGGGGGCACGGGGTTCGGCCAGGGTGTCGTCACCGTCATCCCAGATGATGACCAAGCCAAGCCGGTCCACCGGTGCGAACACCGCACTGCGGGTGCCGATGACCAGCCTGGCCTCCCCCCGCAGAACCGAGAGCCATCGCCGATACCGGGCGGACGGCCCCAGACCCGCGGCCAACGCGACGACAGCGGACTCGTCGACCAGAGCGGTCGCCGCCCGCCAGAGCGCCTCGACATCACGCTGGTCGGGCACGACGGCCAGCACACCGTAACCACCGCTCACCGCCGCCGCGGCCGCCTCGGCCAACCGCTCGAACCAGCGTTCGCCGGGCAGCGCCTGCCACACCGCACGAGCGGCGCGACCGTCGCTTAAAGCCCCCAGGAACTGCTCGCCTCGGCTGTACCGCGCCCATCCCGCGGTATCGATGGTGGAGACCACCGGCAGCGCCGGGGCGCTCACCCGGCCTTTCTCTGCGCCGGCGTGCCGCGGCGGAATCGCCAATCGCAGGACATCGGGCCTGGTGCCGGCGTAGCGGGCGACCACCGCGTCGACGAGCCGGCGGACCTCGGCGGTGAGCACGGGTTCCGCTGAAATGACCCGATCCAGCCAACCGAGCTGCCCGATGTGGTCGGTGTCGGAACGACGTTCGAGCAGGTAGCCGTCCACCAGTCGGCCGTGAAAACGCACCCGGACCCGCACGCCCGGCTGAGCGTCGTCGGACTGTTCCGCTGACACCAGATAGTCGAACTCGCGGTCGAGGTGCGGCACCGACAACATCGGCAGCACCCGGGCGATCGGCTCGTGTTCGGCGGCACACCGGCCCGCTGTACTCACCTGCCTCCCGTCCGGTGTCGGCTAACGCCGCTTTCGCGCCCCGAGGCGCTCGGCGTCCTCGAAGGCTATCGACGCAGCCGGCTGTCCGGCCGGGCAGGACCGTTTGCGGGCGTTGTAATTCGACACCGCGTCCCAGGCCCCGTGCACGGCATCGCCGTCGGCGTCGTAGGTCAGCGACTTGCCCGGGGCGAAACCGAGAGTACGACCGACCCCGACGGCGTCCATGTTGGCGCCGAGGAAGACGAAGTCCCACGAGTAGACGGTCTCCTGGTGGGCGATGAGCGTCCGCACACCCTCGATGGTCCACTCGGCGCTGGCGTTCTCCAAGCCGTCGGTTATCACCAGGACGGTCACCTCGCCGGGGCGATCCTGCTCCGGGAGCGCCGCCAGACCGGCGCCGACCTCGGTCACGAAGCGGCCGATCGCGTCGAGCAGGGCGGTGCGCCCGCGCGGCTCCAGCGTTAACGGCGGCACCGCCTCCGTCGGCTGATCGCGGTAGACGACGTTGTACTCGTGATCGAACTGGGCCAGCGTCACCAGGGCGGTGCCGGTCTGCGCGCTTTCCCTGGCCATGAACGCGTCAAACCCGCCCCGCATGTCCTCGGCGATCACCTCCATCGAGCCGGAGCGGTCCAGCAGTGCCGCGATCAGCGTCTTGTCGGTGTTGGTCATACGGTCTCTCCCCCTCGATTGGACGTTCATCGCGACGATAACGACGGGTACCGACAAGAAACCGCGGCCGGCACGATGGCCGGGCCGGACCACGAACAACCGCGACCGGACTACCGGAGATCGTTGGCCGCCGCCGCCAGAATTTCGGTGGCATGACTCACCGCAATGAAGTGACCGCCACCGTCCACGGCATGCCAGACCGATTCCGGGGTCCGGTCGGCGATCTCCCTGTTGATGGCCGCCGGAACGAAGGTGTCATCCGTTCCCTGCCAGAAGTGCACCGCGCGTTCCACCCGCGTGATATCGAACGGCCAGGCTGCGTAGATCAGTTGGGCGTCGGCGGCCAACCCCCGGGCGCCCTGCCGGAAACACTCTCTGGATGCCGACAGAATGATCTCCATCACCGCGTCATCGGCCAGCACCTCCAGATCGGCGCCGCCCGCAACCCTACTGATCGCATTCGCATATCCACGCGGGAAGTGGGTCGCGACGACGCCGAGCAGGCAATACATCAGGGTGAGGCCCGGGCGGAAGTGCAGCGCCAACCGACCGCCCACGGCGTCCTGGGCGCTCAACAACGGAGCAGCCCAATTCGCCCCGAAGGTCCCATAGCAACCGCCGGCGATAGTCGAGACGTGAACGAGTCGGGCCGGGTCGAGATAGGCGGCCGCGGCCAGCGCCCAGGGACCCCCCTCCGACCATCCGGTGACCGCGAATTCCTCCGCGCCGAAGGAGTCGGCCAGCACCAGCAGGTCACCGGCCCAGGACTCAAAGGTCCTGTCCCGGTCCGGATCAGACCGCCCGATACCCGGCCGGTCCGGCACCACCAGTTTCACCCCGTTGGATTCAGCGGCGGACTCGAAGAGGTCGGCCTCCAATCGGCTGGAGGGGCCTCCATGGTTGTGCAGTACCAGCGGTCCGTCCGGATCACGACCTCCAGATAGGAAATGCGCCGGCCGCCGATCCCGATCCTGCCCTGCGTTCCCATGTGATGTCCTCCAGCCGGGCCCGCGTCAGGCCACTGCCGGTCCACTGTCGGACTACCGCCAGCTCCCAGGCCGGCCGGCCACCACCTGCGCCGTGCTGCTGCGGCTGCGTACCGTGTGGTGATGTCCGACTCTGCCGGTAGGCCGCCTGTCGATGCCGTCCTGCAGAAGGTACTGCAAGCGGTTCCGTTCCGGCTGATCGCGGAGGGCGGTGTCGAAGACGCGCGCCGCCGGTTGCGCGAGCTGCCGCGCCGCCCACTTCACCCTGAACTTCGGGTCGAGGACATCCGAATCGATGGTCCGGTCGGTCCCATCCCGGCACGGGTGTACTGGCCGCCAGACCAGCCCCGGGCTGAGGGCCCCGGCGTCCGGTCCTATCCCGTGACGATGTTCTTCCACGGCGGCGGGTTCGCGCTCGGCGATCTCGATACCCACGACACGACTGCCCGGGAGCATGCGGCGGGCGCCCGGACCGTCGTGGTCTCAGTGGATTATCGGCTGGCTCCCGAGCACCCCTACCCGGCCGCGGTCGATGACGTGTGGGCGGCGACCTGCTGGGTCGCCGGAAACGCCGCCCGGTTCGGTGCGGACGGCTCACGGCTGGCAGTGGCCGGCGACTCGGCCGGCGGCACCCTGGCGGCGGTGGTCGCCCAGCGCGCCCGGGACCGACTCCGGACCGGTGCCGGGCCGGCGGTGGTGTTTCAGCTGCTTTGGTACCCGTCGACAATGTGGGATACCGCACTGCCGTCTTTCGCCGAGAACGCCGACGCGCCGGTGCTGGACCAGGCGGCGATCGCCGCGTTCACCCGGTGGTATGCCGGCCATCTCGACCTGTCCGATCCGCCTGCCGGGTTGGCCCCGGGCCGGGCCCGGGACCTCCGCGGTTTGGCGCCGGCCTATGTCGCGGTGGCCGGTCACGACCCGCTGCGCGACGACGGTGCGCGTTACGCCGACCTGCTGGCCGACGCGGGGGTCGAGGTGGAGTTACATCACGCCACGACCCTGGTGCACGGCTATCTCGGCTACTCCGGGGTGGTCCCGGCCGCCACCGAGGCCACCAAACGCGGAATCATGGCGCTGCGAGCCGCGCTGTACCAGCGCGGTGACCGGTAACGCCGTGACCAGTAACGTTTGTCGGGGCGGGAACGACAGGCCACAATGAAAGCACACGCCGACAGCACATATCGCAATCCTGGAGGAAGAACGACTTATGACATCCCGACGCATCGCGAGCGCCTGTACCGGCACCCTCGTAACAGGTTTCGCCCTGGCCGGGCTGGGTGCGCCCATGGCCTCAGCGGCACCGGACTGCAGCCCCGCGGCGGTGGACAGCCAGGTCTCGTCTATCACCCAGCAGGCCCAGGACTACATGAACGCTCACCCGGACGGCAACAAGATGCTGATGACCGCGGCGCTGCAGCCCCAGGCCGAGGCGCAGAAGACCATCTCCGACTACGCCAGCAGCAATCCGCAGGAGTACGCCGGCTTCAAATCGATCCTCTCGCCGCTCGGGACCCTGCAGAGCCAGTGCGGCGTCCAGGTGGTCCCGGCGCAATACCAGTGGGCGTTCGACCAGTTCATCGGTAGCTGATCGCCGACAGCCCGACATCGGCTGACCGCCGCCCGGCGTGAGCCGATGTCGAGCTAGACGGAGTTCTTGAGATCCTCGACCTTGTCCAGCCGCTCCCACGGCAGATCCAGGTCATTGCGGCCGAAGTGACCGTATGCCGCCGTTTGGGCGTAGATCGGCCGCAGCAGGTTCAGATCGCGAACGATCGCACCCGGCCGCAGGTCGAACACCGCCGTGATGGCTTTCTCGATACGGGCCGGGTCAACGGTCTCGGTACCGAAGGTCTCGACGAACAGCCCGACCGGCGCGGCCTTGCCGATCGCATAGGCCACCTGAACCTCCACCCGCTCCGCCAGGCCCGCGGCGACGACGTTCTTGGCCACCCAACGCATCGCGTACGCCGCCGAGCGATCCACCTTTGACGGGTCCTTCCCGGAGAACGCACCGCCGCCGTGGCGGGCCCAGCCGCCGTAGGTGTCGACGATGATCTTGCGGCCGGTGAGCCCGGCGTCGCCCATCGGACCTCCGACCACGAAGTTGCCGGTCGGGTTCACCAGCAGCCGGAAGTCTGAGGTGTCCATGGTCTCGTGCGCCAATTCGGCCAGGACGGTATTGACGACCTTCTCCCGGATATCGGGGCTGAGCGTATTCGTCAGGTCGACACCGTCGGCATGCTGGGTGGACAGCACAACGGTATCCAGCCGGATCGGCGTGTCTCCGGCGTACTGGATGGTGACCTGGGTCTTGCCGTCCGGGCGCAGGTAGTCGAGTACCTGATTCTTGCGGACCTCGGTCAGCCGCCGGGACAACCGGTGCGCCAGCGCAATGGGCAGGGGCATCAACTCCGGGGTGTCACGGATCGCGTAGCCGAACATCAGGCCCTGGTCGCCGGCACCCTGGGAGTCGAGAGGATCAGCTGCCCCCTCGACCCGGGCTTCGTGGGCCTTGTCCACTCCCTGGCCGATATCCGGCGATTGGCGACCGATGCCGATGTTCACCCCGCAGGTGACCCCGTCGAAGCCTTTCTCCGAGGAGTCGTAGCCAATCGCCAGGATGCGCTCGCGGACCGTATCGGTGATGTCGGCGAACGCACCTTTCGCCGCGGTGGTGACCTCGCCGACGACATGTACCTGCCCGGTGGTCACCAGTGTCTCAACCGCCACGCGTGAGTTCGGGTCGTCCGCCAGCAGGGAGTCCAGCACCGAGTCGCTGATCGCGTCGCAGATCTTGTCGGGGTGTCCCTCGGTTACCGACTCGCTGGTGAAGAGCCGCCCTTTCTCGCTCACGTGGTGAATCCCCTTCGGTATGTGGACGGGCTGATTTGTCGTGTCGTCCGCCGGGGCTATGCCCGGGGCGCCGCTATGCTAACCGCTGCCGGTTCTCAGCAGCGCGGCGACCGCGTCCACGATACGACTGGCCATCAATGTCTTGGAGCCGTGTTCGAGTGCCACCTCGGTACCGTCGGCACCCAGCAGCCAACCGTCATTGCTGTCCACTTCGAATGCCCGGCCGTCCCCGACCGCATTGACGACCAGCAGATCACAGGCTTTGCGTCGAAGTTTGGCACGAGCATGGAACAGTACGTCGCCGTTGGCATCGCCGGTTTCGGCGGCGAACCCGACGATCACGCGCATATCGGGCAGCTGTCCGTCGGCTCGCTGTTGTACCGCGCCGGCAAGCACGTCCTCGGTGCGTACCAGATCCAGCGTAGGCATATCTCGAGCGTCATTGGTCTTTTTGATCTTGCTGGTCGCCGCATGCGCGGGCCGGAAGTCGGCGACCGCGGCGGCCATCACCAGCACGTGGGCCCCCGGTGCGTGTTTGGACACCGCCTCATGCATCTGAGCCGCCGAGGTCACGCGCACGATCTGCACCCCCGCAGGGTCGGCAAGCCCTGAGGTATTGCCCGCGATGAGGGTGACATCCGCACCGCGTTGCACGGCGACCCGCGCGACCGCATACCCCTGCTTGCCGGAACTCCGGTTACCGATGAAGCGCACCGGGTCCAGCGCCTCCCGGGTGCCCCCGGCGGTCACGAGCACCTTGGCGCCGGCCAGATTGTGTCTGAGGGCATCAGCCCGAGCCAGCAGCAGCTCGGCGAACGTGGTGATCTCGTCGGGCTCGGGCAGGCGCCCCGCGCCGGTATCGGCGCCGGTGAGCCGGCCGAATGCAGGTTCGAGCACCGCGACGCCGCGACGGCGGAGGGTTGCCACGTTGTCCACGGTCGCCGGGTGCTGCCACATCTCGGTGTGCATGGCCGGGGCCAGCAGCACCGGGCAGCGGGCGGTCAGAAGGGTGGCGGTCAGCAGATCGTCGGCACGGCCGATCGCCGCGCGAGCGAGCAGGTCCGCGGTCGCGGGCGCCACCAGCACGAGGTCGGCGTCCTGCCCCATCCGAACGTGCGGAACATCAGGGACATCTTCGAATACCCCGGTCCGGACCGGATGGCCGGACAGCGCCTCGAAGGTCGCAGCGCCGACGAATCGGAGAGCCGATTCGGTGGGAACGACCCGTACCTGGTGTCCGGCTTCGCTGAGTTGGCGGACCACCGAGCAGGACTTGTAGGCGGCGATACCGCCGGCCACGCCGACGATGATCCGCTTGGGGCGCATAGCCGACCCGCGCCGAACGCGGTTACTCGCCCTCGGTGTGCTCGAGCTTGTCGCCGTGGATCTCGCGCAGCGCGATCGACAGCGGCTTCTCCTGCAGACCCGGCTCGACCAGCGGACCGACGTACTCGAGGATGCCCTCGCCGAGTTGGTTGTAGTAGTCGTTGATCTGTCGCGCCCGCTTGGCGGCATAGATCACCAGGGCGTACTTGCTGGAGACCCGGGCCAGTAGCTCATCGATCGGCGGGTTGGTGATGCCCAGCGGTGTGTCGTAGGCACTGGCAGCACCGGGGGCTGGATCGTAATGATCCGCTGTGGTTGTCACGTGGTTTTTCTCCTGACCTTTGCCTGGCGGTGAGTTTCGATTCGATGGGCCCGTTTGGGAGGTCGACTCCGACCGCTCACGCCGGCTCCGGCGCGTTTCCTAGCAGCAACGATACCAATTCGGCGCAGGCGGACTCCAATTGGCTGTTCACCACGACGACGTCGAACTCATCCTTGGCGGCCAGTTCGGCATCGGCGGTGGCCAGCCGGCGCGCCATCCGGTCCGGAGATTCGGTGCCGCGGCCCACCAGCCGCTGCTTCAGCGCCTCCCGGCTGGGTGGTGCCAGAAACACGCTCACGGCGTCGGGCATGGTCAGCTTGACTGCGCGAGCACCGGCGAGATCGACCTCGATCAGCACCGGCCGACCGGCGGCGGCGGCCCGCCGCACCGGCTCCGCCGGAGTGCCGGACCGGTGCAGTCCACCGTGGATCTCAGCCCATTCCAGCAGCTCGCCACCATCGACGAGTTGCTGGAACCGGGTGGGGGTCACGAACGCGTAGTCTGACCCGTCGACCTCGCCCGGACGGGGTTCGCGTGTGGTGGCCGACACGCTGAAAAACAGATTCGGCACCTGCTCGCGCAGGCGCCGAACGACGGTCGACTTACCGACGGCAGACGGGCCGGAAAGCACGAGCACACGTCCTCGCCCAGCTGTCTGTGGGGAAGACCCGCCTGCGCTGTCCGGCTCGCCGCCGGTGTTCACCAACTTGGCCAGACCGACAAAATTCGGGCAGGACTCAGGAGAACTTTTCCAGCAAGGCCTTGCGCTGCCGGTCTCCGAGCCCCCGCAGCCGGCGAGTGGGAGCGATCTCCAGCTCGGTCATGATCTCTTGCGCCTTGACCTTGCCCACCTTGGGCAGCGCTTCGAGCAGGGCCGAAACCTTCATCTTGCCGAGCACCTCGTCGGTCTCGGCGTCCTTGAGCACCTGCGTGAGGTTTGTGCCGCCGCGCTTGAGCCGATCCTTCAGCTCAGCACGTATCCGACGGGCGGCGGCAGCCTTCTCCAAGGCTGCGGCGCGCTGCTCATCGGTCAACTGGGGAAGGGCCACGGGTTCCTCCGTCTCATCACCATCATTGTTTTGCCTGGGCCGGGTACTTCAGCCAGCGACGCCGACCGTACCCACGTCGTCCGACGAAATCTAACCCGCCCCCGCTCCAAAGGCGAAAACTCACCGGGCTGGCACTGCTGATCATCGAGCCGGGAAGGGGGCCGAATCCATCGAATCCCTCGCCGGATGGTTCAGCCGACCGAACCATTTCAGTCACGGATTTTCCCTCTAGCAGGGCTTTTGCCCATGACACGAAGGGCAGTGGGCCGGAATCCAGGGTCAGCCGCCCACACCTGCGATCAAACTCACGTCCGATCCGCGCACCTACGGCGTGTCGTGCGTGTCGCGGCGATGGGTCAGGCCAGGTACGCAACCGCGTCGCGCAGCCGCTCCCCGGCCGCGCGGACCGCAGCCGGATTCGGACCGGCCCGCAGAATCTCCCTCGAGACCGCGGGCAGCAGCTGCCCGGCCCGCGCCCCACCGAGTCCGGACAGCGTTTCCGGACGCCCCCCCTGGGCACCGACTCCGGGCACCAGGACAGGCCCCCCGAGTCCGCTCAGATCAGGGACGGCGCCGGCAACGCGGTCCAGTGTCGCGCCGATCACCACCCCCACCGAGCCCGGTTCCGGTGCGGCTCTCTCATTGACCGCCGCCGCTGCATCGACGATGCTCTGCGCCACCGTGCGTCCGCCGATGAGGGCACGCTGCACCCCGGCGCCCTCCGGATTCGAGGTGGCGGCCAGGACGAAGACCCCACGGCCGTGCGCCGCGGCGACATCGAGCAGTGGCGACAAGGACCCGAATCCCAGGTACGGCGAGACGGTGACCGCATCGCCGGCAATCGGCCCGTCAGCAGCCCAGGCCTGCGCGTAGGCGGCCATGGTCGATCCGATATCACCTCGTTTGGCGTCGGCCAGCACCAGGACTCCCGCCGACCGCAGGGCCGCGGTGGTTCGCTCCAGCACCGAGAATCCGGCCGCTCCGTACACCTCGAAGAAAGCCACCTGCGGCTTGACCACCGCGAACCCGGTGTAGGCCTCGATGCAGATATCGCAGAAACGGCCGAGCCCGTCGACGGTCGCCGGCAGGCCCCAGGCAGCCATCAGCTCGGGATGCGGGTCGATCCCCACACACAGCGGCCCGCGGGTCGCAATCGCGGCGGCCAGCCGGGCGCCGAAACCCTCCTGGCCCCGCACCTCAGGCCTCACCGAGAGCGGCATGTAGCTCTTGTAGCGACCGGACTCCGATATCACCGCGGATAGCGGCTTCGATTCCCTGCACAGCGGCTGATGCACCCTGCACAGTGGTGATACAGGGAATATTCATCGCGACTGCGGCAGAACGAATCTCGTAACCGTCCACCCGCGGACCGGAATTGCCGTAGGGGGTGTTGATCACCATGTTGACCTCGGCGGCGTTGATGGCATCGATCGCGGTCATCGCCGACCGGCCTTCCCGGGGGGTCTCAAAGTGTTTGCGCACGATATCGCACGGAATTCCGTTGCGGCGCAACATCTCCGCAGTTCCCTCGGTGGCCAGCACCCGGAAACCCAGATCGGCGAGCCGTTTGACCGGGAATACCAGCGAGCGCTTATCGCGGTTGGCCACCGATACGAAAACAGTCCCTTCGGTGGGCAGCGATCCATAGGCCGCTGCCTGGCTTTTCGCGAATGCGCTGCCGAAGTCGTGATCGATTCCCATGACCTCACCGGTCGACTTCATCTCCGGTCCGAGCAGCGAGTCCACGCCGGAACCGTCCACCCGCCGGAATCGCCGGAACGGCAGCACCGCTTCCTTGACCGCTATCGGGACATGTGGGTCCGGGCTGGACCCGTCACCGTGGGCAAGCAGAAGACCCTCAGCCCGCAGTTGGGAAATGCTGGTGCCCAGCATAACTCGCGCACAGGCCTTAGCCAGCGGCACTGCGGTCGCTTTGGAGACGAACGGCACGGTGCGGCTGGCACGCGGGTTGGCCTCCAAGACGTAGAGCACATCGTCCTTGAGCGCGTACTGGACGTTCAACAGTCCCACCACGCCCACTCCGTGCGCAATCGCCTCCGTCGCGTGCCGGACCGCCTCGATGTCACTGCGGCCCAGCGTCACCGGGGGTAGCGCACAGGCGGAGTCCCCGGAGTGGATTCCAGCCTCCTCGATGTGCTCCATCACCCCGCCGATGTAGACCTCGGTGCCATCACAGAGGGCGTCGACGTCGATTTCGATGGCATCTTCGAGGAACCGGTCGACGAGGACGGGGTGCTCGGGCGACAACTGGGTGGCCCGCGTGATGTAACCGTGCAGGGTCTCCTCGTCGTAGACGATCTCCATACCGCGCCCGCCCAGCACGTAGGAGGGCCGCACCAGCACGGGGTAGCCGATACCCGCGGCGATCTCCCGGGCCTCCTCGAAACTCGTTGCAGTACCGAACTTCGGTGCGGGCAGACCAGCGTTGACCAGCACCTGACCGAACCGGCCACGGTCTTCGGCGAGGTCGATGGCCTCCGGCCGGGTGCCGACGATCGGCACACCGGCGTCCTCGAGCTGATGGGCCAGTCCCAGCGGGGTTTGCCCGCCGAGTTGGACGATAGCGCCCACCACGCCCGGACCTCCCTCGCCGGACCGTGATTCGGCGAGGTAGACCTCCAACACGTCCTCGAATGTGAGCGGTTCGAAATACAGCCGGTCAGCGGTGTCGTAGTCGGTCGAGACGGTCTCCGGGTTGCAGTTGATCATGACGGTCTCGAAACCCGCTGCGGACAACGTGGTGGCCGCATGAACGCAGCTGTAGTCGAATTCGATCCCCTGTCCGATCCGGTTCGGTCCGCTGCCGAGGATGAGGACCTTGGGCTTCTCGGTCTGCGGGGCTACTTCCGTCTCAGCCGCCGGATCGAGTTCATAGGTCGAATAGTGGTACGGGGTCTTGGCTTCGAACTCCGCCGCGCAGGTATCGACCGTCTTGAACACCGGGTGGATACCCAGCCGGCGGCGCAGCGTCCGCACGCCGGTCTCACCCGCCAGTTCGGGGCGGAGCGCGGCAACCTGACGGTCCGAGAGTCCGTTGTGCTTGGCGCGCCGCAGCAGGTCGGCATCCAGGACCGGCGCGGCGCTCAGTTCCGCGCGCAGGGTCACCAGGCCACGGATCTGATCCACGAACCACGGGTCGACCCCGGACGCCTCGGCGACCCGTTCCACTTCGGCACCCAGCCGCAACGCCAGCTCGATGTCGTACAGCCGGCCCTCCACGGGGTTGCGCAGCCGGGCCAGGATCGCATCCACATCGCCGGCATCGCCACCGTAGTCGGCGTCGGCTCCGGTCCAGAACCCGGTCCGGGTCGTCTCCAGGGATCGCATCACCTTGCCGAGTGCCTCGACGAAATTACGGCCCATCGACATTGCCTCGCCGACCGATTTCATCGTGGTGGTCAGGGTCGGGTCGGCGCCGGGGAACTTCTCGAAGGCGAACCGGGGCGCCTTGACCACCACGTAGTCCAGGGTCGGCTCGAAGCAGGCCGGGGTTTGCCTGGTGATGTCGTTGAGGATCTCGTCGAGGGTGTAGCCGATGGCCAGCTTCGCGGCGATCTTCGCGATCGGGAACCCAGTGGCCTTGGAGGCCAGCGCACTGGACCGCGAGACCCGCGGATTCATTTCAATGACGATCAGCCGACCGTCGGCCGGATTGACGGCGAACTGGATGTTGCAGCCACCGGTGTCGACGCCGACCTCGCGGAGGATCGCGATGCCCAGGTCGCGCATCACCTGGTACTCGCGGTCGGTCAGCGTCATTGCCGGCGCCACCGTGACCGAGTCGCCGGTGTGCACACCCATCGGGTCGACGTTCTCGATCGAGCAGACCACCACGACGTTGTCCTTGCCGTCGCGCATCAACTCGAGCTCGTACTCCTTCCAGCCGAAGATGGATTCCTCGATCAACACGTTCGCGCTCGGGGAGGCAGCCAGCCCATCCCCCGCCATCCGTTCGACATCCTCGTGCGAATGCGCCATACCGGAACCCAGCCCGCCCATGGTGAACGACGGCCGGATCACCACCGGCAGGCCGAGATCATGGACTGTCTCGCGAACCTCCGCCATGGTGAAGCACACGCGACTGCGCGCGGATTCCCCACCTACCGAGCCGACGATGTCCTTGAACTTCTGCCGGTCCTCGCCGCGCTGGATGGCCTCGAAGTCCGCGCCGATCAGTTCCACTCCGTAACGGTCGAGCACCCCGTGTTCGGATAACGCCACAGCGGTGTTCAACGCGGTCTGGCCGCCCAGAGTGGCCAGCAGCGCGTCAATCGGTCTGCCCCGGGCGGCCTGTTGAGCTATGACCTTCTCAACGAACGCCGGGGTGATCGGCTCGACATAGGTGTAGTCGGCGTACTCGGGATCGGTCATGATCGTGGCCGGGTTGGAGTTCACCAGGCTCACCGTCAAACCCTCGGCGCGCAGGACCCGACAGGCCTGGGTACCCGAGTAGTCGAACTCGCAGGCCTGCCCGATGATGATCGGTCCGGATCCGATCACCAGAACATGGTTGAGGTCGGTACGGCGTGGCATCTAACGCTCCCCTATCTCGCCCCGAGCGTGCGCATCGGTCCACCGCCAGCGGCGGGTCGGTGCACCGACACGCACGCTCGGGACGCGGCGGGTCATCCGGCGCTCTCCATGAGGTCGACGAACTGGTCGAACAGGTAGTTGGCATCGTGCGGGCCGGCGGCCGCCTCGGGGTGGTACTGCACCGAGAACGCCCTGCCGTCGACGAGCCGGACACCCTCCACCACACCGTCATTGGCGCAGGTGTGGCTCACCACGGCCGGGCCGAAGTCGGTATCGAAACGTTCACCTGCCTCACCCTCCAGGGCGAAGCCGTGGTTCTGCGCCGTGACCGCGACGCGACCGGTGGCGTGGTCGATCACCGGCACGTTTATACCGCGGTGACCGAACACCATCTTGTAGGTGGAACGCCCCAGCGCCCGGCCCAGGATCTGGTTGCCGAAACAGATTCCGAACAGCGGAATCCCGGCCCCGAGAACCTCTCTGGTGACTGCCACGACCCGGTCGGCGGTCGCGGGGTCGCCGGGACCGTTGGACAGGAAAACCCCATCGGGCTTCAACTCGGTGATCGCGTCGAACGGCGCGGTCGACGGCAACACGTGGGTGCGGACGCCGCGTCGGGCAAAGTTCCGCGGTGTATTGGTTTTGATCCCCAGATCCAGCGCGGCGACGGTGAAACGGTGCGTGCCGAGCGGTTGCACGATGTAGCTCTCGGGTGCGCTGACCTCCCCGCACAGGTCGGCACCGAGCATCGCGGGCTGGCTGCGGACCCTGCTCAGCAACTCGGCCTCGTCAGCGAGCGCAGGACCGGAGAAAACCCCCGCCGCCATGGCGCCCCGGGTGCGCAGGTGTCGGACGATTGAGCGGGTGTCCACCCCGGCGATGCCGATGACACCCTGCCGGATCAGTTCGTCCTCGAGGCTTCCGGTGGACCGCCAGTTCGATGCGCGCGGAGACGGATCCCGGATGACGTAGCCGGCCACCCAAATCTTGTCGCCCCGACTCTCGGCGTCCTCCTGGTTCCAGCCGGTATTGCCGATCTGTGGCGCGGTGGCGATGACGATCTGCCGGTGGTAGCTGGGGTCTGTCAGAGTCTCCTGGTAGCCCGACATTCCGGTCGAGAACACCGCCTCACCGAGCGTCTGGCCGACCGCGCCGAACGCCGTTCCGGTGTGAACGCGCCCGTCCTCGAGGACCAGGACGGCCTTCTGCTGGGTCACGCGGAGTCTCCTGTCGTGGGGTCGCCCGAGGTAGTCCATTCGTCGTAGCCGGTGCGGCCCTCGCCGCGGAAGCCGGTATCGATCTCGGTGCCCGACGGCAGCCGCCAGCGGATCACCAGAATTCTCCGGAGCGTGTCCGGCCCGCGGCCGGGAATGACCTTCCCGGCCAGCGCCCGCTCGGTGCGAACACCGGTGATGGCGTTCTCCGGCATCCAGATCGGGCTGGCCCCGGAGCGTTCCATGAGCACGCCCTCCGGGTAGCGGGTGAGCACCGCCTTCGACCGATAGCCGAGGTCGCCGACATTGACCCGCTCCAGCCAGTTCGGTGCCAGAGTGCTGCCCAGATAAAGACCCTGGGTGGGCGCGACGAGAGCGGCTCCGACCAGGTCCGGCATGGCCGGAAGTTCACCGATCATCTCAATCTGCCGCTGCGACCGATGCCGCCAGCCACGCAGCATGGCGCGGATGACAAAGCCGATACCGATGACGACGAGTAACCCGAAAATGTAGGTCCCGATGGCCGTCCCGGTATTCACCGACGGGCCTCGCCGTCCCGCGCGGTAATCCTGCCCCGCAACAGCGTCGCGGCGACGGTGGCCGGTAACGTCATGGCGTCGTAGGGCGTGTTGGCCGAGCGGCTGGCCAGGGCGCCGCCGTCGACCGTCCAGGTAGCGTCCGGATCGACGACGACCAGGTTGGCGGGCTCCCCCACCTCCAGGGGGCGGCCCTGATCGTCGAGGCCGACGATCTCTGCGGGATTCTCGCTCATCACCTTGGCGACGCCGCGCCAGTCCAGCAGGCCGGGTTCCACCATGGTCGCCACGACCACGGACAATGCGGTCTGCAGTCCCAGCATGCCGGGCCGGGCGACGGAGAACTCACAACATTTCTCCTGCTCCGCATGCGGGGCGTGATCGGTTGCCACACAGTCGATCACCCCGTCGGCGAGCGCACGGCGCAACGATTCGGTATCGGTGACTTCACGTAACGGCGGGTTTACCCGGTTTCGGCCGTCATAGCTGGCGAGCCTGCTGTCATCGAGCATCAGATGGTGCGGAGTCACCTCGGCGGTAATCGCAATACCCTGCCGCTTGGCCCATTCGAGTATTCCCACCGTTCCCGCCGTCGACGCGTGGCAGATGTGCACTCGGGCGCCGGCATCGCGGGCCAGCAGGGCGTCACGGGCAACGATCGCCTCCTCGGCGGCCCGGGGCCATCCGGCCAGCCCGAGCCGCGCGGCGTTGACGCCCTCATGCGCCACCGCGTCGACCGTTAACCGCGGCTCTTCAGCATGTTGCGCGATCAGCACGCCCAGTCCGGCGGAGTACTCCAGGGCCCGTCGCATCACCAACGGATCGTCAACGCATCGGCCATCGTCGGAGAACAGCCGGACCCGGGCCGCACCCGTGGCCATCAACCCCATCTCCGTGAGTTGTTTGCCGCCCAACCCGACAGTCACCGCCCCCACGGGGTGAACATCGACCAGCCCAACCTGCTGACCGCGCCGCCACACGTGGTCGGTGACCACCGGGCTGTCGGCCACAGGTTCGGTGTTCGCCATTGCAAACACTGCGGTGTACCCGCCCAGAGCCGCTGCCGCCGAACCGGTTTCGATATCCTCGGCGTATTCACGTCCGGGCTCGCGAAGGTGAGTGTGCAAGTCGACCAGTCCGGGCAGCAGAACCTTGCCGGTGGCCTCGATCACCTCAGCGTCATCCACGGCCGACAGGCTCGGGCCGATCTCGGCGATCCGGCCCGCAGCGACCAGCACATCGACCGCATCACCCTCGCCGTAGAGCCGGACTCCCCTGATCAGGACAGCGGGACTCGACTCCCGGGCACTCATACACTCACCGCCTCGTCGGTGCCGACCAGCAGATGAAACAGCACAGCCATCCGGACATGCACCCCATTGGAAACCTGTTGCAGCACAGCCGACTGCGCGGAGTCCGCGACCGGAAAGGAGATTTCCATACCGCGCAGCATCGGGCCCGGGTGCAGCACCACAGCATGCTCGGGCAGCAGGGCCTGACGCTCCTCGGACAGACCGTAGAGCGCGGAGTACTCCCGTGGCGACGGAAAAAAGCCGCCGTTCATCCGCTCCGCCTGAACTCGCAGCATCATCACGGCATCGGCAATGGGTAACTCGGCGTCCAGATCGTGTGACACCGTGACACCACCCCAGTCGGCTACCCCGACCGGCAGCAGCGTGGGCGGGGCGACGAGCACCACTTCGGCGCCCAGGATGGTGAGCAGTGCAACGTTGGACCGGGCCACCCGGCTGTGTAGAACGTCGCCGACGATCACCACCCGGCGGCCCTCGATTCCACCGAGCCGCTGACGAACGGTCAACGCGTCGAGCAAAGCCTGGGTGGGGTGTTCGTGGGTCCCGTCACCGGCATTGATGACACAGGGCCCGGTGCCATCCGGTTCGAGTGTCCATTCGGCCAGTTGCTGAGCCGCCCCCGACGCGGAATGACGAATGATCAGCGCGTCGGCACCGGTGGCTCGAAGTGTCAGGGCGGTGTCGCGCAGTGACTCTCCTTTCGAGACCGAGGATCCCGACGAGCTGACGTTGATCACGTCGGCACTCATCCACTTGCCGGCAACCTCGAAGGAAACCCGGGTTCGAGTGGAGTTCTCATAAAACATCGTGATGATGGTCCGGCCCCGCAATGTGGGCAGTTTCTTCACATCACGGCCGAGCAGGGCCTGCTGGAAACGGTCGGCGTCGTCGAGGATGGCGGTGGCCGCGTCACGGGTCAGATCGGCGGCTGACAATAAGTGCCTCATGACCATCTCTTCTTCGCGCAAGCGCTCATCATGACCATCTCTTCTTCGCGCAAGCGCTCATCAGCGGGCCGGGCCTCCGTGCGGCGCGATCCAGATACCTTCCACATCGTCGTCCTCGACGAATCGAACCTTGACGTTCTCGCTACGCGAGGTCGGGACGTTCTTTCCCACGTAGTCCGCCCGCAACGGCAGCTCCCGATGGCCGCGGTCGACGAGCACGGCGAGCTGTACCGCCTTCGGCCTGCCGATATCGCGCAGGGCGTCCAGCGCGGAACGAACCGAGCGGCCGGTGTAGAGCACGTCGTCAACGAGAATCACCATCGCGTTGTCGATACCGCCGGCCGGAATCGAGGTCTCCTCCAGCGCACGGGGCGGCTTGAAGTCCAGGTCGTCGCGGTAGAGCGTGATGTCCAGACCACCGCATGCAACGTCGATACCGGAGAACTCCTTGATTTTCGCGGCCAACCGGTTCGCAACCGTGACCCCGCGAGTCGGGATACCGAGCAGGACAACCCTGGGAGATTCGCCGGAGTCGGCGGCGGTTTTCTCGATGATCTGATGGGCCATCCGGGATATGGTCCGACCGACATCCGCGGGGGACATCAGTTCCCGGTCAATGGTGCCCGCCAAGAGCCCAGACCTCCTTCTCCGCCTCGCCGGACGGACCGTTAAAGGATGTCGATTGCGGGTGAGCGTAGCACCCGGGCCCGGGAGGGCGGACAACACGCCTGCGCCCCTGTCGTAGACTCGCGCCGGTGAATCTAGCCGACAACCGGAACTCGATCACCGGTGCTGTCGAGTCCGGTCTGCTGGCCGGTGCGGTGACCCTGGTCTGGCATCGCGGGGATGTCCTGCAGGTCAATGAAATCGGCTTCGCCGACGTCGAGGCGAAGCTGCCGATGCAGCGCGACACCATTTTCCGGATCGCGTCGATGACCAAGCCGGTGACGGTTGCAGCTGCGATGACCCTCGTCGAGGAGGGTGTGGTCGCACTGGCTGATCCGATCACCCGGTGGCTGCCCGAGATGAGCGATATGCGGGTGCTGGTCGATCCGACCGGACCGCTGGACGTCACCGTGCCGGCTCGGCGGCCGATCACGATCGAGGATCTGATGACCCACCGTGGCGGTCTCGCCTATGCGTTTTCGGTGGCCGGGCCGATCAGCCGTGCCTACGCGGGGGTCTCGCTGCGGCAGGATCAGGACGACTGGCTCGCCGACGTGGCTGCGCTGCCTCTGGTCAGCCAGCCCGGGGACCGGATCACCTACAGCCAGGGCACCGAGGTACTCGGCATCGCCCTGTCCCGGATCACCGGTAAGCCGCTGCACACCCTGCTCAGCGAGCGGATTCTGCAGCCGCTGGGTATGACTGATACCGGATTCTTCATTGACCCCGAGAAGCGGGCGCGGGCGGCGACGATGTACCGACTGGACCGGCAAACCGGTCTGCACCACGACGCGATGGGCCCGGTGCCGGTGAAGGAACCGCGGTTCTGCCAGGGCGGCGCCGGCCTGGTCTCGACCGCTGACGACTATCTGCGGTTCGCCCGGATGCTGCTGGGCGGCGGAGAGGTGGATGGGGTGCGGGTGCTCTCGGCCGAATCCGCTCGGCTGATGCGCACCGACCGGCTCACCAACGAACAGAAGCAGCAGCCATTCCTCGGCGCACCGTGCTGGGTGGGACGCGGGTTCGGATTGAACCTGTCGGTGGTCACCGACCCGTCAAAGTCCGAGCGGCTGTTCGGCCCCGCCGGACTCGGTACGTTCAGCTGGCCGGGCGCATACGGAACCTGGTGGCAGGCCGACCCGGAAAACGAGCTGATCATGATCTATCTGATCCAGAACTATCCGGACCTGACCGCGGCCGCCGCAGCGGTTGCGGGCAACACCTCACTGGCCCGACTACAGTCCGTGCAGCCGAAATTCGTCCGTCGGACCTACGCGGCGCTGCGGCCCTGATCAGCCGGGTTTCACCGCGTTGAGACACCATGATGCGGCTGGCAGCTCGTATCCGTCCGCACCACGGTGATGCTCAAGCGCAGCGACCACCCCGGCGATGACGTCGCGGCGCCGACTCTCGTCGGCCGCCAGGAACGCCCCGCCCAGCGGCCCGGCGCTCAGCACCCGCTCGGCGGCCGCGACACCATCGGCCTCGAAGAGGAACGGCGCCTCAACAGGGTCGATCGCGATATCGGCGAACCCCGCTCCGGCCAGTAGCTCGGCAATCGCCTCGGGATCGGCCAGCGAGAACGGCCCCGGCGCGCCGGGCTCGGGGAGCGGAGACCGCTCGATACCGAGGATCTGTGTGGCGGTCGCCGTCGTCAGCATCATCCAGGGGTTGCGGTCCAGGTGCTGCCACACCGAACCGACCAGTCGTCCGCCCGGGCGCAACGCGCGAAAAATGTTGGCGAACGCCTCGGCCGGCCGCGGAAAGAACATCAGCCCGAAGCGGGAATGCGCGGCGTCGAATGGTTGCCCGCCTCCAGCGATGGCCACCAGGTCGGCGCTGGCCACATCGGCGGCCACTGCCACACCGTGCACACCGGCCGCAGACAGCCGTCGCTGTGCGGCCTCGGCCATCTCCGGGACCACGTCGATGGCCGCCACCCAGCCTTCCGGACCGACCTCCGCACCCAGGGCCACTGCGGACAGGCCCGGGCCGCAGCCGAGATCGAGGACCCGGTCGCCGGGACGGGCGGCGAGGGCAAGGCGCGCCACGCTCCCGTGCCGTCCCATCGACCTGTCCAGGGCCTCGGCCTGCAGGTCCCAGACGCCGGCCAACGTCGCGAAGTGCCGGTCGGCCTCCAAGGGGCCGGTGATTCGCTCGGGATCGTGCTCGACGACGGGGTCGCCGGACACGGCCGGCACCGCTGCCGCTCGAACCGCATCGGCGGCCGCGCGGATCTGCGGTGTCACCAGCATCACCTGACCGAGCACCCCGTTGACGAAACCCGGCGAATCGTCGGTGGAAAGTTCTTTCGCCAGCCGGACCGCCTCATCGACGGCGACCGGGGCCGGCACATCGTCGGCGTGGAGCAGTTCCCACGCGGCCACCCGGAGGATGGCCCGGTCGACGGCGGGAATCCGCTCCAGCGTCCAGCCCTGCAGGTGCGAACCGATCAGGTCATCGATATGGGCGGCGTGTTCGGCGACCCCCCTGGCGACGCAGACGGAGTAGGCGTTGAGCTCGGACACCTCTGCGCCGGCCGCAGCCAGAGCCGAGCGGGATTCCGCGATCTCTGCTGCGGACAGACCACGAGCCTCGGCCTCGAAGAGCAGGTCGACGGCGCGTTTCCGGGCCTGATGCCGACTCACCCTGCGATCAGCCACGGCGGGGCGCGTCGGGTATCCACTCCGGCTTAGCCACCGCGAACGGCGCCGAAGCGCCGCTAGGCATTGACCCGGCCCAGGTAGCTACCGTCCCGGGAGTCGACCTTCAGCTTGTCACCGGTATTGATGAACAGCGGAACCTGAATCTCGGCGCCGGTTTCCAGGGTCGCCGGTTTGGTTCCGGCGTTGGAACGATCGCCCTGCAGACCAGGCTCGGTGCTCGAAACCTCCAGTTCGACGGTCACCGGCAACTCGAGGTAGAGCGGTGCGCTGTCATGAAAGGCGATCTGTACCGGCATACTCTCCAGCAGGAAGTTCGCGGCGGTGCCGACCATCGAGTCCGGCAGCGGGTGCTGCTCGTAATCCTCGCTGTCCATGAACACAAAATCGCTGCCGTCCCGATAGAGGTAGGTGGCGTCGCGCCGGTCCACCGTCGCCGTCTCCACCTTGACCCCGGCGTTGTATGTCTTGTCGACGACCTTGCCGGTCAGCACGTTCTTGAGTTTGGTCCGCACGAACGCCGGGCCTTTGCCCGGTTTGACGTGCTGGAACTCGATGATCTGCCACAGCTGCCCGTCGATTTTCAGCACGAGGCCGTTTTTGAAGTCCGCAGTAGTTGCCACGGTCGGTCGTTCTCCTTCGGATCAGGTCAGAGGATGGTCAGGTCCTTGGGGAACCGGGTCAGCGTCTCAGGGTCCCGCGCATCGACGAGGAGAGTGTCCTCGATACGAACCCCGCCGCGGTCAGCGAGGTACACCCCGGGTTCCACGGTCACCACGGAGCCAGCACGAAGTGTACCGGCGGCCGCCGAGTTGATTGCCGGCGCTTCGTGAATCTGCAGCCCAACCCCGTGACCGAGCCCGTGACCAAAGTGCTCGGCGTAGCCGGCACCGGCGATCACCTCCCGTGCCGCGGCGTCGACAGCACCTAGCTGCGCTCCGGCCACGAGCGCAGTCACGCCCGCCCGCTGCGCCTCAGAAACCAGATCGTAGATCTCGTGCTGCCACGCTGCGGCCCGCCCGGCGTCGCCGAGCACAAACGTCCGGGTCATATCGGAGTGATAACCCCCGACCAGGGCGCCGAAGTCGATCTTGACGAAATCCCCGCACCCGAGTTCTGCGTCGGTGGGCCGGTGGTGGGGCACCGCAGAGTTCGCCCCCGCGGCGACGATGGTCTCGAAGGATGGACCGTCGGCACCGTGATCGAGCATCAGCGCCTCCAGGTCGCGGGCGACGGCCCGTTCGGTACGACCCGGCCGAATTCCGCCCGCACAGATCAGTGCGGAGAGAGCTGCATCGGCTGCCTCGCAGGCCAGCCGCAACAGGGCCACCTCGCCGGCGTCCTTGATCACGCGCAACATCTCGACGGTTCCGGAGGCGCGTACCAAGTCCGCGCCCGGGAAATCGGCCACGATCCCCGAGAGCACCTCGAACCCGTCCACCGTCACGACGTGACCCTCGAACCCGACCCGACGCGCACCGCCGGCCAACGCGAGTTGCACAAGATGGGGACCACATGCCCGTTCGATGACGGCACGCAGGTCAGGAGCCTGACGAGCTGCCTGGGTCCGGTACCTGGAGTCGGTGGCCAGCACCGCCGGAGTGTCGTCGGCGAACATCAGCAACGCCGCGTTGGAACCGGTGAATCCGGACAGATAGCGCACGTTGACACGATCGCTCACCAAGAACGCGTCCACACCCTCGGCGGTCAGCAGCGCCGCCATCCTGGCGCGCCGTTGTGAATGCGTCACGGTCGGTGACGGTACTCGCTAGGCTGATGCCCCATGACGACGTGGTTGTTCCGTGGCCTGGTGTTAGCGGCCGGAATGGTGTTTCTCCGACTGGCTCAGGGGACGCTGATCAATGCCAGCCCCACCAACGCCGGGACCATCAGCCTCATTCTGGTGTTGCTGTTCGGGGTGGCCGCTTCAATCTGGGGCCTGTTCGACGGTTTGTCCGATGCGCGGGCCAACCCCGACCCGGACCGCCGTCGCGACCTGGCCATGCGCTGGCTGATGGCCGGACTGGTCGCGGGTGGCCTCAGCGGGCTGGTGGCCTGGCTCATCTCGCTGTTCGACGCTGCGGTCTATGTCGACGGACTGATCACCGAGGTGACGGTGTTCGCCGCCTTCACCGCCCTGATGGTGTTCGTGCCCGCGATGTTCACGGTGTCGGTTGGCCGATGGCTGGTCGACCGCAGCCGGCCTGATGAGGGGCCCCGGCACCACTCCGGTACAGACGTGTTCGAGTCGGTTTTGGACGAGGGCTACGAAGACCCCGCCGAACAGGTCGCGGTCGCCGGCCGCCGGGAGGAGTCCTGGCGACAGGAGTCCCGGGAAGCGGTTCGCGAGGTCCACGAGACGGTGCAGCAGCGAAAGTACGATCTCAAACGCGGCTCTGAAGAGACCTGAGGGGCGACCGGCCGGGGCTTCAGCGGACCGACGCCAGATAGCGCAGCGCCAGAAGATAGCCCTGCACCCCGAGTCCGACGATAACCCCCGTCGCGGCCGCGCTCAGGTACGAGTGGTGTCGGAAGTCTTCGCGCGCATAGACATTCGAGATATGCACCTCGATCAACGGTGCCCTGAGCTCGGCGCAGGCGTCACGTAGCGCGATCGACGTGTGAGTGAGCGCACCGGCATTGAGGATCACCGGGTCGCCGGCGTCCGCTGCAGCATGCAGCCAGGCGATCAACTGGGCCTCGCTGTCGCTTTGCCGGACCGCCGCCGACAGCCCCAAACCGGCAGCCTCGGCTTCGATCATCGCCACCAGGTCGTCATGGGTCGTGCTGCCGTACACCTCTGGTTCGCGTTTGCCGAGCCGGCCCAGGTTGGGACCGTTGAGGACCCGGACCGTCGTCACGTCTCGACCCCCGCTGCCCCGGCGTCGCCCGCGCCGCCCCCCGGACCTGCCAACTCCGCATAGGCCGCAGCCAGCAGCGCCGGGTCCGGCCCCTCCAACCGACCCGGCCGGCCGACACCGTCGAGAACGACGAAGCGCAGCATCCCCGATCGGGTCTTCTTATCCCCCGCCATCAGCTTCATCAGCTCAGGCAGCGCATCGGCGTCATAGGTCACCGGCAACCCGAGGGCGTCGAGCACCTCCCGATGCCGACGAACGCCGGCTTCGTCGAGCCGTCCGGCCACCCGGGCCAATTCGGCGGCGAACACAAGTCCCACCGACACCGCCGCACCATGCCGCCATCGGTAGCGCTCCCGTCGTTCGATGGCGTGGGCCAGGGTGTGTCCGTAGTTGAGAATCTCACGCAGTGCCGACTCCTTTTCGTCGGCTGCGACGACATCGGCCTTGACCTGAACGGCCCGGCGGATCAGCTCCGGCAGCACCGGGCCCGTCGGATCGACAGCAGCCTGCGGATCAGCTTCGATCAGATCCAGAATGACCGGATCGGCGATGAATCCGGCTTTGACGATCTCTGCCATGCCGGCCACCAACTCGTTATGCGGCAACGTTTCCAGCAGTGCGAGGTCCACCACGACGGCGGCGGGTTGGTGGAACGAGCCCACCAGGTTCTTGCCGGCATCGGTGTTGATACCGGTCTTGCCGCCGATGGCCGCATCGACCATGGCCAGCAGGGTGGTGGGCACATGGACGATGTCGACACCGCGTAGCCAGGTCGCGGCGGCGAACCCCGCGACATCGGTGGCTGCTCCGCCGCCGAGACTGACGATCGCATCTCGACGGCCGACGCCGATCCGCCCCAGAACCTCCCAGACGAACGCGACAACCGGCAGATCCTTACCGGCTTCGGCATCGGGCAACTCGATACGATGCGCATCGACTCCGGCGTCTGCCAGAGTGCTTCGGATCGATTCGGCGACCTCGGCCAGCACCGGCTGATGCAGAATCACCACCTTGTGGCGCGATCCCAGCACCTCACCGATGCCACCGAGCAGATTCGTGCCGATGATCACCGGGTAAGGCGGGTCGACGGCCACGTCGATCGTGATGTTCCCGGTCATTTCCTGGCCCCCGCGCGACGAGCCAGTGTCGCCGGGGTGACCGGTCCCGACTCGGCCGGAGCATCCGATTCCGGCGCGGTCATCGGCGCCTCGGTAGCTGCCGACGAAACCGTTTGGGAAGGCCCTGGCGATGGCCGCCGCCACGGCGGTCGCCGGCGGCGCGCAGACTGTTGCGCCGGGGGATTCTCAAGGCGCCCAACGATATGGCGCACGACGGCCCCCGGATTACGCCGGTTGGTGTTGATCCGGATGGTGGCGACCCGGCGGTAGAGCGGTACCCGCTCGTTCATCAGCGCGCGGTACTTTTCGGCCCGGTTGGGGCCCGCGAGCAGCGGACGCACCACGCGTCCTCCGGTGCGCCGGATACCCTCGGCGGCACTGATCTCCAGGTAGACCACCGTGTGGCCGGCCAAGGCGTCGCGCACCCCGGGGGTGGTGACGGCACCACCGCCCAGCGAGAGAATGCCATCATGACTCTCCAACGCATCGCGGATCACCCGTTCCTCGATACCGCGAAAACCGGATTCGCCTTCGGCGGAGAAAATCTCGGCCACGCTGCGGCCGGTGCGTTCCTCGATAGCCGCGTCGGTGTCCAGCACCGTCAGGCCCATGGCCTTGGCGAGGCGGCGCCCGATGGTGGATTTCCCGGAACCCGGCAACCCGACGAGTACGGCTCTGGGGGCCATCACCGTCACCCCGACAACCGTGCCGAAGTGGACCCGAAGGCCTCCCGCTCGGCGATCTCACCCAGATAGCCCGCGATGTTTCGGCGGGTCTCGGCGAGCGAGTCGCCGCCGAACTTCTCGAGCGCGGCCCGGGCCAGCACCAGTGCCACCATCGCCTCGACCACCACTCCGGCGGCCGGGACAGCGCACACATCCGACCGCTGGTGAATCGCCACCGCCTGGGCGCCGGTGTCCAGGTCGACGGTGGACAGTGCGCGGGGCACCGTGGAGATCGGTTTCATCGCGGCCCGCACCCGCAGCGGCTGTCCGTTGGTCATCCCGCCTTCCAGCCCGCCGGCACGGTTGGTGGAACGCATGACACCGGCTGGACCACCGTCTGAGCCGGCATCAACGCCGGGGAACATCTCGTCATGCGCGCCGCTGCCACGCCGTCGTGCTGTTTCGAATCCGTCACCGATCTCGACACCCTTGATGGCCTGGACCCCCATCACCGCGGCGGCCAGTTGGCTGTCCAGCCGATTCTCACCACTGACGAACGAACCCAGGCCGACCGGCAGACCGTGCGCCACCACCTCAACGACTCCACCGAGGGTGTCACCATCGCGTTTGGCGGCCTCGATCTCGGTGATCATGGACGTCTCGGCGGCGGCGTCGAACGCCCGAACCGGGCTCTCGTCGATGCTGGGCAGGTCGGCGGCCGTCGGAGGCGGTCCACCGTAGGGGGTCGAGGCCCCGATCGAGATCACGTGCGAGAGCACCTCGACACCGAGTGCCTGACGTAGAAATGCCCGGGCTACCGACGCCGCCGCGACCCGGGCCGCGGTTTCCCTGGCGCTGGCCCGCTCCAGCACCGGGCGGGCGTCGTCGAAGCCGAATTTGAGCATGCCCGCATAGTCGGCATGGCCGGGACGCGGACGTGTCAGCGGCGCGTTGCGCGCAACCTCAAGATCAGCGGCGGCAACGGGGTCCGGGGCCATCACCGATTGCCACTTCGGCCATTCGGTGTTGCCGATCTCAATGGCTACCGGGCCGCCCAGCGTAACGCCGTGCCGGACCCCCGCCAGCACGGTCACCGCGTCCTGTTCGAATTTCATCCGGGCACCGCGCCCGTAACCAAGCCGACGGCGAGCCAATTGGGCGGCGATATCGGCGGAGGTCACCTCCACACCGGCAACCATGCCCTCGACCATGGCGACCAGGGCGCGGCCGTGGGATTCTCCAGCGGTGGTCCATCGCAACACGCGATCATCTTCCCACGTCGCCGCCGACGGCCCAATCTGCCCGGTTCGCCGGCGCACCCGGATCGCTCAGAACGCCGGGTCACTAGAACACGCGCATCCCCTAAAACACCGCGGGCGCGGCGGCGGCCAGGCTGGCCAGGCACATTGACGGGCCGTGCGGCACAACGGTCCCCGCCAGGCCGGTGCCCTGGCGCAGGGCGGTCACCGTGCCCAGGATGACGGTGAGCACCGGGGCCCCCAGCGCGGCCAGCAACCAGACCGGCACGCCCAACGCGCCGGTCAACGCACCCAGACCGAGGGCCAACTTGACATCGCCACCACCGATTCCGGCCGGGGCACCGAGGTGAACCGCCAGATACAGCCCCCCGAGCGATACCGCACCCAGCGCCGCCGCGGACCCACGGCCGTATCCGGCACAGACCGTCAAGATCACCACGGCACCGACGAGGGTGAGCCCATTGGGAAGCCGACGTTGTCGCAGGTCGAAGACCGATAGCGAGACGGTCCAGATCAGCACCGCCAGACATGACACCGCTTGCACGTCCGCAAGCTAACCCAATACGGCTGCCATCTGCTGTCGCGGTGCCGGCTGCCCTGTGAATTGCTCGACCTGACTGAACGCCTGGTGGAGCAGCATCTGCTGTCCGCCGATGACCTCACCGCCGGCTCCGGCGACGGCGCGGGCCAGCGGGGTGGGCCACGGATCGTAGATCGCGTCCAGCAGCACCGGAACCCCGGCGAGCACCGCCGCATGCTCAGCTGCCGCGCCGGAGGGGATTGTGCTGATCAGCACATCGGTGCGATCAGCCAGAGCGGGCAGTCGCCGGTCGGTGAGCCCGCAGAACGCAACCGGCACCCCGATCGTGGAGCCGAGGCTGACCAGCCGGGCAGCTTTCCGGCTGTTTCGCGCCGCCACCGTGATTTCGGTTACGCCGAGGCCCGCCAGGGCGACGACGGCGGCCGGAGCGGTTCCGCCGGAGCCGAGCACCACCGCTCGGCGCAGACCGCGACGGCGCCCCAACGCACCGGCCACCCCGTCGATATCGGTGTTGTCGGCCCGCCAGCCCGACCGGGTTCGCACCAGCGTGTTGGCCGAGCCGACGAGGTCGGCGCGCCCGGTCCGTTCGTCGGCGAACGCCAGTGCGGCGAATTTGCCCGGCATGGTGACCGATACGCCCACCCATTCCGGGCCGAATGCGCCCACCACGACCGGAAGTTCCCCGGCAGAGCACTCGATCCGGTCGTAGGTCCAGTCATCAAGGCCCAGCGCGCGGTAGGCGGCCAGATGCAATTGCGGCGACCGGGAATGGGCGACCGGCGAACCGAGCACGGCTGCTTTGCGGGCCGTCACCGGCACCTACCGCCCGGAATCGAGGAAACCGCTGTTCAACGCCTGCTCACGATTGGCCAGGTGCTCCTGATAATCGCTGGTGAACAACGTGGTGCCGTCGGAGTCGATCGTGACGAAGTACAGCCAGTCGCCGGGTTCGGGTCTCTCCGCAGCGGCCAGAGCTTCGGCCCCCGGCGAACAGATCGGTGTCGCGGGCAGACCAGGCATGGCGTAGGTGTTCCACGGCGTCTTGGTAGCCCGGTCCCGATCGGTGGTCGCAACCTCCTGCCGGTCCAACGGGTAGTTGACCGTCGAGTCGAACTCCAGCCAGTCGTAGTCGCTGGCCAGCCGGTTGTAGATGACCCGGGCGACCTTGGCGAAGTCCGCGGGCTGCGCCTCCTTCTGGACCAGCGATCCGACGATCAGCACCTCATAGGGAGACATGTTCAGCCCCTCGGCGGCATCGAGGATTCCGCCTTCGACATAACCGTCAGCACTCTCGCCCACCAGTTTGGCCAGGATCTCTGTGGCCGAGGCCGCCGGATCGATATTCCAGGTGCCGGGAGCGATGAGTCCCTCCAACCGCCGGTGGCTGCTTCCCACCGCGCCGGCACCGGCGCGGGCCCAGTCCGGCACATTGAGGGATTCCAGCGTTCCTTCTTCGGCGGCGGCTTTCAGGTCTGTGGCTGATATGCACGTCTCTGTTCCGTTGAGGTCCACACAGCTGGCATCCGAGATCAGCGAAAAGATTCCGGGGTTGACCACACCCGATCCGACCGCGGCAATGTCATCGAGCTGCTTGCCCTCCGGGATGACGAGCCTGCCGACCCGGGCCGCAGGGTCGACAAGCGTCCGGACGGCGGTGGCCGCAGGTATCTCGGTGCGCACTCTGTAGAAGCCGGGCTGGATCGCCGCGAACTCGGCGTTGCCCGACGCCGCTGAGATGAACGGCCCGATATCCGCGATGACACCCTCGGCCAGCAAGTTCTGGGCGATCATGGATCCGGAGTCGCCGGGGTAAACCTCGATGACGATGTCTTCCTTGCCCTCGCCGGTGAAGTCAGTCGGCAACCTGGGGCCGAACCACTTCGGCCCGAGCACCACCAGGGCCAGCACACCGGCCGCCAGCACGGCCAGCAGCACCAGCATCCGGGACCGGCCGCGGCCCCTGTCCGGGCCGCGGCCGGACCGGTCCCGCCCGGGCACGCGGCCGGAGCGGGGCGTCCCTACCGCCGCCGGTGCGGCCCGGTCCGATGGTGCATTGTGGGGCTCCTGCTGCATGGTTACGGTTGCTCTTTCCCTGTCATGGCCGCGTTGCGGCGTTGGTCGAGCCAGCCCTGGAGAATTGCCACGGCAGCGGCCTGGTCGATCATTTCTCGTTGGTCCCTGGCGCGTATCCCGGCCTCCCGTAGCGATCGTGTCGCGCTGACAGTAGTCAATCGCTCGTCCGCGAGGCGGACCGGCACCGAACCGACCCGACCGCCCAGTGCTGTGGCCAGCGCGACCGCATCGTCGGCCGATGCGCCGGCCCGGTCGGCCAGCGTCCGCGGCAGCCCCACAACGATCTCGACGATGTCCAGGTCCGAGACCAGCCTCTGGAGTCTGCGCAGGTGGCCGTCGCGACGGTCACGGCGAACCGTCTCCACCGGAGTGGCGAGGATGCCGTCGGGGTCACTGGCCGCCACCCCGATCCGGACGGTGCCGACATCGATACCGAGTCGCCGGCCCCGGCCCGGGTCATCCGTACCGGGCCGGTCCGGCATGCGGTTGGCAACCATCAGGTGGTCTCAGTCCCGGGCCAGTTCCGCGCGGACCGCCGCCAGCGCCGCTCCGATGCCGGACGGATCTTTGCCAGCCCCCTGGGCGAGATCAGCTTTACCGCCCCCCCGGCCGCCCACCGCGGTCGTCACCGAGGCGACCAATTCGTTGGCCTTGACTCCGGTGTCCTGGGCGGACTGATTGGCGGCCAGTACGAACGGCACGCTGCCGTCGCCCCCCTCGGCAAGCAGCAGCACCACGGCCGGGTCTGAGCCGAGCCGCGAGCGAATATCCCCGACCAGGGAGCGTAGGTCCGCGGCAGTCATCCCCGCCGCCATTCGCTGGGCCACGAGACGGACCTTACCCACCTGCTCGGCGGCATTGACGGCGTTTCCCGCAGCGGCACGCGCCGTGGACAGTCGCATCCGTTCGATGTCCTTCTCGGCCGCTTTGAGCCGCTCCACAAGCGTTGCGACACGGGCCGGGACCTCCTCGGAGGGCACTTTCAACGACGAGGCCAGGCCGGCCATCAGTGCCCGTTCCTTGGCCAGATACCGGAACGAGTCGAGACCGACATAGGCCTCGACCCGGCGCACCCCGGAACCCACCGAGGACTCGCCGAGGATGGTGACCGGACCGACCTGGGCCGAGTTCTGCACATGGGTGCCGCCGCATAGCTCCAGCGAGAAAGGCCCGCCGATCTCCACGACCCGTACCTCGTCGGGATATTGCTCACCGAACAGCGCCATCGCGCCCATCGCTTTGGCGTTCTCGATCTCGGTGACGAAGGTGTGCACCGGGTAGTCGGATTCGACGGCCTCGTTGGCGATCTCCTGGATCTCGGAGTTCTGCGCCTCGGTCAGCGGACCCTGCCACTTGAAGTCGAACCTGAGGTAGCCCGGCCTGTTGAGGGATCCGGCCTGAACCGCATTGGGCCCCAGCACTTGTCGCAGAGCGCCATGGACCAGGTGGGTCCCGGAGTGGCCCTGGGTGGCGCCCTGACGCCACTTCGGATCAACAGCGGCGATAATCGAGTCGCCCTCGACGAACTCACCGGATTCCACGTTGACCCGATGTACCCACAACGTTTTGGCGACCTTCTGCACATCGGTGACGGTCGCCTTCGCCGACTCGCCGGCGCCGGTTCCGGTGATCTGACCGGCATCGGCGATCTGACCCCCCGACTCCGCATAGAGCGGTGTCCGGTCGAGCACGATCTCCACCCGCTCGGGGGGAAGCGTCTCCGAGTGCACACGGGGACGGTGGGCCACCACGGGAACGCGCTTCCCGTCGACGAAGATTCCCAGAATCCGGGCCGGCGAACTCATCTCGTCGAAGCCGGTGAACTCCGTCGGGCCGGCGTCAACGAGTTCCCGGAAAGCCGACAGGTCGGCGTGGGCATGTTTACGCGCGGCCGCGTCGGCCTTCGCCCGCCGGCGTTGCTCGGCCATCAGTTCCCGGAAACCCAACTCGTCCACGCTCAGACCGGCCTCAGCGGCCATCTCGAGAGTCAGCTCGATCGGGAAGCCGTAGGTGTCGTGCAGGGCGAAGGCCTGCTCGCCGGGCAGTTCGGTCTTACCCCCGGACTTGGTGGCCGCGGCGGCGTCCGCGAACAGCTTCGAACCCGAGGCCAGGGTTCGGTTGAACGCGGTCTCCTCAGCAACCGCGATCCGGTTGATGCGATCGAAATCGGTTATCAGGTCCGGATAGGACGGGCCCATCGCATCTCGGACGGTCGCCATCAACTCACCGACGATGGGACGCTCGATGCCGAGGAGTTTGGCGGCCCGAATGATCCGTCGCAGCAGTCGGCGCAGCACATAACCCCGGCCCTCATTGGACGGGGTGGCCCCGTCAGCGATGATGATGGCGGCGGTACGGCTGTGGTCGGCGATCACCCGGTAGCGCACATCGTCGGCCGCGGCACCCTGGCCGTAGCCTCGGGGTGCGTGCCGGGCAACAGTATCGATGACAGGCCGAAGCAGGTCGGTTTCGTAGACGTTGTCGACCCCTTGTAACAGGCAGGCGATCCTCTCGACACCCATACCGGTGTCGATGTTCTTCCGCGGCAGCGGGCCGAGGATCTCGAAGTCGTCCTTACCGGTGCCCTCACCGCGCTCGTTCTGCATGAAGACGAGGTTCCAGATCTCGATATAGCGGTCTTCGTTGGCCTCCGGGCCGCCGTCGACTCCGTAGGCCGGGCCGCGGTCGAAATAGATCTCCGAACACGGCCCACAGGGACCCGGAATGCCCATCGACCAGTAGTTATCGGCCATCCCGCGGCGCTGTATGCGGTCCAGAGGCAGTCCGGCCACCTCCTGCCACAGCTGGATCGCCTCATCGTCGTCGTAGAACACGGTCGCCCACAACCGGTCGGGGTCGAAACCGTATCCGCCGGCCGAAACCGGGTTGGTCAACAGCGTCCAGGCAAGCTCGATGGCGCGGCGCTTGAAGTAGTCGCCAAAAGAGAAGTTGCCGGCCATCTGGAAGAAGGTGTTGTGCCGGGTGGTGATGCCGACCTCGTCGATATCCGGAGTGCGAATGCACTTCTGAATACTGGTCGCGGTGCTGTAAGCGGGAGTTCGCTGCCCGAGGAAATAGGGCACAAAAGGCACCATGCCGGCATTGACGAACAGCAGATTCGGATCGTCGAGGATCACCGAGGCACTGGGCACCTCGGTGTGGCCGGCGTTGACGAAGTGGTCGATGAACCGCTTCCTGATCTCGTGTGTCTGCACGTGCGGGGTTGTCCTTGTTTCGAGTGCGGCGTGTTCCGGTGGCGACTGTGGTTCGGCCCTGCCTGCCCAGGGCGTCGACCGCCCCACATTACCGGTCCGCCGACGACGGCCTCCTCGCCTCGGCCGGGCAGGAAAGCCGTGGCTCAGCCGGGGAGGAAACTCAGCCGAACCGATCGCGACGGGTTGTCCCGGTTGAGATCCACCAGCACCACGCTCTGCCAGGTGCCCAGCAGCGGTTCGCCGCTCACCACCGGAACGGTCACCGACGGGGACACGATCGCCGGCAGCACGTGGTCGGCACCGTGGCCGGGTGAGCCGTGGGCGTGCCGATACCGGCCATCGCGGGGCAACAACCGCTCCAGCGCGTCGATGAGGTCGGAATCCGAGCCCGCGCCGGTCTCGATGACGGCCACGCCGGCGGTGGCGTGCGGGACGAACACGTTGCACAACCCGTCACCGCGTGATCGGCAGAACTGCCGCACCGGCGCGGTGAGGTCGACGATGCGCCGCCGTGCGGTGTCGACGTCGAGCACGTCGCTGTCCATACCGCCAGCCTACGAGACGGCGCCCCGGGGCTCGCGCCCCGGAACTCACCGGGCCCGGCGGATGATGGCACGTAGTCTACCGAGGCGTCCGCCGATCTCCCGTTCGGCTCCGTGCCGGGATGGCCGATAGTAGTCGGTTCCGGCAAGGTCGTCGGGTGGGTATTGCTGTGGCACAACACCATCGGGATCATCATGCGGATATCGGTAGCCTTCGGCGCGGCCCATCTTCGCCGCCCCCGGGTAATGGCCATCGCGCAGATGTGCCGGTACGGCTCCGGACTTGCCGGCCCGGATATCTGCCATGGCCGCGGCCAGCGCGGTGGTCACAGCGTTGGACTTCGGCGCGGTGGCCAAGTGCACCGTCGCGTGCGCGAGGGTCAGTTGGGCCTCAGGCATGCCGATCAACGCGACCGTCTGGGCGGCGGCGACCGCGATCGGGAGGGCGGTGGGATCGGCCATGCCGATATCTTCGCTGGCGAGGATCACCAGTCGGCGGGCCACGAAGCGTGGATCCTCCCCGGCGACCAGCATCCGGGCCAGGTAGTGCACAGCCGCATCGACATCAGACCCGCGAATTGATTTGATGAAGGCGCTGACGACATCGTAGTGCTGGTCACCATCACGGTCGTAGCGCACCGCCGCCCGGTCGAGTGACTGCTCGACGGTCTCCAGGGTCACCCCGTCACCGGTATCGGCGGCGGTCTCAGCGGCAACTTCCAGAGCGGTCAAGGCTCGGCGGGCATCCCCGGCCGAAAGCTGGACCACCAACTCGACCGCGTCGGCTGTGACCGGTACGGCACCGCCCAGACCACGCGGGTCATTGATCGCGCGATCGACCACCGCCCGGATGTCGTCGGCCCGCAGAGGCTGCAGCTGCAGGATCAGCGAACGGGACAGCAGCGGTGCCACCACCGCGAACGAGGGGTTCTCGGTGGTCGCGGCCACAAGGAGCACCACCCGGTTCTCGACCGCCGCGAGCAGCGCATCCTGCTGGGCCTTGGAGAACCGGTGCACCTCGTCGATGAACAGGACGGTCTGTTCACCGTGGATGGCAGCGCGCCGGGCGCCGTCGATGATCGCACGCACCTCTTTGACCCCCGCGCTGAGCGCGGACAGTGCCTCGAATCGCCGACCGGTCGCATGGGAGATCAGCGAGGCCAACGTGGTCTTCCCGGTCCCCGGTGGCCCGTAGAGAATCACCGACGCCGCACCGGAGCCGGCTACCAACCGGCGCATCGGCGAGCCGGGCCGCAAAAGATGCTGCTGGCCGACGACCTCGTCAAGGGTGGCCGGGCGCATCCGCACGGCCAGGGGTACGGAGCCGGGGGCGGTTGCTGCTGACGCGTCGCGTTCCGCGCCGGGCAGGTCAAAGAGGTTGTCGGACACAACCTCAGGCTAGCGACGGGTCCGTCCGGGCTTCCGGTGAAAGAACTGCCGGTGATACAACGACGAAATGCAGATGGGGACGAAATGCAGATAGGGACGAAATGCAGATAGGTCTGTCGACACCTGCGGTCACCGCCGCCCCGGGATCATGTTCGGCATGGGAGGCCGACGCGGTCGTCGAAGACCTGGTCGGTATTGCGGTGGCCGCCGACGCGGCCGGGCTGGACTACCTCACCTGTTCAGAACATATCGCCGTTCCGGTCGCCGACGAGGCTGGCCGCGGGCTCACCTATTGGGATCCGCTGTCCACCTTGGCTTTTCTGGCGGCCCGCACCCACCGGATCCGGTTGGCCACAGCGGTGGTCGTCCTGGGCTACCACCATCCTCTTGAGATCGCAAAGCGCTACGGAACGCTGGACCGGCTCAGCGGCGGGCGGCTGATACTCGGGGTCGGCGTCGGCTCGCTGTCCGCCGAATTCGACCTGCTGGGTGCGCCGTTCGACGGCCGCGGCGAACGGGCCGACGACATGATCGCCGCCGTACGGGCCTCGCTGTCGCGCACCCGGCCGAGCTATTCCGGGGAGTTCTACCGGTACGACGGGTTCGCCGTGCAACCGTGCGCGGTGCAGGCCCGGGTGCCGATCTGGGTTGGCGGACGAACACTGCGCTCCCTGCGCCGCTCGGTGAGGCTTGCCGACGGCTGGATACCGTTCGGCCTGTCCGATATCCGGATCGCTGAGATGCTCGCCGCCGTCGACCTCCCCGCCGATTTCGCGGTGGTCCTTCCCACCGGCCGGGCCATCGATCCGCTGGGCGACCCGGCCGGTTCGCAGCGACGGCTCCGGGGACTGCAGGCTCTGGGAGCGACCGCGATTACCTGCACCGTGGCGGCGGAGTCCGCCGATCACCATTGCCGCCAACTGGCTGCCCTGCGGGATATCGCCGACCGTTTGTAGGCGAAAAGCCGCGGGCAGCATCCCTGCGACCCGCCCGGCCGGGCTAATCGATGGTTCCGGTCAATCCGAAGTCGCCTAGCGCCGACTCGGCGATCTCGTGGAGCTGGTCACGGGTGGTGGACCCGTCGCCATTGCAGAATCCGACGCTGATGAACAGCGTGCCGTGTACCCGTCCGGTCACCACCGGAAAGAATGTGCCGCCGAAACGGTGAAGGTGGCCCAGGGTGATGTGTTCGGCCATCCGAATCGCGAAGTCGTCGGCCTCGGTGCCATCCGGGCGATTGACCGCCGGATCCAGACCCCCGAGGTTGGAACAGCCGATCACCGCGGTGCCCCCCACCACGCCCTCCAGACGGCGGGCCAGCGCCCTGGGGACCAGCGGAGTCAGCGGCAGCGGGGCGACCAGTTCGTTACGCGCCTGGGCCAACGTCGACAAGGCGTCCTTCAGTCCGGCACGCAGCCCGGTCAGGTCGGCGCACACCACGTCCGGATCGACGGTGAGCCGCACACCCGTGAGCGCATTTCCACGGGTGTCGCCGTCGATACGTTCGTTGACCGGAACCGAAAGAATCACCGAGCCGCCCGGGGTAACCCAGCCGAGCCGCCGACCGAGCCTCGCCGAGAACCCAAGGGCGAGTGTGGTGCTGGTGCCACCAAGTTCGGCAGCCCGTTCATCCCACTCGTCGAGGCCGACGCGAACAGTCACCGAGGGCATCGTCACAGGCCGGGTGGCGGTCGCCCCGACCAGGTTGGCCCCGGGTGCGGCCGGCGGGGTGTCTTTGGCACCGTTACGCGCAATCCGCGCCGCCGCGACGACCGCCCCCGCCATACTCGGAAGATCGCGGATGAACCTGCGTGCATCCTCCCGCAGTGCCCGGCCGGTGGTTCGCGCCCCGGCCGGCGGGTACCCGAGGTCGCGGGTGACACCCTTGGCGGCGTCGGTCACCGCGAGGGCCAGGCCGACCCCGTCGGCAACGGTATGGGAGGCCACGAGCGTCACGACCGACCCGCCGTCAGTCAACGGCTGAACCGCCAGCCGCCATGACGGACCGTATTCCGGATCGACCGGCAGCGCGGCCTGCTCGTCCAACCACATCGTGATCTCACCGGGTGGCCGGACACCGGCCGCCACCTCGATGTCGGCGGGGCCGGACCAGGCAATCCAACGGTGCCGGCCAAAGGGCAGCGGGGAGCGTTCGATGCGGCGGCCGAGCAGTCCATACGCCAACCGGCGATGGAACCCGCCCAACGCCTCCAGGTCGACGCCGTTGCGGTAGATCCAGGTGAACTGAATCAGCGGCCCGTGCCCGAGCGCCCGCAACCCGAGGAATGACGCTTGGTCGATGAAATCGATCGTGTTGTTCACTGCGGTCACGGTGAGGCTACTTCCCGGACTTGAAATCCATACCGGACTCCTGACGCTGCTGCGCAGTGATCGGCGCGGGAGCGTCGGTCAACGGGTCCACACCGCCGCCGGACTTGGGGAAGGCGATCACATCGCGGATGGAATCGGCGCCGAACAGCAGCGCGGTGATGCGATCCCAGCCGAACGCGATCCCGCCGTGCGGAGGTGCCCCGAACGTGAAGGCCTCCAGAAGAAATCCGAATTTCTCGTCGGCTTCGCCCTCATCGATACCCATCACCGAGAACACCTGCTGCTGTAGGTCGCGACGATGGATCCGGATCGAACCACCGCCGATCTCGTGGCCGTTGCAGACGATGTCGTAGGCGTCGGCGAGCACCTCGCCCGGATCAGCCTCGAGGAGGCCGCGGCACTCCGGCTTCGGAGCGGTAAAAGCATGGTGCACAGCGGTCCAGGCACCAGACCCGACCGCGACATCGCCGGCCGCGGCGGCATCCCCGGCGGGCTCGAACAGCGGCGGATCGACAATCCAGACGAAAGCCCAGGCATCCGCGGCGATCATGCCCAATCGCCGTGCGATCTCGCCGCGCGCGGCCCCCAGCAGAGCCCGCGACGTCTTGGCGGGGCCGGCCGAGAAAAAGACGCAGTCGCCGGGTTCGGCGCCAACGTGGGCGGCCAACCCGGCCCGCTCAGCCTCCGAGAGATTTTTGGCCACCGGCCCGCTCAGCACCCCGTCCTCGCCGACCAGCACATAGGCCAGGCCACGGTGGCCGCGCTGTTTCGCGAAATCCTGCCAGCCGTCGAGCGTTCGGCGCGGCTGCGCCGCACCGCCGGGCATCACCACCGCCCCGACATAAGGCGCCTGGAACACCCGGAAGGGGGTATCGGCGAAGTACTCGGTGCACTCCACCAATTCCACGCCGAACCGGAGATCCGGCTTATCCGAGCCGAACCGGCGCATGGCGTCGGCATAGGTCATGCGCGGAATGGGCGTCGGCAGCCGGTAACCGATCAGCGCCCACAGAGCCGCCAACACCTCCTCGGCGACGGCGATGACGTCATCGGCGTCGACGAAGCTCATCTCCACATCGAGCTGGGTGAACTCCGGTTGCCGGTCGGCGCGGAAATCCTCATCCCGGTAACAGCGCGCGATCTGGTAGTACCGCTCCATCCCGCCGACCATCAGCAGCTGTTTGAACAGCTGCGGACTCTGCGGCAGCGCGTAGAACGAACCCGGTTGCAGCCGGGCGGGCACCAGGAAGTCCCGCGCCCCCTCCGGGGTGGAACGAGTCAGGGTCGGTGTCTCGATCTCGACGAAGTCGTGACCGGCCAGCACCGACCGGGCCGCGGCGTTAACCCGGGACCGCAGCCGCAACGCGTCTCCGGTGCCGCCGTCCCGCCGCATGTCCAGGTAGCGGTGCCGCAGGCGCGCCTCCTCGCCGGCGGGCTCGTCGAGTTGGAACGGTAACGCGGCACTTTCCGCCAGCACCGTCAGGGCCGTGGCGTTGACCTCGACAGCCCCGGTGGCGATATCGGGGTTGGCATTACCCTGCGGACGGATCTCGACGACGCCCTCAACCGCGATACAGAACTCGGCCCGCAACCGGTGTGCAGCGGCGAGCACGTCGGCTTCGCGGAAGACCACCTGAACCACACCGGACAGGGTTCCGGAGTCGCTCGCAGCCTGATCGCGCAAGTCGATGAAGATGACACCGCCGTGGTCGCGGCGACGTGCCACCCAACCGGCCAAGGTGACTTTCCGCCCGGCGTCGGAGGCCCGCAACGAGCCGGCGGCATGACTGCGCAACACAAGATCTCCCTGGCTCTGAGGTGGGTTCCCAACTGACGAACGACTAGAAAGTCTATGAGGTCGGCCCAGCGGCTTCAGCCGGGCCACCGGGTGGTGTCCCTGTGGCAAACTTGTTCCGGCACCGGCGCAGCGAGGCGGGCCAGATCTTTGAGGAGCGCATATGACCTTCAACGAAGGTATGCGGATCGACACCAGCACGACCTCAACCGGGGGCGGTGGGCGCGGTATCGCGATCGGCGGCGGAGTCGGCGGTCTGGCGATCGCCCTGCTGGCGCTGTTCCTCGGGGTGGATCCGGGGCCGGTCCTGCAGCAGCAGACCAGCTCGTCCCCGGCGCAGTCCGGCTATGACCTGTCCAAGTGCAGAACCGGCGCCGATGCCAACAAGTATGTCGAATGCCGGGTCGTCGCCACCGGTAACTCCGTGGACGCGGTGTGGGGGGAACTCCTGAGCGGCTACCAGCGGCCGAACATGAAGCTGTTCAGGGGGCAGATCCAGACCGGCTGCGGTCCGGCGGACAGCAGTGTCGGCCCGTTCTACTGCCCAGCCGACCAGACGGCGTACTTCGACACCGACTTCTTCGAGGTACTCAAGACGCAATTCGGCTCCAGCGGCGGACCCCTGGCCGAGGAATATGTGGTGGCTCATGAGTACGGCCACCATGTGCAGAATCTGACGGGCGACCTCAGCCGCGCCCGTCAGGGCGCCCAGGGAGCCACGGGCAACGGGGTTCGGTCGGAGTTACAGGCCGACTGCTACGCCGGGGTGTGGGCACACTACGCGGCGATCACCAAACAGCCGGGTACCGATGTCACCTATCTGCAGCCGCTCAGCGACCGCGATATCGCCGACGCACTGTCGGCGGCGTCCTCGGTCGGCGATGACCGCATCCAGAAGGAGACCACCGGTCGGGTGAACCCGGAGAGTTGGACCCACGGATCCTCCGAACAACGGCAGAAATGGTTCACCGTGGGGTACCAGACCGGCGATCCGAATAAGTGCAACACTTTCCAGGCGACGAATCTGGGCTAGCGGAGGTGCCGGCCCCGGCAACACATTCGGCGCGACACACACCGGCGGCTCTGGGGTGTGGCGGCGTCACCAGGGACGGAGGGCGCACTGTACGCCGCTGCCGCCCTGCTGAGACACTACGATCTCGCCATCGACGGCGATCTCGCAGCGAAACTCCGGGTTCACCCGTAGGCCCCCGCTCGCGCTGACAAATGCCCACTCGGTGGGGTCGTTGAGCGTGGTCTGAAATGTCCACGGCGCGGCTGGGCCTACCGTCGTTCGAGCCATTGGCATGTACTCCGGGTCGTTCGCGGCCGACTGGTCCGGCGGGTCGGCGGTCACATAGTAGATATTCGCGGTGAGATCGCTGGTCGTGGTGACCGTGTAGGTCACCTGACGGGCCCCGGCCGGCTCGGTGGTCGTCGGCTCGGCAGGGGCGGGATCGGCAGGGGCGGGATCGGCGGCCTCGGCATCACTCGACTCGGTATCGCCCGGCTCCATCGCGGTGGTAGGCGGCTCGGTGGGCTCCGCCGGCGCACTAGGCGAGGGCTCAGTGCCCGTCGGCTCAGTGCCCGTGGGCTCTGTGCCCGTGGGCTCAGCGACCGACGGCTCTGTGGCCGTGGGATCGGCTTCAGCGAGCGGTGCGGCCCCGATGCCTCCCGCCAGCAGAACAACTGCCGCGCCAAACGCAGTGAGATGTCGCATACGGTTCACATCGGAACGAGCCGGCCCGGTGTTACGCGAAGGCGTTCAGCCGGCCTCACGAAGACCACCGGTTGTGCCGGCTTCCGCTCGGCTCGCGTCGCACATCAGACCGAACAATTCGACCGCCGCATCGACGGCATGATCGATGAAGTCGGCGAGATCGGCACTGTCGACGGGCCGGCGAGTCATCGCGGCGTCAACCCCGACCAGCGCCGGATCGCATGATTCGTGTACCGCGGCGCGCACCCACGGATCACCGGCATTCCATCGTGCCGCGACCGCCGCGAGTCGGTCTCGCTGGTCGGCCGGGTAGAACCGATCCGGGCTGATGTGGACCCGTACGGCGTCCCGGCCGGCTCCGCACACCCCGAGGTGAATATCGAGCCGACCGGCCGGCCGTGTCCGGAAGCCGGGTGCGGGAAGGTCCAGGAGAAAGAAGAATTCGTCGTCGTGGTGGCCACGGCAAAACCGCACACCCCTGCCTCGCAGGTAGTCCTCGAGCAGGTTGTTCATAAGCCGGTCAACGAGCAAACGATTGCCTCCGGTTCCCCCGGCGGCTGAGAGTTCGCTGAGGCCAGTGCGGTCAAGCCATCCGAACGGGTCAGGAAAGGCGGGAGAGTAACTCGGCGGCAACCGAACTGATATCAACGTCGACCTGCGAACCGCTGGCTAGATCCTTGACCCCGATGGTGCCGGAGTCGATATCACGGTCGCCGGCGACCAGCGCGATTCGCGCGCCGGACCGGTCGGCGGCCCGCATCGCCCCTTTGACCCCACGGTCGCCGTAGGCCATATCGACCCGAACCCCGGCGGCTCGCAAGACCGCCGCCACGCGGGCGAGTTCCACTTTGGCCCGGCCCCCAAGCGGCACGCCGAACACATCGCAACGGCTGCAGTCCCCTATTGACCTGCCTTCGGCGCGGAGTGCCAGCACTGCCCGATCCACTCCGAGGCCGAAGCCGATCCCGGAGAGATTCTGACCACCCAACTGGGCCATCAATCCGTCATAGCGGCCGCCGCCGCCGATCCCGGACTGTGCGCCAAGTCCATCGTGGACGAACTCGAAAGTGGTTTTGGTGTAGTAATCCAAGCCCCGCACCATTCGCGGGTTGATGGTGTAGCGAACGCCCAGGGCATCCAGGTGCGCCAACACGGTCTCGAAATGCTCCCGGGCCGAATCGGACAGGTGGTCCAGCATCACCGGGGCGCGCGCCGTCATCTCCCTCATGTGCGGGCGCTTGTCATCAAGGACCCGCAGCGGGTTGAGCGCCGCGCGTTCCCGGGTGTCCTCATCGAGCTCCAGTCCGAAGAGGAAGTCCTGCAGCAGCTCCCGGTACTGCGGCCGACAGGTGTCATCGCCGAGCGAAGTGATCTCCAGCCGGAAGCCGTCCAGGCCAAGACCGCGGAAACCGGCATCGGCGACGGCGATCACCTCAGCGTCCAGCGCCGGGTCGTCGACACCGATGGCCTCCACTCCAACCTGCTGGAGTTGCCGGTAACGACCAGCCTGCGGCCGCTCGTAGCGGAAGAACGGCCCCGCGTAGCAGAGCTTGACCGGCAGCGCCCCACGGTCGAGGCCATGCTCGATCACCGCCCTCATCGCCCCGGCAGTTCCCTCGGGACGCAATGTGACCGATCGGCCTCCCCGATCGGCGAAGGTGTACATCTCTTTGGAGACCACATCCGTCGACTCCCCGACCCCGCGGGCGAACAGCGCAGTGTCCTCGAAGATCGGCAACTCGATATCGCCGTAACCGGCGCGACGGGCGGCGGCAAGTAGTCCGTCGCGTACCGCGACGAAATCCGCCGATTCCGGGGGCAGATAATCCGGAACGCCCTTCGGGGCCTGGAAGTGGGTCACAGCGTCGTCATCCCCTGCAGGAACGGGTTGGTGCGCCGTTCGCCGCCGATAGTCGTGGACTCGCCATGACCGGGCAGCACCCGGGTGTCGTCATTGAGCACCAGTAACTTGGTGACGATAGATCCCAGGAGGTCGCGTCCACTGCCGCCGGGCAGGTCGGTGCGGCCCACGGACTTTTTGAACAAGGTGTCACCGGTGAACACCAGACCGCTGCGCCGGTCAGCCACCCGGAAGATCACCGACCCGCGGGTGTGCCCCGGAGTATGGGCGACGGTCACCGTGAACCCGTCGAACTCCAGCTCCGCGCCATCGCGGTCAAGGTTGATGACCTGCCGGGGCTCCCGAAACAGTGCCCCCAGCACGACCTGGCCGATCCGCGGGCCGAAACCTTTGATCGGGTCGGTCAGCATGAACCGGTCCGCCGGGTGGATGTAGGCCGGGCACCCGTAGGTGTCGGCAACCTTCTGCGCCGACCAGATGTGGTCGATGTGGCCGTGGGTGAGCAGGACAGCCGCCGGGGTCAGCCGGTTCTCATCGAGAATCCGCCGAAGCGGTCCCAGAGCCCGCTGACCGGGATCGACGATGATGGCGTCCGCACCGGATCGAGGCGCCAGGACATAGCAGTTACAGGCCAACAATCCGGCCGGGAACCCGGTGAGCAACACAGCGATCAGTCTCCCACCCGACACTTCGGGTGGGCCGTCAACCCCATCGGTTGGTGCAGCTGGCACACTCATCGGCGCGATTGCACGATCTATCACACGGAGGACACCGCGGTGCCCACGAACGCACAACGACGCGAAACGGCCAAACGAAAACTTGAGCGGCAACTTGAACGCCGCGCCCAGCGGGCCAAACGCCAACGCATTCTCACCGTGGTGGGCGCCATGGTGGCGCTGGCCGTCGGCGCGGCACTGATCGCGTCATTCGTGCTGCAGGACAGCAAGGACAGTTCGACCGCCACGGCCTCGTCCACCACGCCGACCACCGCCGCACCGGTCACCGCGGCCGCGCGCGGCGGCGACGGTCAACTTCCGGTGTTCAAGGCGCCGGCCGATCTGGGCGCCAATTGTCAGTACCCGGCGGCTCAGAGAGCCAGCAGGGAGGTGGATCCGCCGAATTCCGGAAAGGTGCCCACCGACCCCGCCACAATCAGCGTCAGCATGTCCACCGATCAGGGCAACATCGGTCTGTTGCTCAACAATGCCGAAGCGCCGTGCACGGTCAACAGTTTCGCCAGCCTCGCTCAGAAGGGCTTCTTCGACGACACCGTCTGCCACCGTCTGACCACCGCCGAATCGCTGGGCGTGCTGCAGTGCGGCGATCCGAGCGGCACCGGGTCCGGCGGACCGGGGTATCAGTTTGCCAACGAGTACCCCACCAACCAGTACCCCAAGGGCGATCCGGCCCTGCAGGACGCGGTGTTGTACCCACGCGGCACCCTGGCCATGGCCAACTCCGGGCCGGATACCAACGGCAGCCAGTTCTTCCTGGTGTACCGGGATTCCGAGCTGCCGCCGAATTACACGGTGTTCGGCACCATCGACGCGACCGGTCTGGAAACGCTGGACAAGATCGCCGCGGGCGGCGTCGCCGGGGGCGGCAAGGACGGTAAGCCGGCCACCGAGGTGACGGTGAAGTCGATCCTGCTGGACTAGTGGCCGCCCGGCTGGGGGGTCAGGCGAATCCGGCGGCAGTCTTGGCCGGAATCCCCGGGTGCAGAACCGCCACTGGACAGCCGGCGTGGGCGAGGACTTTCTGGGTGACCGAACCCATCACCAATCCGGCGAACCCACCCGATCCGCGGCTACCCACTACCAACAGCGCGGCGCCGTCGGCCTCGGCGAGAAGGACCTCGGTGGGACGCCCGGTGCCCTCCACGAAGGAGACCGGGACATCGGGAAAAGCAGCGGCATTGACGATCACCGGGGAATGGAAGGCACTGGTGTCCGAACCCGGGGTCGCATTCTTCGGGTCGATCTCCTCGATCTGCGGTGCCCCACGGCCCGGCTCGACGGACACCGCCACCACACCGCAGCCGATGGCGTCCGCATGCCGGAAAGCGAAGGCAGTGGCCCGGTTCGAGGCTGAGGACCCGTCGTAGCCGAGAACCACCTGACCGGGATTACCGGTCTCGGCCTCGGCAGGGAAGGGCACCCCGCCCTCTTTGCCGGAGTGAACCACCACCACCGGACAGCGGGCATAGGGCGCCACGTGCATCGTGGTCGACCCGAGGAGCAGCCCCCGGAACCCCTCGCCGCCCCGCGAGCCCAGAACCACGACATCCGCCGTCTCGGCAGCCTGGAGCAGCGACCGCACGGGCGAGTCCGGCATCTGCAACGCACGGATCTGCAGTCCCGGATGTGCCGCGCGGGCCAACGCCACCGACTCGCCGAGCACCCCGGTCGGCTCCTCGAGGAGTGTGGGCAGCGCCTGCTCGTCGGGCCGGGCGTGCAAGACGGTCAGCGGCAACCGGTAAGCGACGGCGGTATTGGCAGCCCATCGCAGCGCCGCGAGACCGTGCTCTGATCCGTCCGCCCCGACAACGACTCCCGTCAGATCCGTACCGAGTCCCTCGATCATGGCAGTGCCTCCACTCTTTCGGTCCGCCCGAGCAAACACCGCACGCCGCGGGGTGTCAGGGGTACGGTACTGCGACAACGTCAGACAGACGATTCAGACCGAAGAACTACCCACAGTGATCCGGGGGCGCCATGGAACACAGCCCAGCACTGCAGCACGCCCGCGAGCCTGACCTGCAGGACAAGGGACTGTCCCGCAACTCCGTCGGCGTCCTGGGCAGCGTGGTTCTCGGAATCTCCTCGGTAGCCCCGGCCTACGTCCTGACCGCGACGATCGGGATTCTGGTCACCCAGGCCGGCTCCAAAATGGCGGTGGTCATCATCGCCGGGTTCATCCCGATGTTCTTCGCCGCGTACGCCTACCGGGAGTTCAACAAGGTCGCCCCGGACTGCGGCACATCGTTTACCTGGACCACCAAAGCCTTCGGGCCGTACGTGGGGTGGATGGGCGGCTGGGCGGCGATCCTGGCGACTGCCATCGTGTTGTCCAACCTGGCCGGGGTGGCGGTCGAGTTCTTCTATGAGTTCCTCGGCGACCTGTTCGGCAACAGGACGCTGGGCAGCCTGTGGGAACACCAGTGGATCAACGTGGGGACATGCATCTTCTTCCTCGCGGTCGCGACCTGGGTGGCCTACCGCGGTATCACCACCACCGAACGCGTGCAGTTCGGACTGGTCGGATTCCAGATGCTGCTGCTGCTGATCTTCGCCGGAATGGCGATCGTGAAATCCGGCTCCGCGCCCACCGGTTTGTCCTTCAACTGGGACTGGTTCTCCCCCGCCGGCCTGACCCTGTCGGCGTTTATCGCCGGGCTGTCCGGATCGATCTTCGCATTCTGGGGGTGGGACACCTGTCTGACGGTGAACGAGGAGTCCAAGGGTTCGGCGAAGACACCGGGGCGGGCCGCGCTGCTGACCGTGCTATCGATCCTGCTGACCTACCTGCTCGTCGCCACCGCCACCCAGATGTACGCCGGGGTGGGCACCGAGGGTGTCGGGCTGGGTAACGAGGACAACTCCGCCAACGTCTTCTCCAAGTTGGCCGAACCGGTGCTGGGAAACCCCTGGCACCTGCTCCTCTATCTCGCGGTGCTCGCATCGAGTACGGCCAGTCTCATCACCACCTTCCTGCCCTCCTCGCGCACCATGCTCGGAATGGCCACCTACAAGGCACTGCCACCCCGATTCGCCGCGATCCATCCGCGCTACTTGACACCCTCCTACGCCACGGTCGTGGCCGGAACGGTGGCTGGGGTGTTCTACACGTTCCTGCATATTTTCAGCCGCAACGCTCTCACCGACACGATTTACGCACTCGGCATCATGATCTGCTTCTACTACGGCCTGACCGCGTTCGCCTGTGTCTGGTTCTTCCGCCACGAACTGTTCGCCAACGTATCGAGCTTTGTTTTCAAGCTGACCTTCCCGCTGCTGGGCGGCATCGGCCTGCTATTCGTGTTCGCCATTACCCTTCGCGACAGCGCATCGCCGGACTACGGCAGCGGCGCAAGCATTTTCGGAGTCGGCCTGGTGCTGATCCTCGGGCTGGGCCTGATCCTGCTGGGCGGGGTGCTGATGTTTGTCTGGCGGTCCAAATCGCCGGCGTTCTTCCGAGGTGAGACGCTGCGCAAGGACACCCCGGTGGTGATCATCGCCGACTGAGACTGCCCGCCCCGCAGGCGGTCTCAACTGTGACAGGAGCCGGGCTGACCCTTCGATGTGCGAGGGGCATCGATCGACGGGTTCTGGTCGAAGAACCCCGTCGGTTTGAGCCAGAACGACACGGTATCGACCGACATGATCGGCCACTCCTCCATCCGGGTGATGTGGTGGATGCCGAAGACGTACCAGAGGACGATATCGGTGTCCTCCAACGGGGCGTCATCCTTGACCCACTCGGTGATCCCGGTATCGACCTCCGACTGCACCGGGTAGGCGCCGGCCGGCCAGCGTTCCTCAGCGCTGTTCCGGGTAACCCACAGCGTGTGCCCGATCACCGGTGCCCGCAGGTACTGCGGGGTGGTGGGATCCATCATCGGCGGGAAGCAGGCCCCCGGAACCAGCTTGTAGGCGACGTTAGTGCCGTGCCGGTTGGTCTTGGCGGGGTTGACGACCTTCCAGGCGCGCTGGGTGGACCAGTCGAAATCGCGGGCCGACTCTGCCTCGGAGGTGATCGGCGTGGACTGGGTTACCAATGCCAAACCGTAGGGATTGTCCTCGGACACCGGCGGTGCCACCGAGTCCACTTCGAACACGGTGTTGTTCTCGCCGTCGACGTCGAGATCGAGCCGGGCCACCAGGAAGTGCTGATGGAATGGCGCATAGGTGTTGGTGTCGACCACCGTCCCGTAAGGTGGCGCACTCTGCCCCTCCGGATAGGGCGTGGTCACCATGATCCCGGTGGCGCGGACCTCGCACTCGATATTGCCGTCCTGGTAGAAGCGCCAGTAGACGAGGTACTCGTAATTGGCGACGGTGGCGTGGCAGGACACCACCATCCGGCGCTGCCGCCGCACCTCGGCCCCGGTCTTGTGGTCGACGTGCTTCCACAGCACCGCGTTGTCTTCCTCGTGCAGACAGATCGCGTTGCGGATGGTGCGCGGCTCGCCGGTGGCGTCGGCCAGAACCGCGTCGACGTAGACGATCTCGCCGAGACAGTCGCAACCCAGTTCCAGCGAGGTGGTCATCGCGCCCAGACCCCACTCGCCGATGTCGTAGGCCGTCCTCCGGTAGTGGTCGAATGTCGGATCCCGGTAGGGGACGACCATCTCGGCGAACGACATCCGGTAGGCCACGTCGCGGGTCGTGCCGTCATCGTCGAAGGTCACCTGGTAGAGAACCGGGCCCTCGCGGTAGTTGAAGCCCAGCCGCATCGTCCAGTTCTGCCACTTCAGCTCGGTGCCGTCCATGCTGAACGACGGCCCGTCGGGCTGGGTGATGTTCAGCGACTTGAGGTCGGTGCGCATCGGCCTGCCGCTCACCTCGGGGATGTACTCGCAGTCGACATCGGGAAAGCCGTTGTCCGGTCCCAGCTCGATCTCCAGCAGTTCCAGGGTGTTGACATCCACGATCAGCTTCAGCCCCGAGATCGGGTGTCCGTACGGGTTGCCGTCCGGGGTGGCCCGGGCCCACAGATCGCACCAGCCCAGGCGGCGGTCACCGTAGCGCTCGGGCATCATGGCTTTGGCGTAGGTCCAGACGTCGATCAGGATCAGATCGATATCGGTGAATCCGCGTTCGGCCAGCGCGGCGATCACCGCGGGGTGCTCGCGCATCGCGCGGTCGACGTCGTGGAACTCGTCCCTCGTAAAATTCGGCTGAACCCCCGGGATGTGTTCGAAGGCCGTGACCGCCTCCGCGGCCAGGTCGACGCACGCTTCGTAGGTCTTGTTTTCGGCCCGGTCGAGCAGTACGGCAAGGGCGGATCGCGGGATTGGATCACCGGTCCGCCAACGCTTCACCTCGGCTTTGGGCGGCTCCCGCAACTCCACCGAGGTGAACCGCACGGTGTCGGGGACCCGGTCGTCCCGGCGCAGGATCGCCGCAACCCGGCTGAATTCATCGGCGCTCAGCGGGTCGAGCGGATGTGCTGTCATGGCGGTCCTCACTGCAGTTTGAGGTGAGTAAACCGTCACCACGCAGTTTTGTCCTCCGCATGGAGAATCTGATGTCCCAGGTTCTCGGATCCCGCCGCCAATAGTCGGCATGACCAACAACCGGCATTGAGGTGACCGACGACGATCAGTGTTTCTTCGTGATGGCGTAGGGGCCCGGTGACGACCGGTTCCCGGGGGCCGGTGCCGATCAGCTACGTCAAGTAACCTCGCGCGGCATCCCCCATCGCCACCCTCCTCCTCCGCTTCGTCAGGCGGCGGAAACCCAATCGCCACCCTCCTCCTCCGCTTCGTCCCTCAGCGGCATCGTCAGGCGGCGGAAACCCCATCGCCACCCTCCTCCTCCGCTTCGTCCCTCAGCGGCATCGTCAGGCGGCGGAAACCCCATCGCCACCCTCCTCCTCCGCTTCGTCCCTCAGCGGCATCGTCAGGCGGCGGACGTCACCCGGTAGACGTCGTAGACGCCCTCCACGTTTCGTACCGCGTTCAGCACATGGCCCAGATGTTTCGGGTCGCCCATCTCGAAAGTGAACCGGCTGACGGCAACCCGCTCGTCGGATGTGGTCACCGAGGCCGAGAGGATATCGACCCGCTCATCAGCGAGCACCTTGGTGACGTCGGATAACAGTCGATGCCGGTCCAGCGCCTCGACCTGGATGGCGACCAGGAAGACCGATGTCGGCGACGGGTCCCACGACACCTCGATGATGCGTTCCGCCTTTTGCCGAAGATCGGCCGCATTGGTGCAGTCGGTCCGATGCACACTGACCCCACCGCCTCGAGTGACGAAACCCATGATGTTGTCTCCGGGAACGGGAGTGCAGCATTTGGCCAATTTGGTCAGGACACCATCGGCTCCCTCCACCGCGACACCGGTGTCACCGGTGGAGCGCTGGCGAACCGCCATGGTGGCCGGGGTTGCGCGTTCGGCCAGTTCGTCTTCGGCGTCGTCAGCGCCACCCAGTTGCACCAGAAGCCGCTGAACGACGTGCCGCGCCGACACGTGGCCCTCACCGACGGCGGTGTAGAGCGCGGAAACGTCGGCATAACGTAATTCCTGCGCCATCGCGCTCACGGCTCCACCGTTGACCAGTCGTTGCAGCGGCAGTCCGCCGCGGCGAACCTCCCGGGCGATTGCATCCTTGCCCGCCTCCAGCGCCTCCTCCCGGCGTTCCTTCGCGAACCACTGTCGGATCTTGGCCTTGGCGCGCGGGGAAACGACGAAACCCTGCCAGTCCCGCGATGGACCCGCATTGGGCGCTTTGCTGGTGAAAACCTCGACCACTTCGCCGTTTTCGAGCTCTCGTTCCAGCGCCACGAGCCGGCCGTTGACGCGGGCGCCAATACATCGGTGGCCCACTTCGGTATGCACGGAGTAGGCGAAGTCGACCGGGGTGGAACCCGCCGGCAGCGTGATCACATCGCCCTTCGGGGTGAAGACGAAGATTTCCTGGACGGCCAGGTCATACCGCAGCGATTCCAGGAACTCCCCCGGGTCAGCGGCTTCCCGCTGCCAGTCGAGGAGTTGCCGCATCCAGGCCATATCGTCGACCTCAGCGGCGGTATGCGGGGGCGGAATGGCGTTGCGCCCCTTGGACTCCTTATATCGCCAGTGCGCGGCGATACCGTACTCCGCGGTGCGGTGCATATCCCGGGTGCGAATCTGCACCTCCAGCGGCTTGCCCTCCGGACCCACCACCGTCGTGTGCAGCGACTGGTACACCCCGAAACGCGGCTGGGCAATGTAATCCTTGAAACGTCCGGGCATCGGCTGCCACAACGAATGCACGACACCCACAGCCGCGTAGCAGTCCCGGATCTCATCGCACAGGATCCGGACGCCGACAAGGTCGTGTATGTCATCGAAGTCGCGGCCCTTGACGATCATCTTCTGATAGATCGACCAGTAGTGTTTCGGTCGGCCCTCGACGGTCGCACCGATCTTCATCCCGCTCAGCGCGGTATTGATCTGGGCCCGGACTTTGGCGAGGTAGGTGTCGCGCGACGGCGCCCGGTCTGCGACCAGTCGGACGATCTCCTCGTAACGCTTGGGGTGCAGAATCGCGAACGACAAATCCTCGAGTTCCCATTTCACCGTCGCCATTCCGAGACGATGCGCAAGAGGCGCAATGACTTCGAGAGTTTCACGGGCTTTCCTCGCCTGCTTCTCGGGAGGCAGGAAACGCATCGTGCGCATGTTGTGCAGTCGGTCAGCCACCTTGATCACCAGCACCCGGGGGTCGCGGGCCATCGCGATGATCATCTTGCGAATGGTCTCGCCCTCGGCCGCAGTACCCAGCACAACCTTGTCCAGTTTGGTTACCCCGTCGACGAGATGTCCGACCTCCTCGCCAAAGTCCGCGGTCAGCGCCCCCAGGGTGTAGCCGGTGTCCTCGACGGTGTCATGCAGCAGAGCCGCGACCAGTGTGGTGGTGTCCATACCCAGCTCGGCAAGGATGTTGGCCACCGCCAGCGGATGGGTGATGTAGGGGTCGCCGGAGTGGCGGAGCTGGTCGGCATGCTTTTCCTCGGCGACCTCATAGGCCCGCTGCAGTATCGCGATATCGGCTTTGGGGTAGATCTCCCGATGCACAGCCACCAACGGTTCGAGAACCGGGCTGATGGCGCTGCGCTGCGCGGTCATCCGGCGGGCCAGGCGGGCCCGGACCCGGCGTGACGCACTGGTGGTCGCCTTGGGCGTTTCCGGCAGCGGATCAGGCAGCTCAGCGATCGGAAGTGGCTGGGTGGGCGTGGGAATCTCCTGAACGCCACCCGGTTCGTCCGCCATACGCACCTCCGATTCCCCGTGGTCCGAGGATACCGACGATATCGCCTACAGCTGCTGCAGGCTTCGGACCGTCAGCGGTACGAGCCGTTCCCGCCCGCCCAGACCTAGCAACTCCATCACGACGGCAGCCTCGGTGACCTCCGCACCGGCGGCTGCCAGTAGGTCCCGCGCGGCGGCCAGGGTGCCGCCGGTGGCCAGGACATCATCGACGACGGCCACCCGACGGCCGGCAATTTCGATACCGGCAGCCGGGATCTCCAAAGTGGCGGTCCCGTATTCCAGGGTGTAGGCGCGGCTGTGCACCGGCGGGGGCAGCTTGCCGCCTTTGCGAATCGCCAACACCCCGATACCCAGTCGGTGGGCGACCGCGCCGCCGAGCAGGAATCCGCGGGCATCGATCCCGGCGATCAGGTCGGCACCGGCCACGAGGCGGGACAGCGCGTCGGTGACCGCCGCGAATCCGCGGTCATCAGCCAGCACCGGGGTCAGATCACGGAAAAGGACTCCGGGCGCCGGAAAGTCGGGTACCTCGCGGGTCAGCTCGGTGATCACGGCAGCCGCATCGATCGGTACCACCGGAGGTCCCGACGGCGCGGAGTCGTCCTCGCCGCTCACGGCTGCAGCCGCCAGCGGTCCATATTCCACCCGGCACCCCACTTTGTCGGGTTGGCCTCGACGCCGAACATCTTCTTGGCCGCGATCACGGTGCGCTGCTGGCGGTACAGCGGCAGCGTCGGCATGTCCTCCCAGAGCATCGGGGCGCCATCGGCCAGCAGCCTGGCCTGCTCCTTGGGGTCGGTGGTGACGGCGAGTGCCGCGATGATCCCATCGATCTGCGGATTGGAGTACCCGGAGAGGTTGTTGCCGTTACCGGTGTGCAAGGTATAAGCGTCCATCACCGACGAGCCGGTCGATCCACTTCCGGTCGCCCCTCCGGTGCTGGACAACAGTGCGTCGATCTGTCCGTCCCGCAGAGCCTGCGGGCCGACTCCCTCCGCGGTCACATCGATCACGGTGATCCCGGCAGCCGCGCACGATCGGGTGATTGCGGCCATCGCCGCAGCCAACCGGGGGTTTGGCGATTGATAACCGATGCGCACCGTGAGCTGCTCGCCCCCGAGGACGCCCAGTGCTGCATCGGCGTTGGCAACATCGAATTGGCCGGTCGCCGTTGCGGCCTCGGCGGTGCTGTAGGCGTCATCGCTGACCGGGTTGAGCCGCGCGTTGGCGATCGGCATTGCTGCGTTGGCGGCGATCACATCGCGCGGGGTGCACAGCGCGACCGCCCGGCGGGCCGACGGCTCGGCCAGCCGGCCCACACCGGCGAAGATCAGCTGTTCGATACCGCCGGAGTCGATATCGGTGCGCTGATAGCCGTCGGGTGTGGTCAGCGTCCCGAGGGATCCGGTCGCCACGTCCACAACGTGGAAATCCCCGGTATTGATCCGGTCCTGGACGTCGACACCGCGCGGCCACACCGTCACCTGCTCAGTGATGGGCTTGGCACCCCACCAGCGTTCGTTCGCGGTCAGCACCACGGCGCCGGACTCCAGCACCGCGTCAAGTTTGTACGGGCCCGACGAGGGAAAGCGTTTGACCGCCTCCGAGTCCATCCCCGGTTTCAGATCCCAGATGGTGTTCCACGCCTCGGCAACTCGGCCGATCACATCAGGGGCGCCGCTCTGGATCGCTGAGGCGGAGCTGATGCCGAGTTCGTCGTCGATGACGTGGGACGGCATCATCGAGGTCGCAGTGAACAACTGGGCGTACTCGGTGATGGACCGCCCGGGCAGGAAATTGACCCGTGCCCTCTTCTGACCCGGCTGGCACTCAATACCGGCGATATCGAGGTAACCGGCTTGGCTGGCGGCTGAGAATCCGGGGAACCGACCGGACTGAGCAGCCCATGCCAGCACCATATCGTCGCAGGTGACAGGTTTACCGTCGGAGTACACGGCATCGTCGGCGATCTGATAATCGAGCATGAGGGGCTCGCGGCCGACCACCGAGACGGTGCCGAAATCGCTGTCGGTGAGAACCTGGCCGTCCGGACCATGAAGGCTGAATCCGGTCAGAGCCCGGCTGAACGCCTGCGGTCCGGCTGTGGCCGCACCGGTCACGGTGTTGGTGTTGTAGGTGGTCAACACCCCGTCGACGGCGTAGTTGACCTGATCTGCGGCGCTACCGACACATCCGGTGAGCCCTGACGCCGTCAGAGCCACGGTGAACGCCGCGATGGCGGCTGTGCGGCGGCTGACTGACACCTGCGCCCTAACGTTCCCGCTTGCCAGAGGGACGACGCGGCCGGACCGGGCGGACACCCGGGGCGGGCTTGCCCGCAGCGGTCGCACCGGCCGTCTCCGTCTTGGTCTCGCCGACCACGGCCGTCGTGAGTTCCTCGGGTGCGGCGGCCGGCTTATTGCGCCGGTTGGCCACCCGGCGTCCATGGTTACGCACCAGTTCTGTCCGTTCCCGAAGCGTGACCAGCAACGGGGTGGCGAGGAAGATCGAGGAGTAGGTACCGACGATGACACCGACCATCTGGACGAGTGCAAGGTCTTTGAGGGTGCCCACACCGAGAATCCAGACCGCCACCACCATCAGCGCCAGAATCGGCATGATGGAGATCAGGCTGGTGTTGATCGAACGCATGAAAGTCTGGTTGATCGCCAGGTTTGCCTGTTCGGCGAAGGTACGCCGCGTGGTGTGTTCGAAGCCCTTGGTGTTCTCCTCGACCTTGTCGAACACGATGACGGTGTCATAGAGCGAGAAGCCGAGGATCGTCAGCAGTCCGATGACCGTCGCGGGCGTGACCTCGAAGCCGACTATCGAGTAAACCCCGGCCGTGGTGATCAGGTCGAACCCGAGCGCCGCCAGGGCAGACATCGCCATGTACTTCTCGTAGCGGACGGTGATGTAAATGGTGACCAACACCAGGAATACGGCCAGCGCGATGAGCGCCTTCTTGGTGATCTGCCCACCCCAGGTCTCCGACACCGCCGAATCGCTGATGGTCTCCTCACCGGTCTGGCCGTCGGCGCCCCTGGGCTGGAACTTGTCGAACAGGGCCTCGCGAAGAGCCGCGGTCTGGTCGTTGCTGAGGGTCTCCGACCGGATCTGGACGGTGGTGGTGGCGCCGTTGCCGACCACGACCACCGACTGGGGGCTGACCCCGGTGGCCTCCGTGAAGGTCTGCTCGACTTGGGCGATGCTGGCTTCCCCGTCGGCTCCTGCCCGCGGGAAAGACACCTTTGTGCCGCCTTCGAAGTCGATCCCGAAGGTGAAGCCCCGTAACACGATGCTGGCTAGGGCAACTGCGACGATGAGGAAGCTGAACGCAAACCACAGCTTGCGCCGGCCAATGATTTCGAAGGCGCCGGTACCGGTGTAGAGCCGAGTGAAGAACCCATGTCGCGGCAATTGCCCGGCGGTCACCGGGGCCGCTGCGGCCGAGGTCGATAACTCCTCGGCGGACCCGGTCACATCAACGTCGGTGTCCTTGTTGTTCTCAGACATGCATCACCGTCCCGTCCCGGAACCCGCGGTGGTCTGCCCGGCCGCCCGCCGCTCCCGGGCGATCTGCTGGACCGCGCCCAGGCCGTTGAAGACAGGTTTGGACAACGTCGCCGATTTCGATGCCAGGTACACCAGCGGCCAGGTCACCAGGAAGACCACGACAACGTCGAGGATCGTGGTCAGGCCGAGGGTGAAGGCGAAACCCTTGACCTGGCCGACGGCCAGGAAGTAGAGCACTGCCGCAGCCAGGAAACTGACCGCGTTCCCGGACAGGATGGTCTTGCGGGCGCGCGCCCAGCCGCGTGGCACCGCCGACCGGAACGATCGGCCCTCCCGGATCTCGTCCTTGATACGTTCGAAGAAGACAACGAACGAGTCGGCGGTGGTGCCGATACCGATGATCAGACCCGCGATACCCGCCAGGTCGAGGGTGTAGTTGATATACCGCCCCAGCAGTACCAGGATGCCGTACACCATGGCGCCCGCGGCCACCAACGACAGTGCGGTGAGCAGTCCGAGAACCCGGTAGTAGGCCAGCGAGTACAGCAAGACCACGCCGAGGCCGATCGCACCGGCGATCAGCCCGGCCCGCAGCGAGGTGAGTCCCAGCGTGGCCGAGACGGTCTCCGCCTCCGATGACTCGAAGGACAGCGGCAAGGATCCGTACTTGAGGACGTTGGCCAACTGCTTGGACGAGTCGGCGGTGAACGGCGGGTCGCCACCGGAGATCTGGGTGCGGCCACCGGGGATAGCCTCCCGGATCTGCGGAGCGCTGACCACCTTCGAGTCCAGGGTGAAAGCGGTCTGGGTGCCGATATTGGCAGCGGTGAAGTCGGCCCAGGTGGTGGCGGCCTCGTCCTTGAACTCGAGGTCGACCACGTAGGCGCCGCTCTGCTGGTCGAATCCGGACACGGCGTCCTTGATCTGATCGCCGCTGATGATCGACTTGTCCAGGAGGTAGACGAATTCCTTGTCCTGCGAACAGGTCACCAACGGCAGATCCGGATCGTCGTTACCGGCCAGAACATCCTCCTGGTCGCAACGTCCGGCCATGTACTGGACCGAGAGCAGCAGCAGGTTCTGGTTGGTGCTCTGCCGGAGTTCCTTCTCGAATTTGATACGGCCCGCGAGATCCTTCCGCGGGTCCGGCGGCTCAGCCTGCCCTCCCGGCCCCGGCTTGTCCGGCGGAGTCGGGGGCGTCGGAGAGGGCGTGGGAGAGGGCGTGGGCTCGAGTGGATACGGCCGCGGCTGCGGTGCGGGCCTGGGCGGTGCGGGTGAGGCGGGAGCCGGGTTCGCTCCGGGCGGCGGCGCGGCGCCCGGTGTTGCCGGGGGCTCACCGGCAGTGGTCGGCGCCCCAGGGGTGGTGGGCGGCGCTCCCGGGGCGCCGGGCGGGGCCCCCGAGGCACCCGGCGGCGGAGCCTGATCCTTGACGGCCTCCACCGGGATCGGCTGGCCGATCACCGGCCGGATGAACAGCCGGGCGGTCTGGCCCAGATTGCGGGCTTCGTTCCCGTCATTGCCCGGAACGGTGATGACCAGGTTGTCGCCATCGATGACAACCTCGGAGCCCGACACGCCGAGGCCGTTGACCCGGGCGCCGATGATCTCCTGAGCCTGATTGAGCGCGTCCCGGGTCGGCTGTGATCCGTCCGGCGTGCGGGCGGTCAGGGTGACCCGCGTACCGCCTTGCAGGTCGATGCCGAGCTTGGGCTTGGCCTGCTTGTCACCGGTGAGGAATATCAGCAGGTAAACGCCGAGAAGCAGGGCCAGGAACAGCGCCAGGAATCGGTACGGGTGCACCGGCGCCGATGACGATGCCACGTGTCGTTTCTCCTAGTCGTTTGCCGCGTTGGGGCGTGGGGCAGCCCGCGCGGAACGCGTGCTCCCCGCAAAGGGTACGGGTTGGGCGGGGTGAATCAGTCTTTGAGGCGATCCGCGTCGCTGTCGGTCAGCTCGGTCGCCCCGTTGAGGACGCCGGCCTCGTCCCGCTCCGGCAGCTCGGGTTCAACACGGTCCCGGATCGCCAATTTCATCCACCGGGTCACCACGCCGGGGGCGATCTCGAGGTCGACGCAGTCGTCGGTGATATCGGTAATCGTCGCCTGCAGGCCGGAGGTGGTGTGCACCAGATCCCCGATGCGCAACGACTCGTGCAAGTCGATCGTGGCCTGCATCGCCTTGCGCTGGCGACGCGAGGCGAAGAACAGGAACGCCCCCATGATGATGATGAGGGGCATGAATGTGAGCAGTTCCATGGCAGCACGTGTCTTTCGGTATCGGGTTACGAGTCATCGCAGCGGGGCCGGTGGTGACGGACCCGTGACGTCCCAGTGTGCCATTGGCCCGATATACAGCCCCTCGCCGGGGTTTTCGGTTGCGCACACGCCCCGCCCGACTACGCTCGGAGCACCGGGCGCAGACAGCCTGCCCGGCTGAGGGACAAGTCAGGAGAACAGCCGTGAGCACCCTGGAACAGACCCGCAAGCTCGTCACCGAGATTCCCGGTCCCAAGTCGCTGGAAATGACCCAACGGCGGGTCGCCGCGGTTTCCCACGGTGTCGGGGTGACCATGCCGGTGACCTGCGTACGCGCCTTCGGCGGGATCATCGAGGATGTCGACGGTAACCGGCTCATCGATCTCGGATCCGGTATCGCGGTCACCACGATCGGTAACTCCTCACCGCGGGTGGTCGACGCGGTCCGCGAACAGGTTGGCGCCTTCACCCACACCTGTTTCATGGTGACTCCCTACGAGGGCTATATCGCCGTCGCCGAGCACCTCAACCGGCTCACCCCGGGGTCGTTCGAAAAACGCAGCGCTCTGTTCAACTCCGGCGCCGAGGCCGTCGAGAACGCCATCAAGATCGCCCGCACCTACACCAAGCGCACCGCCGTAGTCGCCTTCGACCACGCCTACCACGGCCGAACCAATCTGACGATGGCGCTGACCGCGAAGTCCATGCCGTACAAGAGCGGCTTCGGGCCGTTCGCGCCGGAGATCTACCGCGCGCCACTCTCTTACCCATACCGGGACGGTCTGGTCAACAAGGAGTGGGCGACCAACGGCGAACTCGCTGCACAGCGCGCACTGACGGTGATCGACAAGCAGATCGGTGCTGCCAACCTGGCCGCGATCATCATCGAACCGGTCCTCGGCGAGGGCGGGTTTGTGGTGCCGGCACCGGGGTTCCTGCCCGCGCTGCGGTCGTGGTGCACCGATAACGACGTCGTGTTCATCGCCGATGAGGTACAGAGCGGGTTCGGCCGCACCGGGCAGATGTTCGCCTGCGAAGACGAAGGTATCGAGCCTGATCTCATCGTCACCGCCAAGGGTATTGCCGACGGCCTTCCGCTGTCGGGGGTGACCGGCCGGGCCGAGATCATGGACGCTCCGCATGCCAGCGGCCTCGGCGGGACCTACGGGGGCAACCCCATCGCGTGCGCGGCGGCGCTGGCCACGATCGAGACCATCGAACTCGACGGGCTGCTGGACCGCGCCAAACAGATCGAGCGCATCATGAAGGACAAACTGCATCGCCTGCAGGCCGATGACGATCGGATCGGCGATGTCCGCGGGCGGGGTGCGATGATCGCGGTGGAACTGGTGAAGTCCGGCACCGCTGAACCGGATCCGGATCTGACCAGGGCGCTGTGCGGCCGGGCCCACCTCCAGGGTGTGCTTGTTCTCAGTTGCGGCACGTTCGGAAATACCCTGCGGTTCCTACCGCCGCTGACCATCAGCGACGAGCTGCTGTGCGAAGGCCTCGACGTTCTGGCCGATATCCTCGCCGACCTCTGAAACTCACCACCGAAACGGACGTCGAACCAACCTAGGAGCCCTCGTGACAACTGTGAAGAACTTCATCAACGGTGAAATGGTCGATTCCAGCGGCGGCGCCACCATGGCGATCGTCGACCCCTCCACCGGCGAGGATTACGGCACCGCACCCCTTTCCGACGAGGCCGATATCGACAAGGCCTATTCCGCGGCGTCGGCCGCCTTCGCCGACTGGAAACGCACCACCCCGTCACACCGGCAGAAGGCCCTGCTGGATTTCGCCGACGATGTGGAACGGCACACGAAGAGCCTTGTCGCCGCAGAGGGACGTAACACCGGCAAACCCCACCATGTGACCATGGCCGAGGAAATCCCGCCGATGCTCGACCAGATCCGGTTCTTTGCCGGCGCGGCCCGGATTCTGGAAGGCAAATCGGCCGGCGAATACATGGAGAAGCACACCTCCTGGATCCGCCGTGAACCAGTCGGGGTGATCGGGCAGGTGGCCCCGTGGAATTACCCGATGATGATGGCGATCTGGAAGTTCTGTCCGGCCATCGCCGCGGGTAATACGGTCGTGCTCAAACCCAGTGACACCACCCCGGTCAGTACGGTGATGCTGGCTGAGATCGCATCCCGACACTTCCCGCCGGGTGTGCTCAATGTGGTCTGCGGTGACCGGAGTACCGGCGCGGCACTGGTCTCCCACCGCACCCCGCAAATGGTGTCGATCACCGGCTCCATCGAGGCCGGGCGTGCAGTGGCGACCAGTGCCGGCAGCCACCTCAAGCGCACCCATCTGGAACTGGGCGGGAAGGCCCCGGTGATCGTGTTCGACGATGCCGATATCGCCGCGGCCGCGGAGGCCATCGCGGCCGCCGGCTACTTCAACGCCGGCCAGGACTGCACCGCGGCGACCCGGGTGATAGCGACGGCCTCGGTCGCCCAGGACCTCACCGATGCGCTGGCCGACCAGGCCCGGGGCGCGGTCACCACCTTCGGTCGGTCGGCTGAGGACGAGGATGCCTGGGTACCGCCGGTGAACAACCCCAACCAATTGGAGCGGGTGCTGAGTTTCCTGATGGAGATTCCCAAACACGCTGTCCTGGCGGCCGGTGGAAGCCGCCAGGGCGACAAGGGTTTCTATATCGAGCCCTCCGTGATCGGAGGCCTGCGACAGGGGGATCGCCACGTTCAGGAGGAAATCTTCGGCCCGGTGATCACGGTGCAGTCCTTCGGCGACGAGGAGGAGGCGATCCGGTTCGCCAACAGCGTCGACTACGGACTGGCGTCGTCTGTGTGGACCAAAGATGTCTCCCGGGCGTTGCGGATGTCTGCCGCCCTGGACTTCGGGTGCGTGTGGATCAACACCCACATCCCGCTGGTCGCGGAGATGCCGCACGGCGGGTACAAATCCTCCGGCCACGGCAAGGATCTCTCGATGTACGGCCTGGAGGATTACACCCGGATCAAGCATGTGATGGCCTACACGGGATAGCCCGTCCATCGTGGGACCGACCATCCTGGATCCGACCGGGGCCGGTTCCGGCAGTGCCGGGCAGTCGTCACCGACTCACCTGGGAGCGGCCATGTACTCCCCGCCCCGGGACATTGGCGCGGAGATTGTTTAGGGTGCTCATGTGCCTAATGTGAATCGCCGCAACGCAATGTTGATGGTGGGGTTCGGAGCGGCGGCTGCCGCGCTACCTCTGCCAACCGCTCAGGCCGAGCCGGTCATCGGAGATGTTCCTCCAGTTCCCGACCTTCCGGGCCAGGGGACGGGGGCTCAGACGCCCGTAGCCGCCAACCCGGATCCGGTCTTTCTGTTCGAGGACGAGTTCAACGGACCCGCGGGGACGCCACCGGATCCGGCGTGGTGGTTCCTCGTCCCCGAGCGCGAGAAGATCAAGAATCCGGTCATCTGGGATGAGCCTTTCAACATGGGGCGTTACGTCACCGACCAGGAGCATGTGTTCCAGGACGGCAACGGCAACCTCGTCATCCGGGCCACTCGCGGGCCCGGCGCGAACATCCAGGAGAAGTACGCCAGCGCCAAAGTGGTCGGCCTGTGGCGCGGCGCCATCGGAACCACCTGGGAGGCCCGCGTCAAGCTCAACTGCCTGACCGACGGGGCCTGGCCCGCCTTCTGGCTGTTGAACGACAATCCCGTCAACGGTGGTGAGGTCGACCTGGTCGAGTGGTACGGCAACCGGGACTGGCCGTCGGGAACCACCGTGCACGCTCGGCTGGACGGCACTTCATTTGCCACCCACCCGCATCCCATCGACAACGCCTGGCACCGATGGCGGATGACCTGGCTTCCCTCCGGAATGTACTTCTGGAAGGACTACGAACCAGGCATGGAGCCCTTCTTTGAAGTTCCGGCGAACTCCATCGAGGATTGGCCGTTCAACGATCCCGGCTACACGATGGTGCCGATCTTCAATATCGCGGTCGGTGGCTCGGGTGGCCGGGAGCCCGCCGGGGGTTCCTACCCGGCGGAAATGCTCGTCGACTGGATTCGCGTCTTCTGAGGAGGTTGTGCCGGTCGAGACGGCGGTCCTGGTGATCCTCCGGTGTTGGCTGTCGCGGGATCGTGGCTTATTCGAACAGTGGCGGCTGCCCCGGTAAGCCCGCCGACGGGGGCGGGATCATCCCCAGATGCGTCCAGGCCTGCGGGGTGGCGACCCGACCGCGTGGGGTGCGGGCGATCATCCCCGCCCGCACCAGAAACGGCTCGCACACCTCCTCGACGGTGGCGGCCTCCTCCCCGACCGCGACGGCGAGGGTCGAGACCCCGACCGGTCCGCCGGCGAAGCTGCGGATCAGAGCTGACAGCACCGCGCGGTCGAGACGGTCCAGCCCCAGTTCGTCGACGTCGTACACCGCCAGCGCGGCCTTGGCGACATCGCGGGTGATGACGCCGTCGGCGCGAACCTCCGCATAGTCACGCACCCGACGCAGCAGCCGGTTGGCGATCCGCGGGGTGCCGCGCGACCGGCGAGCGATCTCCGCCCCGGCCTCAGCGCCGAGTTCGATGCCCAGGATGCCCGCCGAGCGGTGCAGCACCTGCTCGAGTTCGGCCGGTTCGTAAAAGTCCATATGCGCGGTGAACCCGAACCGGTCCCGCAGCGGACCGGTCAGCGCGCCCGACCGAGTGGTGGCTCCTACCAGCGTGAACGGTGCGACCTCCAGCGGAATCGACGTCGCGCCGGGCCCCTTGCCGACCACCACATCGACCCGGAAATCCTCCATCGCCAGATACAGCATCTCCTCGGCCGGACGGGCGATGCGGTGGATTTCATCGATGAACAGCACATCCCCTTCGACGAGATTGGACAGCATGGCCGCGAGATCCCCGGCTCGCTCCAGGGCCGGCCCCGAGGTCACCCGCAGCGAGGAGCCGAGTTCGCCCGCGATGATCATCGCCAGGGAGGTCTTTCCCAGCCCTGGCGGGCCGGACAACAGAATGTGATCCGGTGTGCCACCGCGGTTCTTGGCACCCTCGATAACCAGTTGCAGCTGCTCTCGGACCCGGGGCTGTCCGATGAACTCCCCCAGTGAGCGCGGCCGCAGACCGGCGTCGATATCGCCCTCACCGACCGTGAGCGCCGCGGAGACATCCCGTTGCGGCGCCTCCTCAACGTCGTCGCTTTCGAATCTGCCCATCAGCGGCTCACGTGGTCTTTCCCAGCAGTGAGAGCGCCGCGCGCAGGGCGCTTGAGGTGGAGGCCCCGGGATCGCCCGCCAGCACCTTGTCGCAGGCCTCCTCGGCCTGTTTGGCTGCAAAACCCAAGCCCACCAGGGCTTCCACCACCGGCGTGCGCACCGCATGTCCGGCCGTCCCCGGCGGACCACCGGTGCTCGGTACGGAACCGATCTTGTCGCGGAGTTCCAGCACCATCCGTTCCGCACCCCGCTTGCCGATTCCGGGTACCCGGGTCAGCGCCGCGATATCGCCGTCGGCCAATGCTCGACTCAGCGCGCTGGCGTCATAGACCGCCAGGGTCGCGAGGGCGATCTTCGGGCCGACCCCGGAAACACCCAGCAGCGTCAGGAACAGGTCGCGGGCCGCCCCATCGGCGAAGCCGTACAGCGTCATCGAGTCCTCACGCACGATCATCGCGGTGACCAGGCACGTCTGGCTTCCCCGCTTGAGAGTCGCCAATGTCGCCGGTGTGCACATCACCTTGTATCCGACGCCGGAGGCCTCGACTACCGCGTGGTCGAGGGCGATATCGAGCACCTCGCCGCGGACGGCCGCGATCATCTGGCCGCTTTCAGCCGGGCCTGGTAAGCGCGACGCTGTTCGGCCGCCATCGCCTCGGCCTGGGCCATCCGCGCGATCATCGGCGCCCGCCAGCAGTGGCAGATCGCCAATGCCAGTGCATCGGCAGCATCAGCCGGGGTTGGTTTCTGCTGTAGAGCCAGGATTCTGGTGACCATCGTGGTGACCTGAGCCTTGTCCGCGCGGCCGTTTCCGGTTACGGCGGCTTTCACCTCGCTGGGAGTGTGGAAGTGGACGTCGATACGCCGTCTCGCCGCGGCCAGCGCAATCACACCGCCGGCCTGGGCGGTTCCCATCGCGGTGTTGGCATTCTGGTTGGCGAACACCCGCTCGATAGCGACAACATCCGGCACGTGGGTCTCCATCCAGTGCTCGACGGTATCGCTGATGGCGAGCAGTCGGAGGGCCAGCGGTTCGTCCGAGCCGGTCCGGACCACATCGACGTCGAGCGCGGTAACCTGCCGACCCCGGCCGCTCTCGACCAACGACAGCCCGCACCGGGTCAGCCCGGGGTCGACTCCCATCACCCGCACGGACGGCCTTTCGCTTGCGAACAGTTGTTCGAGAGCTTAGCGGCTCCCGCGGACAGCGCTGCGCAGCGACATACCCGGAACCGCAGACGGCGGCCCGATCACCGTTGACGAGCCGGTCAGTCCTCGTCGAGCTGGGCGGCGACATCTTCGGGGATGTCGATATTGGTGAATACGTCCTGCACGTCGTCACTGTCCTCCAGCGCGTCGACCAGCTTGAACACCTTCCGGGCGGCAACGGCGTCCACCGGTACGGTCACCGACGGCTGGAAGCTGGCATCGGCGGAGTCGTACTCGATACCGGCCTGCTGCAGTGCGGTGCGCACGGCGACCAGGTCGCCCGGTTCGCAGATCACCTCGAAACTGTCGCCGAGATCGTTGACTTCCTCCGCCCCGGCCTCGAGCACCGCCAACAGCACATCGTCCTCGGTCAGCCCGCTCTTTTCCAGGATCACCACCCCCTTGCGGGAAAACAGGTAGGCGACCGATCCGGGGTCGGCCATATTGCCGCCATTGCGTGTCATCGCCACTCGGACCTCGCCGGCTGCGCGGTTGCGGTTGTCGGTGAGACATTCGATGAGAACCGCGACGCCGTTGGGTCCGTAACCCTCATAGGTGATGTTCTGCCAATCGGCACCACCGGCTTCCTCACCGGCACCGCGCTTGCGGGCCCGTTCGATGTTGTCGTTGGGTACCGATGATTTCTTGGCCTTCTGGATGGCATCCCACAGCGTCGGGTTGCCATTCGGGTCACCGCCACCGACACGGGCCGCGACCTCGATGTTCTTGATCAGCTTGGCGAACATCTTGCCGCGCTTGGCGTCGATGACGGCCTTCTTGTGCTTGGTGGTGGCCCACTTGGAATGGCCGCTCATATCTCCCGCTCCTCTTCCCGGTCCTCGTGCAGGCCAGGGTTGTGACCCGGTGAGTTTACGTGGGCCGGAGGGCGCTACGCCCGGCCGGTGACGATATCGACGAACAGCTTGTGGACGCGCCGGTCGCCGGTCACTTCGGGGTGGAATGCGGTGGCCAGCGCCATACCCTGGCGCACCGCGACAATATGCCGGCCCGCGCGGGCGAGCACCTGCACCTCGGGCCCGACCCGCTCCACCCAGGGGGCGCGGATGAACACCGCATGCGCCGGGCCGTCGAGCCCATGGAAATCCAGGTCCTCCTCGAAAGAGTCCACCTGGCGGCCGAAGGCGTTGCGCCGCACCGTCATGTCGATCGCTCCGAGAGCGCACGCCTGCCGTCCCGGCGCACCGGCATCGAGGATCTCCCCGGCCAGCAGGATCATCCCGGCACAGGAACCGTAAGCCGGCATCCCGGCGGCCAGCCGCTCACGTAACGGCTGCAGCAGGTCGAGTTCGCGGAGCAGCAGACTGATGGTGGTGGACTCACCGCCGGGAATCACCAGCGCATCGACCGCATCGAGTTCGGATCGTCTGCGCACCGTTCCCGCCCGGGCACCAGCCTCGCGCAGTGCGGCGAGATGCTCACGGGTGTCGCCCTGCAGAGCCAGCACACCGACCGCGGGCCCGCTCACCGATCAGGCGGGGTGTACCCGCGCTGATACCGGGTCAGCCCCTCCTGCATCACCGCGGCGACCATATCGCCACTCACGTTGAACAGCTTGCCCTGCGTCAGCGCGCGGCCGCCGCCCGCCGACGGTGACGACTGGTCATAGAGCAGCCACTCGTCGGCGCGGAACGGACGCATGAACCACATCGCGTGATCCAGCGAGGCGACCATGAGGTGCGGACGTTCCTCGGCGTGCTTGACGGTGGCCGACCCCAGCAGGGTGAGATCGCTCAGATATGCCAACGCGCAAATATGCAACACCGGATCGTCGGGCAGCGGATCCCTGTGCTTGAACCACACCTGCTGCTGGGACGCTTTACCGGGCAGCATCGTGATGTCCTGGCGCGGCACCATCCGCACATCCCATTCGGCGAACTGAGCGAAACCGGCTTCGTTGAAAACATTGCTCTGGGAATGGAACCGGGGCAGTTCCTCAGGCGGTTCGGCCGCCGGCATCGCGTCCTGATGCTCGATACCGGCCTGCCGGGTCTGAAATGACGCCGACATCGAGAAGATGGTCTCGCCGCGCTGGATCGCGTTGACCCGACGGGTGGCGAATGAGCCACCGTCCCGAAGCCGTTCCACCAGGTACACCGCGGGTTCGGTGGCATCGCCGGGACGCAGGAAGTAGCCGTGCAAGGAGTGCACCGTGTATTCCGGTTCGACAGTGCTGACTGCCGATACCAGCGCCTGACCGGCGATATGGCCGCCGAACGTTCTTTGCAGAAAACCGGATTCGGGGCTGAAAACCCCACCGCGGTAGATGTTGACCTCGAGCTGCTCCAGATCGAGGATTTTCTCGATGGCCAACGCCGTCGGCTACCAGCCGCGTTCGGCGAGCCGGTGCGGCACCGGGATATCAGCGACGTTGATGCCCACCATCGGCTCGCCGAGCCCGCGGGACACCTTGGCCAACATATCGGGATCGTCGTAGAGGGTGGTGGCTTTGACGATCGCCGCTGCCCGCTCGGCGGGGTCACCGGATTTGAAGATGCCCGAACCGACGAACACGCCGTCGGCACCGAGTTGCATCATCATCGCCGCATCAGCGGGGGTGGCAATACCGCCGGCGGTGAACAGCGTCACTGGGAGTTTGCCGGCGCGCGCGACCTCGACGACGAGGTCATACGGCGCCTGCAGATCCTTGGCGGCGACGTACAGTTCGTCCTCGGCCAGGGACGACAGTCGGCGAATCTCCCCGCCGATGGTCCGCATGTGCATGGTCGCGTTGGACACGTCACCGGTGCCGGCCTCACCCTTGGACCGGATCATCGCCGCCCCCTCGGTGATACGCCGCAGCGCCTCCCCCAGATTGGTCGCTCCGCAGACGAACGGGACGGTGAAACGCCACTTGTCGATGTGGTGGGCGTAGTCGGCAGGGGTGAGCACCTCGGATTCGTCGATGTAGTCCACTCCGAGGCTCTGCAGGATCTGCGCCTCGACGAAGTGGCCGATGCGAACCTTGGCCATGACCGGGATGCTGACCGCCGAGATGATGCCCTCGATCAGATCCGGGTCGCTCATCCTGGCCACGCCACCCTGCGCGCGGATATCGGCCGGAACCCGCTCCAGCGCCATCACCGCGACAGCGCCGGCCCCCTCGGCGATCCGCGCCTGTTCGGGCGTGACCACATCCATGATGACGCCGCCCTTGAGCATCTCGGCCATCCCACGCTTGACCCGTGCCGTCCCGGTCTGTGTCAGACCGGCCGACCCGTTGGCTGAAGCTCCGTTTTCCACAGTGCGCCCCTATCGATTGATGCGACCTCAGTCTAGTGTGCCCCCAGAGCGCGGCATTACCGGCTGGTCAGCGGATGACCTGCGGCTCAGCGGGCGGCGGTGGCCGCGTGGCGGCCAGCCGGCGGGCTTCCGGGAGCAGCTCGGCCAGTTGCAGCGGGTAAACCCGCTGCCCGGATGCCTCGAGTGCGGCGATATCGGCCGGATCGCACCAACGATGCCCGTGGATATACCGTCTTTCCAGCCGCGTGCGCCCGCTCGGGGACGGTTCGAACCGGTGGGTGCGGTGGATGAAATAGAACTCCTCGCTGACCATTACCGCGCCGTTGAACCGGATCACCGCCGACCGCCGCCACAACGGGCCCAGCATCCGTTCGGCAGCGACGTGCAAGCCGGTCTCCTCGCCGAGCTCACGCGCTGCGGTCGACGCCAGCAATTCTCCGGGCCGGACCCGACCGCCGACGGTGAACCACCATCGCGCCGCGGTGCCGTCGGGGATCGCCGGATCCGAGCCGCACAGCAACAGAACCGCCCCCTCGTCATCAAGCAGGACGATCCGAGCGGAGGTTCGTTTCGGACTCATCGTTCCGCCGTACTCATCGTGCCGCCGTACTCAACGCTGCGCGGCCTCTGCAAACTCGAAATACGTTGGCAGCGGCGCCCTTCCGCCAAGTTTCAACCATCGAACGGAGCGGCGCTCACGCAACGCGAGAGTATCGCGGACCGCATCGTTGTGGAAGCGGCGGGCGAGCAGTACCCGCGCCTCGGCATCAGCGAGTTCGGCGACCAGCGCTACCGGGATGGTCGACGGATCGACGCGTTCCAGCGCGGCAGACAGCTCGTTTTCACAGGCCTCCCGGTTGGACCGGGGCGAACGCTCGGCGGCCCCGGCCAGCGCGGCCAGCCGCCGGCCCTCGGCGTGTCCGTCATAGGCGTCGGCGGCGACGGCCCGGGCCACCACGGCACGGCGGGCCAGTGCGCCGTCGAGGGCCTGCCAGGAAAGATCGCAGCGGACATGCAGGCGATCCAATCGATTGGCGGTCTGAAATGCCCAGATCGTGCTGAAGAGCAGAACCGCGACCAGCAGCGCGGTGAGAATCCAGTACAACGCCGGCGACATGAGCGGCTACCCCGCTACCGTAACCCTGGTGCCGGATCCGGCCACGGTCTCGTACACCATCATGATCTCATCGGCCACGACCGGCCAGTCGTACCGGCGTACCGCTGCGGTACCGGCTTCGGTGTACCGGGCCGCGAGCTCGGCGTCGCCCAGCACCGCGATAAGCGCCTCAGCCAGGGCCGGGGAATCTCCGACCGGCACCAGCCGGCCGGCCTTCCCGTCCAGCAGAACCCGCCGGAAGGCGTCGAGATTGCTGGCGACCACCGGTGACCCGGCCGCCATCGCCTCCACGAGGACGATGCCGAAACTCTCACCGCCGGTATTGGGCGCGCAGTAGACATCCGCACCACGCAGCGCCGAGGCCTTCTCCGCATCCCCGATCTGACCGAGGAACCTCAGGTGTCCGGCGAGATCTCCGGCGTCCTCACGCAGTTCGTCCTGATCACCCCGGCCGACAATGAGGATCTCCAGCTCCGGGAAGCGTTCAACCAGTGCGGGCAGGGCGCCCAGTAGAACCGCCATACCCTTGCGGGGTTCATCGAAACGACCGAGGAACAACACCGTCCTGCCCGGGCGCGGGTAGCCGGTCAACGGCGCGGCCGAAGCGAAAGATGGCACATCGACACCGTTGGGAATCTCGACGGCGTCGGAGCCCAGGGCTTCCATCTGCCAGCGCCGGGCCAGGTCGGAGACGGCGATACGGCCCACGATCTTCTCGTTCCACGGGCGAAGCACACTCTGGAAGACGCCCAGCGCCAGAGACTTTGTCGTCGAGGTGTGGAAAGTGGCCACGATAGGGCCCTCCGCGATCATCAGCGCCAGCAGGGACAGGCTGGGTGCGTTGGGCTCGTGCAGGTGCAGCACATCGAAGTCGCCCTCGGAGAGCCACTTCTTGACCTTGCGGTGGGTGGCGGGCCCGAACCGCAACCGGGCCACCGAACCGTTGTACGGAATGGGAACCGCCTTACCGCCGGACACGACATACTCGGGCAGTTGCACCTGCGGTGAGGACGGCGCCAGCACGCTGACCTGATGTCCCCGGTCCTGCATCACTTCGGCGAGTTGCAGCACATGCGCCTGCACACCGCCGTGGACGTCGAATGAGTACGGGCACACCATGCCGATACGCATCAGCCTCCCTCGAGATAGGCGCGACGCTGTTCGGAGAGATCGGCCAGCCACAACGGCTGGAGCATGTGCCAGTCCTGCGGGTGAGCGGCGATATTCACCGCGAACCGGTCGGCCAGTGCCTGGGTGATTACCCCGACGTCACCGGAGGAGGTGTCCAGCGCATCGTCGATCAGGACCACGCAATCCTCCCCTTCGTAGTAGATGTGAGCCGGATGTAGCGGCGAGCCCGTCTCGATCGCCAGTTTCGCCGGACCGGCGGGAAGCCGGGTCGGTTCGCCGAACAGGTCGACCTGCACTCCTGCCCTGGTCAGGTCGCGGTCGGCCATCAGGCAGACGAACCTGTTCGCCCGTAAGCGCTCGGCGAGGACCTCCATCGGTGGCCGAGTACCGCCGGTGAGCGGAAGCACCTCGAAGCCCAGGCTTTCCCGGTACTCGATGAACCGCCGGTACAGCGATTCCGGTTTCAGCCGTTCGGCCACGGTGGTGAAGGTGCCGTAGTGCTGAGCCAGCCACACCCCGGCCATATCCCAGTTACCACTGTGCGGCAGGGCCATCACCGCCCCGCGGCCGCCCCGGAGTGCCGCGTCGAACTTCTCGGCGCCCTGGAACACCGCGTCGAGCCGCCTGGCCAGCACGACATGGTCCATCGTGGGCAGGCGGAAAGCCTCCCGCCAGTACCGGGCGTAGGAGGCCAGCGAGGCACGGATCAGCCATTCGGGTACGTCGGGGGGCGTGGTCCCGATCACCCGCGCCAGGTTTTTGCGCAGCTGCTCGGGGCCGCCGTCGCGGGCTGCGTAGCGGGCACCGGTGACGGCGATACCGCGTGCCATCGGATCAGGCATCCCCCGCACCAACCGCCAGCCTGCGGCGTAACCCCAATCGGTGAGGCGCTCCACGAACGGTCTTCTCACGTATCTCCGCCCCTGGTTTCGGAGTTGCCCGGCCCGGCGCCGGGATGGGTGATCGGCTCCGTCGCCCCCGGTGATGAGCGCACCGCGTGCACGCGCTGTCCCACTGTCACCAGGCTGGCCACCGCCAGCACCCACATTGCGACGGGGAGGGCCATCGGGATCGGGAAGAACGGCAGGTCCGAAAGGCCCGCACCCAGCAGCACGATGATCAGCCGCTCGGGCCGCTCGATGAGCCCACCGCCACCCTCAAGCCCGCTGGCCTCCGCACGGGCCTTGATGTAGGAGATGACCTGTGAGGTCACCAGGCAGATCAGCGTCGCGACCATCAGAGAGGAGCTTCGCACCCCGAACGCCGCCCACCAGAGCAGCCCGCAGAAGATCGCCCCGTCGCTGATCCGGTCGCAGGCAGCGTCCAAGACGGCGCCGAAACGGGTTCCCCCGCCGCGTTCGCGCGCCATCGCGCCGTCGAGCATGTCGGCGAGTACGAAGAACCAGATCACCAGCCAGCCCGCAAACAGATGTCCGGCGGGAAAGAGGATCAAAGCGGCCAGCACCGAACCCGCGGTCCCGATGATGGTCACCGAGTCCGGCGTGAGCCCCACCCGAAGAGCGCCCCGGGCCAGCGGGGCGCTGAGCTTGGCGTAAGCGGCCCGGGTCATCAGGTAAAAGTCACTCACGGCCGGCAGCCCATTCTGCGGCCAGCAACGCGCGGGTGTCGCGTAGCAACTGCGGAATCACTTTGGTCTGGCCGACGACCGTAATGAAGTTCGCATCCCCCGACCAGCGCGGCACCACATGCATGTGGAGGTGGTCGGCCAGTGATCCCCCAGCGGTTTTACCCAGGTTCAACCCGACGTTGAAGGCCTCAGGACTCGATACCGCCTTGATCACCCTGATCGCCTGCTGGGTGAACGACATCAACTCCGCGCTCTCGGCCTCGGTGAGATCCTCGAGCTCGGACACTCTCCGGTAGGGCACCACCATGAGGTGGCCCGGGTTGTAGGGGTAGAGGTTAAGAACGGCGTACACCAGCGCACCGCGGGCCACCACCAGACCGTCCTCATCAGCCATCTCGGGGATTTCGGTGAATGGCCGGCTGCGCTGGCCGGGGTCTCTCGACCGCGGGGTCTCGACGATGTAGCTCATCCGGTGCGGTGTCCAGAGCCGCTGCAGCCGGTCGGGTTCCCCGATCCCGGTGTCGACCATTGCCCGCTGCTCGTCAGTCACCGTCGATCGTCACCAATTCCGCTGTGGGACAGTCGTTACGGCGCTGCTCGACCCATGCCCGGATAGCGGCAACGGCTTTGTCCCGCGACACCCCGTTGACCTGGGTGCGGTCGCCGAACCGGAAACTCACCGCCCCCGCCTCGACATCTCGGTCACCGGCCAGCAGCATGAAGGGCACTTTCTGGTTGGTGTGGTTGACGATCTTCTTGGCCATCCGGTCGTCACTGCCGTCGACCTCTGCCCGCACCCCGTGGGACCGCAGCTCGGCGGCCACGGAGTCGAGATAGCCGGTATGTTCGGCGGCCACGGGGATACCCATCACCTGAACCGGCGCCAGCCACGCGGGAAATGCTCCGGCGTAGTGCTCGGTGAGAATGCCGAAGAACCGCTCGATCGAGCCGAACAGGGCCCGGTGGATCAACACCGGGCGCTGCCGGCTGCCGTCGGCCGCGGTGTATTCGAGTTCGAACCGCTCCGGCATGGTGAAGTCCAACTGGATGGTGGACATCTGCCAGCTGCGACCGAGGGCATCGCGCACCTGTACGGAGATCTTCGGGCCGTAAAAGGCCGCTCCGCCCGGATCCGGCACCAGGTGCAGCCCGCTGGACTCGGCGACCTCCCGCAACGTCTCGGTGGCTTCGTCCCATAAATCGTCGGAGCCGACGTACTTTTCCGGATCCTTGGTGGACAACTCGAGGTAGAAGTCATCGAGGCCGTAATCCGCGAGCAACTCCAGCACGAACCGCAGCAGTGAGGCGAGTTCGTCGCGCATCTGCTCGCGGGTGCAGTAGATGTGCGAATCGTCCTGGGTCATGCCACGAACCCGCGTCAGCCCGTGCACGACACCGGATTTTTCGTAGCGGTACACGGTGCCGAACTCGAAGAGCCGTAGCGGAAGTTCGCGGTAGGAGCGGCCGCGCGCCCGATAGATCAGGTGGTGCATGGGGCAGTTCATCGGCTTGAGGTAGTAGTCCTGCCCCGGTTTGCGCAGCGCGCCGTCCGCCCCGTACTCCGCATCGATGTGCATCGGCGGGTACATCCCCTCGGCGTACCACTCGAGATGCCCAGAGGTGACGTACAACTGTTCCTTGGTGATGTGCGGGGTGTTGACGAACTCGTAGCCCGCCTCGATGTGCTTCCGCCGGGAATACTCCTCCAGTTCCCGGCGCACGACACCGCCCTTGGGATGAAAAACCGCCAGACCGGAACCGATCTCGTCGGGGAAGCTGAACAGGTCAAGCTCGACACCCAGCTTGCGGTGATCGCGCCGCTGGGCCTCCTCGAGCAACTCGAGGTGGCGGTCCAGTGCCTCCTGCGACTCCCAGGCAGTGCCGTAGATCCGCTGCAGGCTGGCGTTGCGCTGGTCGCCGCGCCAGTATGCCGCCGAGCTTCGGGTCAGGGTGAACGCCGGGATGTACTTGGTGGTGGGCAGATGCGGGCCGCGGCACAGATCACCCCAGATCCGTTCCCGGGTCCGCGGATTGAGGTTGTCGTAGGCGGTCAGTTCGTCACCTCCGACCTCCATGACATCCGGGTCACCGGACTTATCGTCCACCAATTCGAGCTTGTAGGGCTCGTCGCTCAACTCGGCCCGGGCGGCGGCCTTGGATTCATAGACTCGCCGGGAGAAAAGCTGCCCGTCCTTGACGATCTGGCGCATCCGTTTCTCCAGCGTGGCGAGATCCTCCGGGGTGAAGGCCTGCGGGACGTCGAAGTCGTAGTAAAAGCCATCGGTGATGGGCGGGCCGATGCCCAGCCTGGCATCCGGGAACATCTCCTGAACCGCCTGGGCGAGCACATGAGCGGCCGAGTGGCGGATCACGCTTCGACCCTCATCGGTATCGGCGGCCACCGGGACCACCTCGGCGTCGGCGTCCGGACTCCAGCTCAGGTCCCGCAGCACACCACCGGCGTCCCGGACCACCACCACGGCACCGGGCTCACCACGCCCCGGCAGCCCGGCAGCGCGCACGGCGGCGCCGGCGGTTGTGCCGGCCGGGATCTGCAGTAGCTCGGCCGAGACGGGGTGTGCGGGGCCGCTCATCGACGATCTCTTTCCATTCCGGACAGCATCGAACCGCGCACCGATCGGCGTGGTCGGGCTAATGCTATCCAGGCCGCCGGTCAGGCTCCCAGGCCGATGGGGCTGTCCAGGACTGGATGGTCGAGTCCGAGCAGCCGGGCCGACCACGCGAGCGCGCCGAGGAACCAGAGTGTCACGACCACGACGGCGGCGGTGAACAGCACCCCGAGCGCCTGCACCCACCAGCTCTGCCGACGCATCCAGAACATGACACTGTCATAGCGGCGACGGGTGTAGAGCAGGGTGCGGTGCGCCCAGTAGAACTCCGAGGCCAAGATCGCGAGCCCGACGAACACGATGGCCCAGCCCGGTCCGGGATACGGAATGGCGGCGATACCAACCGCCAGTACGACGAAGCCGACGACGCCGACCGCGACCCGGTAGGCGAAGTCGACGGCCGGGCGGTTCCGGATCCGATCGCGGCCCCCCGCGAGGCGGTGTCTGATACCGGTCACATCCGCCGACATTACGTGCCGATCGGGGTGTCGGCGCCGAAGTTCTGTCCGCGTCTGCCTCAGACGCTGAGCGTTGCCCGCGCCTCATCCAGGGTGGGGTGCAGGCCGATCCGGTCGGACAGGCCCACCAGCCTCAGCGGCCGACTGGTAGCCGGCCCGTCGGCGACCACCCGGAACTCAAAGACGCCTTCCGCCCGGTCCCGGACGGCGACTAACACCGCCATTCCGGCCGAGGCCAGGAAGTCCACGCCGGAGAGGTCGACGATGATCGCCGCGGGGTGCCTCGACAGCGCCGCCGCGACAGCCGCCTCCAGTTGGGGCGCGGTAAGCATGTCGAGTGTGCCGGACACCGAGATCACCACGGTCCGGGCGGCCCAGTGATCGCGGATCGAGCAGGCAGCATCGGTTCCGGCTCCAGGAACAGCCAAGCGGTGAACGTTCACGCTTCACACCTCCCCGCAAGCGCGGGATTTCCCGCAGCCCGGACCCGCTCCCGCCATCATGTGGGTATCCGAAGGCTAGCGCAACAGCCCGTCGACGGAGGCACCGTTCCCGGAAGTGGGGCCGCCCCAGCCGCGCAACGCCCACGACGGCCGTACGCGCGGCACCCGCCGGCCGCCGGAAAAACCAGCCGGGACGCGATGTCCGATAATCGTGCGCAATCACGCCTTCGCCTCATAGGATTCGGACGTTCACGCGTGTGACAGTTTACGAGGAGGACATAGATGGCCAAGGAACGCGAAACCGTGGTTTCCGGTGTGGCGGGCAAACTGGAGTGGTTGCGCGATTCGGTAAAAGCCCAGCCTGAGGGCGCGGCCGACTCGACATGGGCGTGGATTGACGATCTGGCCGAGCGGGCCAAGACCGACAGCGCCGGGGCCGATTCCGAACTCAACGAGCTGTTCCGGCTCGGTACAGCGCCCACCGACCTGCACGGGCCCACCGAGGGCATGCTGGTGATGACCACCACGAATCCCAAGTTCGACGCCGTGGTGCGGGCCATCACCGCGCTGTGGATGCCCTGGCAGGGTAAGCGCTTCGACTCCGAGGCAGCCAAGGGCGATAACCGGCTGACCAAGAGCACTGGCCTGGTGGGCAAGCTGCTGTGGCCGCTGTACTCGATGCGCGATCACGCCGATGGCAAGCTCGCGTTCGACTTCGAGACCTATGTCGAAGGGGGCAAGGAAGACCCCGACGTCAACGTCATGGTGATCGACTATGCCGATATCGAGAAGAACCCGAAGCTGATCATCCGCAGCGTCCGCGATGAGCTCGTCGAACTGGTGCCCGGTGTCTATCTCGGCAAGATTCTGTTCAGCACCTCATCGGGCTACAACAAGATCGGCTACTTCGCGCTGCGCACCCCGCGCTAAGCGACTCCGTCACACACCACAACATCCACAAAGCGCACGATTTGAAGTCAGGGGAATTTTCATGAGCGATCGGCAGTGGTACGAGAATCCGTCACTGGTTCTGCAGGTGCACGCGTTGGCGGGACTGCGGGATAAGATGCGTGAGGACAATCTCTTCGAGGGTGAGGGCATCCGTCCCGACACCGACCTCGGTGAGCCCTCCGAGGAGGCTAAGCGCGCGCGCACCCCGGACGGCACCTTCAATGACCTGTCGGACCCGTGGATGGGCGCGGCGGGGACCGGGTTCGGCCGCAATGTTCCCCCGGCCATGACGATCACCCACACCAAGAAGCTGCTTGACCCGGATCCCCGGATGATCAGCCGCAAACTGATGGCCCGGGACTCCTTCAAACCCGCCGGCATTGTCAACACCATCGCCGCGGCGTGGATTCAGTTCGAGAATCACAACTGGTTCTTCCACGGCAATGGTGAGCCGGACAAGGTCATCGACATCCCACTCGGTGCCGATGACAACTTCCCCAAGAACCCGATGCAGATCCGCCGGACGATCCCGATGAACGGTAAGGAGATCGTCGACGGCCAGCCCGCGCCGGTGTTCGCCAACACCGAGACCCACTGGTGGGACGGCTCGCAGATCTACGGCAGCGGCAACGAGAAGCAGACGCGGGTCCGCACTTTCAAAGACGGCAAGATCAAGGTCGACGACAACGGCCGCCTGCCGGAGAGTGATGCCACCCCCGGTATCGACCTGACGGGCTTCGAGGAGAACTACTGGGCCGGCGTGGGCATTTTGCACACCCTGTTCGCCCGCGAACACAATGCGGTGTGCGATGCGTTGAAGAAGGCCTACCCCAGCTTCGATGATCAGCGGCTGTTCGAACTGGGTGTGCTGACCGTATCGGCGCTGATCGCCAAGATCCACACCGTCGAGTGGACGACGTGCGTGCTGCGTCACCCCGCGCTGCAGATCGGCATGAACGCCAACTGGTACGGCGCCCTCGGCGAGACCTTCAAGGAGAAGATCGGTCGTGTCGGTGACAGCGAGGCGCTCTCGGGTATCGCCGGCTCCTCGGTGGACCACCACGCCGCCCCGTTCTCCCTCACCGAGGAATTCGTCACCGTCTACCGGCTGCATCCGCTGATCCCGGACGACTGGAACTTCTTCTCCCTGGAGTCCGGCGAACACCTGCGCAACGCCACCTTCACCGAGATCCAGGGCAGATACACCCGCGACTTCATGCACACCATGCAGATGGGTGACCTGTGGTATTCGATGGGTCAGGCCAGTGCCGGGGCGATCTGCCTGCACAACTACCCGAACGCGCTGCGCCAGTTGGAGCGGATCGACGGTCAGGTCACCGACCTGGCCACCCTCGACCTGGTCCGTGACCGCGAGCGGGGGGTTCCGCGGTACAACGATTTCCGGGAGGCGATGCATATGCCGCGCCGGAAGAGCATCGACGAGATCACCCCGAACAAGCAGTGGGCCAAGGAGATCAACGAGATCTACAACGGCGACGTCGACCTGGTGGACACCCAGATCGGCATGCAGGCCGAGCAGCCGCCGAAGGGCTTCGGCTTCTCCGACACCGCTTTCCGGGTGTTCATCCTGATGGCGTCGCGCCGGCTGAAGTCCGACCGGTTCTTCACCAACGACTTCCGGCCGGAGACCTACACCCAGGTCGGCTTCGATTGGGTGAACAACACCAGCATGAAAGACGTGGTGCTGCGGCATTACCCGGAATTGGAACCGGCACTCGACGGTGTCGAGCGGATCTTCGCGCCATGGCCGAAGCTCGGGGCACCAGTGCCCGGCAAGCCCAACCGTATCGTCCAGTTGGCCGATACTGTCCGCGCCTACATGCCGTGGGGGTAATCCGCTGTGACCGCTGAGTTCCCACACGCCTCCGTTCTGGAAGGCGTCCGGTTCACCGCCGAGGTGGGTGCGCCGAACGTCATCCAGGGATTGTTCAACAAGCGGGAGCTGCCCACCAAGGTGATCTCCCGCATCGGCACCGATCACTTGGGCTACCGGCTCGTCGAAGAGATGGTGAACAGCTACGGGCCGGGCCCGTTCTTCGTTCGAGTCGCCAAGGACGAGGCGCTCCTCGTCCATCATCCCGATGACCTGAAGTTCGTCCTCGGCGGTTCCCCGGATCCGTTCGCCTCGGACCCGGAGGCGAAGCTTAAGGGCATGACCGCCTTCCAGCCCGATGCCCTGACGATCTCCCGGGGAGACCTGTGGGCTCAGCGCCGCCAGTTCGCCGATGCCGTTCTGGAGCCCGGCAAGCCGCTGCACAGTCTGGCGAAGTCGTTCCTGAAGGTCGCGGCGGATACCGCCGCGGAGTTGACCGGTGCTCCGGTGGACTATCACACGATCGACCGAGCCTTCCAGCGCATGACGCGCCGCGTCGTGTTCGGCGACCATGCGGCCGACGACACCCGTCTGATGGACGTCCTGGGGGAGTTGATGTCCCAGGGCAACAAGATGCCGGGCGAGCCCGGCGCGCAGTATCCCGAGCTGATCGAGCTCATCGAGGGCCATCTGGAGAAGGCCGAGGCCGGCAGCCTGGCCGCCGAAATCGCCAAGACCCCGGCTCCGCCGGGAGGTGCCGCGGGCCAGGTGATCCATTGGCTGTTCGCCATGGGAGACACCTTGGCGGCCAACACGCTCCGCGCCCTGGCGGCAGTTGCGACCCACCCTGAGCAGCAAGCCGAGGTCCGCACCGAGATCGCCGCAGCCGATATCGGTACACCCAAGGGCGTCGCGTCACTGAAATACCTCGCCGGCTGCCTGCTGGAGGCCATGCGGTTGTGGCCCACCACCGGCTTGTTCGCCCGGGTGACCACCCGCGATGTCGAGTTCCCCAGTGGCGCGGTTCTGCCCGAAGGCCGCCAGGTGCTGATCTACAACGTGTTCAATCACCGGAACAAGGCCCGTCTGCCCTACGCGGACCGCTTCTCCCCGGGCGAGTGGGCTAGCGGGACAGCCGGCGACGACTGGTCCTTCAACTTCATGAGCCACGGGCCGCAGGGTTGCCCCGGTTACGGCCTGTCGGTGTTCCTGGGGCAGGCGGTGATGGCGAACCTGGTGAGCGCCGGCAACCTGTCGGTCAGCGGGGCCCGCCTCGACCCGGCCAAGCCGCTGCCGCACAGCCTTGACCTGTTCGGATTCACAGTCCAGGTAACTCCGGCGACGTAGGTCTGCGCCCGAGTGTGACTTCTTGGTCGGAAAGGCCGGTGCAGCGAGGCGTGTTGAGCTATCAAAAGGTATGACCACCACTAGCGAGCATCTGCAACGAGCTCTTGACGGCCGTTGGCGCGACACCAAGAAGATGATCCGGGAGAAACTGTCCCTGGAGATTTTCCGGCCGCACTTCACCCCGACCAAATCCGTGGCCCGCGCCCGAGTCAACGAGCAGTTGCGGATCATCGCCGGTGCCGGGGCAGCCGAGGACGCTTTCCGCAAGGACCACGGCGGAACCGGCGACGCCGGTGCTGCGGTCACCAAAATCGAGATGCTCGCGATGTCGGACCTGTCACTGATGGTCAAAGCCGGAGTGTTGTGGGGGCTGTTTGGCGGTGCGGTCGAGAACCTCGGCACCGAGCGTCATCACGAGGCCTACGTACGGCCACTGATCACGCTGGACCTGCTCGGGTGCTTCGCGATGACCGAGACCGGGCACGGCAGCGATGTTCAGAGCCTGGAGACGACGGCCACCTACGACCCGAAAACCGAAGAATTCGTCATCCACTCCCCCACGCCGGCCTCCCGTAAGGATTACATCGGCGGTGCCGCCGAGAGTGCCGGGGTCGCAGCGGTTTTCGCCCAACTGATCACCCTGGGCCAGAGCCATGGCGTGCACTGCCTCATGGTTCCGATCCGGGACGCACAGGGCAACGATCTGCCCGGTGTCATCATCACGGACTGCGATTACAAGGGTGGACTGCCGGGCGTCGACAACGGCCGGATCATGTTCAACCAGGTCCGCGTGCCGCGGGCTAATTTACTGAACAAGTTCGCCGATGTCGCACCCGATGGCACCTACAGTTCGCCGATCGAGAACTCCAACCGGCGCTTTTTCACCATGCTCGGGACACTGGTCCGCGGCCGGGTGACCGTTGGCGGAAGCGCCGCGCAGGCCGCCCGGGTGGCGCTCGACATCGCCGTGCGGTATGCGCTGCAACGCAAGCAGTTCAAAGCCCCCGGTGAGGACCGCGAGGTCCCGATCATGGACTACCTGGTGCACCAGCGCCGGCTACTCCCCTATGTCGCCCAGTCCTACGCGTTGCAGTTCGCGCAGAACCAGTTGGTGGCCACCCTGCACGATCAGGAGACCGCCGAGGTCCGGGATATGGAGGCACAACGGGAGTTAGAGGCGCATGCCGCCGGACTGAAGGTGGTCAGCACCTGGCACGCCAGCGCAGCCATCCAGGAAGCCCGGGAAGCCTGCGGCGGTGCCGGCTATCTCGCGGAGAACCGGTTGGTCGAACTTCGCGCCGACACCGACGTGTTCACCACTTTCGAAGGCGACAATCACGTCCTGTTACAGCTGGTGGCCAAGCACCTGCTCACCAGCTACAACGACGATATCAAGGGGATGAGCCCGGTCGAGTGGGTCAAATTCGCCGCTAATTTCGCCGGGAACCGGGTTGCCAGGAGGACTGCCGGCCAGCAGATCATGCAGATCATCCTCGACAACCGCCAGGACAACGATGAGGAGGGCAGCCTCTTCAACCGGGGCACCCAGGCCAAGATGTTCGAGGACCGCGAGGAGTACCTGCTGTCATCGCTGGCGCGCCGGCTTCAGCGCAGAGCGAAGACCATGTCGGCCTTTGACGCCTTCAATTCCGTTCAGGATCATGTCATGCACCTTGCGCGGGCGCATATCGACCGTACGGTCCTGGAAGCGTTCATCGCAGGGATCGCCGGCTGTGAGGATCCGGAGGCCCGCACCATCCTCGAAATGGTCTGCGACCTCTACGCGCTGGGCGTGATCGAAGCCGACAAGGCGTTTTTCCTGGAGCACCGCCTCTTGTCGACCGAACGGGCCAGGGCGGTCAACAACGGGATCAACGAACGCTGCCGAAACCTGCGTCCGCACGCCGAGGCCCTCGTGGACGCCTTCGGAATCCCAGAGCAACTGCGTTACGCGGAAATGCTGCATCCCGAGCTTATTCCCGAGGCGGACTCGTGAATATCGCCGAGGAGGTCATCGACTGGCTGGCCGCCGAACAACTGCACGTCGGCGAGCAGTGGTCCTACCGGCTGCCGACCGGATTCACCTGGTGGGCAGACCAATACGCGCAAACGGTGGACATCGTGCGCGAGGAGACCGGTCCCCGCGGGGAAACGGGGTACCTGGTCTGCGTGCGTACCGAGCTGCTGCGCGAACTGGACCTGACCGGGTCTGCGCTGACCGAGATCAACGCTCTGCCGATGCGCTGCGCCTCACTGGCCGGGCCGGTCTACGACGTTGACGCGCGCCGACTGGACCTATGGTCACTGGTCCGGGTTACCGACGATAACGGCGCCTGGATGCGGTTTCTGCTCGGGGCTGCCGCGGTGCTCCAGCTTGCCGAGGCGCGGGTGGTCGCACCGTTGCTGGCAAAGGCCACCGGCGCGCTGCCGGCAACGAGCGCACACCCCGAGAGCGGTGCGCGCACCGCGCCCGACCAGATGGTCTTCGCGGCAAACAGTTTGGCCGACCTCGGCGAGGCGCCCAGCGCCTGGACCGAGTCCGAGTTCCACGCCCTCGCCCGCCGGGAACGGTTACCCGCACCGGTCAGCGTCGGCGAGTCCGGAGCAGCGGTAGAGTTTCGGTTCGGTGAGCGCACCTCGCGGTGCCGGATGCTCACAGGCCAGCCGCACCCGTTGTACGGCAACGGGCTGCTGATACTCCAGAGCTTCCCGGTGCCGACGCCCTCGGAAACCGAGGGTGTCACACTCGCGCTGTCGCTGAACGCCGCCGATCTCACCCACCGACTGACCGGCTACGGGCTGGGAAGCTACGTTTGGGAGGAGGGCGTGATCCACTTCACCGGATTCCTGCCCAATGCCCTGCACAAGCCCGGCCTGCTTCCCAACCTTTACTTCTCCTGCGCCGCCCGGGCGCAGGCGATGGAGGCGAGATTCGCCGAGGGCCAGTGGGACGGCGACGCCTATTCCCTCGACCCCGCTGTCCTCGACCGCCGCCGCCGACAGCGACAGGCAGCCGCGCCGGTGATCGAACGTCCCATGCGGGGCTGCCCGATGGCACGCTCCAACACAGGAGGTAGCTGACATTGACCAGGCCCATCGACCTGCGGGGGGCTGCGGTCGCCGTCACCGGGGCGGCCCGCGGAATCGGCTACGCGACCGCCCGGGCCTTCATCGACGAGGGAGCGCGGGTCTTCATCGGCGATCTCGACGCCGAACTCGCCCGGAACGCGGCAGAGAGTCTCGGCTGTGTCGGCACCGGCGTCGATGTGCGATCCCGGGAGTCCCTGACGGCGTTCCTGGACGGGATCGAGCCGCCGTTGCAGGTCCTGGTCAACAATGCCGGCATCATGCCGGCCGGCCGGTTCGTCGATGAGACCGATGCCGTCACCGACGCCATCGTCGACGTGAACCTCAACGGGGTCTTGCGCGCGACGAAGCTGGTGCTGCCGGGCATGCTCGAACGCGGATGCGGGCATATCGTCAACGTGGCGTCCTACCTCGGGGAGATACCCGCCGCCGGGCTGGCCACCTACTGCGCCACCAAACACGCGGTCGTCGGGTTCAGTGAGGCGCTGCGTGACGAGCTGGCGGACACCGGCGTGACCGTGACGACGGTCCTGCCGTCGGCGGTGCGAACCGACCTGGTGTCCGGGGTAAAGCTCGGTGGGATGCTGCCCACCGTCGACCCGGAGGACATTGCCAAAGCCGTCGTCGCGACATGTAAGGGCCGGCCCGCCGTCGTGGCGGTTCCGGGCTGGATGCGCAGTTACGAAGCGGTGGCCGCACTGGTGCCTGACAGGATGGTCGGGGCCATTCGGGGGCGGCTCACCCGCGACCGAGTGCTTCGCACGCTGGACACCTCGGCGCGCGCGGATTACGACCGGCGAATCGAGCGCGATGCCGGGTCAGGCTCGTGACTGCGTCCTGAAGTCACCGCCGCTTTATCGGTGAATCCGGACCCGGTTCAGAGCCGACCCGCGACGAATGCCGCGGCCTGGCTCGTCATTCCCGGGACATAACCCCTGTGCGCTTCGAACACGTCGCCGTCAGAGCAGATGGGGTCGCCCGGTTCGCACAAATCGATGGTGACGGGCCCCCAGACCGGACTGGTGGTCAGCGGCAGCCCGATCTTCGCGGACGGGTTGCCGAAAACCGCGATCGCGGCGACATGCTGGGGCGTGTTGGGCGGCAGCGGGGCGTTGAACCCCAGTCCCGGGAAAGGCACCGCGGCGATGATGTCAATCACCGCAGCGCCCTGCGAGTAGCCACCGAGAACCATTCTGGTGTTAGGGCAGTTCGCCATCATGTACTGAATGTGGCCACTGGCGTCGTTGGCTCCGGTACCGGCAGCGAGGAAGTCATACGTAGCCGGATAGACGACGGCGTAAACCCCCACCGAGCGGCCGCCGACGCGGCCACGTAGGGAGTCGACGAACGCCTGGCCGACCCGGCCGACGCCCGGCGGTTCGTCTGTGCCACGAGCGAATACCACCTCGATATCCGGGCAGCCGGCGGCTCGTGCGGGCTGGAGTCCGAACCCGGATCCCGCGAGGACCGGCGCCAGCGAGAGTACGGCGGCCATCAGCATGACGGCGGCGAGGGAGGACCCCCGGTGGGTGTGCCGGGACCCACGGCCTGCTCGCGGGAGTCGGGGGGAACTGTTGTCCGGAGTCGTGGCCACATCGCGATGCTAGCCGGTTGACAGCTCCGACGTCCGACTCACCGGCTGGGGCCCGGGCATGCGGCCGCCGTCGTGGCGCGACCAGGATCGCGCTGCCGGGACCGTCAGCGGAGGTCGGCGGAGGTCTCCGGCGTGCCGGATCACGTCACCGGCGCGAGTTCAGCGGCGCCGAATGAGACGTTGAAGCGGGCACACCAGATACTGACGCTGGTAAGGCCCTCGACATCGGTATCGGCCGGTACGGGGTAGTTGGCGCTGCCGCGGTTTCCCTTCAACGACCCGAGATCGACCGAGCGCCCCTTGTCGAAGACGAAGGCCCCGCTGAGGCCGGGCGTCACCGGCGCGTCAGTCAGCCACACTTTCAGATCGGGGCCGTCGCTGGTGTTGAGGTCCTCGATGCGGACCAGCAGCGACTTGTCGGGAAGTCGTAGGAGTTGCACGGTGCCGCTCGTCTCGTGCTCCTGGCTCACCAACTGACCCTGTGAGACCACCTCGGGCCCCGCCGCGCCGGTCGCGGTTTCGGGTGAGCCGGCAGGCGCCTTGCCCGGGGCCACGGTCGGCAGCGCCTCGTTGACCGTCGTGTTGGTGAACAGTTTCCAGGGCTGGAACCAGTACGCACCCACGCCGAGGACGACCGCCAGAACCGCCAGCCCCGCAAGCACGACGGGGCGGCGGAGGAACGGACGGCGGGGCTGCGATGGTTCAATCATGGGCACTGATTATCGGGGCCGGTCGCCGATAATTCCTTGCTTTCGGAACAGCCCTGCTCAACAGGGGCCGGAGAACCCAGCTTTTCGGACCACACTCAGCGGGTGTTGATCGAGTCTGGTGATCCGCAGCTACCGTCCCCGAGTTCATTTCGCCCGCGGACGGCACGATGGCGCTGGAAGCGCAGGAGGCACGAAGGGCGCTGACGTCCGGCGTTCTAACCTGGTGGTCGCATTGTCGCGGAAGTCCCGGGCGAACACGTGCCGCTCGCTCGCCGAATACGACCACCTATCCCGGAGACTGGGAGTTCGCCGCACCCCGGTCGTCGAGATGTGAAGCGGCACTTGGCGAATTGGCGCAAATGGTTCGATTGCGAACGGGGCGAGAAGCTGTGCTTCATCTGGAAACTCGAGTTCGGCGCACCGCACTTCCACCTGGATGGCCCTCCCACGACTGCGGGCAGATCCGGATTGATAAGCGGACACAGATTGTTCAAACGAGCTTTAGATGCCTGGTCAATCGTGGTGGTCCCGGCTGGGATCGAACCAGCGACCTTCCGCGTGTGAAGCGGCCTGACGACTGCTGACCTGCGCTTATTGCGCGGGAAAGCGATGATTTAGGACGCATTCGACCTGCTCGACGAAACGGCCCGTTTTCTGAAACGGACACGGACCGGACACGGGTTCTGGACCCCGAACGGGAAAGCCCCCGGCAGCTCCATCTCTAGCCAGAAGCGCTGCCGAGGGCCCCGGAAGGGTCTTCCATGCCTTCGTCATTCATGGTGCCAGACGACTCTGGCATCACCAATAACTCTGCCCTGGCGCCGGCCGCGGCGCGCATCCTTACGCCGCAGGCCGCCGCCGACGTCGGCAGCCGTAGCGCGAGCGCCAGCGAAGTCGCGCAGGCTACCAAAGCGGCGGCTGACGAGTCGTGCGCGCCGCGGCCGGCGCCCGGGCTTGTTATATGTGCCAAAAGTGTCCGCGCCAAGGTAGACGCCCCGGGCGATGCGGAGATCCGAGCCGCTGACGCAGTCGGGCTCCGCTTCCCGGGCGTCGAGTTGGTGTCGCCCGCGGCTGGACTGTTCGAGAGGCCCGAACCGTGGGCGTCTGGTGCGGGACTACGCGGCCTTCAAGCCGAGTCCGGCCAGTTCCATCTCTCCATCTCCCCCGGCGTGCTGCAGCTGAGCTGGACCCGCCCAATTCCGACAGAGAGGACCCTTGAGAGGGCGGCAACCCATGGCCACCGGGTCAATGTGGCGCAGTGCGAAGTGGAGGTCTGGGATGCCCTCCTGGAAAGCGAACCACGGGATCAGCGTCCCCCGCGGGACACCGGTTCCCAACGCCGTCAGATCACGGGGTGGTCCCGTAAGTCTCGAGCGCGGATGTGTCGGGCGTTAGCCGAATACGATTACACGCCGATCATCGCCGGGGACCGCATTCCGGCGATGGTCACATTCACCTATCCCGGTGACTGGGAAGTCGTTGCGCCATCCGGCGAGTCCGTGAAGAAACACCTCCGCAACTGGTACCGACGGTTCGAACGCGAATGGGCCGAGGTAGCGAGGTTCATCTGGAAGCTTGAGTTCCAGGAGCGCGGCGCTCCCCATATTCACCTCTGGATGGCACTTCCGCTGGTACCCGGTCGTTCCGGTGCCAGCTTCCGCGAGTGGTGTTCTGCGGCCTGGGTTTCCGTGGTGAACCATCCCGATCCATCACACCGTCGTAAGCACCTTCACGCCGGCACCGGAGTCGACATTTTGAAGGGGCTTCAGGCGCGTGACCCCAAACGCCTTGCCATCTACTTCACCAAGCACTCCTCCCCGAACATGGGCGGCGCCAAGGAGTACCAGCACAACGTGCCCGAACTGTGGCGCGAGCCAGGCAAGGGGCCCGGGCGGTTCTGGGGAGCGGTAGGCCTCAAGAAAGCCACGGCGAAGGTGGAGATCGCGGAGGGCGATTACCTCAACGCACGCCGCATCCTGCGACGGTGGTCTCGTCACCAAGCGATCTACGCCGATGTAGGTCGCCGCTTCCCTACCGACGTCGTCCCGCGGACGGCGACAGTGTCTGTTCCCCGCGTCGATCCGGAGACCGGCCGCGTGAGGTTCCGGCGGGTTCGCCGCCGCCGGCAAGTTTTGACCCAAGGCGGACTGGCTGGGGGCTTCGCGCTGGCCAACAACGGCCCCCAGTTCGCATCTCAGCTGGCTCGGGCACTGTCGGCATGGGTAGGAGCTGATTGTTGGGAGTATTGGAAGATCACTGGCGCGGACGACGGTCAGCTGGCTTGGCTCGGCGCGACGCGGCCCTATGCCCCCGGCGTCTTCGACCGGACGACGATCTGGACTCTGCTCACCCGTCAAAGATCCTTCGTCGCAAATTGGTTCGTTACCGCCGACCGACACGTAGAGCGCGGCGAATGGCTCTACGAACGGATCAACCTCGCTCAAGCTCGCGAACTTGTGTGGGCGGTCCCCACCGCGTCGGCATCGGAGTTGGAGCGAATCGCCAGCTATCCCGAAGGCGTCCTCCCTGGGTTTCGGATTGATCAGTTTCCGGTGCACGAGGTCATGGATAGGCGCAGCGAGGTCGAGTTGCGGGGACGGAACTGGAAGGACGATGAGAAGGCCAGGTCGGCGCACTGACACGATCGTTTGGAAGCCTGAACACACCAAGCAGCTTGGGAGGCGAACCTGCGCGCAGCGCCGTGGAGGACCTTCCGTCACAGGTGCTCATCGAGCAGTGCCTTCACTCGCGCAGGTTGAGTACCGCGGTCGTCACATACTCACCAGCGGCGGGTGAAGAGCGGTCGGCAAACGCCCACGCTGCGAAATCCAAGGAGTTGTTCGACAGCTACCCCTGACACTGAGCTGATGCCCGCTGGCATACTACGACACATGACTTGCGCCACGCGTCCAGATCGACGCTGACAACCTGGCTTATGAGGGGTTCCGCGCTGCGCTGGGTCGGCGAAATCCTCATCACCCTCGGAGTGATCCTGGCGCTGTTCGTTGTTTACCTGTTGTGGTGGACGGGCCTTGAGACGGCCCTTGCGCAGCGCGGCCTCAGCGCCGAACTTGGCCGTACGACCTCGTCGACAGTGGCACCATCAACTGGTACTCAGGCGACGGCCACACGCGTAGACCCCGCACCTGCCGTCCCCGCCGTCGGGAAGCCCTATGTGCGGATCCAGATTCCCGTCCTCGGCGAGGATTGGAGTTGGGTGGTCGTTGAGGGGGTCGACCTACCGCAGCTGGCCTTGGGTCCCGGCCACTACCCCGGCACGGCCGGACCTGGGGAGTTGGGCAACTTCGCCGTCGCAGGACATCGTGCAGGTCATGCCGCCCCGTTCGAGGATTTAGATCGGTTGAAACCCGGTGACGTGGTGAAGTTCTCCTTCGGTGATGACCATTGGTCGTACCGGGTCGACCGATCATTCCTCACCGAGCCCACCGATGTGGGGGTCATCGATGCCGTCCCCGAGCAACCGAACGCCGTACCGACGAAAAGGCTGATGACGTTGACCACATGTGATCCCAAGTACGGGGTTCGGTTCAAACGGCTGATCGTGGTCGGCACGTTGATCGAGGAGCACTGATGTATGCGGCACTGTGGGCACTGCTGCCTGGACCAACAGCCGTCCGAGTCTTGATCGTGGTGGTGCTCGTCGCACTGGCGCTGGTCCTCTTGTTCGCGGTCGTCTTTCCGTGGGCGAGCCAGTTCGTGCCCGGGCAAGACGTGTCCGTTGGGTAGCGCTCGGCCCTGGCGTTCGCCTGCGGTGTGGGCGATGGTCGGGCTCATCGCCGGGTCAGCGCTATGGCTCACATCTGGTTTGTCCGGGTCGTCAGCCCCGGGCCTGGGCCGGGCCGGCGCGGCGCTGCTCGTTTGGATTTGCTACGTCGCGGTGCTCACCATGATCGTGGTGGGGCTGGCGCGGAGCGTCCGACCGTCAGGCTGGGATGTCGTGTTGGCCGCATTGTGGGGTGGATTGGCGGCGGCGGCCCTGTCGCAGCTATTGGCGTTGGCGACACGCGATGCGATCGCGAGCGCCTTGGGTCCGTCGGGCCAAGCGTGGACGTCGGCACTGGCTGCACCGTTGCCCGAGGAGATTTTCAAGGCTGTTGGTGTCCTGCTGATTTTGGCGGCCCGCCCCGATTCGCGCAGCCCGCTGTGTGGGATGGTGCTTGGCGCAATCGTCGGGATCGCTTTCAATGGGGCCGAGGGGCTTGCCTTTAGCTTCGCCGAAATAGTGAAATCCGCTTCACTCGAGCCGTTGTGGTCCGATCTGCTCGTCCGCGGACTGCTGACTGGTTTGGTCACGCATGCCGGGCTCACAGCCATTGTCGGTGCTGGCATCGGTTATCTTTTCGCCCCAGAGGGGCGGTCCGGATTGCGACAGATCGGCGTCTTTGCTGCACTGCTCTCTGTGGCTGTCGCGCTTCACGCGCTGATCGATTCCCCTCTGCTGGACGACTGGGGAATCGGGGGCGTCGTCGTCAAGGAAGTACCGGTAGCTGTAGCTGTCTGGTTCGTGGGGGGCCGTTCGCGGTCTGAGCACGTCCGCATTCAACGGCTGCGGCGGCATTCGACCCGCAACTGAACAGCTGGCATAGTTGCTAGCTATAGCTAGGTGATGAGTGAAGCGGCTGCTGAGCTCGACGGATTCAAGGAGTTCCCATGACTGTCGCGAATCGAATCAAGGTTGTCCTGCTTGATTCTGGGGAGATCACTCAGTTCGGACTTGGTCGGGTCGCTGAGTTCGCGTCTGAGGTCGTCGTGGTCGGAGAACGCCGCCGAAGTCACGTCGCCGCGCAGCTGCAAGCGCTTGGCGTTAACGTCACAGTTGAAGATGGCAAAGCCGACATCGATTCGGCCATACTTGCCGCCGCGCGGTCCGGCGCGGTCGTCGTCGTGACAGGACGGCCTGCGAAGGCAGAGGCATTCGTGAAAAGGGCTGCTCACGGCGCCGCTAACGCAGTCGATCACGGTTTGCCTGTCGTAGGGGTGTATGTGCTCGGGGAGCACGAGACGCGGCCAGGAAAAGTTTTCACCGTCACCGAAACGGGCGAGATGTCGGGCTATGAGGCCTTGTTTGCCGCTGCCCTCGCCGAGCAACTCGGACGGGAAGTCGTCGCAGTCTCACCGCCGGGGCGAATTAGAGCCGCTCGCACCGTGGTGGAGCATCCGGCGCTCGGCGGTGCCGAGAACCTGCACCAACGGGCTCACGAAATCGCGGCGGTTGCAGGGGTGAAGTGGACCGAACGGTCTGACCCGAGTCCGGTCAATTTCGTGACCGAGGAGGCCGGATCCGCCGCCGTCGTCATTATCGGGGTGCTGGATGTGCCTGCCGGGTCCAAATGGCTCGGCTCGCGACCGAAAGTCAACGAGGGCAATCCTCGCGCTGCTGCCTCGTTGGTGGGCGGTGCGCCGAGTGACGTCATGGTTGTCTTCGACGGCGTCAACTTGACACACGAAAACCTCTCGAAGGATCAAGCCGCGGCGATCCTCGGACTCGGCCTGGTCGCGACGGGCGCGGCCGCGGCCGCGGTGACACCCGCCAGCGCCATGCTGGGACACGTCACTAGATCGATCACCCAGCAGGCTCGCACCTACCGCGCCGACATCGGCAGTTCGGACAGTGACGGTCCGTCGGACTCGAGCAAGAGTGCGCAGGATTCGAAGGATTCCGATTCCAGTCCGGGCGAGTCATCGAGGGCCGGGTCGTCGAGCAAAAAGGCCCCCAAGACCTCGATAGCTGCCTCAACTGTGCACAGTTCAACCAGATCAAGCACGGCCGAGACCGGTTCGGGTTCCTCTGATTCACCGACGAACCGGGCGAGCACCCACACCAGTCCAAAGACGACGTTGTCGGCCTCGACAGTACACACATCGCATTCAGCCGCGACGCAATCAGGCCTGTCCGGTCTCCCCACGCCGGCGCCGGCGCCGCGTTCTGGCGGTGGCGACGGGTTCGGGTACGACGGGCATGGCCCAGGGGGACACTCGTGTGACCGCGGGCATTCCAGCCATTGCGACCACCCCTCGCATTCCGCGCAGACCGACACAGGCACCGGCACCCCGGGCCAGCCGACCACCGGCGCCCAGCTCACTGAGCCGCCGACCCCGCATCCGGTGCAGAACGCGACTCCCCAGCAGGTGCCGACGGCGACGCCGCATCAGACCCCGACGGCCACGCCGCATCAGGTGCCCGGGGAGGTGCCGAGCGCGGTGCCGCATCAGGCGCCGGCTCAGATCCCGGTCGGGCAGACCCCGCAGCTGCCGCATCAGGTGCCGACCCCAACCGTGCAGCAGGCCCCGACGCCGATGGGCCAGACCCCGCAGCAGGTTCCCGACCGGGTGCCCACGCCGCAGCAGGTCCAGGCACCGCACCTGGAGCCGCAGGCCCCGACCCAGGCTGTGCCGTCGCAGTT
>Ga0180434_10000152_pt1 | contig 103777 bp, 97 predicted proteins | sample SS_ome_7_FD_132453 | JGI IMG/M metagenome (GOLD analysis project Ga0180434, IMG submission 132453) | Hypersaline lake sediment archaeal communities from the Salton Sea, California, USA - SS_1_D_2 metaG | ecosystem: Environmental > Aquatic > Non-marine Saline and Alkaline > Hypersaline >... | reverse complement strand
ACTGAACAGCAAGTTCTGGAAGCAGAAAGCTGGTGCAGTGGGCATAGGGACCTTGATCGTCTTTATTGCGATGATCCTGGTCGCCGCAGTTGCCGCAGTGGTCCTTATCAGGACGTCAGGAGTACTAGAGCAGAAGGCCTACGAGGTTGGAATGTCTTCGACGGCTGAGGCCGCGAACAAGATCAAGATAACCTCGGTAGTTGGTCACACGACCAGCCAGGCCGTGGACTACATCATGGTGACGATTCTTCCGTCAGCTGGTGCCGAGCCCATCGACCTGGAGACCTGTGTCATGACGTTCCAGACTGGTGATGTCTACATTAACGGGATATCATACAATGGGACGAGCGATGTCGCAAACGACAATCTGAAGATGTTCAACAGGACGGTTCTTCAGGGCGACAACGATGCCGTGCTCGAAAAAACTGAGAACGACATCTACCAGATCAACTACTACATCGGTGATGGTAGCGCCCGGAGCACGATCGCGGAGAACACGGAGTTCACCATAACTCTAACGCCTATGGCAGGTGCTCCCGCCGCTCTGACGATCACCACGCCGGCCAGCATGGACAACACATACGAAGAGCTGTATCCGTAAAGGCCACAGCATTTAGTGCCCACGCCTGCCAGAGACCAGAAACACGTGGCACATTCAAGCAGGGTGGGGGCACGAGTGCCCCCACAATTTTTTTCATTTACCGTCCCCATCGGAGGTCATAAAGCTTGAAATTCTCTATTCGTGGAGGTAAGAAAGAGGACGAAATCGACGAGAAAGAGCTTAGCGAGCTTGCGCAACACATCTCCGGTGAGGGCCAGGAACCTGGACCCGAGCCCGTTCCCGAGCCAGAGACCAGCGCATACGATGAGATCAGGGAGAAGTTCGAGGACCTCCAGGCGAGGGTGGAACAGGTCGATTCATCTACATCCGCTCTTAGGTCCGAACTGGGGCAGTTCGATCAGCGTTTCAATTCTATCGAGACGAACGTCAGGGAAATGCTCTCACTTTACGAGATCGCCACAAAGTCCCAGAACCCCTTCTTTCAAGCTGATAGCTCCGAGGGGGCTTCCAAAACGAATGCCCAGGAGGCAAACAAACCATTGACGGATCCGGGAAGCCCCCTCAGCTTTCCATCAGATCACCCGGTTGTTCCCGAGGTCCCGGAGGAAGATCGCCAGGGCCCCGAGGTCCCCGATAAGGGGGCAAATGATTCCTTCATGCTCTCTAACAGGCCCGGTCTACCCCGCCTGGACGATGTCCACGAGGAAAGGATCGTTGACGAGCTTACGCCCGATGACCTGGACAATGCCCCGATCACCAACATGCTGGTTCTGAGGTGGATAGAATACATTATGCAGAAAGTCGGCTACACGGGACTCAGTTCCACCCTCGATTACTACGTCCAAATCGGGTGGATTACCCGGGAGGCAGCCAAGAAAATAATGGCTTTCTCCGTGGGAATCGACCTCCATGGCAGCGGGGCCAAGCCACCGAAGAAATCCACCCTTACCGTCAGGGAACACCTGGTCTCACTGTACTTCGTCACTAAGCTCAAGAAGAACGAGGTCTTCGACAACATATACGTCAGTGTGAAGGATGAGGTGGAAAAGCTGGGGCTTTCCCTGAGTTCGGAAAGCCTGTGATCGAACTCGAATCGGGTGGCAACGGGATGGGTTCATCATGGGTTTCGGGTCGATCGTCTCTGAACTTATAATCTTCATTTCAGTTATGGGGCTAGCCCTCTCTCTGACATTCATGATGTCCACCCAGATGAACGACCTGGACCACAGCACGAGGGAGATGAACAAGGCCAGGGTCGATAAGTTAAAGACCGAGATCTCCATCATCGATGCCTCATACAATTCGACCGATACCAACCTGACCCTCGTGGTAAAAAACACCGGGAAAACAACCCTCAATGCCTCATTTACCGACATCCTCGTGGACGGGGCCCGAATCCCATCCACCAACATGACCAGGTCCGTTGCCCCTGACAGCGACACGGTCAACGCGGGTTACTGGGACCCGACCGAGACCCTTCTCGTCGATATTAACATAACGCTTTCGAGTGGAAAGCACAGGGTCAAGCTCAGCACCCACAACGCGGTTTACGATTCCTACGAATTCTCGATATAGGTGTGCCAATGGAAGAGATCAGCGATATCTACAGCGTCCGTCTTGAGAGGGATGAACTACACCGGTGGATTGGTGGCGGCCTTCCCAAGGGCTCTCTTGTACTAATCGAGGGCGGCCTAGGAACGGGTAAAAGCATCCTCAGCCAGAGGCTCGCCTTCGGCTTCCTCTCAAATGAGATATCCTGCGCATATCTGAGCACGGAAATGCCCATCAAGGACTTCATAAAGCAGATGATCACACTAAATTACGACGTTACCTCCCACCTCCTCGGTGGTGACCTTTTCTACGCCTCCTCCTTCCTGACGATGTCCGACGCGATGAGGAAAAGGGACCCGCTCATGGCTATTCTCAGGAACGAGCACATTCTCGGCATGGACGCGATCCTGCTCGATTCATTTGATCCCCTCATATACGGGGTAGGTCGTGACCAGGAAACGGTTCTCCAGCTTACCACCGCGATAAAGAAGCTCGGGAAAGCCGAAAAGGTCCTCATCATAACCGCCGACCCCGAGAGGTCTGACCCGGCCCTCATGGCATCCCTCAGGGCGGTTGCAGACGTCAGCATCCAGCTTGATGCAAGGCAGATGGCGAGTTCGCTCAAGAGGAGGATGACTATCGCCCGTTTCCTGAGACCCGGGGGAAGGTACACCAACATGATAGGATTCCGGGTTGAGCCGGGGATAGGATTCGTGATCGAGATCTCGATGGTCGCGTGATGACATGGCTGCCGTACCTGACTCAGATTTCCAAAGCGTGATCGGGAGAAACCCCCACCTTGGTTCCTACATCGAGGAAATAAAGAAGGATGGCAGGATCCCGGACTTCACCCCCGGGCTGGATCGTTCCGATCGTGACAGGGATCCTCTGAATCTCATATACCCCGTTGGGGATCCGATTTTCATACACCTGACGAAGGACAGGTTCGGCCAGAACCTCTACAGGGCAATTGAACCCGGCCTGAACGATGACGACCAGGAGAAGTACGAGCGGATCCTGGACAGGGTTCTCATGACAGCCCACGAGGACGAGATCCCCGAGACAGACGAGGAGATGGAGACCCTCCTGGAGGGAAAGCTAACCCAGCTGACGTCCGTTGGTAAGGCCACGGGAGGACTCCTCGGCGGTGCAAAGGTCGACCTGTCGATTCACCAGTTTGACAAGATAAAGTACCTCTTCATAAGGGACCTGATCGGATCCGGCAGGGTCGAGCCCGTCATAAGGGATCCCTACATCGAGGACATACACTGCGTGGGAACTGGGCCGATATTCATAGAGCACAAGGTCTTCGGGAGGTGCAAGACCTCCATCGCCTTCGACAAGGACGAGGACCTGGATTCCTACGTGCGGGCGATGAGCGAGAGGATCGGCAAGCCCGTGAGCGACACAAACCCGATAATCGACGCAACGCTGCCGGATGGTTCAAGGATAAACATGGTCTACAGCCGGGAAATAAGCAAGAACGGCTCGAGCTTCACCATAAGGAAGTTCGCCGGCGTCCCCCTCTCGATAGTGCAGCTGGTTAACTGGAAGACCCTGAGCGCCCAGGTCGCCGCGTATCTCTGGCTATGCCTGGAAAATGGGATCTCCATCTTCGTCTGCGGGGAGACCGCCAGTGGAAAAACCACGGTGTTGAATGCAATGAGCGCCTTCATAAGGCCCAATGCCAAGCTCTTCACCGTAGAGGACGTGGCCGAGGCACAGATACCCCACGAGGCCTGGCAGCGACTGCTCACCCGTGAAAGCGGGACCTCCGGGGGAAGGGTGGAGATGTTCGACCTCCTCAAGGCAGCCCTGCGTTCCAGGCCAAACTACATCATCGTCGGTGAGATAAGGAGCAAGGAGGGCGCCGTGGCCTTCCAGGGAATGCAAACGGGGCACCCCGTCATGGCGACATTCCACGCATCGAGTGTGCGCAAGATGATCCAGAGGTTGACCGGAGACCCCATTAACGTCCCCGAGACCTTCATCGATAACCTGAACATCGCCCTAATCCAGCAGGCGATTTACAGGAACGGCAAGCTCCTCAGGCGCACCACTGGGATCGAGGAGATCGAGGGTTACTCCACGGAGGCCGGCGGCGTTCTCACCAGGAACGTCTTCACCTGGGTTCCCTACTCTGACAAGCACGAGTTCCGTGGCATGTACAACAGCTACATCCTCGAGGAGAAGATAGCGACAATGCGCGGGCTATCCGACAAGAGGGAGATCTACGAGCACCTGGCCCTCAGGACCCGGATTATAGAGGAGATGATAAACCGCAAGATCTTCGACTACTACAAGGTCTTCGAGATAATCAAGTCCTTCAACCAGGGCGGCGTTGAGGCACTTCCGTTCCCGTTGTGAGCTAAATGGACTACTCATCGAAGCTGAGGCAGTCGGATCTCAACATGACCCTCCCAGCTTTCCTGCTGAAGATGTTCGTGCCCGCCGTGGCGGTATCTGTTGTGGTTGCCCTTTTCCTGGGGATTTTCTTCTCAAAGGAGCTGGCAATAATCCCCGTTGTCGGTCCCTTCATTCCGCTAGTTATCGCCATTGTGATACCGGCCTTCATACTGATCATCCCGATTTACAACGTCAGCGAGCGTAGCTCCAAGATCGACACCAAACTGCACCTCTTCGTGACATACCTGGGTGCTCTATCCACGGCAACCTCGAAGAGGGAAGAGCTCATGCGAAGGGCGATGGAGAAAAAGGAGTACGGTACGGTAGCCCAAGAGACCGAGAAGGTAACCAAGATTGCCATAACCTGGAGGCTTGGATTCGGCAGGGCATCGAAGTGGGTCGCAAAGGTAACCCCGAGCCACATCTTCTCAGAGTTCCTTGAGAGGCTTTCCTTCGCATTCGAGTCCGGGGAGGATATATCCGAGTTTCTCCAGCGGGAGCAGTCCATCGTTATTATGGAATACGAGGAGAAGAACAAGAGCGCCCTCAGGGCACTGGAGGAAATGAAGGAGATACTGATATCCCTCATGACCTCCCTTGCATTCGTCGGGGTGTTTCTCCTCATACTTCCAATGCTGGCCGCAATGCCCGGAACGACACTCTTCATAATACTGGTCGTTATCTTCTTCGTAACCGAGATCACGATGCTGGTATACCTGAAGAGCTTCATGCCCGGCGACAGGCTGGTGGGTCTCAAGGCCCACACGGTCAGCGGTGACCTGCTTAACTTCTCGCTGCCCATCGCTATTGTCGTATCAATTGGCCTGGGTGTCCTTATTTTCGTGCTTGGTGTTGGATCCTCGATCCAGCTTCCGGTCAAGATTGCGATAGTGACCACCCCCATGATATTGCCTGGATTCGTGGCCGGGAGAAATGAGAACCACATCAGGAAGAGAACGACGATGTTTCCCGCCCTAATACGGTCCATCGGGACATCGATGTCCACCAGGGGGACCAACCTCGTGAGCGCGGTCTACGGGATCCAGCACCGTGACTTCGGGATCCTAAACGAGGACGTCAAGAAGCTCTACCGCAGGCTCAAGATGGTCAAGAACCCGGATGCTCCATGGGAGAAGTTCTTCGAGGAGACTGGCAGTGACATGATATCGAAGTTCGGCGGCATATTCCTCGAGGCTGTCAGGCTTGGTGGATCGGCCCAGCAGGCCGCCCAGATCGTGAGTGATAACATGATTAGGGTAAGCAATATGATGGAGCGAAGAAAGGAGGCCTCTGCAAGCCTGAGAAGCACCCTCTACGGCGTGTCATTCGGGGTCGTGTTCAGCCTGTATGCCGGAATGATGATCGTGAAGATGATGACCGGTATGTTTGAGGATGTTAGCGAATCCGTTGCCCAGATTTTACCGGGGTTTTTCGAGCAGAGCTCAAACTTCAACCTCTCCATGGGAATGCTGACAATGCTCATCCTCATCCACTCCCTCTCATCGGCCTTCATGATCAAGATAGTCGACTCGGGCGATTACCGCAATGGCCTCTTTCATTTCGTGATCCTGATGTGGATGAGCGTTATGATCCTGCCGGTTGTCGAAAACCTCATGGGAGGAATAGACCTGACTCCCCCCGAGATAGCATCGCTTCTACTAGCCCCGGTTCTCGGCATCTAGGGGTGCCAGTACAAAGGTGACCCAAAGAAATCGAAATACGTAAAAGAAACCACGGCTGATCAATCCCGGTCGATCGCTTGGATTCAACCAGCATTGAACTGTTACTTAACCTGCTTGCATTATTCCTCTGCTCCGTCGCGGTTTATACCTGGGACGAGGTCTACGGCATCACGAGAAAGGGCCGAATATCCGGCGGTTGGATATACCTGATAATTGCCACCATCTTCGCCGTCGTGGGTATATACCCTGCCGTTGCCTCTTTTTTCTACGAGATCGATCCCGGATTCGAGAGGATGTGGGTACTCCTCTCCAAGGTCGTGGAGGGAATATTCCTGATGATCGCAGGAATCGTTTTCTACAACACGATCTACAGGTCTCTCAGGACCAAGGACGTCTCCACCCCTCCCCCTACGCAAAAACCTGAACCGAAGCCGGTGAAAACAGAGGAGGCAATCGAAGAAAAAAAGGCCATAAAAGCCCAGATACGCTACGGCGTTTCAACCGACGAGCTGCTTAAGGGGCTCCTCGGAAGGCTTAGCCTCTACTGGGGGCCGGACGTCTCCAGACAGATGCTGATACAGTCCCTACAGGGCAAGGTCGGGGAAAGGGAGGTCCTGAGAATCATCGCTGATTTTCTACCAATGACGGACGAGGAGAAGTGGAAACAGAAGTGGGTCCAGTAGGACCTATCCTCGCCTTCTCAAGATTTTCGGTATGTCGAGAATGTGGCCCATTGACATGACCTTCGGGGATTTCAGTACCATTGGTTTAACGTGAACCGGGGATGGAACCCCATGTTCCTCCCAATCAACCTCTGGGATATCCTCCTCTTCAAGCTCCTCGTTACCTCCCGAGCTTTTCGAGAGCTTGTTCCTTCTCATCTCGTATCCGCGTTTCTTGCCCTTTTCGTAGGATGCGTTCGTGGCCCCGAGAATGCCCAGTCTCTTTGCCATGTCGTTGATCTGGGCTTTCTCCCGCCTTATCCAGCCCAGCGTCTCGTAGTGACCATAGTAACCGATATCGTATCCCAGCTTGTAAGAGCTTTTGATCAGATCCGTTACTATCTCGCTCTTGAGAATATCCCTCCCCCCCTAGGAAAGGCGGTCTACCTTCTTTGCATCTACCTGGATGCCCTTCGGGCCGAATACGATCTTCCTCATGTCGCAATCGTGCTTCGTGCCCCTCATCTTCATGATCTGTATGGACCTGACCATCTTGTTGCTCTGGAAAAAATTGTGGAGGAATATGAGGCCGTGGCTCAGGTGCTGTTCTATCTCGTACCTGTCCGGGTCCTCCAGCTCAGATATTATCACGGTCGTGCAGCCCAGCTCCTTGAGGCCGTGCATGAACCGGGTCATGTCCCTCCTTGCGACCTGGGGCTTGGAGTAACTGAATTTAATCGCTTTGAGCGAATCTATCACGAGCCTGCGAATATTCTGTTCCTGGATGATCTTTTGTATCACCATGAGGACGTTCCCTGGTGAGGGGCTCTCGTCGTCCTCCGTTAACCATGCAAGGGGATTTGCTCCCGACATGTCGAGGAACTGGACGTAGCCCCTCTTGACTAGGTTTGGTAGTCCGAAGGTGTAATTGCACATGTCGAGGTATATATTTTCCGGGGCTTCATGAAAGGCAACATACAGACCGGGGTTGCCCTCAAATCCCCCCTGAACCAAAAACTGCATGCTGAAGGTCGTCTTACCGGATCCCGGGGGACCACAAATGGTGTATACCCGCTTTTCGAGGAGCCCGCCCTGTATAAGCTGGTCCAGACCTGGAATACCGGAGCTAATTCGTCTCGATTGGGTTATACCCTGGAATGTGGGCCTGACTGGTTCGAACCTAGCCTTAAGCGCCTCCGTGGCCATTGGTTTCACCGGTTTGTGATTATTACTTCCAAACCTGCCTACTGAAATATTAGCATCTTACTGACTACTAGCTTTGCGATCTACGCAAGGTAGTTATCTTGAAGTCTCGCGTGAAAGACCACGCATTAGGCTGAAGGCCATCATGTAAAGCTCCTTCCTGACTTTTTTCTGGTCGCCCTTCACCAGTTCGCCGTCCTTAAGGTGATCCTCCGAGAGCCTGAGTATTGCCATGATCGTTGAAAGACCATCTCCAAGTCTGGTCCCAGCCATATCGCTCCCCAGGGATGCCTCCACTTCCTTCGATAGCGAATCCAGCTCCTCGGAATGGAATCTAGAAATATGGCCCAGTATGGGAGAGATGGAGGCAGGTATGAAGGTCCTGACTCCACCAAGATCCGCATATGAGCCCTCCGGGGAAGGATTATCCTCTACCATCGGAATACCTGGAGAGCTTGGCGTTATTCCTGAAAAATATTGGTGGCCATAGTACCCCTCGAGTTGAACTGGTCAACCGAAATCATAAATAGTGGGGCCAAATATCTTAACACCGGGATGAAATGCAGGGGAATGACCCCCTTGAGGGCGACCAGGCTGATCCAGTTGAAGACCGCAACCTTGTAAGCCGGCTTCTGCTCTACGCAATTATCGCGATTGTGATTATACTGCTGACGATTATTTCCCTGCTTTACCCCAGCCAGTTATTCACCCTGAACCTGGGCTTTTCCACTACAGAGAGCACGATGGACACAATCCTCCTCGTGCTTGCCACCATTCTGCTAGTTCTATTCATTATCAGGGTCATCACGTGGTTGAGAGGGGGAGTGGAGGAGTTCAAGCAGTATCAAACAGCCCAGGAACCCGCCCGGATGACCCATGCCCAGCCGGCCGACGGCGTGGCCATAAAACTCGACGGCCGTGAACTCACCATAATGGAAAAAACCATCGAGGTGCCAGAAGCTCTCATAGCGACGGTCCACCACGTCCTTAGCGAACATGGCGACGAAATCTTGAGAACCGCCCTGGAAATGCAGGAGAAATCCGGGGGGGATGACCTGGGCGGCCTCAACTGGTTGCTGGCATTCCTCGAGTCCATCGAGGCCCACCTTGACGAGGTCAGAAGTTCCTTCTTCACTTCCATGGCCACTACTGCAGGTTCGCTGGTTCGACCCGAGATGCCCCGCCCCGATACCGACTAGGTCTGGGTCTGATTCTGGCTGATCGTTTCATTCAGCTCCTCAAGCTCTGAGGACTTGGTCCGGTAATAGTCAATGGTATCATTAACCTCAAAGCTGTGGGCAACCAGGTCAGGGTAATCTCCGTGAAGTGTTTTTCCCTCCGAGTAAAGGCCGTGGATTGCATCGGCAACCCTTCCCCCCCACTGGGCCGTCTCGTTGGCTATGGTGTCTGCCCTTCCCTGAAGCTCCTCCGCCAGGCTTAGAATCGCCACACCCGCGGTCATTGATATCATTATTACACCAATTACCATGCTCGTGGCCGGATCTGCCATTAACAGTATTAAAGGACCCAGGTTTAAAAAGCGGGACACGGTACCTACATTAGAACGTTTCCCTGCATGTCAAATGCAACTATTCGCTTTGAAAGCGGGCAATGGCACGGAATCATACCGACCGGGGCTAGGAGAGGCTCCTCACAACCTCGTTGGCGGCCTCATCGACGTTGGTATTCTGCACAACCCTGATCCTGATTCCGGCAACGGTTGCGATGCAAACAGCCGCGGACCTGTCAAGGGCCATGTACTCGGTCAGGGCATCCAGTGTGATTCCAGCCGGATGGTCACCCTCCTTCTTATCCTTGACACGGCGCTTGAAAACCTCCTGCGGAGGTGCCTCAAGCAAGATGATTATTTCGGGGGCCAGCGACTTCGCACATGAAACCGGAAGGCCTGCCACTATGCCCTGCGGGGTAATCACCGTAAGGTGCATGTCGACCAGAACAGTTCCAGACATCTTCTTGATCTTAGATACTGCAAGCTTCTGCAGCTCTATAATCTTGCTGGCGGGAAGCTTTCTAAGGTCCTCCTTGCTGCTCGCCGCATTCTTCTTCTTCGCGATTTCGAAGAGGACCTCCCCGAAATTAACCCGCTGTATCTTCAGACGACGGATGTTCTCAACCTGCTCTGGTTCAACATTTCCCTTTCCCAGTACCGCATCCAGTGACCTCTGCAGGTCGCTCTTGGCCTTGAGATCGTCGATGATCTCCAGGGCCCTCGTGGCAACCGAGGATTTTCCCACTCCGGATATTCCTGCCAATAGGTAGATTTTACTCAAGGTACTTGGAGGAACTAAGTTACCCTTCTTAAGTTTTGCTAAGATGGCAGTCGAAGTACCGGGAAAAAACGCTAGATCGGGTTTACCAGGACCTTCAGGGATTCACCAGCACTTGCCACCATCAGGAATGCCTCCTGGACCCTGGAAATGGGAAAACTGTGCGTAATCATATCTCTTACATTGACCCTGCCGGATTTCACCAGCTCGACCGCCCTGAGGATGTCCCCCGGCGATGCAGCATAGGATGTCCTCAGGCTGATTTCATCTCGCCAGAATCGTCCCATTGGCACCGGGACGTCCTCACCTGGAGGCGGAACGGCGAAAAACATGATGGTGCCTCCCCTCTCAACCGAGTTCAAGGCCTGGCCTATCGCCTTTTTTGCGCCCGTGCAAAGAACGACGTGGTCGGCCAGCATTCCGCCATTTTTCTCCCTGACCTCTTCCGGGACATCACCAAGTGCAGACAGGGCGTAATCCGCGCCGAACCTCTTCGCCGCCCCGATTCTGTAATCGTTGATATCGGTGGCGATAATGTTACCCGCCCCGGCATTTCTGGCCATCTGTATGTGCAAGATTCCCGCGACTCCGCTACCAAGGACGAGGACGCTGTCACCTGGTTTTATTCCAAGAATCCTCTGCCCCCTGACCACGCAGGCAAGTGGCTCGAACATCACTGCCTCATCATAGCGGAGTTCATCCGGTATCCTGAACGTGCCCCGATCGATGTTAATCCCGGGAACCCTGACAAATTCCGATAGCCCGCCCGGGTAGAAGTTGGTGCTGTGCAGGGTCTCGCAGGCCGTGTGGTGGCCCTTCAGGCAGTACCGGCAGGTGTTACAGGGCACGTGGTGTGAAACGAAGACTCTGTCACCCGGGCTGTAGCCATCTACTCCCTCCCCCAGTTCCACTATCTCGGCCCCGATCTCGTGGCCCAGCACCCTGGGAGCGGTTTTCACCCTGTACCACTCGAGCACGTCGCTTCCACATATACCACAGGCGTGTACCTTGACGAGGATCTCCCCGGGCCCAATCTCGGGTTTCGGCATTTCCTCTAGACGTACATCATCATTCCTGTAGTACATGGCGACCTTCATTGGGCTATTCACCAACGCCTGCCTTCAGGGATTGGTAGTGTTCGAAGGCCTCCTTGGGGGTTAAGCCCTCCTGCACAACGGACCTGACCGCATTTATCATGGGCACCGGGAAATCCGACTGCCAAATATTCCTGCCCATGTCCACACCCACAGCTCCCTCATTTGTCGCGTTGTAGGCGAGTTCCAGGGCCCCCATCTCGTCCGTCTTCTTTCCCCCGGCAACGACTAGGGGGACAGGGCATCCCTCGACGACCTTCGAGAAATCGTCGCAGTAATAGGTCTTGACGAAGTTCGCCCCGAGCTCTGCGGCTATCCTGCAGGCGAGGCCGAGATACCTAGCATCCCTCACCATCTCCTTTCCAACTGCGGTTACCGCCAGCACGGGCATGTCGAACTCCTGAGCCTCCTCCACGACCCTTGAGAGATTCATCAGCGTCTGTTTCTCGTATTCGGCACCGACGAAAATCGAGAGCGCCACGGCCGACGCGTTTAGCCTGACGGCGTCTTTCAGGGAGGTGGTTATCCCCTCGTTGGAAAGCTCCTTCAGGATGCTCGTGCCTCCTGATATCCTCAGTACCACTGGTTTGTTCACCCCGGGGTCAACCGAGGTCCTCAGCACGCCCCTCGTCAACATTACTGCATCGGCGTAGGGTAAAAGGGGTTCAATCGTCTTTCCCGGCTCTTCCAGTTTTGTGGTGGGCCCCAGGAAATACCCGTGGTCAACCGCGAGCATAACTGTGCGGCCCGTTTTTGGGTTGATTATCCTCGAAAGTCTGTTCTTCATTCCCCAGTCCATATCACATCAATCCTTATTCTGGTCTTACGATCAGATATCCATTCTCTATTAACCAGTGATGGAACTCGTACGTGGTATGAAGACAAGCGGTCTTGCATTTATTTCTGATCTCCTCGTACTCCCGGGAACCGGGGGTTTCCATTTCCAGTTCCAGTTGGCGAGGGCACTCGATGTCCTTGCAGTATTCCCTCCGCATGTAATCCACGTAACCCGGTATACCAGATTCGTTCATGCCATCACGGTCATTATTTTAGTCCAGGCATGTCCATGAAATGTGTTTCTCTGGTTTTTCACCCTGAAATGCCCCTTGTGAAAAGCACAACTCCTCCCGATTTTTCGACATTGGCTTAAAAGAGGTCAGGAACCCAGTCATTCTGGAAAAACCGTAACTGGAACCACAACTCCTCTATCTGGGGGGGAATCTCATGAAACGTTATCTCGTTAAGCCCGGGGAAAAGGTCGATCTTTCCAAGAGGGATCCAGGCGACAGGAGCTGTTTCAAGGGGAAGAAAAAGGAGGGGCGGGAGGCTCTCGATGACGTCGTCAGGCGTATACAGGACCAGCAGGTGGTCCTATTTGCCGAGCATAAGCACCGGATTCTCATCGTCCTGCAGGCGATGGATACCGGGGGAAAGGATGGGACTATAAAGAGCATCTTCAAATACATAGACCCCCATGGAATAAGGATCGCCAATTTCAAGGCCCCGACAAGCCCGGAGCTGGAACACGATTACCTCTGGCGTATCCACAGCCAGGTTCCCGGAAACGGTGAAATCGTAATCTTCAACAGGAGCCACTACGAGGACGTTCTCATAGTCAGGGTCCATGACCTGGTTCCAAGGGGAATCTGGAAGAGACGGTACGACCACATAAACGACTTTGAGAGGATCCTGACCGACGAGGGCACGACAATTCTCAAGTTCTTTCTCCACATCGACAAGAAGGAACAGAGGAAACGCCTGCAAACCCGCCTCAACAGGCCCGATAAGAACTGGAAGTTCAGCCGCAATGACCTCAGGGAACGCAAGCTATGGTCCAAGTACATCAGGGCATACGAGCAGATGCTTAGCAGGACCAGCACCGAGTATGCGCCCTGGTACATAGTTCCATCCAACCGCAAATGGTACCGTAACCTGGTGGTGGGCACGGTGCTGGCCGAGACCCTCGAGGAGCTGGATATGAAATATCCCCCGGTGGTAGAGGACCTGGAAAACGTCATTGTCACCTAGGACTTCGCATCCGTCGGCGAATGCACCCGTATGGGAACATCGATCACCGTGGGAACCCTCTCTGAAAAACCCCTCTCGATGGCCCTTCCTATCCCGGAAGGATCCACGGCTCTAACTCCCCTCGCCCCCATTGCCTCGGCGATCCTGTCAAACTGTATCTCGCATGTCTCGCAGGCCACCGTCGAGCCCCATGACTCCCTCTGGCCACAGACCACTATGCCCCACGCGCTATCGTTAGCGACCACCGCCACAAAGGGCAGGTCCTGCCTCGCAGCGGACTCGAGCTCCGTTACCGTGAATCCAAAGGCCCCGTCCCCCGACAGGAGCAGTATTGGCCTGTCCGGCTCAGCGAGCCTCGCGGCCATCGCTCCAGGTATTCCCCATCCTACGACAGCGCTTGCACCGCATGTAATCCAGCGCCCGGGGTAGTGATCCGCCAGGGCCATGTGGGCCCACTGCCCTATGTTACCTCCATCTATGAGCAGGATCAGCTCCTCGGAAAGCAGGGGACGTATTGCCTCCACGATATCCCGGCCCGTCATCTGTTCTCCAGTTGTCACCTTCGAGGTCCAGGGTCGCCTGAACTCCTCCACCCTGCTCCTGCAGATCTGTATCCACTTCCCGTGATCCGCCTCTGCGGTCAGCCGCCCCAGAATATCGGAGGGGTTTCCTAGGAGTTTAAAATCCACGGTCACCTCACCAACCAGCCCCGGATCATCATCGATTCTCGCGATGCGAGCGCTCTCCGTAATAGTTGGAGGGGAAATGTAACCGACCCTGTAGTCCGCCGCGGCCCCAGCCAGAATAACCAGATCTGCATCCTCCAAAACCCGGGGCTGTCCGCTGGCCGCTCCCACTACGCCCATGAAGTTGGGATGGGGGGTCTCCACACACCCCCTGTCCCAGATGGGCACGACCACGGGTACTCCCATCTTCTCGCTGAATTCAAGCAGGGCCCTCTGCCCGCCGGACATGAATAGCCCCGTGCCTGCTACCAGAACCGGTCTCTCTGCCTCCTGGATCTCCCTGGTGACCTCCCTAATCAAGGATGGTGCCACAGCATCCGTGGGCTTTGCCCGGAACGGTTCCGGCTTTTTCAAATCCACCTCTGTCTCAAGAACGTCCCGTGGAATTGTCAGGTGAACCGGCCCCCTTCTGGGAGTCATGGCCGCAGATATTGCCTCACCGAGGACCTCCTCGAGCTCTGCTGCACTCTGAACTGCTTTCGAGAGCTTGCATATCGGCTCGGCCAGGGCCACCTGGTCAAATTCCTGGAATGCTCCCCTCCCCATGCCGTAGCCGGCACTCGCCCCGGTGATCAGGAGCAGGGGAGCACCATCGAAGTACGCGTTGGCCAAACCGGTCAGGGCATTGCAGTGGGCGATTCCACTGCTGACTGCACAAACTGAAAGGCGACCGGTAAACCTCGCGTTTGCATCGGCCATGTACGCGGCCGCCTGCTCATTATGGGTGTCCACGACCCTGATGCCCTCCCTGCAGCATGCCTGGAAGAGGGGATCCAGTCCATTCCCGCAGAGGGTCGAGATCCATCTAACGCCCTCCGCCTTCAGGCGGATAATAACCATGTCAGCAGCGTTTGTCATGCACCTCGGGAAGCCCCTCTCGCATTAAAGTTTAGTGCAGGGCAGACCTCTACCGAAGGTGATCGGAATGGACCTGGGAATAGAGGGCAGAACGGCAATAGTGACTGGCTCGAGCCGCGGGATAGGAAGGGCCATTGTCAGAGGTCTACACCTGGAGGGGGCCAACGTGGTGATGTGCGCGAGGAACGAGACCCAGCTTTTAAGGACGGCCGAGGAAATATCGGCGGAATCCGGTGGAGCGATCGTTCCTGTGAAGGCCGACCTTGATAGCGGTGGTGACATCGCCCGGCTGGTTGAAAAAACACTTGACAGCTTCGGGCACATCGATATACTGGTTAACAACACGGGCGGCCCTCCCGCCGGTCGTTTCGAGGATATAACCCCCGGTGAGTGGACGAGATCGGTGAACTCCCTCCTCATGAGCGTCCAGAGAACCTGCAGCCTCGTTATTCCGCAAATGCGGCAGCGAAGGTGGGGAAGGATAATCAACATGACCTCGATTGCTGCCAAGCAGCCCATGGAGAGAATGGTGCTTTCCAACACCATGAGGTCGGGCATCCTGGGCCTGACGAAGACCCTTTCCAACGATCTCGCCAGGGATAACATCCTGGTGAACTCGGTCTGCCCCGGCTGGACGCTTACCGACCGTGTAGAGGAACTGGCCACCTCAAAGGCCACCGATTCCAGGTCGACCGGGGAGGATATCATCCGGGGCTGGGTGAATAAAATCCCGCTGGGAAGGATGGCCAGGCCCAGTGAACTCGCGGACCTGGTCGTCTTCCTGTCATCGGAAAGGGCCAGTTACATAACCGGGACTGCGATACAGGTCGATGGTGGTGCCACCGCGAGCCTCTACTGAAATCAGGCCCTTTCCCTTGCAGCCAGGTCGCTGCAGCCAGGGGCGTCCATCTGATTATCTGCCAGTTCCAATATGAAATCGGGGAATGAACCTCCCGCATCATCTATGGCAAGCTGCAGCAGCCTCTTTGCCACAGCGGGATTCTCATCGGCCAAGTTTTTACCGTACCAGTTCTCGCCGCTCATGTCGTAGAGGAAGGCCCCTTTCCCGTTTACCTTGCTGTTGAACCACCACTTGTCATCGACTACGGTAACCGCCGAGCCCCAGGCAACTGTAGCGTGGTCCCTAATCTGGTCCCCGCCCTCGACTGCGGTATCGAAGAATGGCATGCCCTCCAGCTTTAAGGGTGGCTCGATTCCAGCAACGGTCAGTATCTCGCCCGCTATGTCGGTGTGCTGCACGAGAAGATCGCTCCTCTCCCCTGCTCCCTTTCCATCAGGGTGCCTTACCATCAGGGGTATGTCGTAGACCTCCGGAGCGGAGGGATACCCCCTCTTTCCCATGTATTCATGGTCGCCGATTGAGTGGCCGTGGTCGGCGGTGAAAATAATAACGGTGTCGTCGAGCATTCCGAGTACCCGCACGGTCTCCATGAGGTAGCCGAACCACCTGTCACAGTACGTTACCAGCCCGCTGTAGTTAAACTGGGTTCGCCTTAGGAGCTGGGGGCTCATGTCCGGGGTGCTGTACCCCGACTTGACCTGCTCCTGGCCCTCCTCCTCGGAGTACAGTTTCCGGTAGTGGGCGGGCACAAGCCAGGGCTCGTGGGGGTCAAAGGACTCGACTGTCAGGAAGATTTCCTCGGCATCCTGGTTCTGTTCAAGCCAGGTGGCTGACTCCCTCAGTACCTGTGCCGCGAAGAAGTCCTCCTCCTTGGTGCGGTCGTGGATGTTCATTATGCACTGGTTGATGAAGTCTACCGTCCTCTCGTTCTGCATTTCCCTGGGCAGCCAGTAGTCCAGCTGCTCCTGGGTGAGCCTCGGACCCGACCTGGAGAAGTCCTTCTCCTGGCCCCTCAGGAACTTCCACTGGTCGAAGCCCCTCCAGAAGTTCTTCGAGGGCTTGAACATGTGGTAGACGTCCGATATCAGCCCAGTTCGGTATCCCGCCTCTCCCAGCATCTCTGCCAGGGTGGGCTGTTCCTCCGGGATCGGGCCCCAGCCAGGGGCCCCCACGAAGTCACCCTTGAAGTGGAAGTCCGCGTTGTGGAAGGGGTACACCCTCTGCCCGGTGTAGATGGCCCTCCGGGCCGGCAGGGTGGGAAGGGACTCGGGGTAAGCCCTGGTGAAGACCAGCGATTCCTCGGCGAACCTGTCGAAGTGGGGGGTTTTTATCGGGCCCCACGGGGGGGATCCGTATGTAGCGACGCTGTCCTTCCTAAGGGAATCAAAAACTACCAGTATTATATTCATTCAGACGCAGCTCCAGACTCCTGTATTGATCCTGAAGCACTGTCGGGGTTTTTGAATGTATACTGCGCCCGATTCTGTCCCGGGCTACTCATCCCGCAACCAGAGGTCCTTCTGGTCGAAGGGGATCTTTATCCCGTTCTCGCTGAACCTCTGGCTTATCGTCCAGTTGATCTCGTCATTTATCCTGAACCTCTCTGCCGGATCCTCCACCCAGGCGAATATGACAAGGTCGACGGAGGACTCCCCGAACTGCACTATCCTGACCTCCGGAGCGGGCTCCTCAAGTACCTTGGGGTGCTCACTGAGAGCCTTATGAATAATCTCCTTGACCATGTCCATCTCGGATCCATACGCCACCCTGACCGGGACCTGAAGTCGAATCTTTGGATCGTGCTTCGAGAAGTTAGTGATCCTGTTGAGGATGATGACGGTGTTGGGAATTATGTGGTTTATGTTGTCCAGGGTCCTGATGGTCGATGCCCTCAGGCCGATATCAAGCACCTCGCCGACTGCTCCCTCGACTTCAACAATATCACCCCTCTTGATGGGCCTGTCTATCATTATGATGATGCCCGAAACGATGTTGGCGATGATATCCTTTGCGCCGAAGGCGAAGGCAATTCCTGCGACCCCGGCCCCCAGGAGCACAGGTTCGGCATTAATTTCGGTCTGGGCCAGCGCCATTAATCCCCCGAGGACGGTAATACCGTACTTAGTGACGCGTCCCAGCATCAGCTGTGTGCTCAGCTCGGCACCCTTGGGTATGAGCCAGAGCTTGGTCAGTCCGGCAGCGGCGCCCCAGCCCACGGCGTAGCTAGCGACCAGAACCCCACCAACAAGTGCCCCGTCCCTGACAGCGGGGCTGCTAACAAAGGGTATGGAAAATCCTGAGACGTTCGCGATCGCGCGCTGGGTCGTCGGAGGGGTCTGGTCCGAGTCAACCGTGACTGCATTTCCGACGATCTCACCCTTGGAAACGTTCCTCGCCACCCTCGCCCTGACGGTCAATTCCTGGCGGCCTGCCCCGGGCTCCACTCTATCTATTAACCAGGTCACCCTCCTGGTCTCGGGGTAGTATTCGTAGCCATTCGAGGCATCGACGAACTCCAGCTCCGGGGGTAGGAAGTCCTCGATTATTACGTTGGTCAGCGCGTAATCGTTTTCAGAATTATCAAAGCTTATCGTGTAGGTCACCAAGTCTCCCCCCGATAGCTTCTTCCGTGACGACGTCTTCTCAACCGAGAGGGGGTTGTATGATATGTCCGATGTGGGAACCGTTATCCCCGTCGGGCCACCAACTATGTATGTTGTGTGCAGCAGGTCCAGGGAGGGATCAAATACCATTATCCCATCCGAACCCCCGCTGCCCTGGTTTCCAGTGGTTATGTAGATCAGTCCCGTGTCGGTGTCAACGGCAATCCCAACGACACAGTCATCCGGGATACCGGTGATATTTGGTATCGAGACCGAGGTCTCCTCCATGGTGTTCATGTCAAGCTTGACCAGCAGGCCTTTGCCCCCGTAAGGCATGTAGGAGTGTCCCGTGTACACGAACCCATTCCTCGCATCGAGTGCTATTGCCTGGATTGATTGGTTTACGGTGTAATTTGCTAAAGATTCCCAGTTTTTCGTTGAGAAAACCTTGATGTTGTCCTTGAGGCCGACCCCGGTCGTGTTCAGCATATCGCCCACGTAAAGCCTGCTGCGGGATTCGTCCAGTGCCAGACCGTGCGCCAGTTTAACGCCCGCGAGGTCCACACCCTCCAGGAGCGTGAGGTTCCTGGTGGAATAATCCCACGAATAGACGTAGAGATCGTTGGTCATGCGGTCAACCGCGTATACCCTCTTAGTCCGCCTGTCGTACACTATCCCGGCAAGGTTTTCGGCTCCCGGAGCCTGTGCATTGCCGGTGCTGTTCATGGTTGTTGCGTTAATGAGCTCTATGATGTTGGAGTGCTCGTAGGTGATGAAAAGGGTGGCCGAATCGCCGTCCACCGCGATTCCAACACCACCTCCCGCGTGGTGGGGAACCCCGTGCTCGGATTGAAATGCCAGGTAATTCGGGGCTGGTTGAATGTCATAGGCATGGATCGGCGTCGGGCGGGCATTTATTGAAGCGATAACGTATAGTGATTTCGCCATGACCTGGTAAGTGGAGAGAACGAAGATCACTAAGATTAGTAGAGCAACTAAATGACTTTTTCTCAGACCGGTTCCCTTCATCTGAATCTCCATTTCGCCTAGGTTAATGTATTTCTGGTCAGGGAACTCCCATGTCTTTTATTCTTTTCCATACAGGATGCCTAGGGAAATCCCATCCTCTCTAGCCTCCTGCCGACCTTGCCCAGGACGGACTCGTCCTGAGTGTCAATACCCCCGTCGGGCAGCGGCCCGGTGTTAAGAAGCAGGTTGCTGTTCCTCAGGCGCGCATCCGTGAGCATGTCCCAGACCTCCCCCGCGTCCCTGTGCCTGCCCTCCTCATCCCTGCGGTGTGCCCAGGCCTGGTGCTGGAGCGTGTCGCAGACCTCGTTGTGCTTCGAGCAGTTAAGGGCCCAGGCCCGGGCAGCCAGCTCAGCAGCCCTGCCGGCGAGTCTGCCCTCCAGAGACCTTGCACTTCTCTCGCACGAGGCAAAATCCTCATCACCGATTGCACCCTGCTTGAAGGAAATCAGGCACTGTGGCTGCAGTGACCTGATCAGGGTGTAGGTATCCTCGATCGGGAAGAGATCTGGCCTTTGGTAATATCCAATTATGGGGTCGAGCCAGATTCCAGCCAACGGACCGTACTGGGTCAGCAGTTCCCTGAACTGGTTGTGAACGAAGCTAACGTAGTGCTCGAAGTCGGCTGGATCCCGGTAGAGATATTCATCCTGAGGTTCTTCGTAGTCCGGTCTTGCACATTCCCAGCCATCCTCAGCAGAGTAGAAATAGGGGTGGCTCCAGTCAAGCGCGTAGCTATAATAAAGGAAAAGACCTAGTCCCCTGTCAGAGCACGCTCCCGCCAGCTCGCCGATAAGGTCTCTTCCACAGGGCGAATTCAGGCAGTTGAAATCTGTCTCCCCCGTTCTGAACAGGCAGAAGCCATCGTGGTGTCTTGTCGTCAGGTTGACGTACTTCATCCCTGCCTCTACCGCCATGTCCGTGATGTATCCTGCATCAAAATCATCAGCGGTGAATTGATCCATGAGCCCCCGGTACTCCCCAACCGGAATCCTCTCGTTGTACATGACCCATGCGCCCCTCCCCAGAATGCTGTAGAGCCCGTAATGCATGAAGAGGCCGTACCGGGCCTCCCCGAACCACCTCAGACTTGCGGATCTGGGATCCACGGAGTATAGGTCCTCGTAGCCCTCCAGGTAACTTGGTAACTTCATTCTCTTCCATCTCCTGCACTCGAAATTTCTGTCACTCGATCACGGATTCCTGTTCACGGCTCCCCCGGGAACATCGGGATCCAAGTCGATGCCCCCTAGGCTTAAGGGCAGCCTGATGCCATAGCTCTCCGGCCCCCCAACGCCGGCGAAATTCTCGCCATCATTCCCATCCGTAAGGATTAGATTACGGCAATTAACCAACTTCAGGGCCGGATATCTATCCCCTTCTCCCGGAGGTTCCCTGAAGATCCCGCTCAGCATCGAATTCTGGACCTTTTCCAGGTGGAGGGCCGAGCGTTGATTCTCCTCGAAGACCTGATCTGGTATGTACACGCGGAGATTATCCACGATAAGCCCATCAACGTTTGCCAGGGTCACGTAGGATGGTCTCCTCGCATAGACCTCTATTCTGTCGTCCTCCGGATTTCCCCGTCCCCCTGCATGTTTTCTCCTTTCCTCGTAGGAAAAAACCCCCGTGACGCGGAAAGAGATGTCGCCGAGGGTCAGGTTCTCGATTTTGCTTTCCCCCATGCCCTGGACCAGAACACCGTTATCGCTGTTGATGTTTATGCCCCGGAGTATTACATCCCGTACAGCCCCTGCTGGGGATGAGCCCGTACGCCTCTCTATATCAATGAAGATCGGAAATGTGGCATTTCCCAGCCTGGGTTTGTTAACCGATCCGGAATCCGTTAGGGTTTCAACTGCCATGTTGGTGCAGGCAACGCCCTCAACCGTTCCACCATCCTTGACGTAGATTCCGAGGCCTACGGTTGAATTCCTCACAACACAGTTACTGATGAGGATGTTCCTGAAATCCCCGCTTGATTCGGTCCCGATCTTGATCGCCGTTGCTATCGACTCAAGGGTGCAGTTGTTAACCACAACGTTTTCGCACGGATATCCACTGTGGGTCTTGATGCATATGCAGTCATCACCGCAGACCATATGACAATTCGAGATGTGCACATCTCGGCAGGAATCCGGGTTGATGCCATCGGTGTTGGTCCTGAAGTAGTTGTTAAGCACGGTAACGCCGTCCACCACGACGTTCTGACACCGCCATAGGTGAAGCGTCCACGCATCGCTGTATCGCAATGTTACGCCCTGGACCGTCACGTCCTGGCACTCATCGAACTTCAACAGCCGGGTCCTGAAAGACGGTCTCCTCTCGCCCTCGTGACCGGGTCTCCTCCCCAGGTCCTCCCGGGTCTGGCCATCAATTATGCCACGGCCGCAGATGGTTATTCTCTCCTCCCCCTTGGCTGATATGAATACCCCGCGATCGGAATAGTCCGCGGGATTCCTGCTCGCCATCAGAACGGCACCACCCTCAAGCCTCAGCGAAACGCCGGTCCTGAGGATAACGGGACCCGACAGATAACTTCCCGGGGGGAGGTAAACAGTACCCCCACCCTCCCCTGAGCACCGGTCGATTGCCTCCTGAACTATGCCACCGTCATTACCGGAGCCATCACCCCGGGCACCGAGATCCACCACGTTTATCGTGCCCTTAAACAAACCAGCCCACCCTGAATGCCCGTTTATCGACCTGCTCTAGAGCTCTATTCCCGCGAAGCTGAAATCCCCGCTGTAGCAACCCAGGCACAGATCCTCCTTGGTTAGATCGCTTCCCTCTATGATCCTGCCGATGAACTCGTCGATGCTGGGAAACTTCACGCTGTCCACGCCAAGATACTCGGCGACCTTCTCGTCGGTGTCGAGCTGGTTTGCCAGGAGGGTGTCATCCGATGCCTCGCGGTGAGCAAACCTGCAGTACGCGATGTTCCGGGGGCTACCGATCCTCAGGTGAATTTCCCTTGCCCCGTTCTCCTTAAGGTACCTTACCGGGCGCTGCTTTACCTGCGTCCCTCGCCTGATTGAGTCATCGAAAAGCACGACCCTCTTGCCCTCTATCCTGCTCTTGATGGAGGATATCTTCGCATCCGCCTCGATGTTCCTCTCCTCCTGGGTAGGCCTGGTGTAACTCCGCAGAGCGTATGCCCACTTTATCAGGAGCTCCGAGTACCGGCAGCCCTTGGCCTGGGCATATCCCTCTGCGTAGGCCTTCCCAGAGTCGGGGACCCCGCAGACCACGTCTACCTCAAGGCCCTCGTCCTTTTCCGCCATCAACGCGCCCACCCTTTCCCTCGCCAAATTGACGGGTATGCCATCTACGACGCAGTCTACCCATGAGTAATAGCCGTGTAGAAATGAGCATATTTTCCTGGGCTTGCCGCCGAGCTTTGCCATCGTGTGAAAGCCGAAATCGTCCACCTTGATTATCTCCCCGGCTCCCACGTCTCTCGTCAGGTGCATGTCCATGTTGGCAAAGCCCCTAGACTCGGTAACGGCGCCGTATTTCCCCCGGTTCTCCCCCATTATCAGTGGCCTCGTTGCCATTGGGCACCTCGCGATGTAGATATCGCCACCCTCCGTCAGGATCCCCAGGCAGAAGGGTCCCACCACCGACTCGGAGAGCCTGGAAATCCCATCCGGGAAATCCCTCCCCTGGGCAATTAGCTTGGCCGCAAGCTCTACCTGGAACTTGGTTGAGAAGAGCTCCCTTGTTTCGCGCCTGAGCTCATCCGCGTTTAAGATATAGCCGTCGAAGGTCAGGGCGAAAAGTCCTAGCTTCGGCGACTCAAATAGCCTTGGCTGGTGGTCCAGTATGGTGCTGGTGTTGCCTATACCGCAGTATCCTCCGAGGCCAGGCCTGGCCTTGTACGCCCTCACGAGCCCCTCGTAGGACTCGCTGGAGATTCCATTTCCGTCGAACAGCGCAACCCCACAACACTCCTGGCCCGTGTGGTTTATGTTGTACAGGCCCCAGTACAGGTCGTTCAGGCAATCGCTGTCGTGGTCCGTGTGATGTACAATTACTATGCCCATGGATAAACCTTCGGAATGTGGTTGTGTGTTATTGGAGGGCGCGGACGGAATTTTGCTGAAAACTGTTTGGGTGCCTTCAGTGACCTATTTTCCTTTCAGCCTTGTCGAGGAAACATCCCTGTATAGCCTCCTCCTCACCATCAATGACCAGACCACAAAACCGCATATGAGTAGGGTGGCGGTGACCACCAGCCACTCCGAGACATAGACCCAGAGCAGGGCCCCCCTCTTCGCCTTCTCCGCGATGTCCTCTGCCTCGTCCATGAGGTCCAGAGCCATCTCCGCTGTCTCCAGGGCCTGGGCAAACTCCTGGTTTAGGTAGAGCCTGTCGGCGATGTTCCTCTGTTCGTCGACCTCGCCTATCGCCCGCAGAGTGTTCGTGGGATTCGCGCCGAAGTTCTCTATGAAGTCTACCAGGGAGATGACTATCATCCTCCTGTAGCTCAGGGTGGATAGACGGACCCTGACGGTGTGGACGAGATTGAGGTCCTCCGGGATAGATCTGTTGTCGCAGTAAAGCATCAGGTTTGCCACGAAGTCTGGGAGGTATTCCCACTGCATGAACTGCCACCCCCCACCCGGCGTCCAGTCACCTGCCATCGAGAAAACCCTTCCCATGCCGTTGTAGCGCCACGTAGAGAAGAAGGGGTTCTCCCAGTTGAGGTACTTGCGGTCGTACACCAGGTCCCAGGTAACCGTTGTCCTCGCGAGCACCTCTGCTCCCGGCCTTGCCCTGAGCATGTTCGAAGGGTAATTGCGGAGAAAGGGCAGGTCGTCCCGCCATGGAAGGCTCTCCATGAATGCGTTATCCGTCTCGAAAATCTCCAGCCTCCCGCTCTCGTATCCACCGTAAACCGTCTCGACGGGTAGAAGGTCTCCCACCCGTGTCTCTCCCCAGTCGGGGTGGTGGCCGTTTGTTCCGAAAGTCTCGTGGCCACCAACCATCACGAGGCCCCGTCCATCCTCGGATACCGCCCTCTGGAACCAGAGCAGGTGTTCGTCCGAGAAGCTAGCCACGTTCGAGTCGCTTATTATCAACACATCGTAGTTATCGACCAGTGAATCGTAGTTCCTCGGCATGTAGAGCCGGATTGCCTTCCTGATATCTGAAGCTGTGAAAAAGCCCCACAGGTAATCCCTGGAGGCCTGGATGGGGGTCACGGTGAGAAATGGCTCGACCCTCATGTGGATGTAGGGGGTCTGGCCCGGGTAGGGATCGCCGGTGTATAGCACCTTCACGGGTTCGGCCTGGGAATGCACCCCACCCGTGAAAACCAGTATGGGTATACAGGCCGCTAGTAGGAAGACGTATCGAGACAGTTGGCCCTTCCTTCTCATTAATACACTCGACCGCGGATTCACCATTCTGTTACAGAGAGTTTCCCGGACCTGTTAAATGGTCTTGGACCAGGCAAAGGGATGACCCATCCTGGGATCGAGTTCCCTGAATTAGGTGACCAGGTAGTGGGATGTGAACCGTAAATACATATAACATCGCTCAACCCGAGCCCATCCACTTTGCCTCCGTCGATAAGCAGGAATACCGGCATCCTGGCCACGCTTGCTACCGCCTTCATCTGGGCCTGGCCGATGATCTTCATAAGGATGCTCAGCTACGATTTCGACATATACACCCAGAGCTTCTACCGGTATCTCTCCGCATGTGTTTTTTTCCTGATCTTCTCGATGATATTCATGAGGCATGAGCTGGTTCGCGCCGCCCGCAATGTGAAGCTCCTTGTAGTCCCCTCCTTGCTGGTTGCCTTCTTCCAGATGTTCAACGTGGCCGGGGTCTACATGACCAACGCGAGCGTGGTGGGAATCGCCAACAGGATTAACACCCTCTTCATCGTCCTTTTCTCCTATCTGCTCTTCTCCGAGGAGAGAAGGGTGATAAAATCCAGGTACTTCATTATCGCGAACCTCTTCGTCATTACGGGCATTGCGGGGCTCACGATGGGAGCAACCGAGCTAGACCTCGAATTCAACATGGGTGTTGTAATGGTCCTGATAGGAGCAGTCTTCTGGGCTGCCTATATCATCAGCCTTCGCAGAATCGTGAATACCCTCGAACCCCTGGGGGCCTTTCCCATAATTCAATTCCTCGCAGCCCTGGTATTTCTCCCGATAGTCCTGGTTTCGGGAGACCTATTGAAGGTTGCGGAGGTCAGCATCCAGACGAACATCATCCTGGTAGTTTCGGGCGTTATTTGTGTCGGTCTCGGCAACATTACAAACTACATCGCGATAAAACACCTTGGTTCTACCATACCAGCCAGCATTCTTACCTTCAAGCCGATTCTAACAATCCTTTTTGCCTACATTATCCTCGGGGAAGTTTTAACCACTTTCCAGCTTCTCTCGGGCCTGTTGCTGCTTGTCGGCTGCTGGATAATCGTGGCAAAGGTCGTGACGAGGTACACCGGAACGGAAATGAGATAATTCAGCACGCCAACTGCATTAAAGAGGGTGGAGATCACTTTAACCAAAATAACTGCCGGGAGGGTAGCTATCTTTGAAGCGGGCAATCGCGTTGATCCGTGGGGACATGGGACTCCTGATAGGATATGTGATGTGCGCCGGAATCGCAACCCTGGTTGACATGGGGCTGCTGTTTTTATTCACCGAATACCTGGACGTCTGGTACCTTTACTCTGCTGCCCTGTCATACCTGGCGGGGATGTTCGCCAACTTCACGCTCAATAAGTACCTCAACTTCAGGAACAGGAGCGCCAGGGTCGCAGCCCAGTTCGGGCTTTTCGCCGGGGTGGCGCTCGTGGGTCTGGCCTTTAACCAGATTATTCTCTACCTTCTCGTAACCCTGGCGGGGATCTGGTACATGACTGCGAAGGTAATCACGGTTTGCCTGGTTCTGCTGTGGAGTTTTTACGGGCACAAGAGGTTAACCTTCGGGCTGATCAAGTGAGGACCCGGTACCCAAGCTTCCCTTAGAATCCGCGGACAGAAGGGAAAAGAATTTTCTCTGCACAGATAACTCAGCGGCCATGCCCCGAGTTCTCATCATCAGGCCGGGCCCAGGCGATGTCAGGGCGTGCCTCGATTTCATGGATACGAAAACCACCGTCAGGGGTAAGAAGGTCCTCGTAAAACCCAACCTTACAACCAACATGGCGGCGGACACAGGGGTCACCACCCACCCTTATCTGATATCGGGAGTGGTGGAATACCTCCTTGAGTCGGGGGCGGAAAGGGTTGTACTCGGCGAGGGCTGCTATGGCAAGGTCAGGCCTACCTACGAGAGTCTGGGCTTCGTCAGGCTTGCAGACGAACTGGGCATCGAGATCGTCGACTTCTGGGAGGACGAGCCAGTCGAGCTGGAGGTAGAGGATCCTCTTTCAAGAAAAAGCTTCGGCATAGCCAGAACCGTACTCGATTCCGATCTGATTTTCAACATACCCGTCATGAAGATCCACGGTGGTGAGAGCCAGGTCACGCTCTGTGCGAAGAACATGATGGGGTGTATTGCCAGGGACAAGAGCTTCATGCACCAGAATTTCGACTCAAAGATCATCGACCTTCTGGGGACGATCAGCCCGGATCTGAATATTGTCGACGGGATTGTCGGAATGGAGGGCCAGGAAATTCACGGGAAGGCCGTTGGTGCCAACGTACTCGTCGCCGGGAACGATTTCGTGGCTGTTGATTCGGTCTGCACCCGTATTATGGGGTTTGACTCCGGGGAAGTCAGGCACGTGGAGAGGGCCGGTGAATATGGCTTTGGCTGTGCCGATCTTGATCGGATTGAAATCTTCGGGCTGGATCCCAAGGATGTAATAAGGCCTTTCGAGAGGGCCACCTGCTAGCGGTAAGGTCTATAGTTAAGAATATGGCAAGTATAGTTACTTGCCGTGTACAAAGATAACGGGCCACCAATGCGCTACCATTCGATATTCCTAATCCTAATATTCTCAATACTTCTGTCATGTAACGTAAACGGGAATAACCGTACCTCTCCCATCCAGATTCTCTACCTGGGAGACTGCTTCTTTTACAGCAGTGGGGCCGTGCCGTTTCTACCGCTCAAGGAGGAGCCCGCCTTCCGCGTATCCGCCGTTCCCACGTGGAGCCTTGAACTGATGAGGAGCACAAGGCACTACATGCCCAGGACCTACCAGGACCACTTGGTCAAAAACGATGTGGTCTTTGTTAGCGATGCCGTTGTACACGTCTTCAGGAGCGAGATGCTGCAGTGGTTCGCTAGGGGCGTCATAGAGGAGGGGAAAAGCTTCATCATGGTCGGTGGACTCGGGTCCTTCGGGGGCGGTTCCGGGATTCCCTCATGGGGTGGCTCCCCCATCGAGGAGGTCCTTCCCTGCAACTGCATCGACCAGGAGATATTCCAGGGGTTGGGCGCCGTGTTCCCCATACCCGTCGACCCAGAACACGAATTCTGCGCCCCCCTTCCTTGGGAGGGCTGCACTCCATTCGAGGGTTTCAACGTCGTCGACACCAAACAGGGGGCCGTGGATATACTCATGCCGGGCACACCCTACATTACCCGTGGACCGCTCCTCGCATTCTGGAAAACCGGAACGGGAACGGGTGTGGCCCACACGCCGGACCTTACCTATGCCTGGGTCGGGGCCTTTGGAGACTGGGAGTACTACGGGGATTACTGCGCGAATCTCATCTATATGGCGGCACAGATCATGGTTCCCCAGGACACGAACCTCGTTCACGCAGCCCGAACTGCGATGCAGGACTTCTCCCAGGAGAGGGCACTCCTCATAGCAATGACGGAGTTCATCGACCGGTTCGGGGCCAACCCCAAAGTCATCGAGGAGGGAATCTCCGATATCATCGAGATGAAGGCGGAGGCCGACATTCACTACCTCAACCAGGAGTTCGTGTCAGCTCTTGAAAAGCTGGGCGGGATGCGCACCAGGGCCAGGGAGTTGGGCGAGGAGGCCACGGAGCTTAAAAACGCCGCCCTAATGTGGGTCTTCATAGCCGAATGGTTCATGGTGACCGCAACGCTAATGATAACGGGGTACGTGCTTTGGGCCCTGATGGTGCGGCGCAGGCTCTACAGGGATATTAAGGTCACGAGGCTTGGAAATCACAGTCATTAACTCGCGATAACAAAATACTTTGTATTGCAAACATTTATATAATGCAAAATTGATCCCGGGCCCGGTTGGCTGGCATGTCGGATCAGAACCGCTTGGTCGAGATCGAGCGAAAGGCATTCAGGGAATCCCTTCAGGATGGCCTTATGGAGATCCTGCTCGGGGCAATCCTGATTGGTATGGCCGCTGCATCCATCAATATATTCCTGGTTGTTATTTACCTCGTCCCGCTCATCTTCTGGAAGCCGATCTCCGAGGCTGCGAGAAGACGATTCACCTATCAGAGAATAGGTTACTTCAGGCTGAGACAGGATCCCGCGAGAAAGGTACTGCCCGGGGTTTTTCTATACCAGGCTCTGGTTTTCGTGATAATCGGGATCGCTCTACTCGTCGCCTTCGGGGATTTCACAGATCCCTCGCTCTGGTCCCAGGCAATGCCCGTCATCTTCGCACTGATGCTCGTCGGGGCTTTCATGTATACTGCCGGTAGAACAGGGTCCAGGAGACCCTACATCTACGCCTCTGTTTCAATACTGGCAGGATCATTGTTCTCCATAATGGATTTCGGGGATCTGGACTTCCGGTACCTTTTCGGTGAGTTCGGTGCTGGGCTCGTGCTATACTTCGCGTTCATGGGGACCCTTCTGCTAATCACAGGCATTATCCAGTTCTCCAGCTTCATGCGAAAAAACCCGGCTGTCCCCGATGAAGCCGTGACTTTGAATGAGGCTCAATAATGGGATCCGGGGAGGTTGGACACATGGTGGATCCCGGTCTGCTTACTAACATCGATAAACTGGTTCATGAGCCCGCCAGATTACTGATACTCGCACACCTCTTCGTCGTGGATAGCGCGGACTTCCTCTTTCTAACCAGGCAGACCGGTCTCACCCCCGGGAACCTCTCCTCGCACCTGAGCAAGCTCGAGGAAGCGGGATATTTGGAGATAGAGAAAGAGTTCGTGGGCAAGAGGCCCCACACTATACTGAGCCTGACAAACATCGGACGATCCGCCTTCACCCGGTACAGGGAGGAACTGGAGCAGGTCCTTAGCTCCCTTCCCAGGTAGTCATAGCCCGGATTCGCCAGCGCCGGCGGCCGAGGAAAGCCTTCTCAGCACCTCTATTGAGAGGATCAGGGCCCTGGGCAGGTGAAAGGGGTCCTTGACGGCAAGGTCCTTTATCACGGGCTCGATGACATTTCCCTGACGGTCCAGGTTCTGGTGCCAGTCACCATGCTCCTTATCCGGGAAACTGCTGAAGGAGTAATCGTGGACCTTCCGGTACCATTTCAGGCACCAATCCTCCCCCGTTACCTCGTACGCCCTAAGCAAGGCGTAGAGTGCTTCTGTGTGCGGCCACCAGACCTTCGCGTCCGGTTGGTGCCACACGGGAGTTCCACCATCAACGTGACAGGCCAGGAACAGACCCCCATGTTCCCGATCCCAGCCCCTCTCGAGGCTCCATCGTATTACGTCCATGGTCTCCCTGATTCTATCCTCTCTTCCCCAGTAGTCGAAGATCCTCTCCAGGAACCACATGCTCTCGATCGAGTGCCCTGGGAGAAAGGTCTTACCCGCGTCGGTATTGGCCGGCTCGCCCCCGGGCTTGACGAGCTCATAGAGAATCTCCCTTTCGGGTTTCACATGCTCCTTCATTATCCTATTCGACAGCTCCAGAGCTCGGGAAAGGATTTCCCGATTCTCCGTCGCAAGCCCGAGTTCGTGGTAGACGTGTGCGAATATCATCAGGGGGCCGTGGGACTGTAAGCCCCCGGGTATGGGGTGCGGCTCGGTGGGGAGGCTGGAGTGGTCGTCCAAAAGGCCGGTGGTATTCGAGAATATTTCAAGGGCTGTATCGGCCGCCTTCTCGTTCCCCGTGGCCCGGTAGTATTCCGTAAGCCCGTACGCCACAAAGGCATCAACGTATATGCTCTTCGGTGGCTCGGCCACTCTACCATCGGCGTGAAGCTTGAAGTGCCACCTACCACCCCCGTCCCTTCCATGCCGGAGGATGAAATCGACCACCGGTCTTGCCGTATCGATCCAAACCGGGTCACCATCGTATCTATTGTGGAGGGCCGAGAAGGTCCAGATTACCCTGCCCTGAGACCAGAGGAACTTGTCCGTTGAGAGCACTCGACCATCATCGGCCACGATGTTGTTAATTCCACCGTGCTCCCTGTCGATACAGTTCTCCATCCAGAACGGCATTACCTGGCTGATCAGGTGATCCTCATAAAAGTTCAAAAGTTCCGAGAAATCCATGGGCTCGTTCTCCTATTCCACTGGAATTAGGAATTCCCTGAAGTTCTTGACGTAATACCTCTTGCCCCTACTGCTCACGGTGAATCCTTCTCCCTCCAGCTTTTCCTTCTGGGCCCTCGCTCCGCCGGGATACTTGTCGTTGAGAAAACCATCCACCTTAAGGGTTCTCCAGTAAGGCGTTATTTTCCTTGTCCCTTTCTCCCTCTCCTCTTCAGCTGAATTAGCAGCCGTCATTATGAATATTCCCGTGGTCAGGGTGCAGCAGAACTTCGTGCCGTGCCTTTTTGACAGTAACTCGCATATTTCATCAAGGGTTACCAGGCTCCCCATGGGAACCGATTTCATTATCTCATCAACCTCAAGAGGGGGAGCGAGGACAACGGAGTCCCCCGGTTTTGCACCTCTCTTCATAAGGGCCTTTCCGCAGGGAAATTTGGGGTCCAGCTCAAGTACCTTGGGCATATTCTTGCTATCCTGAAGCTTTTCGGTCCAGGTCTTCTTCATATACGGCATTGACTTGGATAGCCCCTGGAAATTACTTAAATTGGTGATCATCCCCCATCCGCCGTTTCAGAATTGGTATTTCGGAGTAATGTATTAAAAGCATGTAAACAAAATCGCCGGCAGGAGGGATATTCGTGGAATATACCCGGACTGGAATTCTCGGGGCCGATGAAATTCTGGGAAATAAAGGCATCCCGAGTGGTCACAGCATCCTGATTGCCGGGGGCCCCGGCAGCGGCAAGACGACCTTTGCTATGCAGTTCCTTTACAGGGGCGCTGTGGAATACGATGAACCCGGTGTTTATGTATCTCTGGACGAAAACCCCGATGACGTGAAGAAGAACCTGGCGAAATTCGGTTGGGATCTCGCGGTCCTCGAGGAGCAGAAGAAGATCAATTTCGTGAACGTCTCCCCTGTGAGGGTTTCATCCACCGATACTGGTCTTGTGCAGCTGGGAATGAAGGAATTCAAGCTGGTTAAGCTCCTCGAGTCGATAAGGAAAGCGGTCGAAGAGATCGGCGCCATGAGGGTTGTCGTCGATCCCGTGACTATGTTCATGCTCCAATATCCCGATGAAATAGACCGCATATATGCCATGCGTGATCTGATAGCGGATTTTAACAAGAACAAGTGCACAAACCTCCTAATATCCGAGCTTAGAGGCACGGGTATTGAAAGGGAGCACCAGTTCGAGGAATACCTTGTTCAGGGAGTCGTGCTACTTCGCACTATAATGAAGGGAAACAAGCTGGTCAGGATGTTTCAGGTGGAGAAAATGCGTGGTCTGGCCGTCGATAATCAACCCCGGCCGTACAAGATTACCGATCAGGGAATAGAGATATACCACACGCTTGCAGCCTTTACCTGAAGTTCACGTCAAACCAGGTACCATCCTGGTATGTTAGGTCGATGACAGAGAGGAATTCGAAATGAACGAGGAGGCCGGGGGAGGAAGGCTTGGAGACCAACCCTCAAGACCCCGGAAGGTTGAGGCCCGCATATGGGCAGGCTTTGCAGTTGCCTTCTTCATCGTTTTTGCCCTTCTTTTCCTTGCCTGGAACAATCTTGATTCAAACCTGATTGGTGGATTAATAACCATCGCCATGGCAGTCGGGTTGCTGAACCACGGATTCTGGTACAGAGACAGGATCATGATGGGCGGTTCGTCACTTAGCATCATCTTGACGATATCTTTACTGGTGATGGAGCCCGCCCTCTTCCCAATTGGCTTCATAGTCTTGGGATTGGGCCAGGGAATCTCCGGCATAACTAATGGCATGCAAATTGAAACGATGGTAGGGGGGTTCCTCTTCATGGGGGGAATTCTGGCACTTCTCTCAACCTACATCAGTCCAGAATCCGATTGGGGTGTGTGGATGGTTTGGATGATCCTGGTTGGACTCATATTCATTACCGTCAGCAGGGAAACGAAAAACCCGGTGACCCACTACCTCGGCATCTTCTGGGTTCTACTAACCTCACTGGTCTACATATTTCGCCCGGATCTTATGTTCCCGCTGCTTGGGATGCTCTTCGCCGCGGGGATGACCGTTAATTTCATCTATTTCTATCGCGTTCTTGGGAGAACGCCGAAGCTCAGCGAGCTTTTCTCTTTTGCGTCGAGGGCGCTCTTCCTAAGGGGCCTGGCAAAACCCATTCACCGCTACGGGGTCATAGTTGCGCTGCTAAGGGGCAATATGGTTGGCAAGGACATCATTCACGACGTCCTATCCCGAATAGAGCCGGATGTAACCCCTGTAATTCTTCTTGGACCAACCGCCCCAAACCAGCTTGAACTCGAACAGAACGTTAAACTTGGATGGGTAAACACAGTAGAAGGGGAAAATGACCCGAGCTACCAGGTCCTGCCCCCGGAGGATCTCAACGGCATCAATGTCTTTTTGAGCAAATCGATTTCGTCCGTCCCGGGGGGGAAAACCGCCGTTATCGGTGATTTCCTTGATAACATGATACCCCAGATGGATCAGGGGACGTTCTTCAGGTTCTACTCGGATCTGGTATCAAGGTCCAGGGTTGGGGAACATACCATGATACTAGTCTTGAAGGCGGACATGCACCCGGACGTCGAGATACAGATGGTCAAGCGCTTCGCCGACGTGATAATGGAGAGCAGGGAGAGAGAGGAAAGGGGCAAGCTCATCAGAGAAGTAAGGGTCAGTAACCTAGCTGACAATATTGAGACGGATTGGGAAAGGTACTAATATATCCCTGACCTCATATGTAGCAGCTTCCCTTGCACAAGTTCGATATGTACAACAAACCACATTGTGATAGTTGAGTACAGAACTCCTGGAAACCTCCATTCTGCCAACTTCCTGCGCTCGTAGCAATACCAAAGACCCATGCAATTTCATGATCGGACCAGATAGATCTCCTTCAGGAATTTTGCCATTCATGCTGGAAAGGCCAGCCCGATCAAGTAGGTAGCCAGTGCTGCAAGGGTGCCGATGACCATCATCTCCAGCCCGCTTCGAATCCAGCTCTTTCTGGTAAAAATTGCCTTGCTCGCGCCGACTCCGAAGAGGCAGGCGATGCTGGCGGTAGCAGCGGTTATCACAGCAGGGGTGACCTCCATGAAGGCGAACGGCAGTATGGGAATCAGGGAAACCACGGCGAACGAGGATCCCGTCAGGGTTGCTGCCTTGACCGGGGGCCATGATTCCTCGGATGTCAATCCCATCTCGTCCGGTATGGTATGTTCCTCCCTGAACTCGAGCTGCGTGACTATTCTCTTTGCCACGGCCAGGGCTTCATCCGCTTTCATTCCCTTCTCCTTGTAGAGCGTGACGAGTTCCTGGATTTTTTCCCCTGGAGTTCGGCCCTTTTGGGGCTCCCTCCTCTCATTCTCCTTCTGGGTTACCTCCTGCTCGGACTTAGAGGAAAGGTAGGCGCCTGCGCCCATCGAGATGGCCCCGGCGACGGCACCCGCGACCCCCGCTATGAATATGAGGTGGCTTTCGGTTACGGCACCGTATACCCCCGCAACCAGGGCAAGGATCGAGACGAGGCCATCATTCGCGCCGAAAATAACGTCGGCGACACCACCCCCACCACCCATCTCCCATGACTCCATGCCCAGGATATCCTCCTTGACCCGGATAACGTGGAAACGCTCATCCGAGGCGATCCTGTTCCACCTCTCGGATTCCTCAGGCTCATCTATAGAGCTGGCCTCTATTGCCAAGTCCTCCACGGCCTCATCCTCGGCCACCACTGCCCATTCGAGAAATCCCCTTGTGCCCAGGATGCGCATCATCAGACCGATCCTGAGGTCCAGGAAGCGCTGGGTTTCCTCACTGTCGGGATCCAGTTTTTTAATCACCTCAGATATGTAATCAGAGTCCTTTTTCTCGTTCTCCGATATTTCAATCAGGCACTGTCTCGCCCTCTCATTCCCGGTCTTGTTCGCAAGCCTTTCATAGGCCCTTGCCTGCATAAACTTGAATTTGAAAATTTTCTTAACGGCTTCACGCAAGGCTTTTTTCTCTTCCCGTGTGAGATTCCCCATCCTTACCACCGCTTCGGGATATTTGACATCCCCAGCATGGAATTTTTCGCGGTTCTATTAATTGATATGGTCCTTCTATCTAGAATTTTTCCTCGATTGGTTCTCCAAATGAACCACCGAGAAGGACAAGCAGGCCGAGTACCATCAGGGCAAGGACTCCAAACACCGAGAGACTGAGACGGTAATCAAAAAACGAGACCCCGATTGCCAAAAAGCCTGAGAATATGTTGAGACCCATCAGTACCTTAAGCAACCTAACCTCGTCGCTGGGAATATTTCGATCTACCAGGCGCTGGTTGTGTGTGGCCCACTCCCAGTGGATGTATAGCAATAGCAGGGACGATAGGATGTTAACCGTATAGAACCGCATCGCTATCAGCTCCTGTTCTCCCCGGAAAAGGAGAGAATAGGAAAATGGTAGGAGTGCAACCGTTGCCAGAAATAGGATGTTCAGCCAGATGAGCACACTGTCGACACGGTCAATATAGCGGAACTGGTAGAACTGGACTAGCCAAAATGATCCGATTATTATAAAGGTCATGAAGTACTGGAAGATCTCGCTCCCGACCATATCCAGGAGTTCATCTGCGAGGGAACCCTTTCCCTCGATTGCCAGCTCCAGAACGAGGATGGTCATGACTATGGCAAACACGCCATCGCTCAGGGCCTCGATCCGCTGTGATCTCTGTGTTCCCCTTATGTATCTTATTTTGAGAAGTCCCATTTCAGACCTGTCCGGAACTCGACGAACTCTAGCATAACACAGGAGTGTATTAGACCCGGAATCGTTGGCAGTCAAAAATTTTCAGGAAAAGAAGAGATGAGAAGCCCCGGACGGGATTTGAACCCGTGGCCTGCGGATATCCCGTCGGGGAGTACAAGTCCGCCGCTATACCAGCTAAGCCACCGGGGCCCAGTTCGTGGTGAACCTTACGGCAATTAAATATCTCGCATCGGGTCTCCCTGCCCAAGGACATACTTATATTCTGGACTTTAGGAAACCTCTTGGAGATTGACATGGCCAAGTTTTCTGGGGTTTACCCCCCCATGATAACGATCTTCACCCCGGACTTCGAGGTGAACGAGGCAGCAACACGCGAACACATTGACTGGCTCATTGAGAACGGCGCCAGCGGAATGATTCCCTGCGGAAGCACGGGGGAATTTTCCACCATTACACCTGAGGAGAGGAAGAAGATAATCACCTTCACCATCGACCAGGTTAATGGACGGGTTCCCGTTGTGGCGGGTACCTCGTCCTGCTCTACCAGCAAGGCCGTCGAGATGAGCAAGTTCGCAGAGGATGCCGGAGCCGACGGGGTGCTGGTCATCCCCCCCTACTACTACAAGTCCACCGAGGAGGAGATCTTCCAGCACTACAAGGCCATCTCCGATGCAATTGACATCCCGATAATGCTCTATAACAACCCCTGGGTCTGCGGGACCTACGTCTACCCGCCACTCGTGGCCAGGATGGTCAAGGCGGGAGTGCTCCAGTACGTGAAGGAGACCCACGGGGATATGGCATACGTGCACGAGTCAATCCAGAGGTCCGGCGACGACCTAACTCTCTTCTTCGGTCGCGACGAGAACTCCTTCGAGGCCCTCGTGATGGGCGCGAAGGGGTGGGTATCCGGTGCAGCAAACCTGGTGATAAAGTACGAGGTCGAGATGTTCGACCTACTCAAGGCTGGCAAGATAGACGAGGCCCGCGAGAAGTACTTTAACATCCTGCCTTTCTTCTACCTCACGGAGAGGAAGGGAAGGTGGATCGCCAGGGTGAAGGCCGGCCTCGCCATGATCGGAAGGGATGCAGGCGACCCCAAGCCACCGCTCCTGCCCCTGAACGACGAGGAGAAAGAGGAGCTCAGGGGCATCATGGTCGAGATAGGGATGCTGTCCGACTAGGTCAGAGCCACCTCTCGAACCAGTCGAAGGCCTTCGCACCGCTGAAGGCATGGGCACCGGGAAAGACGTCTTGCTCGAGCCTTTCGGATACCCCCGCCGCGCGGTAGATCCTGGAGAGGTGTTCGAAGGCCCTTCTGGCGTCCTCGATCACGAAGCACTCGTCCCTCTCCCCCATCTCGGTGAGCAGTGGCCTCGGGGCGATCAGCCCCGCCACGTCCGGGATGTCCCCGTAGAGGAGGAGGGAGGGGCTGTACTGGTTGCCACAGGTGTTTCCCTTTCCCCTGTCCGTAAGGGCGTCCCCCCTCACCGTACTGATGTATCCACTTATCACCGCAACCCTGATCCTGGGGTCCAGGGCCGAGAGGTAGGTTGTCATTGTGCCACCGAAGGATAGGCCTACCATCCCCAGCCTCCCGGGATCCACCTCGGGCCTCGACTGCAGGTAGTCCAAAGTTCGCATTCCGTCCCAGATGTCCAGAGCGAGTAGGTGGTAGCCGAAGTACCCGAAGGCGAGGTAGCTGACGTTGCACTTGTCCCTAGTGGTCCTCACCCATTCGATATCGGGCTCCCTCTCGCCGAAGGCCCTCCAGTCGGGGGTTATCACTACGTACCCCCTCCTTACGAGCTCCAGCCCGTAGTCATAGTTCAGTGCACGGATTCGGTCGACGTCCTGTTTCGACCTGGCGATTCCGACCACGTCATCCTTGCCCCCTCCATGGCCGTGGGCAGCAAGTATTCCAGGCCTCCTCTCGTCATCCTCCAGGTCATCCGGTATCAGTATGTATGCTGGAACGGATGCGAACCGCTCCGAGTCGAAGATGACCTTCTCCCTGGTGTACCCGTCCTCCTTCGAGGTCTCCACTATATCGGCATCCAGCGGAACCCTTTCGGGAAACGGTCCCAGGTTCAGGAGAAGCTGTTCCCGGAATGCGGTTCTCCATGACTCCCACTCCTTTTCCGTTGACCCAGAGAAGCCCGTCCGGGGCTCGGTCTTCAGAAGGGCGTTTATTGAGTCTCGTACGGTGACCAGTTTCCTTGACACGACCAATCCTCCTGGAATCTCACCCAAAAAGCCCTCTTAAGTGGCGCGTTCCCGCATCGACACATTGAAAAGGGTTCGGTCTTCGCCACTTGAAATGTGGCAATGGCAGTGGAAATCCCTCAGGCCCCACAGGCCGAAGAAATCCAGGGAGAAGCTCGAAGCCGAGAGGATGAAGAAGGTCCAGTCTTACATTGACGAGGGCATACTGAAAACCCCTGAGCTCATCGAAGTATTCAGGAGGGTTCCCAGGGAGGATTTCGTCCCAGAGGACTACAGAGACTACACTTACAGGGAGGCCCCTCTTCCACTGCCCGCCCTCGAGGGAACCATCTCCTGTCCCCACAGCTACCCGATGTTCTACGAGGCCATGAAGCTGGGGCAGGGCGACTACTTCCTCGAGATCGGGACGGGCTCCGGCTACGGCGCGGCCCTCGCCCGCGAGATCGTCGGGGAGGGGGGAAGGGTAATCAGCCTGGAGATAGACCGCTCAGCATACGACTTCGCCAGGTCGAACCTGTCGAGGCTTGGCTACAGCGACATAGTACTGATCCGGGGCGATGGCTACCTGGGCTACGAGCCCGAGGCTCCCTACGACAAGATCTCGATAACCGCTGCCGTTCCGGACATGCCAGATACCTTCCTGGACCAGCTGAAGGAAGACGGCCTTGCCGTGGCCCCAATCGGCCCCATCGATAACCAGAAGCTAATGCTCATCCACAAGGACGGCTCCATGGAGATGATATCGGAGTCAGCAGTCTTCGTGCCCATGGTGGGACGCTACAGGCACAGAGGATAGTCAGGGCTGGCCATTCCTTCTTGGTTCCTCGAGCTTGAAGGCCTCGAGAACCGCGACGAACATCAGCATTGCCGTGGTGGTGAAGAGCGCCCAGTAGGAAACGAAGTCGATGATGATGCCGCCCAGCATGGGGGTCATCATCACGAATGCCAGCGAAGTATTGAGAATCCCGACGTAGGTCGGCCTTCTGGTTATGGGCGCGATCTCCAGGGAATAGTTGTTCTTGCCCAGCCAAAGGCCCCTGGAGCCCGTTCCCTTTAACACGAAGACCAAGCTGAACACGACGTAGTTGGGGGAAAGCAGGGCAAATACGGGTGCCAATAGTGCAAGGGAGGCGCATAGGAGGATGATCCTCCTGTAGCCGTGGGCATCTCCCATATATCCCCAGAAGAGGTTGGATATGATGATGGAGATCATGTCAACGGCAACGTAGATACCCACCCAGCCCGTGGGGGCACCGAGCACCTCTGTGGCGTAGATGACGTAGAATGGGATTGACATCGCGGAGGTGTTGGCCAGGACCATCACCAGGAGGAACTTCCTGAAATTCCTGTCCCCCGACAGTACCCTCCTCACCTGGGACATGTATTCCCCCGATGTCCTCTCCCTCTGGGGCTTAACCGTGCCCTCGGGTTCCACGGTGAAGAGGAAGAACACGACCCCGACTAGCACGAACACGAAAGTGAGGGAGAAAAGGACGAAGTAGTTGTTCGGGAACGGGAACTTCTCCGGGCTCCCGAGTACATAGGCCACTAGTAGCCCGGCCAGAGCGGCGATGAATCCTGAGAAAAAGCTCCTGTAGCCGAAGTACCTACCCCTCCTCTCGGGGGGAATCGTCTTCGCCACGATGTCGAGAAATGCTATTCCACTGGCACCTCCAACCAGTGAGAATGAACCGAGGCACAGGAAGAAGACGAGCAGGTAGAGCGTCGGGTCGAGCTTGTCAGCCCAAGAAACTGAAATGGCAAGGCAGAGCCACGACGTGAGCCGGAAGATGGCCGCTATCTTGTAGAGCCTCATCTTCCTGGGCAGGTGCTCGGCATACCTGGCAACGGCCAGCTGTGGAAGCAGCCACCCGACGGACGTTAGGGTCCCGGTCAGACCGATCAGGATGCTTGACCCGGTGAAGAGAGAGACGAAGAGAGGTAAAACCGTGGCAGGTTCCGAGAATGCCAGTCCCCCGATGTATAGGGTTCCGTTAATTACCCCTAGGTTGAAGTTCCTCCTGAAGTTCCTCTCTGATTCCTCCGTCCACTCGTGAGATGGCTCGGCACCTCCCTCTTTGTCACCCACTCTGCAAACCAGATAACATCCATTGATAAAGATGTCCGAGGGGAAAAATTTAGGTTGCCCAAAATATTTATATCCGTCTTGTCCCCATCTTTACCGTACTTCCCGGGTGCATCAAAAGATGGATACGGAAGACGAAGAAGACTTGAGCCAAAGGTTCCATGGGCAGATGTGGAGGCCCGTAAATGGACGAGATAAAGGCAACCTCCATCATCAAGCAGACTCTTCCCATTCTCATTCTCATGGGGATAGGTGGAACCCTGGCCGGGTTGTTCCTTAACGCCGCCAGGACCAGCATCGACCTATTCCCGGGACTTCTCGTCCTCGTGCCGGCGATGCAGAACCTCAGGGGCAGCATAAGTGGCAGCCTCGCATCACGGCTCTCGACGGCGCTTCACCAGGGAACGGTCAAACCATCGTTCAGGGATAACCCGGAACTTCCAATCTACGCTATAACCTCGATATCGCTCAGCATCTCGATGTCCATAATCGTGGGGATCTGTGCCTGGGCATTCAGTTACCTCGGGAACATACCCTCCCCGGGCCTCCCCGGGATGATCGGGGTCTCTGTAACGGTCGGGACCTTATCGGGCTTCGTCCACCTTCTCGTCAATGTCTCCGTCTCCATAACGAGCTTCAGGATGGGACTCGACCCTGATAACATCGCGATCCCCGTCCTGTCCATCCTGGGAGACATAGTCACGATTCTATATTTCCTGATGGTCGTGAGGCTGGTGACCTAGATGGGTGTCTTCGAGCCGAGGCGGATGCTGGTCAGATCCGTGCCGATTCTAACGCTACTCGTACTGCTCGAGATGCTCGGAGGATCGGCGCTGGGTAGAATGTACGGCTCCATAAGGCCGGTTTTTCTGATACTGCTACCCCCCTTCCTAGCCATCGGCGGTAACGTTGGCAGCGTCTTCGGGTCCAGGGTCTCCTCGGCACTTCACCTGGGCCTGGTGAGGCCAAGCATCCGGAGCGGGGGAGCGTTGAGGTCCAACCTTATCGCGATGGGCGTTTCAGGCGTTGTCTCATACACCTGCCTCGGTATTTTCGTTTATGTCGTATTCAATCTGGCCGGGCTAGGGAAGCTCGGTATCGTGCCGTTCCTCTCGATAACATTATTATCGGGAACGGCCCTCACGGCTTTTACCCTTGGAGTTTCCACCTGGACCTGTTTCGCATCCTTCAGGAGGGGTTTGGACCCCGATGACGTTGTCGTGCCCATCGTGACTACACTATCGGACCTCGTGGGGATCATCTTGCTTCTATCATTCATCGCCTTGCTGGGGACATGATCTGAAATGGACGAAGAACCCGTAACCGTAAAGGAAATGCTGATAGAGCTGAAGGATAACTCGGAGCTCGCCGTTTACCTGGCCTACTCGGCCCTGATGTTCAGGGACAGGACCATAGCCGACGAGGTATCCGAGCTCGAGGAGAAGATCGACGAGCTGAAGGCCCGGATGAGGATGGCGGCCATGCTGTCCGTCAGGAACCCGGATGATGCCCAGAAGGTTGGTCCGCTCCTGAAGATAGCCTCGGCCGCGGACAGGATATCAAACTCCGCCAGCGAGATAGCGGAACTACTCCAGAGGGGAATACAGATCCATCCCATCATATTCGAGGCCCTTGAACGGGCGGAGGAAAAGGTGGCCAGGTGCCGGATCTTGGATGAATCTGAGCTTGTGGGGTGCAGCCTTGGGGAAGCCGACCTTGAGTCCAAGGTAGGTATGATGGTGATCGCTGTCAGGAGGTCCGGAGGGGGATGGATCTGGGGACCGGGGGACGATGTGAAAATCAGCTCCGGCGACGTGCTCATCGCACGGGGCCCGGGGGATGGTTCAATGATCCTCAGGGAGATTGCGAGGGGAATAAGGAAACTCAAGGACTTCGGAGGCGAACCCAGATGAAGGATGATCCCAGCGAATCCCTCGGGGACCTGATCCTGAAGATGAAGAACCTCTCAGAACTCACGGTTGACCTCTCCTACACCGCCCTGTTGTTCGACAGCAAGGAAATAGCCAACGAGGTAAAGCAGCTGGAGGAGGAGATGGACGAGCTGTACTACCGCTCCCGTCTCTCCATCCTCGAAAGGGCCAAGAGGGAGGGAACCGAGCCTCTTCTGAGCGTCCTGCAGGTCGTGGATGCCATCGAGGACATTACAGACGCGGCCAACGAGGTGTCTGAGATAGTACTCGAGGGAATCGACCCACACCCCGTCTTCGATATAGCCATGAGGGATACCGAGGACGTGATCTCCAGGGTTGACATAGATCCAGGTTCGGTCCTCATCGATAGGAGACTGGCAGAACTAAAGCTGGATGTCAAGGTCGGCGTGGACATACTCGCGATCAAGCGTTCCGGAAAGCTAATCTATGACCCGGGAGAGCACGACTTCCTCCGTGAGGGAGATATCCTGATAGTCAAGGGATCCGAGGAGGGGATCGACAAGCTCAGGGAGATCTCCGAGGAGGAAGAAGACGAGGACGAGGAGGAGGAGCTCACCCTGGAGGAGTGATCCCCGGTCCCATCACTTGATCGGGAACTTCACTACCTTTCCCATCTGTGATGAGCGGTAGATACCTATTATGACCTCGAGGGCCTTCCTGCCCTCGTAACCGTCAACGAGGGGCTTTCTGTCCTCGTTTATCGCATCGACCAGGTCCTGAATCTGAAGGGTGTGGGAGTTGGCGGTGATCGAAGCCGCGTCGGCGGCAGCCGATAGATCGACCTTTTCACCCTCTCCCTCCTCCTCGCCCTTGACGATGAGCTTGGTTAGCTTGCTGCCCTCGATTATCCCGGTGCCGGTCTCACCGTGTATTTCCAGCCTCTCGGGAAGTCCCTTGTACACGGAGGTACTTCCCTCCACTATTCCCTTGGCCCCGCTCTTGAACTCAATGATCCCCAGCCCCAGGTCCTCGGTCTCTATCTCGTGAACCATCACGCCTATGTTTCCGAATACCCAGTCAGGATCCCCCATAAAATACCTCTGCAGGTCTATGGTGTGAACCGACTGGTTTACCAGAGAGCCTCCGCCGTCGAACTCCCAGGTCCCCCTCCAGCCTCCCTTGTCGTAGTACTCCTGGGTCCGGTACCACTTGACGATTGCATCCCCCAGGATTAGCCTGCCGAACCTGCCGGAATCCACCATCTCCTTGAGCTTTCTGGTCGCCGCGTCAAACCTGTGCTGGAAGATGACGCCGAGTTTCACTCCTGCCTTCTCGCACGCCCCAATCAGGGAATCCGCGTTCTCCAGGTTGATATCGATCGGCTTCTCCACCAGGACGTGCTTACCCGCCTCCGCTCCCTGTATCCCGAGCTTGGCATGAAGCCCGCTGGGAGTGCAGACGTCCAGGACGTCCAGGTCATCCCTCTTCAGCATTTCCCCGAGATCCGTGTAGGCTGGGGCCCCGGTTTCATCCCCGAACTTCTTTGCCGCAGCATCCACGACATCACAGACGGCGACCAGCTTGGCCCCCTCCACATCTTTAATTGCCTTTGCATGAGTGGGTCCGATAACGCCTCCGCCGACAATTCCAAATCCTATCTCCTTCATGGTATCCCTGAAGGAGTAAAACCCGGTGCCTTCTTTAGTTTTTTCAGGATGCTAGGCGATAGCTTGTTCACTCCGGTTTCTTCATCCACACGTCGACCTGCGGGAATGGTATCGTTATGTTGTTCTTCTTGAACTGCTGGTTGATCTCCCAGTTGATCTCATCCTTTATTCTGAACCTCTTGGACACGTCATCTATCCACGGGAAGAGGATGAAGTCCACGGAGGAGTTTCCGAACTCGGTTATCCTAACCTCCGGCGCGGGATCCTCCAGAACAAGGGGGTTTTTCTCGGCGATCGAGAGTAGGATCTTCTTGACCTTCTCGATGTCAGAGCCGTAGGCCACGCCTATGGGTATCTGGAGCCTTATCTTCGGGTCGTGCTTCGAGTAGTTGGTAATCCTATTCAGAATAATGAGCTTGTTGGGTATGAGATGGTTCACGTTATCCAGGGTCCTCACCGTAGAGGCCCTTAGCCCCACATCGATGACCTTTCCCGTTGCGCCCTCCACCTCGACGATATCCCCGACCTTGATTGGCCTGTCTACCATGATTATCAGGCCGGAAACGAAGTTCGCCACGATCTCCTGAACCCCGAATGCTATGGCCAGGCCGAGGACCCCCGCGCCCAGGAGTAGCGGCGTGATATCAAGACCGAGCTCGTCTATGGCGATGAAGATCCCGATCAGCGTTATGCTCCAGGTCACCGCCCGGGTGATAAGCAGCTCGGTGCTAAGTTCCACCTTTCTCGGTTTGAGCCAAACCTTCTGGATCAGGTAGGCGAACAACCGCCCGATAGCGTAGGCGATGATAATTATCAGAATAATTGTGATAATATCCCCGATGTCTAGGGAGCCGTTGCTGCTATAATCAAATGGACTCTGCAAATCGGATCTCACCCGCTTGAGAGAACTCCCTTATTAAGATTTTCCGGGGCTAGACATCAAGGTACATGTCGAAGTCGATGTTAGAGGGCCTGGAGTTGTAGAGCTCGGCCTCCTCTCTCTTTATCTTGAGGAAGTTGCCCATTATCTGCCTTCCGATCGCATCGGTTATCACCCTGTCCGACTCCAGTTCATCCAGGGCCTCGGTCATGGAGCCTGGCAGGAATTCGGTCTTGGAACCCGGCTTGTAAAGGTCGCTCTCCGTGGCCTTCCCCGGATCCATGCCCTTCTCGATGCCATCAAGGCCGGCCGCAAGCATCGCGGTGAAGGCCAGGTACGCGTTGGCAGATGGGTCAGGGGATCTGTACTCTATCCTGGCCGAGGTCGGCTCTCCGTAGGGAACCCGGATCAGGGCGGTTCTGTTCTTTCTCCCCCAGGCGATATTCACGGGTGCCTCCCACCCGGGTATTAGCCTTTTGTAGGAGTTGCTCGTCGGGTTCGTGAGGGCCGTGATCGACCTGGCGTGTGTCAAGAGCCCCCCGATATAGTTTAGGGCGATTTCGGAAAGGCCTTCCTTTTCCCCGTCGTAGAAGAGGTTGACCTTCTGCCCGTCCTCCACCATCGCCAGGTTCTGGTGTGTGTGCATGCCGCTCCCGTTCATTCCCTCGAATGGCTTCGGCATGAACGTCGACACCATCTCGTCCTTTGATGCATACTGCTTGATGATGTCCTTGATGGTGATGGTGGCGTCGGCGATCCTCACGGCCCTCCCGTACCGGAAATCCACCTCGTACTGGCCCGGGGCCACCTCCTTGTGATAGGCCTCGTACCTGATGCCCATCATGCCCATTGCCTCCATGATCTTACCAAGCAGTGACCTGCCGTGGGAGGGCGGGGCATCGAAGTAGCCCTTATCGTCGATCCTGGTATAGATCCCCTCGCAGGATTCCAGAAGGAAAAACTCAAGCTCTGGCGCGACGTAGAACCTGAACTCCCTGCCCTCGGTATCCATTTTTTCCGATAGGACAGAGGGAATTCTTTCCAGCATCCTCGAAAGGCAGTTCCTACTGTCGCCCTCGAATGGTTCGTACCCTGTACCGGATTTCTTTGGGTAGTAGACATTGCATATCGCACGCCAGACATCCTCCGTCCAGGGAACGGGAGAGAAGGTATCCGGATCCGGAATTATCAGCAGGTCGCTTTCCTCAACAGGAACACCGTAGCCGTATATCGAGGATCCGTCGATCTTGACGCCGTCCTCAAAGACCTTAACGTCCTTGAACTCGTCTATGGTCACGCTCTCGAACTTGAGGTTACCGAAGATATCGACGAACTGGAGGTCGACCATCTTCGCGCCGGAATCCACGGCCTTCTTGAGCTTCTTCGAGAAGTTGGATAGAGATGCCTGACTAGGAACCAAATGCACACCTGAGATCGGGGTTGATCGGTGGCGGAAAAATCTTTCACTTGGCAGAACTCAACGGCCGGGATAAAGCCTTTTTCTACCCGTGCTACATCCGGTTATGATCCTATGATTCCCAGAAAGACCGTCTCAAGGTGTGCAAGATCCATAGTCGCATCCATGAACCTCAAGCCCGGGGACAATACAGTCGTCCAGGGAGGGGTGCACTGCCAGGACCTGCTGGAGGACGTAGCCTACGAGTGCTACAGGGCCGGGGCCATCCCGATGATCATGTCCAGATCAGACGGTCAATCCCTCAGGGTGATGCGAGATATATCCCCGTCCACCCTTGAGAGGGTTCCACAGCATCTCCTCGGTGCCTACAAAGGAATGGACTGCATCATCAGGATCGAGACCCTGGAGGACCCCGCCGTGGCCTCAAAATATCCCAGGGATAGCATAGAGGCCCACACCAAATCCAGTGTGCCCCTCAGGGAGGTACTGATGGGCGAGAAAACGGGTCGGGGCAAGAAGTGGTGCTATGCCGGGTGGCCGACCGAGAAGGCCGCAAAATACTTCGGCATTGACTACAAGATGTATGAGAGGTTCATCATCGATGGTATGATTTTCCCCATAAGAAACCTGCGTAAAAGGTGCGAGAGGATCGAGGAACTTCTGAGGGGCGCCACCAGGCTTAATATAACCGACCCCGAGGGAACTGATATGGTTGTGGAGATCGGCGGCAGGAGAATTAACCTCGATGATGGTTTCGTCAGCGACGAGGACGTCTCTATTAACGACATTGGCAATAACCTTCCCGCAGGCGAGGTCTTCATCGCACCGCTAGAGAATCGAGGGTCGGGGTCAATCTTCTGCCCCATAACAAAGGACAGGTTTACCGGTAGTATAATCAGGGAACTAGAGCTCACCTTCAACAAGGGGGTTCTCGACCTCGGGTCAGTCAGGGCCTCCGAGAATGGTGATGCCGTCGTAAAATCATTCAAGGCGGCTATGAAGATCGACCAGCAGACCCGGAAGACCCAGCGGACCCTGAATATCGCGGAGCTCGGCATAGGGTGCAATCCCAAAGTAACACAATCCATCGGTTACATTCTTACGGACGAGAAGGTCGTTGGATCGGTTCACGTCGCCTTCGGCAACAATTTCTCCTATGGAGGAACCAGCAAGTCCTCGATGCACTGGGATTTCGTTACGGTTCCCAGTGCCACCATGGTTGCCGAGCTCGAGGACGGCGGCGAGAGAACTGTCATGAAGAACGGAAAGCTGGCTAGATCCCGGGCGTGAAGCCATGATAAGGCAGGCAAGGGAGGAGGACATACCAAGCATCCGGAGAATCATCGTTGATGCCTTCGGTGAAAACACGATTCACTTCATCCTCGAGAGGAAGTTCGGCGCCATCGGGGGGAAAGGCTGGGACGAGAGAAAGGCCGACGAGATAGAGCAATTCTTCCGGGGCCACCCCGACCAGGTTAGGGTGACCGAAGCCGCGGGGAGGGTGCTGGGTTTCATCTCCTTCGCGTTCAACCTGGATCGAAACATGGGCGTGGTTCTCAATAATGCCGTCGATCCCGAGCATCAGAACATGGGGGTCGGCACCTCCCAGATAGAAAACGTGCTTGAGGAGTTCAGAAAGAGGGGCCTGGGGCTTGCCGAGGTGTCAACCGGTCTCGGTCCGGGATATGCGCCAGCAAGGCAGATGTACCTAAAATGCGGATTCGAGCCGACATTCCGCAGCGTGACCTACCACGTATCGCTTAATTGAGGACCTGCTGCCAAAATATTTAAACCCGGATTCTCCGCAATCGGTTATCAACCACCGCCACTAGCAGGGCTTCCGCGGTGAGGTAACATTGAGATTCGCGGTCAAGAAACTTAACCCGGGCAGGGAGAAAAAAACCGTCGCCCTAGTCAAGGGGAAACCTTCCCGGTCTCCGTCAGAATCCGCCTACTCAACAACGATGAAGGCGATGGAGATCCTGTACGAGAACGACAGGAGCTTCGAGAACTCGACCTACGAGATCTACAGGAAGACGGTTATGATCAAACCCAGCCTCCCCTATCCAACCGGGGGAATGGAACCATCCAACATGATCAACACCGACCCCCAGGCATGCAGGGCCGTGGTTGACTGGGTGATCGAGAAGGAAGCAAAGAAGATCATCATCGCCGAAAGCAACGTGTGGAAAGACGTCGACATCTGGGACATCTGCGGCTACAGGAGCGTCTTCACCGCCAAGCCCTACAGGAGCATCGTTGATTTCATGGATCTTGGCACCGATAGTGAAGATGACCTGATCGAGGTCGAGTACGAGATGGCCAGGGACTTCTACACAGAGCAGGACCTCGCCTTCCTCAAGGGTTTTCTCGAGGGAAGGGATGCGACCAAGAAGAAGGCATCCGGACCCAAGATCGATTTCGACCAGGCCAAGTCCTGCACGGCCACCTTCAACAAGGCACTCAAGGACGTCAACGTCCTGGTGAACCTCTCGAAGATGAAAACCCACGTCCAGACGGGGTCTTCCCTGTCTCTGAACAACCACTTCGCATTCCTGCAGCCCCAGGAGACCAGGTACCAGAGGCATCTCGGGATGGATCCCCTTCAGCGGAACCTGTCCTACACAGAGCTCATTATATCCTCGCTTCACCTGCAGAGGTCCGTGGCATGTACCGCGGCAGCGTTCAAGAGCCTCAGGATTCCACAGCTCTGCCTCATTGATGGAATAATCTCACAGGAGGGCAACGGGCCCCTCAACGCGGGTAAGGCAAGGCAGGAAAACATCATCGCAGCATCTTGGAACTGCCCGGCCACCATCGATGCCGCAATTACACAGAAGTTCATTGGGCTAAGCGTGGACAGTGCGTCCTATCTCCCACCCCACATACAGTGGGGCTCCAGGCTGGGACTGGGCACCAGGGACCTCGAGGATGTCTGCCTCATTCTGGCCAGGGAGGATGGAATCCCTGCCTCCTCCGTCGCCGAGATGAGGAACGAGCCGGATGACGTGTTCCTGCACCCTAGCACCGTGACGAATGGTTGCTCTCCCCGGGTCTTCCCCCGGGATACGCTTTTACCGGTGATGACCAGGGCGCTGGACGAACTTCAGCGGCAGGGAATCGATCCGAACAAGGTATTTACCGTCGTGAGGCGAAAGGTCAAGCTGCCTACCGGGACGATAACAGGATAGCACCACGCGAACATTTATACCCAAAACGACTTCCCATTGCCCATGGAAGGGACTATGAAGGCCGCCGTTCTGCGGGGCGTTGGGAGGCTCGAGGTCCTCGATGTCCCCGTTTTCACCCCCAGGTACGATGAATTTCTCCTCCGGGTGAAGGCATGCGGGGTTTGCGGGAGCGACATCAGGTACTTCAGGGGCGAGAACCCCTGGTCATTCCACACCCTTGGATACGAGCAGGAGAACCCGCCAAATATGATACTTGGCCACGAGTTCGCCGGTGATATAGTGGGCGAGGGCATTGAGCGGGACCCGGGACGCGTGGGCGACAGGGTATCGGTAGAACCCTACAGGTCCTGCGGCGAGTGCTACTACTGCAAAATCGGGAAGCATAACATCTGCGCGGACCAGGAGCACCACGGACATGACCACGGCTGGAGGGGCTACGAGTACGCGCCCGGTGGAATGGCCCAGTACACCCCCGCGTGGAGGTCCCATACCTACTCCATACCAACAAGCATAAGCTACGACGAGGCCACTTTCATAGACGGCCTAGCAGTGGCCGTCAGGGCCGTGGAGCTTGGCGGGATCGAGCCCGGAAGCGAGCTACTGGTCATAGGGGGGGGTCCCATCGGGATGCTCATTTCGCAGGCGGCCAAGGGGTTCGGGGCCAACAGGGTCTTCCTCTCGGACGTCTACGATAAGCCCCTCCAGATAGCCGGGAAGCTTGGCGTTGACGACGTCATAGATTCCAGGAAGGAAAGCGTCAGCGACTACGTTCTCAAGGAGACTGGCGGGCTTGGTGTGGGAGCCGTCTACGACTCCACGGGATCGGAAGAGGCGATCCTCGATGGACTCAGGGCACTCCAGAGGGGCGGGACGGAGGTCCTCCTCGCCGGCTACCACGGTACGCTACCAGTTCAGTTCCCGCTAATATCGGGTGACAGGGCAATAAGGAGCCTTGCTAACAACCCTTACAGGAACTACCAGACCGCCCTCGACCTTATGAGTTCCGGCAGGGCAGAGGTAAAGCCGATGATCACGCACAAATTTCCCCTCACCGAGATCAACGAGGCCTTCGAAATCGTGACCCACAAGGAGGAAAACGAAGCCATCAAGGTGATAATTCATCCCTGAAGGGCAAGAGTTGGGAATTTGAGAGAATCAGGATGCAGTGGAATTCCCCCTTTCCCGGCGCAGGGTAACCCGGAGGTCCGGGGAAGGGAGACCGGCTTCTTCCACGTCGAGAAGCTGGGTAATGTCTGGTGGCTCATCGAGCCCGCAGGGCATGGATTCTTCGCCGTCGGTACCGACCACATCAACTTCGACGGCCATCCGTGTGAGAAACTGGGGTACTCCCCCTACCAGGTCAACAACATGGCCACCTACGGCGGAATAGAGTCCTGGGCCGACTCTACGCTTTCGAGGCTGAAAACCTGGGGATTCAACACGCTGCCCTGGGGGCACTCAGAGATCCTGAGATACAGGGGTCTGCCCCACACGATACACATGGAGATGGGCACGGAATTCGCCAGGAGGGAGAACATATCCCCCCCGGTATCCTGGACGGGTTTCCCCGACGTTTTCAGCCCCCAGTTCCCAGCCCACTGCGATCAAATTGCTGAAAAGAACTGCGGTGAAAACGGTGATGACCCATGGCTACTGGGCTACTTCATCGACAATGAGCTGGAGTGGTTCGGCAGGTCGTACCCCGAGCAGCTGGGACTAATCGGGGAGATCCTGAAAAAGCCCAGGGACCACCACGCCATGGCAGGGTTCTCGGGGTTCCTGAAATCCAGGTACCGCAGGATAGGTGAGCTGAACAGATCGTGGGGTGTTAACCTCGGGTGCTTTGGAGACCTGGAGGGACTTGACCCTCCCGGAACCGAGGGTTTCAGGGAGGACGCGGGCCGGTTCCTCGGGCGAATAGCCGAGAGGTTCTTCTCCGTGACGACATCAGCCATAAGGAAATACGACCCGAACCACATGATACTCGGGTGCCGATTCGGGAGCAGCGCCCCCGATGTCGTGTGGAGGGTGGCTGGCAGGCATTGCGAGGTCCTGAGCGTTAACTGCTACAGGGTGCTGGACCTGGACAGGTGGATTATCGCTGATGGGTTCGAGGATCTGCTATTTCACTGGCATCACCTGGCAGGGAAGCCCCTGATGCTAACCGAGTGGAGCTTCCCCGCCCTCGATGCCGGTCTGCCCTGTACCCACGGGGCCGGACAGAGGGTTCCCACTCAGAGGCACAGGGCAAGGGCCTTCCGCATATTCCAGCACGTCCTTTTCTCCACTCCATTTGTCGTGGGATCAAACTATTTCATGTGGGTGGACGAGCCTGAGCTTGGCATCTCCGAGGCATTTCCCGAGGACTCCAATTACGGGCTGGTCGACGAGCACGACCAGCCCTACAAGGAGATCACGGCAGCAGCCTCGAAACTCAATCCCCGGGCCGCTGAAATTCACCTTGGATCCGGGTAGATTTCTCCAGCCAGTTCCCCGCCCAACAGGGCGACGCGTTAATTCAGAACCCGTATTTGGGTTCAAATCGACCGAAATTATTTTATGGAAGGGAATTTGAGTGGTAATGCATCTGGATGATCGATAAAAGGGTACTTGGCATTGCCATAGTTTCCATCCTACTGGCCACTCTGCTAATACTGACAATAGCGGGGGATATCTCTGACCAGCCGATCGAGATTCTCGAGAACGAATACCCGATGACGGTCCCGCGTGGTGAGGCCACCTTCACCTTCTCCCTTATAGCGAGGGAGGACATCGAGAACCTCCAGATCAGGTTCACCTCCCTGTCCCCGAGGAGAACGGAGTTTGACCAGGCCATGTGGGTCGGCGCGGCGACTGCCTGGACACTGGATACCCGGGGGCTAGTAGACGACAAGAAGGAGTACCAGGCGGGGGATACGCCCGAGGATATCCTCGCAAACGTCGTGAAGTTCGTCTGGTTCCAGAACAGGACCGAAGCACTGGGCATTGAGCCCGAGACCTACGAAAGGACCATGCGGGTTGAAAACCAAGAGCTCCAGACGACCATAATCGACTACTCCCCCGTAATCGAATACATGAGTGGAAAGGAATCCACGGCGGATATGCCACTTATTTACGGGGCCATGATCAACGAGACCGGTGGATACCTGTACCTCGAGGGCTTCTCCGACGTAATTATCAACCCTATAAGGAACATCAAGATGCTTACCGTTACCCAGAGCGATAACCAGACGACATACATTCCAGATGACCTCGTATGGGAGGGCTCGGGAAGGATGCCCCTGTCAACGGCCCCGCGGGGTGTTTTTGAATTCACCTCGGTCAAGAAGGATGATACGATCACCGTCATATTCTCAATGGAACCTAACCTGATCCCCGGACCGGGTCTCCTTCAAATGATTAGGGTTTACGTGGACGGGGACCTCTTCGATGTACCCAGGATTAACCTTATACTCCCTCCGGAGACGTGACATGAGGAGAATTATACTGTCTTCACTGGTCGTCTTCCTCTTTGCCTGCTCCATCGCGCAGGGTGAGGGTGACCCAGAACCAAATATCATTATTTTCACGGCCGGGGACCCGGTTTTCGCGGGAATGCTGGCCGATCTTATTACGCAGGACGACAGGATAGACAGCGAGGTGGAGGTCGTCTCGAACCCGGAGGTAATCATAATGGCCTCCCTCCTGCCCAACACCGAGTGCATCGTAATCTATTCCGACCACAAGGACCAGGTCAATGGCCTCTACACATCCCTTTCCCTCTATCTACAGCAGGGAGGTGGACTTGTGGGAATGAGGGAGGTATGCTACGAGCCCTCCGCGTTAGAACTTGCCGAGGAGGTGTTCCCGGTATTCGCAAACGACTCCAACAGGAATCCCAACTCCAAGGGTAAACGGGCCCGGACCTACATCATGGAGAACCAGCACGAGGTCACCTCCGGCCTCCCCGAGACCTTCGACCTGTTAAGCATGGGAACTTATATCTCGGCCGATGATGATGGCAACTACCTACCAGTTCCCGGTGATTACGAAATCGTCTACAGGGACGAGGTATCGAATTCTCCCCTTCTGGTCACACATGAAAGCGAGAAGGGCGGCAGGTCCGTCTCAATGCCCGGGATATGGTGTGTCAATAACCAGAGGGTGGACGTCTACTACGGCAACCTGGTGGCCGAGGATAACTTCGTCAGGCTGTTCACAAACAGCGTCCTGTGGGCGGCAAAGGGCAGCACGCGGTATGACACGATAAGCACCAACCTCACCGCGAAGCTCGAAAACTCTGACCAGGAGAAGGATGAGCTCAGGAGGAGGGCCGAGGAGGCGGACAAGGACAGGGCAAACCAGCGCCTGATACTTCTAATAATCGTCTGGGGAACGGGCATTGTCGTCTGCGTTCTGGTCATCTGGAAACTCGTCCTGGCACCAGTAGAGACCGCCTGAGACCCCGGCAGCACGAAGAACTTTTAACCGCCCCGGTACCTAGCGGGTTCAGGTGAAGGCCATGAAGCTATGCTGTACCAGCTATTCGATGCGTGAACCCATAAAGGCTGGAAAGATGGATTTTTTCAGCTATATTGACTATGCTAAAAAGCTGAAATGGGATGCCGTGGAGCTCCACTACAATCACTTCCCCGACATGGGAAAGGACTACCTGAGAAAGCTCAAGTTCCACGCTGTCAAGTCCGGTATCGAGCTCGGTGTCGTCTCGGGGGCGAATAACTTCACACTCCCTGATCCCGGGAGCAGGGAGGAAAGCGTCAAGGGCCTGGTAAAGGCGGTAAAAATCGCGGAATACCTCGGGTGTCCCCAGATAAGGGCTTTCGGAGGACCCGTGCCCGAGGGGGTTTCCAAGGAGAAGGCCTTCGAATGGTGCGTTGAGAGCTTCAAGAAGGTCCTTCCCGTTGCCGAGGAAAGTGGCGTCATGGTCGGGCTGGAAAACCACGGGGGCGTGACCCTGACCTCCGACGACGTCATCGCCATACTGGACGCCGTCGATTCTGACTGGATTGGCCTGAACATGGATACGAACAATTTCCCGGCCGAGGACCGGTACTCCCACATGGAGAATGTTATAGACAGGATCGTCCAGATCCACGCGAAGTTCTTCGATGTGGATGAAAACTCAGGGGACACGCGCATAGACTACGACCGAGTACTCCCCATGGCCAGGGACGCTGGTTTCAATGGGTTCGTCTCAATCGAGTACGAGGGCAAAGAAGATCCCTACCTCGCCGTGCCAAAGGCCTCGAAGTTCCTCAGGAGCCGGCTTCGCGAGCCGCTGTGAACAGCAGTACCTTCACAGCCTCCAGGGCCCCCTTATCAAGGTCCCTGAAGACCTCGGGGGCCATCTCTAGCGGGAATCTGTGGGTTACGAGATCACCCAGGTTCACCCTGCCCTCGCGAATGAGGGAAATGGCCTCCGGGAACTTGCCGTTTGAGTTCCTTGACCCTAGCAGGTCCAGTTCCTTCCTGATTATCCCCACGGGTTCCAGCTCCAGCTTCCCGCTGAAAAGACCCACCATCACTACGCGGCCCGCTGCAGATACAAGTTCCAGGGAATCCGTTATCGTCTTCTCACTGCCAACGGCCTCGATCACCACGTTCGGCCCCTCGCCGATGGTTAGCTCGTCGAGCCTTGACGCGATGTCATCCTGCACTGGGTTTATCGTCGCGTCCGCTCCTAGTTTTTCTGCCAGATCCAGCCTCAACGGGTCCACCTCGGATATGAAGACCCTTGCTCCCCTCGCCTTGGCGACCTGAAGTGAAAGGAGCCCAATTGGCCCGGCACCAATTACGAGGGCTGTCTCGCCCTTCGAAAGCCGGGAGCGCCCGACGGCCTGACATGCGATGGCAAGGGGCTCGACCATTGCACCCTCCTCCAGGCTCGAGTCGGGGGGAAGGGGGTGCACGAGCTCCCTTGGAACCCATATTTTCTCGCACATGCCACCATCTGCATGCACCCCGATGACCTTCAGGTCCGTGCAGCAGTTGTACCGGCCGATTCTGCAGGGGTAACACACCCCGCACCTGAGGAGGGGCTCCATCGTTACGGGCTGGCCCTCCTCCAGGTCCCCGGTTCCTGCCGATACGGTACCCGATAATTCGTGCCCCAGGACCCTGGGGTAGCTCTGGAAGGGCTGGGTTCCCCTGTACGCGTGTATGTCCGAGCCGCAGATCCCGACGGCCTTGACTTCTATTAGAACCGCTTCGGGGCCGGGCTTTGGTGTTATATCCCTGTCCTCGAGAACCATCTCGCGTGGAGCCTTTATTGTCACACACTTCATGCGATCACCATTTCAGGGGGCCCTTGTATATTCTCTCCAGCCCCTCCTCCAGAATAACCGAGCGAAGCCTGTTGGGAACCCTCCCATTAGCTAGTTGCTGATGAAATCCCGCCTCTATCTCCTCCTCCTGGTAAAGAGACCTCCTCTCGCACTCGAGGGTTAACACCGGGACTCCCTTCACCTCTGCTGCGCACCCCACTCCCGGAACCTCCCCTAGAAAATCCCTCCAGTCGGGCGATCTCAGGGGATGATGGTCGACGACCACATTCGGCACCCCGCGGGATAGCTCCTTCAGCAGACCCGAGGCCATTCCCCACTCCCCGTGTTTCATCCTGTCTGGATCGAATAGAGGGGGGCCCGCGGTGATTGCCAGGTCAGGTTCCTGTTCGACCATCCACTCCACGCATCGTCCGTTAAGCAGCTGTACATCCGAGGCGTGAACGACCGTCATTTCACCGTCTCTCACACAGGTTCCGACCACGTAGCCCTGGACCGTTCCCTCCCTTCCATGCCAGAGGGGTTCAGAGAAAACGATCTCCGTTTGACCGAACCTGAAATTACCCCCGTCGGCAACGTGGTATTCAGGGGCCCTCCCGGCGTAGATGCGTCGAAACTTCCTGCCCCTTATTCCCTGCCTTTCAGCCACGTTGTTATCCGGATCCTTGCATAGGAGAACCTTGTCGGCGAACACCTCGTCGACGTAGGCCCTGGTGCTGAAAGTCGTCCTCAGATCGGTCTCCTGGGGTGAGAGGTGGTCGAGGTGGTAGTGGGAAATGGCTATAACGTCTGACTCTCTCGACAGGGACACCATCTCCCCCCTCTTTCTGATCAGCATCTCGTACTCCAGGGGATGGGGCGGGATCCCCGACCTGCTGTGGCAGGCCGCGCTGGGGTCAATTAGGATTGACACATCCGGCGTATTGATGTGCGTGCACATGGACCTGACCCCCATGCTCTCGAAGGCTACCAGCTCGACCTCCATGTCTCCCGCCCCTTTTCGGTTCTTATAGACCGGTGTTTAGCCCCTCCTTCATCTCGCAGCCGGACCGGTTCTCGATCCGCGGTCCGCCCTTGAAGAGGTTCCCGTTGATAATTGCGGATTTAGCTCCATCCCTCAGGAGAACGTGTAACTTTTCCTCCCCGAACCTCGAGCCCTGGACGACCACCGAGCCACCGGTCACCTCAATAGAGGGGTGGCCTCTCCCCCCGTGGTCCCAGTTGCAGAAGTTGCACTGGGACATGGTTACCACGCCCCTTCCACCGGCCAGGAGGTTCCTCTCGCCCGGCCCCCAGAAGCTGTTGTTGGAAAGTTGCAGGACGCCATCGAAGTCCGGTCCCGTCTCAACCATGGCATCGGACCCCTCGCCTCCTACCCACTCCCCGTTGGTGACCAGGAGGCCCGGTACCTGGGTGTGTTCGACCAGCAGGGCCCTCCAGGCCCAGTCCGCCGCAATGCCCAGGAAGTTCCCGTTGCACGCCCCGTGCTCGGACCTGGTAAACCTGTAGCCAACCCTGCAACCGAAGCTAAACGTATTGAGGTGGTACTCCCAGTCGGAGCGGGATATGGTGAAGGCCTCGCAGTTCTCCCAGATGTAACTCAAAAGATCGCGCCAGTCCGGAGTGTTCTCGGCCCCCGACCTGTCCCAGTAGTGGGGATTGAAATGCACGTTCTCCACCCTGCCTATGTCGGTGCAGGAATCTATGACGATTCCCCTGCTGAGGGGGCACCCGAATATGTTCCTGATGTGGTGGAGCTCGTGCTGGGCCCTAAGGTCGATGCCGAAGAAGGGATTCACCATCGTTATCTCCGAAATGGTCGCGTGCATTCCCCTTCCACGGACCGTCGGAGGGTATGGAACTGTCCCGGGAATCGTCTGCTCCGGGTAGAGTATTGTGAGGCCCTTCACCGCCGAGGACGGTTCGAGCTCCACCAGCGCTGCTCCATCGGCATCTCCCCTGCCCCCGTAGGCCTCGAAGACGGTTCCCAGAAGCCCGGTCGAGTGGTGCGGGTTCTCCCAGGATCCAGACAGGGTGACCCCGGAGGGTACCCGGAGGTCTCCATCGATCCTGTACCTGCCCGGCCCCACCGTGACCCTTCCCCCACCCGAATCCCCCGCCTTGTCAAGTTTTTCCTGGATTTCGCCCGTTGCATCCTTCTGGTCACCCATGAGAATTACCACTTGGACAGGATTTCCCCGGGTTTATAACTCGGTGGGAGGACCGAAAGCAATTATAGAAACCGGCCGAGCCCGCAGACAGTGATTAAATGCCTAGGAAAGACCTCTGGTCAAGACCGTTTAAAACGATGGTGGTCATGGGCGAGAGCACTGTTCAGGGCGGCCCCTGGCTTTTGAATTTGGAGGACCGGTGGGCTGACGTGCTGGCCCGCCTTATCAACAGATGCCAGTCCATGCCGGTTGACTATCACAACAAGGGCATAGGGGCCAACGCGATCTCCCCCCGGAGCCCAGGTTACCCGGACTCTGCCAAGCCCAGCGCCCTGGAGCGCTACAGGGAGGACGTGATCGACCTGAACCCCGATCTCTTCGTCCTCTGCTATGGGCTCAATGACATGAGGGCCGGGATGGACGTTGGGGAGTTCTCAGAGGACATGCAGACGATAATAACAGATGTCAAAGACTCCTGCTCCCCCCTTACGGTCCTGACGACCATCTACTACATGACCGGATGGAAGAGCTTCCCGCCCTACGATGCCGGGAGCGTCGAGTTAACCCGGATCTACAACGGGGAAATAGGCAGGCTCGCCGAGAGAAACGGCTGCATTCTCTCCGACGTATGGGAGGCCGAGGGCGGGGCGGACTGGGTGATAAACCCCGACGGTGTGCACGCCAATTTCGTCGGGAACCTCCTGATCGCCCACCGCGTCTTCCGCGACATAGCCGTCAACTGCAGCTGCCTGTCCATGTCCACCTTCGAGGAGACGGAGGGAACCGAGTGGGTCAGGAACACGACCTCCTCCAGGGAGAGGGTGGGTGACCCTTTCAGCAAGACCTGGTGACCTGGCGGGCACCGGAAGGTGCATTATTGACGAGGCAGCTTATTGCCAGTTACGCTCCATTCGGAGCCATTCCCCGAACAGCTTTATTTCGGACACGGGTGCGGTGTACCGTGCAGAACCTCGAATACCACCCGTGCTTCTCTCAGTCCGCCCACTCGAGGTACGGGAGGATACACCTTCCCGTGGCGAGGCTATGCAACCTCGGATGCCGGTACTGCGAGAGAGATGCGGGAGGACGGTCCTACCATTCCTACCGTCCCGCGGTCTGCGACAGGTTAGTGTCCCCTGGTGAGGTCCTCGAACTCGTCGAGAAATTCTCCCGTGATCAAAGGCTGAGGGTGATCGGCATCGCGGGCCCCGGTGAACCCCTCTTTAACCCCGAGACCTTCGAGACACTGGAACTGGTGGGATCCGCTTTTCCCGGGCGAATGCTCTGTCTAAGCACCAACGGGCTTCTACTATCCCGGCACGCGGAGACACTGAACCGGCTGGGGGTCTCCACCATCACCGTCACGATTAACACCCTCAGGCCCGGGACGGCAGTGAGGATTTACCGGTACGCAATAGTCGGGCAAAAGCTAATCAGGGGCCCTGAGGCCGGGGAGATCCTGGTATCCAGGCAAATTGAGGGGGTGAGGTCGGCGGCAGCCCTGGGAATGGGCGTCAAGATCAACACCATCCTGATGCCCGGCGTCAACCAGGGGGAGATCGGCGAGATCGCCCGGCTCTCAAAAATGGCGGGGGCACGCATCCAGAACATCACCCCTTTGATACCGATGGGAAGCATGGGTGATTTCCCCGCCCCGACCTGCCAGGAGTTGAGCGAGGCCAGGGAGGTGGGGAGCAACCACCTGGACCAGTTCAGGCTCTGCCGCCAGTGTCGATCCGACTCCGTCGGAATCCCGGGGGTCGGGGATGGCGTTCTGACCCGGCGCTAGCTACGTGTTCAGTTTCCTGTAGCCGGTGGGTCTACCAGGTGTAGTCTTCCGTCGGTTCCTTTACCTTGCCCAGGGCCTTCTCCACCACTATCCTCTGCTCGATTGCGGCTACCCGCTTCTTGTTGATCTTCACCGCGTCGGGGTTGACGGATATGGAGTCAATACCCGCACGCACGAGGAACTCGACGAACTCGGGGTAGACCGATGGGGCCTGCCCGCAGATGGACACGGTCTTGCCGTCCTTGTGGGCCGCCTCGATCAGGTGCGCAACAGCCCGCTTGACTGCGAGGTTCCTCTCGTCGAACACGCTGGCAACCGTCTCGTTGTCCCTGTCGGCACCCAGAATCGTCATTGTGAGGTCGTTGCTGCCTATCGAGTAGCCATCAATGTACTTGTTGAACTGGTCCGCCAGGATTATGTTAGATGGGATCTCGGCCATCAACCAGACCTTGAAATCCGGTCCTCGCCTGAGGCCCTCCTCGTCCATGATCTTGACGACCTTCTCCATCTCATCCACCGTCCGGCAGAACGGGATCATGACCCACAGGTTCTTTAGACCGAAGTCCTCCCTGACCTTCCTAACGGCCTGTACCTCGAGCCTGAAGGCGTTTACGTACTTCGGATCGTAGTACCTCGAGGCACCCCTCCAGCCGAGAAGTGCACTGGGCTCCTCGGGCTCGTACTTGTTCCCGCCTCGAAGGTTCCTGTATTCGCTCGTCTTGAAGTCGCTGAATCTGAGCACCACCGGCCTGGGTGACAGGCCCGCGCAGGTCTGCCTTATGAACTCGGCAAGCTGGTCAACGACCTTCTCGGGGTGACCCTCCTCTATTAGCTGCAGGGGGTGGTCCTGGATGTAGTCCGTCCAGATGAACTCCTCGCGCATCAGGCCGATTCCATCGCATGGCAGGTCGCCGTGCTTGTCCTGGTACTCGATGCCCAGGTTCATGTAGATCTTCGTACCGGTTACCGGAACTGCCTCGGCGGCCACTACCGCACCGGTTGCAGCCTCCGCCTTCTTCACGGCCTCCTCGAGGATGCCCTCGTAGACGACCCCGTTCTTGGCATCGACGGTCACATCCGCCCCGTCCTTAATGGCGTCGGTCGCCTTATCGCCCTTGGTTCCCGTTGCGACTATGCAGGGGATCTCGAGCTCTCGGCTCACGATCGCGGCGTGGCACGTCATCCCGCCGGAATTCGTCACGATGGCCTTGGCCTTCTTCATGGCCGGCACCCAGTCAGGGGCGGTCATCTCGGTGACGAGTATCTCACCCTCGTTGAAATCGTGGATTCCCTCCACCGACAATATCACGTGGGCCTTTCCGGCGGCCAGTCCCGGGCTGGCTGGAAGACCCCTGACAATTATGTTCCTCTCGGTCGTGAACTCGGTCTCCTCGTCCTCTGCGGCGGGAGCGGCCTTCTGGGACCAAACGGTCTCCGGCCTGGCCTGGAGTATCCAGAGCTTGTTCGTCCTCTCGTCCAGACCCCACTCGATGTCCATGGGCATGCCGTAGTGCTTCTCGATATCGATGGCGTATCCCGCGAGCTCCTTGATCTGGTCGTCTGTCAGTATCTGGGCCTCCTGCTTCTTCGCAGGAACCTTCTTCTCGACCACTCCCCCGCCGGGTTTCCTCAGCAGCATCACGGTCTTCTTGCTGATCGACTTGTCGACTATGCTCAGGTCTGACTTCTTGACCAGGTAATCATCGGGGGTTACGGTTCCCTGCACTACGTATTCACCCAGGCCCCATCCCGCCTCGATGAGGATGACCTCCCTGTCTCCGGTGCTGACGTTCAGTGTGAACATCACCCCGGCCGACTCGGAGAAAACCATTAGCTGAACAACGGCGCTCAGGGCAACATCCATGTGGTCGAAGCCCTTCTGGACCCGGTAGTAGATCGCCCTGTTGGTGAATAGCGATGAGTAACACTCCTTGATACGCTCGACGGTCTCCTTTGCCCCCTTGACGTTCAGGTAGGTCTCCTGCTGTCCGGCGAAGGATGCATCGGGGAGGTCCTCGGCGGTGGCGCTCGACCTTACTGCCACGAAGGGAAGTTCCCTGCCCTTGCTGTCCTTCTGGTAGCGCTTGGTCAGCTGCTTGTAGGCAGCCGCGATATCGTCCGCGAGTGCCTTGGGCATCTTCGCGTCCATGATCGTCTTCCTTATCTTCGCACCGACCTCGTGGAGCTTCTTGGTGTCCTCGGGATCCGTCAACTCCTCCAGGATCGCGGCTATCCTGTTGCTAAGGTCGTTCTCCTCGACGAAAAACCGGTAGGCTGCTGCGGTCGTCGCGAACCCGTAGGGAACCGGGACCTTGGTCTTGGATGTCATCTCCCCCAGGGAGGCTGACTTACCACCCACCAGGGGAACTTCCTCCCTGCTGAGATCGTCGAACCACAGTACGAATTTCTCTTCCTTGGGAACCTTCTTTGCCATGTTCTCACCATTAAGATAGGTAAGATAAAGACTCGGCATGGACAACTCGGGATACTTGGCCACGCCGGCTTGGCGCCGGGTCCCTGAGAGTTCTATTAAATGTTATTTGAGGTGAAATAAGTTCCCCGTTGCCCTCCAAATCGCGATGGGAGTTCGGAGAGGACGTCTTCCACATTCGGTACCGGAGGTGCATCCGTGGAAAAATTAAAACGGGGATGTTCCACCCCACCGTTGTTGAGCATCGATAACGGAGGATCCAGAGCGGGAACCGGATTGATACTGGCTGTAGTACTCGTGCTGCTGGCATTCACCCTGATACTGATGGCCCAGAACGTCGACCTCAAACGCAGGCTGGATGAAAATACCCTCGCGGTGGAGAACCTCTCAACACAGCTTGAATCCATGACCATGGAAAATTCCGAGCTTTCCTCCCAGAAACAGTACCTGGAGGACGCCATTCGGGACTACCAGGAGAGGGTCAGGACATACCAGGCCGAGGTGCAACAGCTTCGCCAGCTGGCCAACCTCACCACCGATAACTCTACCCTTCTGGCCGGTGACCTTACCATCAGGATGGTAGTGCCGGCCGTCATGGCTGAGACCTCCGTGAATATCTGGGGACGCAGGGAGATAACTGGCTACACCGGCATTGCCACGAACCTGACCCTCGAGGCCGTTTTCGGCCAGGGCAGGGTCTTGGTAGACACGAAGCCACCCATGGGCGAGGTCTTCCAGGACACCGCCGTGATGGCCAAGGAGACTGCGGAGAAGATAACGGGGAAGAAGATATACGACCATGACCTCATTTTCTCCATCGAGGCCCCTGAAGTGGTTCCCTCGGTTGACGGGCCCAGCGCCGGGGCGGCGATGGCCCTCATGGTACTCGCACTCCTCGAGGAGAGGTCGCTTGACCCTGTAGTCTCACTCACCGGCACGGTATCCCCGGATGGCGGTATTGGGGCCATCGGCGGGGTTGTCGAGAAGGCCATCGCGGCCGAGGAGGCGGGAACGAGGATTTTCTGCATACCCAGGGAAAACGAGTACATACGGGTTCCCTACGTGAGGGAGATCCCGGTCGGTCCAATCACATGGAGGATAACTGACACCCGGGAAGTCGAGACCAAATCCTTTATCCAGGATCAAACCGATCTGAATGTCGTCTTGGTCGATGATGTGCAGGGCCTATTCGAGATAGCTACATATAAGGAAGGGTGAGAAATTCAGGGTGGATGCCGACGGCCCGTATAACCCATCTTCCAGAGAGGGGGCTTATCGAAATCGAAACAGATCCCCCGACCAAGATTCCCCTGTCCGGTACCTTCAGGATGCTCCACGGGGGCGGCGGGCGTGGGCAGTACTCCGCCCTTGCTATGTACTATCCGGATGTGATTGGCAGGCTCGCTGAATCGGGCTTCGAGATTAAAAGCTCCCTGGGTGGGAGCATACCGCTCCATTTCAGCGTGGAGATCTCCGGTGAAACCCGGCCCTACCAGGAACAGGCCTACCTGAGGTGGGCCAAGGCCGACCACCGCGGGGTAGTGGTGATGCCCACCGGTGCCGGGAAGACCTTCGTTGCCCTCAGGGCTATTGCCGAGGTCCGGCAGGCAACACTGGTACTCGTGCCCACGATAGATCTCATGCACCAGTGGTACGAGAACATATGCAGGGTACTTGGGCTCGGGGAAACCCAGGTAGCCAAGTGGGGTGGTGGTCACCACGAACTGCGTGACATAACGGTCATGACCTACGAATCTGGTACCATCCACACGCCCACCATCTCGGACAGGTTCGGCCTGCTGGTCTTTGACGAGGTTCACCATCTGCCCGCGGAATCCTACAGGAGGATCGCCGAGGAGTCTCTCGCCAGTATGAGGCTCGGCCTGACGGCCACCCCCGAGCGGGTTGACAGGCTCGAGACTGACCTGGACAAACTGGTCGGCAGGATAGTTTACAGCATATCGAAGGAGGAACTGGAGAGGAAGAGCTACGTGGCCAGCTTCAGGCAGGAGAGGATCCTGGTGGACCTGACCCCCGAGGAACGCCTCGAGTACGAGACACTCTGGCGGACCTACAAGCAGAACCTCAGGTCGGTCTTTGCCAAGACGAGGGGAGCCAGGGGCAACCCCATCCGTCTTCTGGTCCGTCGCCTGGCCTACGACAAGAACGCCAGGGTAGCCCTCGACTCCTGGCGGAGGGCCAGGAGGATCGCCCTGGAGGCTAACTCCAAGGTTGAACAGGTTGAGAGGCTTCTCAAGAGGTACAGGGACAGAAAGGTACTGATCTTCTCGGAGTACGTATCGATTGTCAACAGGATCGCCAGGAAATTCGGGATCGCCAAGATAACTGCAAAGACCAGCCTGAAGGAAAGGAAGATGATCCTGCAGATGTTCAGGGAGGGCAGGATAACGAAACTGGTCTCGGGCAAGGTGCTTGACGAGGGCGTTGACGTCCCTGATGCCAGCGTCGGAATAATCGTGTCCGGTAGCTCCACTAAGCGACAGTACGTCCAGCGTCTTGGCCGGATACTGCGCCCAAAGGACATCCAGGCAGTCCTCATCGAGATAGTATCCAGGAAGACCACCGAAATGCAGGCCTCCGAGCGCCGGAAGAGGCCCGTGAAGGTATGATTCCGGGACATTGGTGAAATATCTAAGAGAACCCAATAACTACGGATTGATCATATGGCATGTTCATGCGGGCTCTGCAGGGAGATAGGAGTTCTCCTCGAGCAGGCCCTCAAGGAGAGAAAGAGCGAGGACCCGGAGCTCTCGGGTTCCCTGGCATCGCTGATCTCCCTCCGCGAGCGTCACGGCGAGCTGAACGAGGCGCCCGCTAAAGTAGCTGACGAGATGAGGGGTCTGGTAAGGAAGATCCGATCCCTCTGCCAGGACGAGACCCTCACGTCGAGAGCCGACTGGGCTCTGGAGGAGTACATATCCCTCGAGGAGTTCATAGAGGAGATGGGCGCCAGCCTGACCAGGCCGAAGTACATATCCCAGGTCGTCGGGAGAATCGCCGAGATGTCGCAGGAGGCCATCGACCTCCTCCCCTTCAGGCCAAAGGGCAGCTACACAATCGAGATACTGGAAGACCAGGGAGACACGGCCCTGGCAAGGTTCAGCACGGAGATCGGGACCCACCAGAAGGCGATATACATCTACCTCTTCCTCAATCTCGGGGGGCCATTCCACGACCCCCGTGTCACAGTCAGGAAGGCCCTGGTGGAGACCGATATCCCACTAGAACCAAGCATCAGGACGGAGGCCTTCAAGGAAAGGACGTATGACAAGATCGAGATCAAGCTGATCCACGAGAGGTACAAGGACCTCTCCCTCCCTCCGGAGGTCATTGAGGCCCTCGTAAGGGGAAGCTCCTGGTACTCCGAGCTCGCCGATGTGGTCGTGATGCCTCCCCTTTCCGATATCGTCGAGGACTTCAAACCCCACCGGGGCACCCCGACATACGATGAGATCGAGGAGCTGGAGGCCAGCCTCAGGCCAACTGTACTCGGTTACCTGTCAAAAAAGGTCCAGGTGCTTCACCAGGAGATCGCCGACCTCAAGTCCTCCGCCGCAGGCGAGGGAGATGTGCTCGAGCAGAAGCTCGAGGATAGGAATGCCCTGTTCGGGATGATGAAGCTCAGGCTCGTTATTGACGATAACACGACCCTCCACATCCACGATCACACCATCCAGAAGGTCACCACGATGCCCCTCCCGTATACGATAGACGTTCACGTGAAGACCTGGGAGTCAGAGCCCTGCATGGCCAGGCTCCTTCACAAGGCCATATCCGTCCTGAACAGGCAGGAGATCCTGGAACACACGATAATGGAGGTCAAGGCGGTCCTCCTGCCGAGGCCCAAGGTTGTCCCCCCTGCGAGGATCGAGGCGGAGAGCGTCCTTGAGAAATACCCCATTCCGACCGAGCAGGACGTCATAAATTGCGAGAGCGGGGGCTTCTCCCACGGGAAGAGGGAGCTCACTAGGGACCTGGGACTGAAGGAGGTGCTGGTAAGGGTGCTCTCCTCCGCCACCGACGTGGATGAGTGCAGCCAGTACACCTGCCAGGAGGGCATCGTCCCCGGGGACAAGTTCGCCGGAACGATCATCGCCACGGGGAGGGATGTTACCGGGCTGACAGTCGGGGACATGGTGGTTGGAGTGCCGATTATCAGGTGTGGGAGGTGCCCAAACTGCATGGAAAGCGGTGCCTGCAGCGAGCCCCTGAAGCTGGGGGTCGATGTTGATGGGTCCCACATGCAGTTCATCAAGCTGCCCGAGGAGAACGTCCTGATTACGCCCAGGGGCAGGATAAGCCTGGACTCGCGGCCTGACGCGGCCTGCCTTGCCGAGGCGCTGGCGATAGCCGAGCACGCGGTCACCAAGAGCACCGTTTTCTCCAAGAAGGGCATCATGGACTACCAGCTCAGGAAGCCAATACTCGTGCTGGGCACCAACCTGGTCGCGCTTAACATCCTGCAGAGGTTACTCGATGGGTACTCGGACATCATAATCGTCCTTGACCACAGCGAGGAGAGGTTATCGAGGCTGAAGGGGCTCCCGGACTCCCCGGAGCTGCTCGGCCGAAGGATCTACCCAGTGCTTATCTCCTCCGTGAGCGAGGCCGTATCCAAGGTGCTGGAGCTCTCCGGCAGGAGGGTCAGGATGATCTTCAACGCCCTGGGAACCAGGCGATCGGTGGAGATCGCCTACAGCGTAATGGACGTTTACGCGGTGCTGGTTAACGTCGCCTACTCTATGGAGGAGCTTGGTGGACTGCACCAGCTGATAGAGGGCAAGAAGGTAACTATATACGACTGCGCCATGGTTCCCTTCGACGAGCTGAGATCCTACATGGAGATGGCGCTGATATCAATGAGTTACTCCAGGATAGAGCCCTGGAGGTTCAAGGCGATGAGGCTGGCAATAGGGGAGGCTCCGCCGATACTTGACAAGATAATGTCAGGGGACCGGGGGATGATGGGCCTGAGCCAGATCACGATCAAGCCAAATGGTTGATGGGAGGACTGGTATATTGGAGTTCGGTCTTTGCATAGAGATGGCATTTGCCAAGGATCCCTTCGAAACGAGGTTCGAAAAGGCGGCCCGCGCGGGTCTGGAGAACGTAGAGATGTGGTCGATCGACGGTAGCTTCAAGGGTAAACCCGGGGAGCTCGCACGGATGGCCGAGGACAGCGGAGTCCGTGTAACGAATACGGTCATAGGTTCGCCGGATGGATCGGCATATGGCGCCCTCACCAGGCCCGGCGACCGTAACAGGTGGCTGGACAGGGCCCGAACCGTTATCGACTTCACGTCGGAGGCCGGGATACCCGCAACCATTGTCTGCACCGGGAACGTAATCCCGGGTCTCAGCGACGAAGAGATGGAAAAATCGGTTATCGATGGGCTGGCCCCGACACTCGATATGGCGGAGGGAGCCGGGGTCACCCTTCTTCTGGAGCCCCTCAACACCAGGCATGACCACGGGGGCTATTGGCTAACGTCCAGTGACCGCGGTGGTGAGATCTGCCGACGGATGGAATCGAAGAGGATGAAATTGCTCTTCGACTGCTACCACATGCAGATAATGGAGGGAGATCTCACGAGCCATATAGAGACCAACCTCGACGTGATTGGCCACTTCCACTGTGCCGGGGTCCCTGGCCGGAATGAGCCATTCATCGGCGAGGTAAATTACATCCACATCATTAGCAGGCTATCAGAACTTGAATACGGCGGTATCTTCGGTCTCGAGTACAAACCCTCCTTCGATGATGCCAAGTCGGTGGCAGCAACACTGGATCACCTGTCTATCAATGGTTCCTGATCCGGTGGCATTGCGATGGCGATCGATACGATCAAGCTCTTCGCCTGCGACTTCAACTTCTCAATGGTGGGAGACCAGCCCAGACCAAGCCTCCCCCAGGACTGGGCAAACGTGGATCCTGGAGAATACTTCGACTGGCACATCGAGTTCGGGAACAACCTGGCCTTCTGCCATGCCTACACCTACTGTGGCTACGCCTTCTACCCGTCAAGGCTCGGACCCGTTGCCCCTGGACCGGGGAGCAAGCTACTCCCCTCCCTGTACGAGATTTCGAGGGATAGGGGGGTTCCCTTCTGGTCATACTTCTGCGTAGGTGCCGACCTTACGATGATGGCCCTTCGACCAAGCTGGAAGGTCCCCGGTACCAATTTCATGGCGCCAGAGGGCCCCTGGACCAATCTACTTTGCGACAGGGTCAGAGAATTCCTCTCAATGTATCCGGTCGACTGGATCCTGTTCGACTGGTTCGTCTACGGCAACCTGGAAAAGGAGGGATCCCCAGTGGGTTTTTCCCCCTTCAGCTCCAGGAGATTTCGTGATGTAATCGGGAGGGAACTGCCCAGGGATCCCTCCCGAGTACCCCGGGATGATGAGATAACCTACAAGCGGGAGGTCCTGGCCAGCCAGTTCCGGGAAATACAACGTGTGGTGAAGGAGACAAGCAGCTGTACCAAGGTCATCTTCAACGTACCCTACAGGGAGCCCTCCGGGGCAATCTGGTCCAACCACCCGATGCTCCGTGAGAGCGATGGCCTTTTCTCCGAGTGTACCGACAACTCGATTATGGAGTGGCTGCTAACAGTAAGGAAGCCTGGACAGAGGGTGATGACCACCATTAGGGGAGGCGCGGGCGAGGACCTCAAGGGGGATCCCCGTCAATGGCGCAGGTGGTACGACAGGGGCTGCGATTTCATGGGGTATGCCTTCGGTACTCCTCCTGACTTCAGGCCTCACCCGATATACCGGGAGGACGTCGACCTGGTCCGGGAGTCCTTCTCCCGGATGGACTGAGCACTAGACCATGATTGAAGCGACCGGTTCCCTCTGCCTGGGGATTGCGCGGACTGGACTAGTCGAAGTCCGTGCCCGTATCCGAGTCCTCGTCATCGTCGCCGCCGGGCGATGGGGGTCCTCCGCCGCCACCAGTTCCCTTGGACGATATCACGTCGTCGATCCTGAGCAGCATTGAGACGGCCTCGGTCGCGGACTTGATCGCCTGCTGCTTCACGCCAACGGGCTCAATCACGTTAAGATCGGCCATGTTGGTCACCTTTTTCTCGATGACGTTCAGGCCGATGGATGGGCCCTCCTCGCTGGACTTGGCTATCAGGTCCTGAACCGTGTCGATTGGATCCATCCCGGCGTTCTCCGCCAGGGTCCTTGGGATCTGCTTTATGGCCTCGGCGAATGCCTCCACGGCCAGTCCCTCCCTTCCGCTGACTGACTTGGCGTACTCGCTTAGCCTTGATGCCAGAGCAGCCTCGATCGCTGCTCCCCCGTATACTATCCTGGGGTCCTCGGCTATCAGGCCTGCAACTGAGACCGCATCATGGAGCGCTCTCTCCGTCTCGTCCACGACGTGTTCGGTTCCTCCCCTGACGAGTATTGTGACGGCCTTCGGGTCCTTGCACTTCTCGACGAATATCATGTCGTCTCCGGCGACCTTCCTCTCCTCCACGAGCCCGGCATCCCCGAGGTCCTCGGGTGATAGCTCCTGGATGTTGGTGACGATGGTCGCCCCGGTTGCCCTCGAGAGCTTCTCGACATCGCTCTTCTTGACCCGCCTGACCGCCATTATCCCTGCCTTGGTCAGGAAGTGCTGGGCAAGGTCATCGATGCCCTTCTGGCACATCAGGACGTTCGCGCCGCTGGCTACGATCTTGTCCACCATGTCCTTTAGCATCTCCTCCTCCTGATCGAGGAAGCTCTCAAGCATCGTCGGGTCCGAGATCTGTATCTTTGCGTCCGTCTCTGTATCCTTGACCTCAAGGGCCGCGCTCAGAACTGCTATCTTGGCGTTCTCGACCTTCCTGGGCATTCCGGGCTGTACCCTTTCCTTGTCGACGAGTATGCCCCTGATCATCTGGGAGTCACTCAGGGTGCCCCCTTCCTTCTTCTCAATCTTCACGTAGTCGATATCGAACTCGAAAGATGATTTCTTGCCCGTTTTCTTCTCAGTAATGACCTGCTTGACCGCCTTGACCGCCAGGTCCGCCAGGTGGTCCAGAGTTGCCTCGGCCCCCTTGCCGGTCATTGAGGTCATGGCGACCTTCTTCATGGTTCCCTCGTCGCCAGATCCAACCTCAACTGCAAGATCGTCGAGGATTTTCAGGGACTTCTCCTCTGCGTTCCTGTAACCCTGAACGATTACCGTCGCGTGGATGTGGTCCGCCAGCATCTCCTCGGCCTTCTTGAGGAGCTCGCCGGCTAGTATGACCGCAGTTGTCGTCCCATCGCCAACCTCGTCGTCCTGGGCCTTGGCGACCTCGACCATCATCTTCGCAGCCGGGTGCTCGACGTCCATCTCGTCGAGTATGGTCGCACCGTCGTTGGTTATGACGACGTCACCGAGGGTATCCACGAGCATCTTGTCCATGCCCTTGGGCCCGAGGGTGGACTTTACTGCCTCTGCAATAACCTTCCCTGCCATTATGTTATTTGACTGGGCGTCCTTTCCCCTCTTTCTCTCAGATCCTTCTTTCAGGATAAGAACGGGAGTTCCTCCTAGCTGTCCTGCCATGATTTTACACCTACGGTAGGGCCCTCGGGCCCACTCGTTTGGTTCTAAGGGCGCATGACTTCTTGGTTATATATATATCTTCCCACTTTTTCGTGGGGCCTCCCCTCAAAATATCTAGTCAGATGGGTACTGCTGCTCGATCCAGGATTTAATTCGGGGCGCTATCCCCTGTCCGATCTTCGGCACCATTGCCAGGTCCTCCACGCTGGCACTCCTGAGGTCCTCTATCTGCCTGTATCCTGCCTTCATCAGGGCCCTTGCCCGCACCCTCCCAACCTGAGGAATCGACACGAGGGTCAGGGCATCTTCCCTCACCCCGTACTTGATCCTAACCCGCATCTTGTCCAGTTCCTTTCGGCCGCCGGATCTCAGTATCCTGGCGATCTCGCTGGAGGCGTAGAGGAGCCAGTCTGCAGTCTCCACCTTGGCCCGGAGCCCTCCAGGGGGTACCCCGAACTTGCTGTGGATCGCGTCCTCCCCGGCCTCGTTGATCCAGGACTCGAACATGAGGCCCGTCCTCATCGCCCTCAGGTACTCCTCGTACTCGTACCCCCACTCGTTGGGGGCGGAGACTATGTTCTCAGCCTCTATCTCCTCCAGCCTGTCCTCCATCTCCCCCCAGTCGCTGCCCAGGCGCAGCAGCGGGCGCATCTCCACGGTGTAGCAGATCATGAGCAGCAGCGTAAGGGGGCTGACCCTCCTCTTCCTCTTCTTAAGCTGGGACATGGCCAGGTAGAGCCGGTACCCCGTGTCAGGGTCGATGTAGAGCTCCGAAACCCTCTTCCCGATGGGGGTGGGGCTGTACTTCCCCTCCTTGTGCTGGATGAACCCGTAATCGATCAGGTCGCCCACGACCCCCTCGATCTTGGCCTCCAGCTCCGGGTTCGCGCCGAACTGGTGGCCGTAGAAAGTCGAGGACATTACGGTCATCAGCTCCTCCCACCTCCTCACGAAGCCAGATGCTATCAGGCCGAGGACGTGCATCCGGAGGATGGGCTCTATCGCCAGCTTCGACCCGATTTCCTCGATATCGCCAAGGAGGTATCTCTCCCTGATGAGCTCCTCCTCCGCCGTCGACTTTGCTATGGTAATTGCCTGCCCGATGTCATCGTACTGGGGCCTCCCGGCCCTGCCGCACATCTGCCGGTACTCCAGGACCGGTATGTACTCCGAGGTGAAGCCCGAGAACCTCTTCAAATCCCTGACAATAACCCTCATGGCGGGGAGGTTTACGCCGTAGATGAGGGTTGGCGTGGCTGAGATGACCTTCAGAAGTCCCGCCCTGAATGAGTCCTCCACCAGCTTCTTCTGCCTGCTGGTCTCCCCCGCGTGGTGAAAGGCTGCCCCGTGCCTGACGGTCTTCGCGAGCCTCCGGCACTGCACCGTGGGATAGTCCACGTCCCCCAGGATTTTCTGGGCCAGGTCCGAGAGCCTGATCTTCTCATCCTCGCTGAGAAGGGACCCTATCGAGGTCGCCACGTCCTCGGCCACCCTCTCGGCCCCCTTCCTCGAGCTAACGAAAAGCAGGGCCTGTTTCCTGCGAGTGACCACGTCGTGGGCAAGCATGACGGCCGGTGGTCCCCCGGTTCCCTCAACCTCATCCACCCGTTCCCCATCGCCCTCCAGGAACCTGATCTTCCTGTTCCGGTAGATCCCCTGGGTTAGCTTGACGGGTCTCCACTCCGACAGGACCAGGTCGGCATCCAGCCACTCGGCGAGCTCCTCGGGATTCCCGATGGTGGCCGAAAGAGCCAGGATCCTCGTCCTCGGGTTCATCTTCCTGAACTTGGTAATCACCATCTCCAGCGTCGGGCCTCGGTTCTCCGAGTCCAGGAGGTGGATCTCGTCAACTATCACAACCCCAACATCGTCGAACCACATCGGCCTGGACCTTAGAATTGAGTCACACCTCTCGGAGGTCGTTACTAGAATATCGAAGCGAAGCGTTAAGGGGGATTTTGAAAGATCCCGGTCCCCGCTCTGGACCCTGACCCGGTACCCGAGGTCCCCGTACTTCTCCTGGAACTCCTCGTACTTCTCCGACGCAAGTGCCCTCAGGGGCACTATGTAAACCACGGACCTGCCCGACTCCATCAGGTTCTTCATGAAGGCCATCTCGGCGACGGCGGTCTTGCCGCTGGCGGTCGCCGAACAGACAACCATGCTCCGCTTGCCCAGCAGGCCCTTTTCCAGGGCAAGGATCTGGAGGGGGTTGGGCTCCTCGTACCCCGACTTCTCCATTACCAGCTGTACAACATCCTCTAATTGCCCCTCGCTGGACGTCTCCCTTTCACCACCAACCAGCCTCTTCTGGCCCCTCAAGCTCCTTCTGGATAGCCTCAATGCCCGCTGTTAGAACTCGAACTTGATAGCTTTTCCCACCTGACTATCTCCCGGGCCATCCTCATCTGCTCCGTGAAGGACCCTGTGGCCCCACCCTCTAGGGCCAATCGACCTATCTCCGACATCACGGACCTGTTGATCGGCGTTGGTTCCATGCCTCCGAGTGCAGAACCGGCCAGGGGGAGGAAGTGGTGAGCCCTGACCCTGCCGCCCATCTGGATGATCTCCCTCATGAACTCCAGGCTGCGCATCTGGTCCGATTCATCCTCAAAGGGAAGGCCCAGGATGAAATCCACGATCGGCTTCAGACCTGCCCCGATTACTATCTCAACCGCCCTTCGAACGGAATCCGTGTCATGCCCCCTGTTTATCGCCTTCAGGACACCGTCAGATCCGGACTGGGCCCCTATGCAGATCGAGCTGTTGTCCGCGTACTCCTTGACGATCTCCACCAGGTCCTCGGTGACGAAGTCGGGGCGCGCCTCACTTGGGAAGGTGGCGAAGAATATCCTCTTCCTGCCCTCAAGTTCTCTCAGTGATGACAGAAGCTCCGCAACCGCTGCCCCGTTGGGCCTCCTCGTGGACGATCCGTACCCCAAGGAGTTCGGGGATATGAACCTGAAATCCCAGCTTCCCCTGAGATCCAATAGCTCACCGGCTGATTTCATTATCGACCCTATCGACCTGTGCCTTATGGCACCAAAATTGCCCGGCACGGAGCAGTATCCACACCCGAAGAGGCAGCCTCTCGTTATTTCGATGGGCGGGTAAAGCCCGAACTTCATCGATATGGGAGGTAGAGCATCGAGGTCATCGAGGGGCCTGCCCTGTACGATGGGCCAGCCCGCGGGTTGTCCCCCCTGGCCAAGAAGTGCCCCGATCACTCCGGGGAATACGATCTCGCCCTCCCCCCTGACCACGACGTCAAAGCCCATCTCGAGGGTCTCCCGGGGGTGGCCCGTTGCGTGGGGCCCCCCCGCAACCAGGTCCGCTTTCCCCCCCAGTCCTCGAATTTCCCTCACCAGCTCGATCATCCCTGGGCGCTGGGTCGTGAAGAATGAAAAGCAGCACACGACCCTATCATAATTATTGACAGCCTCCCCGAGATCGGTCACAATATCCCGTGAGGCCCGGATATCCGTTGAAATAGAAGAGGCATCGAGGCTGTTGATCAGGGGCACCATGCTGTACCAGTTCCTCTTCGCCATTTCAAAGAGGACCACGTGGTCCGGCAATCAAATCCGGCCCCTAGGCTCCTATAAGGTGGAGGAGGTATCCAAGTTTGCCATGGGGCAGTATGGCATCAGCGTAGCACTTCACAAGCCCACCCTTGTCGTATGCAACCCCCGTCCCGGCCTCCCTGATGATCTCTAGGTCATTTGCCCCGTCGCCCACCGCCACAACTTCCTCGAGGGTGAGCCCGAGCTCGGCCGCGAACTCCCTCATCTTCTCCAGCTTGATTGCCCCGTTCACTATCCTCCCCCTCACGCTGCCCGTGATCCTGCCCTCCAGGATTTCGACATCTGTCCCGATGACGAAGTCCGTGCCGAGCCGGTCCCTGGCCCGCTCCGTGAAGAATGAGAAGGCACCGCTCAGTATGGCTGTTTTAATCCCCATCATCCTCAGGGTGGTCAACAGCTGGTTTACCTCCGCCGCGGTCCTGGTTTTCCTCCAGATCTCCTCAAGTTTTTCCTCCTTTACTCCCCTCAGAAGGGCCAATCTGTGCATGAATGACTGTGAGTATTCCAGCTCCCCGGCCATGGCCCTCTCCGTTATCTCCTCGACCTCGTCCTCCACGCCGGCGACCCTGGCTACCTCTACTATCAGCTCCTCGTTAACCAGCGTGCTATCAAGGTCGAAACACACCAGCCCCTTCGGCCTTTTTATGATCGACATGGGGTTAATCACCATGCAGAACCCCATCTTCTCCCCGAAGTTGAGTAGATCGACCTTCATCGTTCCCAGTTTGACGGTATCATCCGTACAGAGCCTTATGTTCAGGAAGGATGGATCAATGCCGTCAAGCTTCATGTCGACGACATCAGTTCCCCTCACCTCCCCCGATAGGGACCTAATAGTCCTGAGGAGGCTCCCCATCGATCTCTCCATGGTGAACCTCTGGCTGACTATTCGGATTAGCCAGTCCGTTCCTGGCGGGTTTTCCTCCTTCGGCGGCGGTTTCTCCAGGCTCACCGGGATGCTCGGTCCAACGGCCTCCGCCACCCTCTGAGTCGAGGTCTGCTCCAGGAGGTGAACGTAGAGATGGCTTTTCTTCCTGATTACCCCGGTGGGAATCATCCCTTTCGAGCTTAGCTCAACCAGTTTCTCTATGGTGGAATCCTGGACATCGACCTCAAGCAGGAAGTCCAGGCCCCGGGGAGTCATTGACCCCCGCACCGGGTTGATCTTCTATTATATATTTTCGCGCCTGCAGCTATTGCACCGGAATGAATACGGCCAGTTCAATCCCGGGATTAACGGCCTCTCAATTCACCTTTCTGGTGTCCTGCTGGCCTGATCGGAGGATTTTTATTGCCAGATTCCGACCGATTGGAATGCTTCCCAGGGACGGGATCTCCAGGCGCAGCTTCCTGGGTTTCGGAGCGGGCGCGGCGACCCTCGCCCTACTTGGTAGGGCCAACGCCCAGCAACAGGGCGTCCCCGGCAGGGACTCCGTGGTGATCTCGGAAAACGGGTCGAATCCCGCGCAGCTGGTTTCGGGAGCATTCGAGGCGCTTGGGGGAATAAGGAGCTTCATATCCCCGGGAGATACCGTCCTTCTCAAGCCGAACGCGAGTTTCTCCATTGGACCCGAAATTGGGGCAAATACCAACCCGGAGATAGTTAGCGCGGTGACGAGCCTCTGCCTCCAGGCCGGCGCCAACAGGGTGGTCGTTGCGGATCACACGCTTGGAAGGCTGGGAAGGGAGGTCATCAGGATCAATGGAATCGGAGAGGCCGTCGAGGGCTGTGGTGGTGAATTCATGACCCTCGATAGCAGATCTGACTACGAGGCCCGCGAGATAGTCGGCGGAAACGTGCTGAAATCTGTTGATTCGGCGAAGGTAATATCCGACAGCGACGTCCTCATCAACCTCCCCGTGATGAAAAATCACGATGCCACGGGGGCGTCCGTGGGGCTAAAGAACCTGATGGGCCTCGTCTACGATAGGATGGTTTTCCACAGGGAGGGGCTCTGGACTACGATCGCAGACCTGGCCCTTGCCGTCAGGCCGGACCTGACAATAGTGGATGCCATAAACGTTATGACGAAAAACGGCCCCAGAGGGCAGCCTGATCCCGGGCACCATTACCTGAACAGGGTCGTTGCAGGCGTGGATCCCGTTGCCGTTGACGTTGCATCCCTCAACATGGTCTCGTCCCTGGGGTACCCGGATTTCGAGATATCAGAAAATCGGAATAACTACATACGGTACGCAGACGACCTGGGGGTGGGTGATGGAAACCCCTCCTCCGTTAACGAGAAGACCTTCCTCTGGGATTCTACCGAGGGGGATGCCAATTGCGTGGTCCAGAAGGAAGGCCTCGAGTTACCTGGCTGGGCACCCTACACGGCCCTCTCCGGGGCCACCATCGCCCTGGGCGGTGCTGCAATCCTCTACGACAGGAGAAGCGGTGATGTCCGGAAAAAGGGGTAATACCGCATTCGACTCCGTCTCCAGGCGGCATTTCCTGGCCACCCTCGGTGCAGGGACAGCAATATCCCTGGCCGGTGTAACCCTGGGAGGAAAAACTGGCAGGACCGAGGTCCTCCGACCTCCCGGGGCCATCGAGGAGAGGGCATTCCTCTCGCTCTGTGCGAGGTGCGGGAGGTGCGTGCCGGTCTGTCCGAACTCCGCACTACAGCTCCAGGGCCTTGAGAACGGAATGGACAACCTGATGACTCCGAAACTCGTACCCGCCTTGGGGCACTGCATAATGCCATTAAACGGGTGCCAGAATTGCATCGAGGCATGCCCTGCGAAAGTCCTGCAACCCCTCGACATCAGCGAACTCCCCACCCAGGAGCTATCTAGGGTCCTCAAGATTGGAACGGCCACCCTGGACACCAGCAGATGCATTCCATACTCCCTCAAACAGCCCTGCCTAGCATGCTGGGAAATTTGCCCGGTCGTGGGTGCCATAACAATCCACGGTGGTACCGGAAAGGGCAAGGGCGGGGGCATTCGGAAGCCCGTCTTCAACCCGGAAGTGTGCGTTGGCTGCGGGGCCTGCGAATTTGCATGCCCGACTAGCCCCAAATCGGTGAGGGTACTACCCGCGGGGTCCAAAAGGACGGAGTGGAATTAGGCATGGATGATGGCCCAGGAACCCTGCGGGTGCTTCTCTCGACCATCAAGTTCGGCTACCTCAGGCACGTAATCCAGGCACAGATCTTCATACTAGTTCTCTACTCCATGACCGAGCATGACCTGCCCGTAAATGTCCTCTGGAGAATAGACCCCGTGTTAAGCATCTCGGCTGCCGTTGCGGGCCATATTTTCCCCCTGAGATTCCTCTTTATCTCATCGCTATTCCTACTTGCCTCCTTGATCTTCGGCCGGGCCTACTGCGGGTGGATCTGCCCGCTCGGCTTCGTCCAGGATATGATCTCCTCCGCCAAGTCACTCATTCAAAGAACCGGGACCGGGATGAAGGTGCTCTACGAATTCTCCCACCCTGGGAGTTCTGTCCACCTAGTGATCGGCAGGGGGAAGGACGATGTGATTGGACACGTCCTGTACAAAAAGGCCGAGAGTAGCATGCACGGGCTGCTGGGGGATCTGGGGACGGGGAGGTCGGGTGAAATTATGCAGATCAACGAGATCTGGTTGACCAGTGCCTACAGGGGAAGGCTCGAGGGAAAGGTCCTTGAGTTCGCCGAGAAATTCGCCAGGTCCAGGGAATTTACCCACGTAGTTGCCCAGCCCAGCCGCCACGGCGAAATAACGCTCTACCGGAATTCCGGTTACGGGGAGAGTCCCCAGGGAACCTACTATCACCCTCTGGGAGGGAGGTTCCAGACGCCGGAGGTTTTTAGATTTGCGAAATACGCGCTTCTCATCGGGGGGTTGATGACCTCGGTGGCGGCTGGCTGGAACTTCCTGGAGTGGCTAACTCCGATGTCGGTACTGCCGAGGGCACTGTCACCACTCTGGGGAATAATCGAAGGAACGATCATGGGGGTATCCATCCTCATCCTCGTCGTCCTTTTAGCAATCATGGAGAAGAGGTGGTGGTGCAGGTACATCTGCCCGCTGGGTGCCATCCTCTCCCTCCCGTCAGCGAGGAAGATCTTGGGAGTAAGGCTTGATGAAAAGAAATGTATTAGGTGCCTGAAATGTGAGAGGGCCTGCACCATGGGCATTATCGATGTCAGGGGCCAATCTGGCCTGAGGTGGGATTCCGAGTGCATAAGCTGCCTCGCCTGTCGTGACGTATGCCCGGCGGATGCAATCGGACTGAACTGGACGTGAGGTTGTAAGGATGCGCCTGTTGATGATACACGCCGAGTCCTTCTGGTACGAGGCCAGGGTAAAAACACCAATTGCCGTCGAGATCTCGGAGGACGAGATGAACGGGAACTTCGGCGAGTCCCTGATCGTTATGTACTCCACGGAGAAGGTCGATGATGATGACCCCAGAGAGGTCTCAAGGCTTGCCGCGGAGGAGGTAAAGAGTTACATCTCGAAGATAGGGCAAAAGCCGATAGTGCTCTTCCCGTTCGCCTTCCTGGTTACCAGGGATGAGAAGAGCTCCTCCTCCACCGCTGCGAGGATGGAACACCTTCTGATGGAGGCCCTGGGGGACTCTAACCTCGATGTGGTTCCATTCGGCTGGTACAAGAAGTTCACCATCACATCCATGGGGCACAAGTACACGGTTCACTCGGCTCGGGTGACTCCAGCAGTGCAGTGATCCTGAACCTGGTTCTGAAAATCAGTGTTTCCTTGCCTTCTCGAGGAGATTCATCATCATGTCCTGCTCGTGGGTCTTGCGAGAGTTGTAGATGGAATCGACTATTTTCCGGGCCTTTTCCCTGTTCCCGAGCCTGACAAGTGAGTCCACGTACTCCTTGTCAATCCCCGTCAATAGGCGGGAGTTATTGGCCTCGTCCTTCGGTTTGCTGTATCTTTCCCGGACCTTTTTGGCCTCATCCTCCTCTCCCATTTCCTCGAGAATTTTTACATACTCCCTGTCAATGGGAGTCAGGCCATCATGGTCAAGGTCCTTTCGCTTCTTGTATGCGATCTCGAGGGCCCTCTCGGCCTCCTCCTTCTGTCCTCCCTTGAGGAGTGCCTCGAAGCACTCCTTTTCCTCCGAGCTGAAGAGGGTGTCCGTCTCCTTCTTATTTTCCCTGTAGAACTCGTCCAACTTGGACCTGGCATCCTCCTTGTAGCCAAGTTTTACCAGGGAGTCTATGTAGTCCCTGTCCAGTGGGGACATAAGAGAACCCTTAAAAACGGTGGCAACTCCCTCTTCGGCCATCGGAACCACTATTGAATGAGGAATAAAAACACCGGTGTAATAAAAATATATCGCAATATTTGTAAATAATTTGTAGATTTTTCGATTATTATTGATATATTTCCGCATGAAGTCCGGTAATCCGGCCTACAAGTTGTGAGTGGCCGCCATGCTCGCTGTCCCCAGGACCCCGGATCTTGCGGTAAGACTAATTAGCTTACACAAACGGGATAGGCAGGAGGAATACGATTGTCAGAGCTCGCCATCAATGGTGGAGAGAAGGTCAGGAAAACCGGATTTCCGGGCTCCAGGGACATCGGGAAGGAGGAGCTGAAGGAATTAATCGACGTGATCTGGTCCAAGCAGCTTAACCGCGTGGGGGGGAAAAAGGTCAGGGAATTCGAAAACGAGTTTTCCGATCTTTACGGTGTCAGCCATGGCATAGCCTCGACCTCGGGTACAAGCTCGATACACGTGGCCCTGGGGGCGATTAACCCCGACCCCGGATCCGAGATTATCACTACCGGCATCTCGGATATCGGGACAATAATTCCCATTCTGTACCAGAACTGCATACCGGTCTTCGCCGATCTCGACCCGGAGACCTTCTCAATAGATCCTCTCGATCTCGAGGAGAAGATAACGCCCAAGACCCGGGCCGTTATCGCCATACACCTTTTTGGGCTTGTTGGAGAAATGGAGAAGGTAAGGGAGGTATGTGAATCCCACGACGTATACCTCATTGAAGACGCCTGCCAGGCTCACCTTGCTGAGGCCAAGGGCGAGCTTGCCGGAACGATCGGGGACCTCGGCTGTTTCAGCCTCCAGCAATCCAAACAGATAACGGCGGGGGATGGTGGAATAACCATAACAGACGACGACAAGCTCGCTTCAAGGGCAAGGCTCTTCGCCGACAAGGCCTGGCCCCGGGAGGCAACTTCGGGCGAAAGGGGGTATCTGTTCCTCGCAATGAACTACAGAATGACTGAGTTGCAGGGAGCAGTTGCCCTTGCCCAGACGAGGAAGGCGGCCAGAATTATCGGGGATAGAAGGAAGTTTGGGGACGAGCTTACCTCCCTTGTCGCCGAGATTGACCATGTAAACCCACCCACCATCCCCGAGGGGCACAAGCACTCATACTGGAAATTCCCGATAACGATCGACGAGGAGGCCCTCTCGATATCCCCGGTGGAGTTTGCTAAGGCCCTGGCAGCCGAGGGCATCCCGGCATCCCAGGGATACATCCAGGTTCCACTTTACATGTTCCCGATTCTCCGGGACAAGAGAACCTACGGGGGTTCCCACTGTCCCTTCGAATGTCCACTCCACGGGAGCCAGATTGAATACGGTGAGGGCATGTGCCCCAACACGGAGGAAATACTGCGGAGAATTATCACTCTCTCAGTTAACGAGTCGCTTTCATCGGAGGATGTCAGGGACATGGGAAAGGGAATAAGAAAGGTGGCTGAATATTACGGGAGCTAAAGGAGATACCCCTGTCATCGACTGCCTCACCAGCTTCGGCAGGAGGCCTGGGGGCGCGACCAGCATATCGCCCTCGGATTTAAGAGACGAACTTATGGCACTTGGCGTTGAGAATTGCGTATCCATCTCCCTCAGAGGGGTCTTCTACGACTCCCTCTCGGGAAACGAAGAGACCCTGGGTGCAAGCGATGAGATACCCTTTATCCTCCCCGCTGCAACCCTGGACCCTAGGAAGTTCTACGGCAGACTTGAACCCGGCGTTGAACTCGAACGTTTCAGCGTTTTGAGAGTGTTTCCAGACGCCCAGGGGTGGCCCTTCGACTTTGCGCCCTTCTACAGGGTGCTCGAGGCAGCATCGCGCAGCGGACTGCCGGTAATGGCCCCCGCAATGGGCCACGGGAGTACAACGGTCCTTCTGCGGGCGACCTCCAAATACGGCATACCCGTTATTGTAACATCGGTGAACTACTCTACTCTTTCGGAGGTACTCGCCCTACTTCCGGACCACGAGGACATGAAGGTTTGCATCGATATGCTAAACACCCCGGATGGAATCGAGCTAGTCTGTGACGAGTTCGGGCCAGAGAAACTGGTATTCGGCTCGAATTTTCCCACGACCTACTTCCAGGGTCCCCTCCTGGCCGTCCAGAAGGCCCAGATATCCGGAGGTGCGAGAAGGAAGATCCTGGGCGAAAACGCAAAGAAGCTGGTGGGGATTAAATGATCATCGACGTACACGCTCACTGCGGTCGCTGGTACTTCCCGTCCAACGTAAACGGGCCTGAGAAGGTATCCGTGCTCTGCGACCTCTACGGCATCCGGGAAATAGTGTTCTCCTCATCCCTGGCCATCCTTTACGACATGGCCGAGGGCAACCTCCAGACATCCAGTTTTATCGAGGAGGATGAGAGGTTCCACGGCTACATCTACCTCGATCCCGCGGACCCCGCGGCCTCCGAGATCGAGATTACCAGGTACGGTAGGAACCCGTCATTCGTCGGCGTAAAGATGCATCCCTCATACAGTGGGGAGCAACCCGACTCCCAGAACACAATTGGGCTTATGGAGGAACTGGGGGAAAAAACAAAGGTATTGATACACACCTGGGGGGCCGATGGGGTCAGGCGGGTCTGCAATCTCGCCTCCCATTTCCCGGATCTGCAGTTCATAATGGGGCACATGGGTGGAACCGATGTCGGCGGGTGGATGGCGGGCATCGAGGGTGCCAGGACCACCCCGAACACCTACCTGGAGATCTGTGGCAGCCTTCTCCACCGGGACCGCATCGCCCGGGCCGTGAAAAAGATAGGTTCGGGGAGGATACTCTTCGGCAGTGATACGACTCTGATTAGCCCTGCATGGTCGATCGGCCAGGTAACTGGATCCGGAATATCCGAGGCGGACAAGAGGAGAATACTTCACGGAAATGCCGCCGCTCTCTTCGGTTTCGGGTGAACTTCAGCCCAGTCGAAACCGAGGACCGAACCAATCGCACAAAGCTTCTCATTTGCCATTTCCGCTGCTCGACCGGATACCAAAAGGCCCTCGATCCCCGCCGAGAAATCCATAACCGCCCTGACTACCCGCGGCGTGTCCAGGTCGTCGGCCATTCCCCCACGGTACCTCGCCTCCAGCTCCTCCACAAGCTCCCTCAATCTGGCATCATCCCTTCCGTCTGGGTTTGAGTTTTGGGCAAGAACCCTGAGCGAACTCTCGATCTGCTCCAGGCTGGATCGAGCTTTCCTTAACTCTTCATCGGAGTAGCTTTGGCTCTTTCGGTAGTGCTCCGACAGGATGAAAAACCGGATGCTGTCCGGGTCGTGCTGCTCCAGGGCGTCGGAGATGGACACGTATATTCCCTTCGACTTGGACATCTTCTTTTCCCTGAAGGTCATGAAGGCGTTATGCATGTAGAACCTCGAGAGTTCCTCACCCAGGGATGATGCGATCAGTTTTGTGCTCTCGTGGTGCGGGAAGACCAGGTCCAGGCCACCACCCTTGATATCAATCGGGTGTCCGAGAATTCTCGACATAACGTAGCACTCTATGTGCCAGCCTATTCGACCCTTTCCCCACGGGGATTCCCAGACTGGATCCTTTTCCACGGTACCATCCCATACCTCGAAGTCGAAGGGCCCCCTCCTCTGGGCCTCAATCCCCTCCCCGGGATTATCGACCACGACAACCTCCTCCGGGGGCACGTGGAGCAGGTCCCCATATCCCCCTGCCCTCTCAACATCGAAGAATATCTTGCCCCCCAGGTGATAGGCATGTCCCCTCTTCAGCAGGTCCTCAACTACCTCTATCATCTGTGGAACGTAACCCGAAACACGGGGATAGCTCTCAGCTCTCTGGATTTTAAGGGCGTCCATCACGTGGAAGAACTCCTCGATTCTCCCCTCTGCGAATTCGAGGGGATCCATCCCCTCTTCCTCTGCCCTCTCGGTGATCCTCTCCTCGACGTCTGTGAAATTGACCACTAGTCTCACTTCGTAACCAAGGGTTTTTAGATACCGTACAAGGACGTCGAATATCGTGTAGGACCTTGCGTGGCCCATGTGGCAGACGTCATAGACCGTCGGGCCGCAGACGTACATCCTCACCTTGTTACCCATAAGCGGTCCGAATGTCTCCTTTTCCCCGGAGAGGGTGTTGTATAGTTTAAGTTCCTTTATACCTTCCACTTAAAATCAACCTGATGGTGGTTTGTAGCTATGCTCATCCCTTCTCGAGACCACAGATGGCCAGAACCGTTTCCGGGTTTCCCTCCGGTTCCTGTCCCCTCACCATGCGGGTGACCTCGAAACTGGGTTCCAGGCCAATCTGTCTCATCAGGGTCTCATTCTTTCCCTTTTTCGTTGCCAGGAATACCTCACGCCCTTCCAGCAGCAGACCCACCGATTCGAGCATAAGTGCCTCGCACCTCGGACCGATGCAAATAGCCGGTCCCACGTTCGTGAGCCTGTCGGAGATCTGTGCCATCGAGTAACCGATGATCTCCTCCTGCGATTTCAGGACATGACAGGCCTCCGGAAATTCGGACCTCATCCGCGCCAGCAGCTCGGACCTGTCGTCACCGAAGGAATAGCGGTCCAGCCTGAGTAAGTCGGGCATGTCCTCAGTTTCCAGGACCTCGGCCCTAGTTTTTCTGCTCGTCGCCCTGATAATCCCGCGATACGCTACATACCTGTCTAGGGACCTGAAACCGAAGGCCCTGTAAAAATCCTCGAGCCCATCGTAGGAGTAAAGCAGGGTAGACCTCAAACCCCCGTCCTCGATGTGCAATATCCCCCTCTCTACAAGGGCTTTGCCAATCCCCCGGGTTCTGTGACAGGAATCGACGATAACCGTCCCAATCCAGCCAGTACTCGCATAGGATGACGTGGTCACAACGCCGATTATCTCTCCGCCTTCCTCGGCCACGAAGGACCCACCGGGAAAAATATCCAGGATTCTGGTGAAATCCGATTCATCGAATCCCCAGTCCTCGGATTCGGTTAGAGCGCGTACCTCCCCGATGTCTCCCCTCTCCATGGCCCGAATTTCCCCGGTCATGCATTTCACTTCCGGCCGGAACCCGGCTCCATCCCGTACTCTTCAAGGGCTTCATCCTCGTCACAGATATGGACCCCCCAGGTCAGGTACTTGCCCTCACCGCGCTGGTGCTTGAGCGAGCAAGGTCCGACTCCTTCATCCTCCGCTCCATACCAGTACTTGCAGTCCTTGCAGCGGAGCTCGCGGGCCATGCCCCGCTTGAGGTCAGGGTCGTTTAAACTGTTCCTATAATCACGCCAAATCACCCGGACTGGAAATCATTTTGAATACAGAGGGGATAGGCAGGTTGAATGATCCCCATAAAGGACAGGAACCCCACCACGATAGTCCCCCTTGTCACCTACGCGATAATCGGCGTCAACGTATTCGTGTTCCTGATCCAGCTCTCGCTCGAGGCGATGGGTGATCTGGATTCCTTCATACTGAACTGGGCCATGATACCCAACAACATACTTCAGGGCACTGGCCTCGTTACCCTCGTCAGCAGCATGTTCCTCCACGGCGGGATTACCCACATAGGTGGAAACATGCTCTACCTCCACATATTCGGGAATAACATAGAGGAGGCCTTCGGACACTTCAGGTTCCTTGCGTTCTACCTCTTCTGCGGTTTCTGCGCGTCCTTCCTCCACATAATTACCACGACGAACCGCTACATCCCCACCCTGGGTGCAAGTGGCGCGATAGCGGGGGTCCTGGGGGCATACCTCGTCCTCTACCCCCAGGCCAAGGTGGACACCCTCATCTTTTTCTTCTTCATTAGCTGGGTTACTCTGCCTGCCTCCGCGCTGCTGATATTCTGGTTCGTTCTGCAGCTGTTCTCCGGCAGCCTTTCCATCGTCTCGGGTGCCGCTACCGGGGTCGCCTACTTCGCCCACGTTGGAGGGTTCCTGGCGGGAGCGCTTCTGGCCCTTCCACTTAGGGGAAAGGTAAGGCAGCTGCCTCCGGAGCGGCCCAGGTACCGCAGGTATGGCCCGGACTGGGACTACTACTGAAACTAGATGTATTCCTTCCAGTACGCGACGCTTGCCGCCAGGTCCTCCAGGACGCCCTCCTCGTTAGCCTCGAATGGATGGATGATCTCCAGAAGAAGCGAGACGTCTCCGGCCCCCGAGTCATCGATTGCCTCGATGATCTTCTCGGCCTTTATTATCCCCCTTTTGTTGTACTCGGGGGTAAATGGCCAGTGATTGTCCAGCCCGCCATCGGTCTGCTGCAGGTGTATGGCCGGGGACATTGGCCCGATCTCCCTCAACCACGCATAGGTATCGGTGTCCCTGCCGCACTCGCAGTAGGTGCACTGGTGCCCGGTATCCATGCAGAAATTGATCGGGACCCCAGATCCCTTGTTCACCTTCCTGTAAAGTGACTTCGCATCAGCGATATTGCAGGGTGGTTCCCTCGGCACCGGCATCGGCTCCCAAAGCAGGAACTTCTGGCCCCTGTCAGCTGCTATCCTGGAGAGGTGCTGAAGCGACTCGATGAGAGAGTCCAGCATGTACTTGTATCTCGTCCTGTTTTTATAGTCGTTGTAGCTCATGGAAGCCACGTGGCCGCCAGTTCCATCAACCCCCATGTCGCTGGTCATGATGACCGCCTGCTCGTACCAGTCCAGTGCGTCGCTCCTCATCCCGATATCCGGGTGCATAAGCAGGTTGAATGAGTATGCCCCGAGACCAGTGAAGGTGCTGTGGATATCCACCCCGTTGACCTTGGCCGCGTCCCGGGCCTCCAGGCTCTTCCGGGTGCGGACCGATGGTCGCACCCTCGGATCGACGAGATCGAAGGAGAACTGGGCGAGGTCAAGGTCCAGCTTCGTGCCGACTATCTCGGCCCACTCCGAGGCCTCCGGCCAACGCTTCACAGCAAAGCAGGTGTTGATACCCAGTCTTAGGTTCGCCAAATAACCACCGCCTCGGAATAGGACCGTTGATCTAATATGGCTTTCCAAAAGAGCATCCCGGGTTCGCTACCCGGTGCTACCAAGCAGCCTCGAGCCGAAGACGAAGAACCATGCCGAGCCAGCAACGGACGAGATTATCTCAGGGATCGCCACACCGTCGTGAGGAAGCCCCCAGGGCACCGCAGCCACAACTGCCAGGGTTACCGTGAGCAGTATATAGGGAAGGTTGCGCCCAAGATCAGGTATTACCATGGCCCCGGCCAAGATGAACATCGATACCGGGAGTGAAACGAAAAAGGCAACCGAGACCCAGTAATGGATCCTGCCCGCGCTCTCGGGAAAGACCCCTATGCTGACCAGGGAAATGCAGGAAAACAGCAGGGCAATTGTCCCGGCCCGGCCCACCTTTGAGGTGAAGATGAACCTCCCCAGGCCCAGGGCGAAGATGATCCCGGTGAACCCGGCGACTATTAGCCCGGCGTTGAAGATGGGGGCCGTGTCCCCGACCCCCAGGTCGCTCAGGGCATTCCCGGTCCAGCTGAACCAAGGAGCACTGTAGACAGCTAGCAGTACCATCGAGAGCCCGGCGACGGGGGCAAAGAAACCGGAAGCCGCTGAGGCCCTCCGGAGAGCTGCAGACATCAAAGGGGCTCCTCCCCCACCTCCTAATAATCTTCCCTGAACTGGACCGGGCCCCCTGCAGTAGGGCTTCGAAAAACCTTTTAGACCCAGATACTGCAGGACTCCGGATTGTCATGAAACCGGAAAGACCGAACGTAATATTGTTTACCACGGACCAGCACAGGGGAGACCACATCGGCCTTGCCGGCCACCCGGTTGTTGAGACCCCGAACCTCGACACCTTCATCAACCACGGGGCGTACTTCCCGAACGCCTACAGCGAGATCCCCTCCACGACCGGGGCCCGCCGCTGTATGCTGGCGGGGCAGGGAAGCTACGACTGTGGGCTTGTGGGATACTCCAGCGTTGAGTGGGAGGTCAGGGATACCGTGGCCCAGGTCCTCGCCGACAACGGTTACCACTCCATTAACGTCGGGTGGAGAAACCTCCATCCCCGGAGGAAGCTTTACGGATTCCACATCGTCATACCCCACGATATCAGGGAGGGCGTCGATGACTACTGGGAATGGCTCAAGGGGGAGCTTGGACCGGAGGTCGGTGAGAGGTCACACGGAGTTGACGCCAACGGCTGGCTTGCGCGCCCGTGGCACCTGGAGGAGAGATACCACCCGACGGTTTGGACAACAGATGCCGCTGTAACCCAGCTAAGAAAACGGGATCCGACACGTCCTTTCTTCCTCTGGGTATCCCACCTCAGGCCGCACTCGCCCTACGATCCGCCGAGGTTCTTCTGGGACATGTACATAAACAGGGAACTCCCGGATATCCCGGTTGGTGGCTGGGCAGGTAGGCACGACGTGCCCGGTCCCCACGAGATAACCGCCCATGAGGGGAGGCTGACCCCGGAGCAGAACCAGCGCATGCGAACTGCATACATGGCCACGTGCACCCACATCGACTACGAGCTCGGGAGGATGATGCAGATTCTCAGGAGGATGGGCCTATTCGACAATACCCTGATAATATTCTGCTCGGATCACGGTGACATGATGGGAGACCACCACATGCACCGGAAGACCTACGCCTACGAGGGCTCTTCCAGGATACCCTTCGTGCTCCGGTACCCGGAGGAAATGGACCTCCCCACGGGGGTTTTTGACAACGTGGTTGGTCTACAGGATATCATGCCGACCATCCTTGATGTTGCCGGGGTGCAGGTCCCGGATGGCGTGACCGGACGAAGCGTCCTCGATGCCATAAGGGGAAGGGAGTGGCGATCGTACATCCACGGGGAACACAGTCCCTGCTACTCGGCCGAGGAGGCCATGCACTACCTCACCGATGGCAGGATGAAGTACATATACTTCCCGAAATCCGGGAGGGAACAGCTTTTCGATGTCGGTAAGGGCAGGGACGAGATCCACGACCTCGCCCCCGATGGATCATGCTCGGGGGAGCTCTCCACATGGAGAAAACGACTTATCGATCTCCTGGCAGAGAGGCCCGACGGGTTCTCCGATGGAGAGAAGCTTCTGAGAAAAGACTGGTGGAGCCCGGTGGCATCCGAGAACATCGTGTAAACCTAGAAGGTAATAGGTGCAAACCTGCCAAGCATCATCCAGACCGTGTTGTTGGCCGCGTGGGCGGCCGCTGGCGCAAATAGGTTCCCGGTGCGCTCCAGGATGTATACCATGACGACGGAGAACAGGAGCGCCGCCGCAAGGGCCGAGAGGGGATTGGGGTAGTGAACCGCGCTGAACAGCACAGCCTGGTAAAGGGATGCCATGCGGGATCCCACAAGGCCCCTGGCCGCCCCGTACAGTATTCCCCGGAACAGCAGTTCCTCCAGGAGTCCCACGAAAACGGCAAGCGTGGCTATCCAGATGAAGGTATTGACAAAGCCCATTGAGGGCATCTCGATCAGTCCCTCCCCCGACGCCTGGTCGAGGACCCCGTATGGAAGGCCCACGGCCAGACCGATTAGAAGAGCCCTTACAAGACCATCCCTGGTGAGCCGCAGGGCCGGGAACGAGAAAAATCGCCTCGCCAGTACCAGCAGGACCAGGAGGGCAACCCCCTGTTCAAGGTGGTATGTGAACAGGTGATCCTGGTCCACCGGTTCCGCGGCAGACGATACAAGGACCCTAACGTAAAGTATGAGGAAGAAGAGGCTGTGGGCGAGGCAGAGGTTGAAGAGTGCTCTGTCCTCGGTGAAGAACATCGGTGATAGTAACCATGATACCGATACTATGAGAAAGACCACCGGGAGGCTGGAGGAGAGCACGAAGGCCAGGGGGATAGAAACTAGGGATGCGGTCAGAAGCGTCCAGGTGATTAGCTCGACCCTTTCCATTTTGGGTTACCATCCAGGCGGATGTCTGGGCTCTGATAAAGCTTACGAGAGCGGATATGACCCGAACCTCTGGATCTCCTGGAGCATGGCCCTGTAATTATCGTACTTGGTTCCAACGAGCAGGGAATGGCTCGATGCACATATTAGACCTCCTCCAGGCGCGGCGATCTGGAGGGCCTTTCTCGTCAGCTGCCTGGCCTCATCGACCGAGCCGCCTGCCAGCCTCTCGCAGGATACCCCTCCCCAAAGGCAGATCCTGTCGCCGTAAAGGTCCTTGAGCCTGCCTATGTCCATCCCGGCCGTTGGCTGTATGGACTGGTAGGCATCGTAACCTGCCCTCACGAAAAGGTCCATTATCGGCCAGTTGTTCCCGCAGGAGTGCTTCAGTATCTTGACACCGAGGGAGTGTGCGTGATCGCACTGGGCCTTCATTGCCGGGAAGAACAGGTCCTCAATTACGCTGGGGTGCACGAATGTACCCTTGTTGTAACCGTAGTCTGCCCCGGGAGAGAGACCATCCACCCCCTCCCTGGCAAATATCCTGTCCGTCTCCATCACCCGTTTCAGGCCCACCTCCACGGCCTTCCTCACCACCTCTGGCCTGGTTATGCAGAGCTTGATGCCGTTCAGCAGACCTCCCGGTAGGGATATGGAGCCATCCCCGCTCCTGGCGAATATGAAGTGGGTATCGCCGAACTCCGAGACGACGTGGCGGACGAGCTCCAGCTGGCTCTCGTCGATCTCCGGTTTTTCGTATACGAAGTCGTCCTCCGTGTATTCCCTACCCTCATCCCCCCTCTTTATAGTAAGCAGGTTCTCGCTGCCCTCGGCAAGCCTCAGAACGTTGCCGTCACTGTCCCGCCAGGTATTGGGCCCGATAAACTCGGGCTTCTCAAAACTGGCATCCACGCTGGGAACCAGGATTACGGGAACCATTTCGAGTCCCATTTTCCGGGTGAACTCCACGATGTCCCTCTTCTGAGACTCGACGATCTCGTCACGCCTTCCCTGCCACCTGGCCTTGATCTCCCTGATCTTGGCCCGCCAGAAGGTCTGCCTGCCCAGGGCAGCCTCGACCACGGGGTAGTCCGTTGCAAATTCACCGCTCGGAACCCTGTCCGGCTCCCGGCCCTCGAGGGCAAGTAGAACTCTTTCCTTTGGAGTCAAGGTATCGATCCCTTAAGGGGGAATAGAAAAATGTCCTCTGGTGACTCCGGCTATTCGCGGATGACCGAAATCATGCCATCCAGTCCAGCATCTCCAGGGTTACCAGGTTTTTCGGGGTCTTGCCGGAGAAAAACAGGGCGAGGTCCTCCACGACCACATCTCCCTGCCTCCTCCTCGCCTCCACCGACTTCCCGGCAATGTGTGGCGTGAGAATCGCGTTTGGGGCCCCGCCGAGCCGTTTTCCCACATCCCCGGCCGCGGCTTCAAACACGTCAAGTGCCACCCTTATCCTCCCCGACAGTGCCTCCTCGATCAGTGCCCCCTCATCGATCAGCTCGCCCCTTGCCGTGTTGACGAGGACGGCATCGTCCATCAGCATGCCGAGCATATTCCTCGTGATCATGTGGTGGTTACTTGGGATGTTCGGGGCGTGCAGGGAAACGACCTCGCTCTGCGCCATCAGGTCCTCCAGGTCCACCTGACTCCCACCGAAACCCTCGATCTCCTCTGCCGTCCTGTGGGGATCGTAAACTAGGATCTTGCAGTGGAACGCATTCAGCAGCCCCATCACCCGTTTTCCAACCTCGCCCATTCCTATAATTCCAACGGTTCGTCCCGTAAGCTCGTGGGTGGGAGAGAGGCTCCCTACCCTTCTCCCGGCCTTGAGCTCCTCGTTATGATTCATCAGGTGCCTCAGGGAACTTATGATAAGCCCGATGGTCGTCTCCGCAACCGAGACGGCAATCGCGCTGGACGCATTGGTGACCACAATACCCCTCTGAAACACTCCCCCGTGGACGTAGGATCTCACGCTGCCAGCCGAGTGAGAGATAATCCTGAGCTCCTTGGCAGAGTCAAGTACCGCTTCCGATATCCTTGGCGAGCCCCAGCAGGTCACCAGGCCTTCGAATCCTGGTATTGATTCGACGAGCTCCGCCTCATCCATGTTGCCCTCCCCGGACTGGTACTTCACCCTGGCAAAGGACTCCAGCCGCTCAAGGGCCCAGGGTCCGAATATCTCCTCCCTCTGTCTCTCATTTACCGCTATCAGTACTCCGGGCTTCATGTCCCTGCTCCAGCGTCCAGTCTTAAAAGGTTCTCATAAGGCTACGGGTTTCTCAGGAGCCAGACCTCTGCGACCGCGATGCCCCGCTCGGCCCTCCTTGAGTCCTCGTGCCTCACCATGGACCAGACGAGCCTAAGATTACCCCCAGCCGTCGCCTCCCGTGGGAGATCGTACTCGAACTGGGTGGATTTTGCCGGCAGCTCGAGGGGCGGGTGTATCTCGAGGCCCCCGCCCGTATCGAGCCTCAATTTGGCCCGGTGCCTGTAGCCGCCATAGGTAACCCTTATACTGTAATCGCTCCTGGGATTCAGGCCATCGTATCCCACCTCGATGGAACCGCCCCACAGGGACTGGGCCTGAGCCCTCCAGGACATCCTCCCACCTATCATCCTCCTGAAATCCAGCTCCTGGATCGCCCTCTCAAGTCCCCCGGGATCCTCCTCCCAGGATTTCTTTCTCATCAGGTGGGGCTGGTGCCCCGGTTTTCCAAGGTCATCGTAAAAACATCCCTCGCCCGGTTCCCTCCACTCCAGGATCCTCGCTATTTCCTCTGATAATTTCTCTTCCGGTGAATCGGCCAGTCTCCCTACCTCGGCCAACAGCCACTCGGAGTTGTTGAGGGGCTGGTCCAGGTGATCCAGTATATCGGCCCTCTCGGGGTGGGCCCCGTATGACTTCCCGAGCTTCATCCCTATGCTCCTGTTCAGATCTTCTGCCAGTTCCTCGATTCTCCTCCTCAGGTCCACGTTCCCCGTTTCCCGGGACAGAACCGCAAGGGCCGAATCCAGGTTTTTCCGCCCATCTCCATCGAGCACCCCCCGGAGGATCCCCAGGGCCTTCCTCTCCAGCTCCATGTCCGCCAGCAGCTTGCGGCGTATGTAGGCGTCCAGGTATGCCCTCAGTAGATGCATCTGGAAACGCCAGTTTTTCAGCCTCTTTCCAGCCCTCGCCTCCAGGTTCTGCCAGAGGCGAAGCGTATTCTCAACGGACTCATTCAGGGCCAGCTCCCCCCGCCAGTTATCCTCAAGGAGCAGGAGACCCCTTACCACATCCTCCGCAATGTCCTCACCGATGAAATACCCTGCGTAATCCAGCAGAACATCCCCGAGGGTGGCCCCGTTTTCCCAGTCCAGGGCGCTGAAGATGATCTTGTTTAGGTCGTCGTTAACCCCATCGGAATAGGTTATGCTACCGTCGAAGTGATCCGAGTACCTGCCGTGGATGTGGTGGAAGGCCACCGGGCGCTGGTTCGGCCCCTCCCTCCCCTCTACCAGCCCGAAGGCCGGATCCCAGTCGTCAACGGGGTACTGGCACCTGACAGAGTGGCATACGTCCGCGTAGTTACGCAGCGGGTATCTCCGGTTAAGTCGTTTGCGTACCTCCTCCACCGTCTCGGGAACCCACGGGCTGTAGACCATCCCTCCCAGCCAGTCGGGGAGGTTCTCGTCTATGAATCGGTAAAGGTAATCGTTTTCCTCGGTTGAGAACATCTGGTTGGATAGCCAGACCTTCGCCCCGGGGTGAAATTCCTCGAGCTCCACCCCGATGTCTCGGGCCAGGGGGATCAGAGTTTTTCCCCAGGGGGTGCACCGGGGGCAATCGCATCCGCCGGGGTCCCCGCCGGGAATGAAGACGCCGTCGATCCTCTTCATCTCGGAGAACAGATTACGCCTTAACCCCAGCATCCACTTCCTGTCGGCGGGCCTAGATGGGCAGAGGCGATCCCCGGGTTCGTGGTTCCCGACATCCATACCCTGCAGCACCCTGTCATTCACGGCCATCCACAGGTGAACGTCGAGATCGTATTCGTCCAGCAGCTCCGAGAGCCCCAGCGTCATGCTCCAGGCTCTTCTACCGAACTCGTACTGGTCAATCACGTCCGGTGATGTCATTGGGGGAATTAGCTCGATGCTGTTTGCACCAAATGCAACCAGATCCCTGATGTACTGCTCGTACTCCTCCAGCCCCCATGAGTCGTAAGAATTACTCCTGGGCCGGAAGCCCAGCTGGTGGCCCCTCATCGAGAAATCTGGCTGTGACTCGAGTCTTATTCCCGGCTCGAGCCCAAGGTATCCCTCGCCGTAGTGCAACAGCCTAAGCAGCCTGCCCGTGCCAAAAAGCATGCCGCGGAGGTCATTTCCCACCACGGAGACGCCCTTTTCCCCAGTTGAATCTATCGAGTAACCTTCCCTCGCCCCGTCCCCACTCGCGACCTCCAAAATTATCCCAGGCGTCTTTTCCTCGCCCGAGTCCAGCTCCAGACCCGTCCTTCGCCTGACCTCGTCCAGTAGCATGCCAACTGCCTTTGGCCCCGGTTTTCCGCCGTGACCGCAGTAAATCGTTGCCCGGGAGAGATCCATTTCCCTTGTCGTATCCATCCCCCCATGTCATTCGATGAGTCCATGGTAGCGACCCATCCAGTAGGGCAGCAGGTAGATCGTGCCATCCTGGGCGACCATGCCGTTGTTCCCGCCGTCTATCCTGAAGAAGCACCCGTCGGAGTTCTCGATGGTCCTCTCGTCGGCCGGGAATGGCACCAGCGCGAGCCCCGGGTCCTCCGGGTTCCTCCTGAAGTCGGCTCGCACGCCATTCTTGATGCTCCACTTCACGAGGTCGAGCGGGAGCCTGGCAAAATGGTCCACGGACGCCCCGACGTCGCAGGGCTTCCCGGTCACCGCGCCGTAGATGAAGTTCCAGAACGGGTACCTCATCTCCCTCAGCTCCCGCCATGTTCTCTCGAGTCCGAGGAGGAGGATCTGCCTAAGGTCCGGGTCATCCTCGTATAGGAGCAGCGGATAGTAGGAGAGCATTGCGAGCTGGTCATCGTGCCAGGTGTGGTGGCCCATTATCGTGATCCTCTGCTTGACGGAATTCAGGGCGTAGTGCTTGTCACCCGTTAACCTCTCGTACTCCTGCAGGTACCTCTTCTTTCCAGTGATGTGGTGGGCCGTCTTAAGGTGGGATATTATCTCCAGTGAATTCAGGCCCTTCTGCATCCTCCAGCGATCGTCATCGTTGAGGCGCTCGGGAGACCAGACGCCCCATGTCGTGGGCTTTCCATCGGCATCCAGGAGGTAGTAATCGTTGTCGATTATGTGGTCGGTCATCCTCCCGACCATCTTCCCGATTTTGGCCTTCTCCTTTTCGTTTGCCGCGAGGTCGTGGCAGATTGAAAGTGAGAAGTAGTGGGCATCGATCTCGTCTGAGCTCGTGTCGCTCTTCCACTCGTTTTTCCCATCTGGCGTCAGGTGGAACTCCGGGTGACCATCCCCGAAGCTCGGGTCGTCCCTGAAGCGGACGGACCTCGCCGGTAATCCCGGCACAGGGGTGATCTCCTCGAGGAAAAGCATCGCGCCCAGGGACTCGGATATCAGGCGCTTGATGGAAGGTTCCCTTTTCACCGCGTACCTGAAGCAGAGGGAAGCGAGGTAAAGACCCGTCCATGTCCCATCGTTGTCCGAGACCTCGACGAAGCCTGAATCCAGGTTCCCGGGCTCCGACATCCACCTGATGGTACAGAACCCGTGCCGCTTGTGGTGCTTCTCCGTCAGCTTCGCGTAGTGGCCTGCCTTCTCGGCAAGGGTCATGCCCCTGAAGGTTATGTGGGATACGCCGCAGGGCGTTCCAATCCAGACGTCGCCATCGGGAACTGGAAGTATCGAGTTCACACGATCATCCGGGAGGTACCTCCTGGATGCCATGTACTTCCACTCCCCGTCCATCAACCTCATCAGGCCCAGATCGCTTCCGAACCAGAGCGTCCCCGGGACGCCGTTCTCGATTGCGGTCAATTCCTCGATTGGCACGCCGTCCCTTCCGGCAAGGTTGCACCATCCGTTGGGGGGCGTGTAGATAGAGATCCCGGAGTCGGTGGCGCACCATATGTTCCCCCTCCCGTCCTCCCTCAGGGACCTGACATCGTTGCTTACCAGCTTGTCCTCGTGGGATTCCAGGAGGTACCAGTAAAGCCTCTTTCCCTGCAGGAAGAAAAGGCCGTCCCTGGTGGATGCCACACCGCGGCCCCTCTCCTGCCAGATGAAGTCTGTGAACCTGATTCCGTCATCGTTCCTCTTCCTGAGGTTCCATTTCCTGCCGTCCAAGCTCCATAGGCCGTTCTCAGCCACGGCCCAGAGGGTGCCCTCCTGGTCCTGGGCCGCACCCGCAATATTCACCGGTCCGCCGGGCCTGGACCACCTCCCCCTGGAATAGATCATCGCCTCGCCATCTGAACTGGCGACGATGCCCCCGTTAAAGCAATGCAGGCCATCCACGTTGCCATCGGGCCAGCCTGGATCCGTCTTCGATTCCCATTTTCCCTTTCTGAACCTCGCTATCCCAGAGCCCGTCCCCGCCCATATCTCTCCCCCTCTCCTCATGGCAAGGGACCTGACGTCCTTGGATGGAAGGTCATCAGAGTCGTCATAGAATATCCTGCTTGCCTGTGGATACCTAGTTCCAGGCATGCTGGATGGAACAGTCTGGGGCGTATTAATCTTCCGGTGTGCGGGGCGTTGCCTGGAGTTTACGCGTACTAGGAAGCACGGATAGCCTGATGTAAAGCACGAATATGCCCCCAAGCACCATGACCGCCCCCCAGGGGAGATACTCCCACTTCTCGATGAAATCGGGGTATGCCAGGAAAACGACGAGTATTCCCACGATTATCCAGACCAGTCCCACAAGGACGGGGAGCCTTCTCTGGGTTCCGCTCCACTCCTCTAGCTCCTTGTCAGTCACTCGCTCCCCTCCTTTGAAAGGGTCTCATCCACGGCCTTCTTCACCCGGTTGATTGCCTCAACCAGGTCCTCCCCATCCTGGACCGTTCTGACTATCATGCCCTTCTCCCTGATCGCATCGACCATCTGTTCCGAGTAGATCGGCACGTCGATCTTGACGGGCTCCTTCGTCGGATTTCCGACCACGAGGTCCCTGTAGGGGAGGTGGGCCACGATCTCGCAGATATAGCCCCCCAGGTTAATGACCTTTCCGGACTCGAAGTAGTACTTCATCAGCCAGCAACTCCGATCGATATTACGAACACGAAGAACCCAACGAGGGTCGCCACGGTTGACAGCGGGACAAGTTGCCTGAAGGTGAGGATGGGGCTGAATGCGCTGAAAACCGCCATCGCCACCGGTAATATCAGCACCAGAATGAAGTGCAGCAACAGCACCACCCCGTTAAATGGGTTCAGCGGTACTCCGAAGTAAAGGGTAACGAACAGAGAGGAAACGGTGAACATCACGAATGCCCTCATCAGGTAGTATCCCGCCCGCCAGCTGCTGGCGAGCTCCATCATCGGGCCCTCCATAACATCTGCCTTGGCCTTACCGATCGAGTAGGGGTACTCGTTCAGTATGGCTACGTAGCCGAGGAAGAAAACTGCGGCCCCGATCAGCCCTGGCACCGTGAAGATGAAGGCGTTACCACCCGACTGCTGGTTCACTATCTCGGCGATGCTTATCGTTCCCGTGAAGGCCACGGGCAGGAACATCGCCACGTAGAGGGGCAGGGAGGCGAGCATGATCATCTTCCACATCCTAATCGAGCCCCAGCTCTCTATAGTCGTCCTGGTGGTTTCCCTGTGTTTCGAGCCCTTGGTAGTATCGGGGTACGGAAGTCGGACCGAGAGTATGTTTGACGACAGGTAGCCCATGACAACGTACATGAACTCCTCGATCTTGAGGAGACCGATTATCGCGACCAGGCTGCTGAGCCCGAGTATATCGGCCCACTGCGGGGTTGTGAATATGACCACACCGTATATGGCAACGATGCCAACGAATGGACTCCACTTGTACAGGGTCGGCATCGGGGAGACTATCTTCGGCTTGTGTTTGAAGACGAACTTGAAAATTGCGAAGAAACCGGGCGTCAGGATCCCCGGGCCTATCCTTTGCTGTATCCTGGCCTGTATCTTCCTCTCTATACCTGGTAGTATCGTGGCGAAGAAAATGGCCAGCATCGGTATGCCAAATGACGCTATGAGCAGCCCTGCCAGGGTGTCAGGATCGAGCAGATCGATCAAACGCGTTTCCTCCTTAGGTCATCCAGGCTCATGAGTCTCTCCCTGCCCCTCTCGTCAACCACAGCAAACCTGTTGCAGCAGGCGAGGCACGGGTCGCAGCTTGCAAGCGTTACTACAGCATCGGTCAGCTGGTCGCCTATGCAGGCGACCTCCATTGCGGCCATAGAGGTCATGGTCGGAGTCCGGACCTTGTAGTGCTTAACGTGGCCATGTTCATCCAGGCCGTAGGAATGGTATAGCTCGCCCCGGGGGACCTCTATGTAGCTTTCCTGGGTCGGCATTGGGCCCAGCTCCCAGTCCCTGTTCAGGACATCGGTGTCCCCTGCGGCCTTCTCGATCGCCTGCCTCACCAGGTCTATCGAGACGAATATCTCCAGGGCCCTGGTCTTGACTCTCGCCGCGTTGTCCCCCTCGTCCAGCACGACCATCTGCCAATCGAAATCGTCGTACTCGTACATCGTCGTCCTGTAATCCCACTCTATTCCAGAGGCCCTTCCGGTCGGCCCCACGGAGTGGTACTTCACGGCCGTCTGCTTGTCGCAGTAGCCCGCTCCGCTCAGCCTGGACATGACCATCATGTCAGAAAGGATCCTGTCCACGAATTTCTTGAGCTTGACCTCCAGGTCGTCAACGATCGAACGGATCTTCTTGGCCTTCCACTCGGTTATCTGGCAGCGGGGCCTCACCCCCCCGAGAACTGGAATGGCGTAGTGAACCCTGTTTCCCGATACCAGGTAAAGCATGTCCTGTATCGGCTCCCTCATGAGGAAGGTCCTCATAGCGAAGGTCTCGTGGCCCAGCACCTCGCACGCGTGGGCTATGAATATCAGGTGGCTGTGTATCCTCTCCAGCTCCTCACCCAGGACCCTAATTGCCACGGCAGCATCGGGAATCTCGGTTCCCAGGCCGATGTCCCCCGTCCTGACGGAGTTCCAGAGGTGCCCGTGGCTGCATATCCCGCATATCCTCTCGGTAATTATATTTGCCTTGTCGACGGGCATGCCCTGCAGGATCCTCTCTATTCCACGGTGGGCGGGGTCGACCTCTATCTCGCAGTCCCTTACTATCTCGTCCTCGACGAAGTACCGGGTCCTGTATGGTTCCAGGAGGGCGGAGTGGTTGAAACCTATCGGGACCTCCGTCTCGAAGGTCCTCTCCCGGGCCTTTCCCACGCCCATGTAGTCCGAATAGTCGAATGGATTTACCTCTTCTTCAGTTGCCATCAGTCAGACCTCTCAGACAGTATCTTTATTGCTAGCGCCCCGGCGGAAATTATATCCTCGGGCCTCGGAGGGCACCCGGGTACCTTGGCGTCAACGGGTATTACGTTCTCCACGGGACCGACGATCTCCCAGCTCGACCCCAGGGTTCCACCGAGGTTCTTGTACACGTTCCCGTTAACGGCGCAGGAGCCGATCGCAGCTACGACCTTCGGCTCAGGTATTGCCTCGTAAATTTCCTTCAGGGCCGGCGCGATCTTCCTGGTGACGGGGCCCGTGACGAGGAGTATGTCCGCCTCCCTCGGATTCCATGTTAGCATCACGTTGTACTGCTCGAGGTCGTGTATCGGGGAAAAGACAGCGGCAACGACCTCGATATCGCAGCCGTTGCACCCGCCAGTGTAGACGACCATGACGTGGATGGCCCTGCCCCTTGCCAGCGACTTCACTTGCCCCTACCCCCTAGAAGTTCGCTCGCCTCGTCGGCCAGGAGCTTCTGAATCTCGACGATCTTCTGTTCAGGGATCTTGATAGGTTTCTGGAGTAGCTGTGTCGGGTCCTTGGTCAGGTCGACCATGTCCCTCGGCGTTGCCACCTCTCTGGGGTGGATGGTGGCCGGCAGGCCGAAGAGGGCCGTTACCGGGCAGTTATCGTGGCACTGGAAGCAGAATATGCACTTCATCTCGTCTATCTTGGGAACGCTTTTCTTCACGTACCCCGGTATTATCTCGACGGGCTTGTCGATGGGCTCCATCGTGATGCATTCCATGGGGCAGATGTTTGCGCATGCGCCGCATCCGAGACATCCCACCCAGTTCTCCTTTATGAAGGGTTTTACATCGCCCGTCAGTATCCTGTTACGAAGCTCCATGCTGGTAACTCTGTCCGACCTGAACAGTATCCTGGTTATGTTAGTGTAAATTCCGGTCGCGACCACCCTGAGAAAGCTACTTATAGGCAATTGTCATCACTTTTCTCCAAGTTCTTTTCCGTTATCGAATCTTCTCCAGACCTTGATCGCGTTAACTGGACAGATGTGTGCGCAGGCACCACAGTGCACACATTTCTCGGGATCAACTATAATATTTTCATCTATTGCGTCATGTGGACATGTTTTAACACAGAGCATGCACTGCACGCACAGGTCCTTGTCGATCTTGGTCGTGCCCTCGACGGCCGTCCTCTTCGGGAGCGATGTAAGTATCGGTATTGCATCATATGGGCAGTAGGAGGCGCAGGTCTCGCACATTATGCACTTGTCCATATCCACCTCGACGTCCTTCCCAGGCGTAAGGGTGATTGCATCCGTCGGGCATACCAGGGCACAGGTTCCACACCTTGTGCAGGCATCTGTTACGTCGCCGTCCCAGCTTACCTTGGCGAATGAAATCGCGTCCACGGGACAGGCCTTTATACACTGCCCGCACAGTATGCACGTTCCCTTGAAGACCCCGTCCTTCTCTACCCTGATATCCATGGGGCAGACCTCGACGCACTTCCCGCACCTGATGCAGACGCTCGGGTCGTTGAGGTACTTTCCCCTTTCCTTGTAGATGGCCTTCGTCGGGCAGTTCAGCTCGCAGACACCACAGTTCGCACACCAGGTGATGTCGCCCTCGATCTTGCCCTCGGGTTTCCTGATCTTGACCTCGCCCTTGTCCACGTATATGGCCTTCTGCGGGCACTCTGGAATGCACTTGAGGCACTTGGTGCACCTCTTGAGCATCTGGTAGTTCTCCGGGTCGGCTGCGTTGAAGGGGCATACCTCAATGCACCTGCCGCACTGGGTACAGCCCTCGGTCTCTATGTCCAGCTTGATCGCCGAGGCGGGGCAGACCCACTCGCACTTCCCGCACCTGATGCAGGTCTCCTTGTCTATCGTTATGCTCCGCTTTGAGAGAACCTTCTTCGGTGTCTCCTCCTCCAATTCTTTCTTGATCTCCTCGGCCGTTTTCTCTATGTAGGCAAGGTCCAGCAGCTTGTCAACGAGCTCCTTTCGCCTGTACTTCAAAAACGCACCGCCATCGACCCGGGCGTTAACTGGGCAGACGTCAACGCACTTCCCGCAGCGGGAGCAGATGCCGATGGGGTAGGGGTCCATTCGGATTATGCTCATTGGGCAGATTGCCTTGCACAGACCGCACTTCGTGCACTTCTCCTTGTCCAGCACGAAGCCCCCGTACTTGTTCATCGTGATTGCCTTGGTGGGGCAGATCTCTGCGCACATCCCGCAAGTTATGCAGCTGACGACCCTGCCCCCGATCTCCATTATGGCCTGGGTCGGGCACTCCCTGATGCAATCGCCGCACTTGTTGCACTCGGAGGTCGTGGCGAACATCAGGCGTTCCCTCCCGAAGGTGATAACCTTCTCCCTGCCAGCTCCCTTCCCAGGATCAGCCCGATCATTGCGAAGAGGAAAGCCCCGGATAGACCTGGCCAGTAGGATGTTCTCTCCAGGACGGTTTCGCTTATCTTGTAGGTATAGAAGTCGTAGGACCCGTAGATTAGAAGGGCACCCAGTATTCCAAATATGTAGCCGACCCTAACCCTTCCCTCCCCGGTGGTAGAGCGCAGACGGGTGCCGATAATCAGGCCGAAGATCAGGGCGAACACAATCTCTCCGATAGGAAGCGCCGTCATTCCTTCTTCGCCTCCGTCAGAACCAGTACTATCGTTGATAATCCCCCGAGTACCTTCAGGAAAACCGCTATGTTAAGGAAGGGCAGGATGCCAGGACCCAGGTACGGTCGGTCGGGTGCATCCGGGTAGTTGAGGTCGGCTGCGAGGCCGGTGTCACTCGGTTCGTGGAATGATTCCTCGATCGAGCCATCGAGCTCCTGCGTGTAACCGAGATTCGACCCGGTGTTGTAGAGGAAATAACCGGTTGTGACGATACCCACCAGTCCCAGAATGAGGAATGAAAGGGCTCCCAGCGTCTCGAATGCCGATAGCCCCGAGTGCCCAAGGCTTATGGGGTTACGTTTGAGGCCATATGCCACGACCCCGAGAAGGTAGGCTGTGGCCACTATAGAGCCACCCTGGAATCCACCGCCGGGAGTTATATGGCCTCCCAGGGTGATAACGACTCCGTAGGCGATTATGGCTATGATCACCGGGTAGCCGAAAAGACCGATAATCACGGAGTCATGCGACCTCTCCAGTTCGCCGGCAACCTCCTCCAGCGACTCCTTCCCCTTGGTCAGGGCCCCCCTGCCGAATATCATGGCCGTTACTATAACTCCCGTCACCAGGACCATTGCCTCTCCCAGGGTGTCGAAGCCGCGCCAGTCGAAAAGAACCACCGTAACCTGATTGGGTGCGATAAAGGCCCCCAGGTAGTTGTACATTTTGGCAACGTACATGTCAAGCCCCTCGGTGCTGGCGACCTCGGCCAGCCTTAGGGTTGACCTGAAGAGCAGGCCGCCGAATCCGGCCAGCAGGATCAGTATTACCAATGATCGGGCTCCACTAGGCTTCATCCTGACCACGTCCACGCGATGAGTATGGTGAGGGCAAATAGCCCGGCCATGATGTAAAATGCCATCGAGTCAAAATCGTCCCCCATCTCCAGGGCAATCCTCGTTCCAGCAGGCAGGTTGTTTATCACCAGTATCACCAGCGCTGCCATTCCAAGGAGGGCCACGCCTATCCCGAAGTTCACGATGGAGAAAAGGCTGATTATCAACAGTATCAGCGGTATCTCGATTCCGATGAAGGAGCCAACGACGTAACTCTTGTCCCTGTTCTCGGAGCTCTCCTTGGAATCCATCGATGACTTCATTACCTCGTCGAAAATATCGTCAATTCTTGACACCATATCATCCTCCAAAGAGCGCAGCCAGTCCGGCCTCGATTGGTTCGATAGCTATCTCGGGGAAAAGACCGAAGAATATCTCGAAGACCACGGCCACCATCAGTACCAGTATCATCGCAAAGGGCACTTCCATGGGCTTCGGTTCCTCACCCACCGGCAGGGGCCTCAGGAACATCACCACGAAGGCCTTTGCCAGGGCGTAGAACACCATCACCGTGCTTACCACCATTAGCAGCCCGACAACCATGAAACCGTTGTTGAATGCGAACTGGATCAGCTTCCACTCGCTCTGGAAGGCGTTCAGGGGTGGAACCCCAGATACAGCCAGCATCGAGAAAAGCGTGAGCACCGCGAACTCCTTGTTCCTCTGCGCTATACCCCTGATATCCGGCATTCTGGTGTGGCCAAAGGTGTAGAGAAGAACCGCCGCGCTTATGAAAAGTGCCGATGTCACTATTATCTCGTTGAAGCCGTGGAATATCCCGTAGGCCATCCCCTCGTGGCCCCAGGCATATCCGTACTGGGTGGGGCCGTACTGCACCGGGAGCCTCCGGTAGAATGACAGCCCTATCCCCACCAGACCGGCCTGATTAACCGCGATGTAGGCTATCAGCCTGCGGTAATCGTTCTGTACCATTGCCATTGCCGCGCCGATTACCATGGCGAAGGTGGAAATAACCATCATGGCCTGCCATGTTACCTCCTGCCAGAAGAACAGGCGGACTATGATTATCCCGACTGCGATTAGTGTGACCTTTGATATCGCCTGCAGCACCGCCCCTGCCTCGCCCGAGGCCCTCGCGTACAGCTCCGACTTGATCGTGTGGAACGGGGGCAGACCTGCCCCGTAGGTCCAAGCAAACACCATGAGGGCAAGGCCCATGAAAATCATCGGGGCATCCCTCTGGGTTGCCGAGGTAAACATCTCGTACATGTCGGATATGTTCAGGACGCCCGTTGATCCCAGCAGGAACGCTACTGCGAGCAGCAGCATGCCTCCGGCGACGGATCCCAGCAGCATGTACTTCAGTGCCGTCCTGAATGCCCCGTCCTCGTTTAGCCATGCCACTATGCCTGCCTGGGCCACCGTGCAGATCTCGAAGAATACGAATAGGTTGAAGATGTCATCCACCAGGGCTATCGCGCAGGCGCAGGATATCGCCATGAGAATCAGGAACAGGTAGACCCCAGACACCTTCTCCCGGAAAACCAGGGCAACCCCTATGCTCAGCGCCGCCATCACGGCGAAGGCCAGGAGTATCACCATCTGGACCTGAGTGTACTGGTAGGCTATTCCGAGGTTAAAAGCCGTGGCCACGCCCTCCCCGAGGAAGTAGGTTACCTCGGGGTGTGCTCCGAAAACGTAGTAGCCATTATCCAGGGTCGTCAGGAATGGCAGCGCGACCAGAACGATCATCCCTATGGAGACCAGGACCTTGACCAGTCCGCTTCTCTT
>Ga0180434_10000151_pt1 | contig 103804 bp, 94 predicted proteins | sample SS_ome_7_FD_132453 | JGI IMG/M metagenome (GOLD analysis project Ga0180434, IMG submission 132453) | Hypersaline lake sediment archaeal communities from the Salton Sea, California, USA - SS_1_D_2 metaG | ecosystem: Environmental > Aquatic > Non-marine Saline and Alkaline > Hypersaline >... | reverse complement strand
TTATAGTGCATAATCTCCTCCGATAATGTTCTGCTAACTATATGAAATATCAGCAGCTTATGCACGATATTTTTGCCCAATGACAGAAAAAACTTGACTCGGAATTCTCACACAGCCTCCATGCAACGTCTCTACAAAAACAGTCTAAGAATGATAACATTCAATCACCCATGGCAAAAATTTCACCGAAGGCAGGCTCATTGGGCACCATTATCAGGTCTTATAAATCAGCAATAACAAGAGAATGCCATATTTCAGGCCACGGCAATTTCGCCTGGCAGCCGGGGTTCTACGATCATATTGTCCGGAATAATTTATCATTGGAGCGGATTAACGAATATATCCGTACCAATCCGGAATATTGGGATAAAGATAAATATTACCCCGAAAATTTTAATTAGGACTAGAAAATCGCAAAGATCTATCCAGAACATAACCTGCAAGATCGAGACCGGTTATATAAAAGTCAGGTAGGTGTCATTTAACAAATCAACTATCTATTTTATTGGGATACTAAAAGCGTTTATAATTTGAAGTTAATTCAAACCAATTCTATTTTGAACTTTCTCTCCGAATTCCGTAAATTCGTTTTGAAAAAATTCTGAAAACAGGGCACATTAGTAGTAAAGTTGCAAGTTTATGAAAATTCGACAGATTTTTAGCCTTTGGGCACTCATTTTATTTTTTTCTTCTCCACTTTATTCGGACTCCCAAAAAAGTATTCAGCTGACCCTCGAGAGCGCCGTGAATATCGCCATGGAAAACAGCTACCGGGTTCGCCAGTTGCGCCTGGGAATCGAACGTACCCGCGCCTGGCTCAAAGTGGAGCGTGCCGGGCTGAAATCCCGGGTATATATGAATCTTCGGGCACCGGAATTCAAAGCTATCTCTGACTATAAGTGGAATTCCACGCTTCAGCGGGATGAAATCGTCCGGCAAAATACCCGGCTGTGGCAGGCGAATTTAGCCATACGCCAACCGGTTATTTTATTCGGCTATCCCACCAACGGATACCTGTCCCTGAATAATAAAATTTACCGATATCTCCAACGGGACGGGATGAATACACTCTCGTATTACAACCGGTACTTTCTGGAATTCGAACAACCGCTGTTCAAACCGAACCGACTCCGGAATGATATTGAACGCGCGGAACTAGATCTTGAGCGGAGAGAATTACAATACATTGATGATCTAGTGGATATGATAAACGATATCGCCGATGATTATTACCGCCTGTTCCAGCTCTCGTACCAAAATAAAATTTACCGGACTAATGTAAGAAACCTAGAGCAAATCCTGGCAATCGCCGAATCCAACTTGCCACAACCTAACGAGACCACTATTGAAATTTCCCAGGTAAAAATAGAACTGGCAAACGCCCGGGAGCAGCTGCTCGAAAACCAGAGTACTAAACGCATGGAATTTGCCCGGATGAAACAGCGGCTTCGCTTGCATGACAGCGATTCCATCTTTGTGGAGTCCTACACGAATTTCACACCGATTGAGGTCGATATTGAGGAAGCGATTGAATACGGATACAATCTGCGACCCAGGCTTAAATTGCTACGTATTAATGAGCGGAGAAACGAAATCGACCTGGAAAATGCCAAAGGGGTGAATTCATTCGGTGTGGATGTCCAAATGACCTATGGTCTGGAAAAGCAGGATGAGGATTATGAAGACCTCTGGATGAATCACGATAACAGCTATTCGGTTTCGGTCAACGCCTACATTCCGTTGTGGGACTGGGGTCAGCGGGAAGCACGTATCGAAGCGGAGAAAATCAGCCTTAAGATGTCCCGGCTCACGATTGAGGAATCACGGGAAGAAATTAAAACCGAAATTAAGAACGCAGTATCTAATCTCCGGGAGTACCAGACCCGGGCGCTGAATATGCGGAAAAACATGGATATGGCTCAGGAGATCTCTGCCATTAGCATCGAGCAGTATAACAACGGGCAAATCGCATTACAAAACCTGCTGCAAAACATAACACGACAACGAGACACTGAACTGAATTTCCTCGAGGCCTACCTCGGATATCGGCGCTCGCTATTGGACCTCATGGTTAATACTTACTATAACTTCGAGAACGATATTTCCTTAATCGACCAGTTCCGGTTGGAAAAATCGGAATAAAGGGACAACTACTTTTCTCCGAATCCCATTGATAATACGTTTCACCATGCAAATCCATCCTCCCGGAAGGGACTCCTATGGAGCTGCCCCCTTTTGATCGCGAAACGAAAGCCGTCCCTGGCGGGACTCAAACACGTGTCTATGCCATATTGAACCCACCAATAAATTGGTGGGCTGAAAGCGATCGCCCCGTTGGGGCTTGACATCCGGGATTTCTGTTCTTTTTATTCACTGATGACTGTTTACTGAACACTGGTAACTGTTATACCGTCTCACGGTTTTTTCACTATTCACTTTTCACGATTAGTGTCCAAGTGTTCCACGCAAGTGCCTTTTCACTTAACCATATGCCGCCTCTCCGAGGCTCTTTGTGCTCTTCTGCCATTCTTTGCTTCAAATATTCCGCCCCGCCGGAGCTTACTTATTCACTAAAATCTGGCTCCGAATTTGTATTTTTTAGTGATTTCTGACTGCTTACTGCCAACTGGCTACTGGTGACTGTTTCTCTCACTTCTCACGTCTGACGTCTCACATCTCACATCTTTGACCGTGGACCCTTGATCCACGACTCCAGACAACAATAACACCTTAACACCTGAACACTATAACACAGTTGTTACTGTACCAACTGCTTTATCGCATTCATCGCCACGTGCGGATCGACGTCCAGCCAGTACAGATGCTTCCCATCCACATAGAAATAGTGCGCCCGCTGGTTTTGCAATGCCATGTAAACATGTTCTCCCATGCTGGTCAGCTTGCGGGTGTGCTGAAATCCCATTTGACCACCGGCATGCGGGTCCTGAATTCGTTGATTCATTTTGTTTAAATCACTCAGGGCTGAATCGGCATGCTGGTATACAGTCAGATAGAGTTTCGCATCATAGTCCCCGCCTGCATATTCGCCGATATAATTTTGCTGATCTGTCACCTTTTTTTGATGCAGATTTGTGATCACCTGGTCAGCTTCTTCACCCTGAATAACCTTTTGGAGTTGCATTTCCTGAATTGAATTCGGCAGCGGCGTATTGTTTTCCACTCCACCACCACATCCGATAAGTAGCACTACTATTAATATTGCAACGGCGCGTCGCATATATCCTCCCGAGTTAAAAATCGTCTGGTTAATTTTTCTATAGTATCGATCATTCATGACGAAGAATCAACGGTTTGGGGTGATCTAATACGAACCGCCATTACCAGACCAACTGCCGCTGCTGCCAGACCAACGACGAATATCCCGGTGATTGAATTGCTGAAAGCGTCAAGCAACGGATGCAGGAGTTCAGCCGGCAGCCGGGACCGCGCTTCGCCAGTCAGCAAAGATGCAGGGTCGCTGAACTGGGATTTCAGGGAAGCGGGAAGTTCAGTAAAAATCCTCATCGTCTGTATCTCGTTCACCCCGTTGATGAATATTTTTGTCAGAACTGCCCCCATAAGACTCACCCCGATAGTAGCGCCTATCCGGCGCGCGAGCTGTTGCGATGCTGTGGCAACCCCCATTACCGAAATATCTATGGAGTTCTGGAGGGTGACCAGCAGTCCCGGAGTCTGTGATCCCATACCAAGACCCAGGATCAACATGTTCGCAATGATGAACGCCAGCGGAGTGTTTTCGTCCATCCAGAGCGCACTGACACACCCGAAAAGTACTAACGCCATTCCGGTAATTATTACTTTCTTACCACCTGTCCAGTGCAGGATTCGACCGGTAACAAAGCTAGCGCCGGACCATCCTATGGACAGCGGCATGATAACGATACCGGCGGTCATCGCGCTCCCGCCTTTACTCGCCTGGACATACAACGGGACATAAGAAATCAATCCAATGATCGTAAATCCGCCAAGCATGGCGATGATGTTCGTCAGTCGAAAGATTGGGAGACTAAAAAACCCCAACGGAAAAATCGGGTCCGATGCCCGTTTTTCCACCTGAATAAATATGAGAGCTGAAAGAACTGATCCGCCTAACAATCCGGCAACACTCCAACTCCAAAACGGAATACGCTGGCCATAGCGGAGAAATCCCAGCAGTAAAAGGAGGATGGTAACCATCATAAAAAATGCGCCACCGTAATCGATGGGTTTACGCTCCTCGGGAAGCGCCATTTCCCTGTATGCCCGATTAATGAGATACACTGTTCCGAATCCAAACGGGATATTCAGGTAGAACACCCACCGCCAGCTCAGCGTCGTCACAATCGTGGATCCGAGCAACGGACCGAGCACACTTGAGATTCCCCAGACTGCGCTAGTATATCCCAGGGCTCTACCGCGTTGTTCCGGTGGAAATACTTTCCCGATCAGGGCATACGGTACAGAAAACATCCCGCCGGCTCCCAGTCCCTGAACTGCCCGGAAGATAACGAGCTGCAACATATTCGCCGACAACCCGCTGAGCACCGAACCAAGCAGAAACAGAAAAACCGCCGTGAAATAATTAGCCTTGATACCAAACACATCACAGAGTTTTCCAAAGATGGGCATGGATATGGCGCCGGTCAGCATATAAGCCGAAAACACCCAGCTGTAAATAGCTAATCCGCCGAGTTCGGTGACAATAGTGGGCATGGCGGTACTGACGACTGTGCCGTCAATTCCGGCAAGGAAAATCCCCAGCATAATGCCGATGATTATCCGGGATAAATGCTCCTGATTATACTCTTCCGGAGGTAATGTTTTCGTTTTCAAAACGTACGAATGTACAAAAATCCCGACGGGATGAGAAGTTGAACATCCTGAAAATCAGAGAGACTGTGTTTAAACTGCCCGATGGTAATGCACTTATTTATTACCCGGGAACGGAAAAATATGAAATACCGCAAGAGATTGGATTATCAATCCAAAATAATTTTCTGGTAGTTCGGATTTCTGACTCATTCCATCAACCAGAATTATCCATACCGGTACCGGTGCATATTCAATAATTGTCGCACTAACTCTCGAAGAGAACTCTTTGATTTCAGCCGTTATTATCTACGGGCAAAGCGACTATTCATCTGGAGAGACCGAAAGGATTTCGGATAATAGTGGTTCAGCAGAGAAGAGAGATCATAACCCCGTTCGCGGTACAGGCGCTGCATTTCTTCATAGGAATCATCGATGTGGAAATACTCCACATTCTGTGTACGGTAATGGTATACGCGTACCTGGTCACCATTCACTGTAACTGAAAAATAACCGATGGAATAACCTCCGGACGAAAGCAGGTGCTCCCAGATCTTTCGCGTTGAAAGTTTTTCTTCCATGGTCTTTCTTTTGGTTGAGTTAATAAACCCATTTTATTTATAACATCAATGGGGGTACCATGACTCCGATACCCGCCTGTGTTTCACTTTTCATCCTGTCAATTTCATTTTCATAATTTGCACGGAAATAATCAATAGTAAAATCGAATGCTATACCCATCTCCTGCCAGCAACCAATCAAAATACTGTTTACAATCTCACTACCCCATCACCCCCGTTGTTGACGGAATGAAACACCAATAGCCAGTTTTTCAGATAATGTGGCAACAGAAAATTTTCCTGTACATATTTCCGAGCATTTTCACTTAAATGATCCGCCAGCATTGGATCGGCAAGTATCTCCCTGATGCGCAAGGCAGTCCCCTCAATCGACTGGACCAACATCCCGTTACTGCGATGCATAATCTGCCGGCGAATACCACCGACTTTGCCGCCAATAACGGGTTTGCCTTTCCACATGGCTTCTGTAACGGTCAGTCCGAATCCTTCCCGCAGCGATTTCTGTAAAATCACCGAGGCTGCCCTCTGGAGTGCATTAATTTCGAAGTTGCTGTCCGGTGGTAAATTCAGGATATGGACATTTTCCACTCCTTCGGCTTCTTCCCGGACCTCACGCAATACTTCTGCGCCCTCGGGATCGTCGGAGGCGCCGCCCCCGGCCAAGATCAACTGGCAATCCAAATATCGTCGCACCAGTTTGTAGGCCTTAATGACACCCACCGGATCCTTTAATCGGTCAAAGCGGGATACCTGCAGGATAATCGGTAATTCGGTATCGATTTCGAAACGCTCCATTACCGAGGCAATTTCCGCATCAGTGAGTTCCCGGTTTTTATCACTAAACGGGTTAATGGCCGGCGGAATAATAATCTGGTCGATCAGCAAATCTTTGGCATACTCCGGCAGATGAAAAATAGCATGATCGTAATTTTCAACCCAGGGACGTAAAAATCCCCACACCCGATTATCGGCCTCAGACAGATCTATATGACAGCGCCAGATCCATTTACCGTCATTCCGGATTTTTTGGTCTATCAGGCCAACCGGCTGGGGATCATGCATCACATAAAAATCCATATCATCCCGGATGACGTCGTAATTCTGCTCCGTGACATTCTTGAAGGTATCCAGTTCTTCCTGGGAAAATTCCGCCTTGGTTCCGTGAAGGGCGTTGTGAAATTTCTTGGTCACATTATAAAATTCCGGGTTGCCCTCAATGACATCCCAGTGGATTTCGAAGTCCAGCTCTTCCATCAGCGGAAGAAGGTGGTGTAAAATCTCAGCGACCCCACCCCCTATCCGGGTGGAATTGATCTGCTGGATTTTTGCCGGGCCAAGCTTCTCAGCCAGGTTTTTGATTATAGTAATTTCCGATTTTGGTATATATCGTTCGTACGAATCCAACGTGATTGCGTTGTTACTCATTCAGACGTGCCTCCACCATTTCTAGCAGTTTTGATCGAATTTCATACAGGTTATAAACGTACGGACTCAGATGTTCAATCTTTTCAGCGAGTTCATATTCATCCATCTGTTCCCGCAGCCATACACTGAAGTCATTTCCGCGTTTTCCCATGCGCACCCTGGCTTCAATCAGGTGATAAAAAAGTGAATAACTCTCGACATTTGCGATACAGTGATGAAAACTTTCAAGGTCGGTAGCGACTTCCCCCGTCTGAACAATAAAGCTTTTAATTTCCGTAAAGTAAAATTCGCGGCCGTGCGGAACCCGGGGCAGGGATTCAATAGAACCAATGTGATCTTTTATATGATCAATCAACGCCTGCCGTGCTTCACTAATACTCGTATAACTCAATGGGTCTACCGAAGAGAGTTTCTCTGCCAAAAGATCTTCCTGTAATTGCCGGTGACACCACCGTGCAAAATCGTTTAAATGTCCGCCGGTTTCAAAGTGCCAGCGGAACAGGGCGTGATGCAAATGATAAAAGATCGAGGAGCCGGACACGCCTTCCAGCCCTCTGATCAGCGACCGCAGACTATCCGCCTTAAATCCTGTATACTTTGTCAAGCCCGCTTCCGTAAAAAATTCAAATGATTTGCTCATACTTACCTTATTACTCTTGTGTTCTCATTCTAATTTATTCGTAGTTCTCATACTTCGTTGAGCATGCTCAGGTTTTCCTCGATCCACCATTTCAGATCTTTTTCCCGAACCTGATTCCGCATTTCCTGCATCGTATTACGCTTCTGCTCCTCGGGCATTTCCAGCGCAGCTTTAATCGCTTTTGCGCCGCTCTCCAGGTCAAACGGATTCACCGCTACCAAGTCGGGAAATTCCAACGCCACTCCGGCCAGTTCTCCAAGGATGAGTACCCCGTTCAGATCATCCCTTGCCGCAGCAAACTCCTTGGCGACCAGATTCATCCCATCCCGGATCGGGGTAACCAACGCCACATCCGCAGCACGGTAGTAGGCAATCAGTTCCTCCTGCGGCAGCCCCCGGTAGAAATAGTGGATCGGAATCCAGCCTTCCCGGGAGTACTTCCCATTAATCCGCCCCACATGATAATCGATTTCATCTTTCAGGTTCTGATATTCCGGCACACCGGTGCGGCTTGGTACAGCTATCTGCAGAAAGGTCACCTTTCCGATGTAATCCGGGTATTCATCAAAAAATTTTTCCAGGGTCAGCAATCGTTCTTTGATCCCCTTGGTATAATCCAGCCGATCCACTCCGAGGATTAAATTCTCTGCGTTGAGGTCTGACTTAATTTGCCGGGACTGAGCGATTGTTTCGTCAGAGCCGCCGATGTCATTAAAAAAGTCAAAATTAATACCAATTCCCCGCGGTAATAATTTTACCGTCCGGTCGCCAACATAAATCTCGTATTTCTTCCGGTTCCACTCGTAGCCGAGCACCGTTTCCACCGCCCGTCCGAAATTCAGACAATACTGGGGGAGATGAAATCCGATAACATCGTTGCCAAGCATTCCTTCCAACAGCTCAACCCGCCACGGTATAAAACGGAAGAAGTCGGCGTGCGGAAAAGGGATATGCCAAAAAATACTGGAGGTGATATCAGGATTTTCATCCTTCAGCATCCCGGCCACCAATGCCAGGTGGTAATCCTGCAGCCAGAGCAGGTCCTGTTCTGTATCCACCTCTTCCAGTATGACATCCGCAAATTTCCGGTTCACTGTACGATAGGCATGCCAGTGTTCTTCCCCGAAATTCGATCGCTCAAGAAAATAGTGGCATAACGGCCAGAGTGCCTGATTGGAAAAACCATAATAGTAGTTTTCAACCTCATGCTCGGTCAGGAAAACGCGACGCTGCAAAAATTGTGGTTCTTCACCGGGTATCCACTGTTTATCCGGCAATCTGTTTTTGTCATCCAGGGTACCTCCGGCCCATGAAACCCACATTCCCCTGCTGGAGCGCATTATCGGTATCAGCGCCGACACAAGACCACCAACCGTGGCGTCGTATTCGTACCCTTCCTCTGTCTTTGTGACGGCATACGGCTCCCGGTTGGAACAAATAACCAGGCGACGCTCCTTTAAATCGATATCTACTGGTGTTTGAGTCACGATAGTCTCAACTTGTTTCGTTTAGTTGGTCTTCTATTCGTCTATACCATTTCCAGAGCTGAGCATAAGATCGATCCGGCGTAAAGTCGGTAATGTCGGTCAGGCGGCTTAAAAAAGCACTGACTGAGATGTCAGCCAGCGATAACGATACACCCACCAGAAACGAACGATTCGTAAGCATCTGATTCATGTAATCGGCTTCGCAATCGATCCCTCTCTGGAGAGCTTCCTTTCCCTCAGTATCCAGCGGCTCGCCGTCCTCATCGATATTCACCAGAGCACGATACGTTACAGAGGATAGGACATTGTCCGCGTACCGATCCAGAACATAGACGAGTCCGCGATCTTCCGGGGATTCGGGGATTATCCTCACACCGTCAGAATAATATTCGTCCAGATAACCCGCAATATCCGTGGATTCATTTACGACGGTTTCCCCGTCTATGATTACGGGTACGTTCTCCTGTCCTGATACCTCCTCGACCTTCCTGCGATCATCCGGTTCAATGAGATGAGACTCATAATTTAAATTCAACGCCCGAAAGACCCGCCGAACCTTTTCGCAGTAGGGGCACCGTTCAAAATGGTACAACTGAATTCTGTCATTACTTCGCATATATGTTTCAACAACTCCTCCATAATTCCTCCTCAAACCGTACTTAAAAAGTTAGGTACCATACGGGAGTATTTCAAGATAACGAGGAGGCGGGGAATGTTGACTTTTGGAGAGTATATTTATGTCATTCTGAGCGTTAGCCTTCCCGGAGGGAGCCCTTTGGGGAAAAATCTCCTAAACAACACTTATGAGCCTTTCAAAAGAGATCCTTCGACTCTGCTCCGCTTCGCTCAGGATGACAGGCCTTTTGCTACCTTTCAGGAGAAATAACTGGTGTTTAAAAAGGTGATTACGGTAAGTCATCTTGAGTGGAGGGCCGACTGAGTCGGACCGAAGCCGAAAGAGCTCGTTGTGTTTCTTTTGCACATCGGTAGTGAGGATCTTTACTGACACTCAGGATAACATTTTTCGAAGGTAAGGAATAAAAGCGAGAAACCGTTTTACGATTCGCGATAGTGTTCGATACCGCGCTTCATTGAATCCCAGGCAAGCGTGGCACATTTCAAGCGGACAGGGAAATCGGCAATACCTTCCAGCGATGCAACATCCAGGTATTCATCCGAGTCGGGGAATTGCGCTTCGCCGTGCATCATGCCTTCAAAAATATCGATGAGTTCCAGGATCTCATCCAGAGATTTTCCCTTGATCAATTCGGTCATCATCGAAGAAGAAGCCATACTAATTGAACAGCCATGGCCATCAAAACGCACGTCCCGGACTATATCATTTTCATCCAGTTCGACATACAATTCCAGAGTATCCCCGCAACTGGGATTATGTCCGCCTTCCTGGAATGTCGGGTTTTCCAGTTCGCCTCTGTTACGAGGTGTGCGGTAATGGTCGAGGATTACTTCTTTATACAGTCCGTTCAGCGACATTCCCGAATATCTCCCGTACTTTGTGCAAGGCCTGGAAAAAGATATCAATTTCGTCGGTGGTATTGTAGAAATAAATGCTGATCCGGGCGGTGGAACCGATCCCCAGTTTGCGCATCAGCGGTTGAGCACAATGATGCCCGGCACGGATCGCCACACCTTCCTGATCAACGATTGTGGCAATATCATGCGGATGAGTTCCATCCATGGTAAAAGATACAATGCCCCCGCGTTTTCCCAGCGGACCGAACACCTCGATATCCTCGAAATAATTCATTCTGCGCATGGTATAATTCATCAGGTCACTCTCGTGCTCCAGAATTTTTTCCATCCCGATGTTATTCAGGTAGTCGATAGCATATCCGAGTCCGATTGCCTGGGCGATATTCGGCGTTCCAGCTTCAAATTTCCACGGGGGTTCCTTGTACGTCGAATGATCGAGATGCACTTCATCGATCATCTCTCCCCCACCGAGGAACGGATCCATCTCGTCAAGCACATCATATTTGCCATAGAGGATTCCTACGCCGGTCGGTCCACACATCTTGTGACCGGAAAAGGTGTAAAAATCACAGCCCATTTCCCGGACATCTGTGGGCGAATGTGCTGCTCCCTGGGCGCCATCCACCAGGACTTTCGCATTCACCTTCTTAGCCATCTCCGTGATCTGTCGGATGGGATTAATGGTTCCCAGCACATTTGACATTTGGGTAACCGCAACGAGCTTTGTCTTCTCATTCAGGAGGTCTTCTAGTGAGTCCAAATCAAGACGCCCGTCCGCTGTGAGTTCGGCCCCACGAATTTTTGCACCCGTATCTCTGGCAACAATGTGCCACGGAACGATATTGCTGTGGTGCTCCATATAGGTAAGTACAATCTCGTTACCGGGCTCCAGGAATTTTCTGCCCCAGGCATTCGCCACCAGGTTTATGGATTCAGTCGTCCCCTTGGTGTATACAATGTTGCGAGCCGATTCCGCATTGATAAAATCTTTGACCTTTTCGCGAGCCTCTTCGTAGGCATCAGTGGCTTCCTCACTCAGGGCATGAATACCCCGATGCACATTGGCGTTATAGTGGCTGTAAAATTCCGATAATTTATCGATGACTATCCGGGGCTTCTGAGAAGTGGCAGCATTATCGAGATAGACCAGAGGCTTCCCGTGAACCTGGCGTTGTAAAACAGGAAAATCTGCACGGATTTTATCCACATCAAGCGAAGGGGATCGTTCGTTAACAACATCACTGGGGACTGGATTCTCAGTCAATCTTAGTCTCCGTACTCAACGAACACTGTGTCATCTTCGACCTTTGTCTCATATCTCTTTACCCCGACCACAGCCGGAAAAGATTTTACCGCACCGGTCCGGACTTCGAACTCCGCCCCGTGCAGCGGGCATTTCACCTTATCCCCTATAATTTCACCTTCCGACAGGGATGCTTCGGCATGGGAACAGGTATCATCAATCACGTAAACGCCGTCATCCATCCGAATAACGGCGAGCTTTTTCCCATCCTCCATTATCACCTGATTCATACTGTGTACTTCCAGCTCACCTAACGCACATGCTTCTACCCAGGCCATCAGTGTAATCTCCTATTTTTCGATCTTCTCTTCAATCAATTTATGGATCATATCTATTGTACTCTGCGATCCGATATGTTTGATTACGTCTTCGAAGAAGCCAGCAACGATTACACGTTCAGCCTGGTTCCGGGACAACCCCCTGCTCATCAGGTAGAACATTTGGTCATCGTTAATCCGCCCGACTGTAGCACCATGAGCGGCTTTGACGTCATCAGCCTGGATTTCGAGTACCGGAATTGAATCAGCGCGTGCCCCCTTTGTCAGGAGCAGATTTTTATTTTCCAGTTCTGCATCGGTTTGCTGAGCATCCTTATCGATTTTTATCAGCCCCTGGAAGACCGAATGGCTCTCACCCTTCAAGGCGCCCTTGAACACGCTGTCTCCAGTGGTATGTGGCACTTCCAATTTTAACAGGATGCCTGTATCCAGATGCTGATTGTTACCCAGAAAATACAACCCAAACGCATCGGCATTTGCGCCCTCACCCGCACATACGCTGTCAACATGGTTTTTCGACAGTCTGCCACCGAAGTTCGAGACAACCCACGTCATCTGGGCGTCCCGATTGATATAGGCCCGCTTGTTGGAGAAGTCATACGTGTTTTGATTATAATTTTGAATACTTACATAATTCAGCCGCGCATTATCATTGACAAAAACCTCACTGATACCGTTATTTAACGTTTCGTCGTCGGTTTCGGAACGAAATACTTCCACAAACTGGGCTGAGGCATTTTCTTCCACAACAATCAGGTTATGCTGGAATAATGCCAGGTGCGGCGTGCCCACAGTAAAATACGCTTCAAACGGGATCTGCACCTGAACGTTTTTGGGCACGTAAAGAAACGCACCGCCACTCCAAAATGCCCCATTCAGCGCGGTGAATTTACTATAATTAGGGGACATAACTCTGGTGAACAGGTATTCTTTCACCAGCTCGGGATGTTCCCTGATAGCATTTTCCAGGCTGGTAAAAATGACACCTCTCTCCTGTAATTCCTGCGAAATTTCAGTCAATTGTACCTGGGAGTCGTCCTGATACAAATACCCGCCTCGTTCACCGGCATGTTCCACTAATGACTGCGTGGCATCCGGCAGATCTGTTGTGGACTTCACCCCTTTTCCATTCAACTCGGTAAAAGGGGAAAAACTATCGAAATCGATATGAGAGATATCAGTGCGGCGCCATTCTTCATCCTTGGTGGTCGGCATGGGTAATTCGTTCCAGGCTAACCAGGCTTTTTCGCGGCGTTCGCGCACCCAGTCCGGTTCTTCCTTTGCCCTGGAGAGCCGGTACATGTTTTCTTTTGTAAAATTCTGTCCGTTCTGCTTTGTCATTCAAGTCCTCTTCTACTTCATATTGTGCAAAGAAAGAGGAGTGGATACCGGAAATCAGGCATCACACCTCTTTCTCATTTATTAATTTAAATTACCGCATTTTTATGTTATCCGACCGAACCTTCCATCTGCAGATCAACCAGCCGGTTAAACTCAACCGCATATTCCATCGGCAGTGTCCGCTCGAACTCATCCAGAAAACCGTGTACGATCATCCGCTTGGCCTGCTCTTCGGTCAAACCGCGGCTCATCAGGTAAAACAGCTGCTCTTCGCCGATCTTCGAGACTGTCGCCTCGTGCTCGATCTGCGCGGTATCGTCTTCGATTTCCATGTACGGATACGTATCGGATTCGGCTCGACTGCCCATCATGAGAGCATCGCACTCGATATCCGATTTACAGTTCTCCATACCGGGATAGACCTTAATAAGACCACGGTACGAGGTGCGTCCCCCGTCGAAACTGATACTCTTTGCGGTGACCTTGGAGGTCGTATTCGGCGCAGCATGGATCGCCTTGCCCCCGGTATCCTGATGCTGGTTTTCGTTAGCCGTTGCGATTGACACGATTTCCGCGTGTGCCCCTTCGCCAACGAGATAGACACTCGGGTATTTCATTGTCAACTTGCTACCGCCGTTGTAATCAATCCATTCGACTCTTGCGTTTTTTTCGGCCTTCGATCGCTTAGTGACGAGATTATATACCGAACTGTACCAGTTTTGCAGGGTGGTATACCGCAGAGTAGCACCTTCGTGCGCAATCAGTTCCACCACAGCAGCATGGAGGGCATTTGTCGAATAGGACGGACTGGTACATCCTTCGATGTAATGCACTTCCGCATCCTTGTCGACAACAATCAGCGTCCGTTCGAACTGCCCGGCATTTTCCGCGTTAATCCGGAAATACGCCTGCAATGGCAAACCAACTTTTACGCCTGGCGGCACATAAATAAAACTCCCGCCGGACCAAACGGCCGTGTTCAGCGCGGCAAATTTGTTATCGGAAGCCGGAATCAGCGTCCCGAAATATTCCTGCACTAGTTCAGGATGCTCTTTGAGACCGGTGTCCATGTCATAAAAGAGAACACCTTTCTTTTCCCAGGCTCCCTTCAATTTGCTGTAGACGGATTCCGAATCGAACTGGTTGGACACACCGGCCAGAAACTTCCGCTCCGCTTCGGGTATTCCAATCCGCTCGAATGTTTCCTTTAAATCATCCGGGACGTCATCCCAGGTCTGGTTTTTATTCTTCTGGTAATCCGGCTGAAGATAGTAGATAATCTCATTGAAATCGATATCCGAGAGATCACCACCCCAAGTGGGCATCGGTTTTTTCATAAATTCCCGGAATCCCTCGAGCCGCTTCTCCAACATCCATTCGGGTTCTTCTTTTCGCTTGGATATATCGACAATCAGGTCTTCGGTCAATCCTGGCGGCGCCTTGAATTTATACCGGTGCTCACTGTGCCACCCGTATTCGTAATCCTGGTTTGCCGGTTTTAATTGTGTATCACTCATATATTCACCTGCATCTGTTTGGATTTCACATTATTCATCAAGGCCGACCTTTTCCCGGATCCAGTCATACCCTTTATCTTCCAGTTTTTCTGCGAGCTCCGGACCACCTTTCTCCACAATACGTCCATCCAGCATGATGTACACATAGTCCGGATTCAGGTACTGGAGAATACGCTGGTAGTGTGTAATCACCAGCACGCCCATTTCCGGATTTTTCAGTTTGTTTACGGATTCAGCCACAACCTTCAACGCATCGATATCTAGCCCGGAGTCTGTTTCATCGAGCACAGCTAACCGCGGTTCCAAGACGGCCATTTGCAGCATCTCACTGCGCTTTTTCTCACCACCGGAGAATCCTTCATTCAGATAACGCGAGGCAAAGGATTCGTCCATTTCCAGATCATCCATCTTCTTACGTAACATTTTCGCAAATTTCCCAACGGAAACGGAATCCCGTTTGACCGAGTTATAGGCATCCCGGAGAAATTTGTCCATGCTCACGCCGGGTATCTCACTGGGGTACTGAAATGCCAAAAAGAGTCCGAGCCGTGCCCGTTCATCCGGGTCTAACTCATTGAGTAATTCGCCATGGAAATATATTTCCCCGTCGGAAATGTGGTAGCGGGGGTTGCCCATAAGTATGTTGGCAAGCGTGCTTTTCCCCGATCCGTTCGGTCCCATTATGGCATGCAGTTCGCCTCCGCCCACGGTCAAATCGATGCCGCGTAGTATTTCCGCGTCCTCAACTCCACCTGTTAAACCCTTGATTTCCAACAGGTTTCCGTTGTTCGTTGTCTTACTCATAAATTTTATTCTCCTTTAAAATTTACAGATCTGCTAAGCTAATAGTTTCAAAATAGTTGGTCAAGTTGCGTTGTATCGTTAATATCGGCGATTTAATATTGCAGTATTCACGCTGAGAACATTCATCGCCATCATCCGAAACACATTCCACCATGGATATCGGCCCTTCGATAGCCTTGACAATATCATTCAGACTAATGTCATCTGCCGGTTTATCCAGCACATACCCGCCGGTAACCCCCTGGTATGATTCAATTAACCCTTTCCGCGACAGCTGCTGCAACACTTTACCGAGGATTCCACGGGGGATGTTATACTTCTCGGCAATTTCCGTTGCGCTCACCACTTTTTCGGGATTGCGCTCCCGTTCCGCAATGATGCACTTCATGGCGATAATGCCATATTCCGTTTTTTTCGTCAATCGCAACATACAATTTCCTGCATTTGTCCAATTCAAGAAAAGTAATATAAGACCAAATTGGTCTCATTTCAACAGCAATTTACATTTTTCCCATAAATGAAAATCATATCATGAAAAAATATTCCGTAACTCTTTACATTTTTCCGTATAACCGGTAAGCTTTAAACAATTGAAGAAATATCTGCATATGATTCAAAGTACGGAGGAAAAGATGGCAGCAGAAACGCACCAATCCGATGAAACAAAGGATGAACGAATTGCGAACGCCTACGATCGGATACTGGAAAATGTCCGCAATATTTTAAGTACAACGTCCAACATCACGAAAAACGAATTCGACCGTGCTTTAAAGCAGGCCGGGACATCATTGGATGAAGCCTCTAAATATTCCAGGGAGGAAATCGACAAAGCCAGGAAAGCTGTTCGGAAAGACTGGCAGGCGTTTATGAAAACGGCCAATCAACAAAAGGAGGACTTTTTGCAATCCGAGCAGTTTCAGAAAATTGCAGATACCGGTCTTGGCATGCTCGGGAAAATGACGAAAGCCGTGAAAAACTGGGCAGAGTTCATTGATGATAAAATTGATGAGCAGATCACCTATCACACGGGCGAAGTTGCTGGTGCAGGCACGTTTGAATGTGTCGAATGCGATAAAACGATGACCTTCAAAAAGAGCGGTCGAATTCCGCCGTGCAGCTCGTGCAAAAATACCACGTTCAGACGCGTACTTTAAAAAAAGGTATTACGTACTGCGTATTGCGTTTGGAGGAAAAAGACTAGAGACGGGAAATTTGAGCACCTGAGCGCGTAAGCACGGCACTATTCAAACTGAAGAATACAGGATACAGATTGAAGCTCGCGGTAACCGAACACCAAAGATGAGGGCACATCTCGTCTCAGTTCTTTAACAGTAACACCTTAACACTTTAGCACAATAACACGCTGTTCCTATAACACCCGAACACCTGCTCCAGGAGGAGTCCCTCCCGGGAAACACTTTAAGACTCTGACATAATCGCTATCAAAATACTTGTGTCCACCGGCGCCGGCGTCTATATTGATGTTGCAATTTAATCCTGAGGGATTTCCTTATGCTGAGCCGTGGTCAGTCATTACAAATTTCGGTTTTCCTTGCCTTATTATTTGGTTTATTTCCAACGACTTCACTTTACGCTAATCAAGTCCATGTTATTGATGTAGAGGGAGTTGTCAGTCCGGTAACATCCGAGTTTATTGAATCCGAACTGGATGCTGCCCAGAAGGACGGTGCGGAAGCACTGATTATCCAGTTGGATACGCCCGGCGGGTTGATGACGGCGATGCGGTCCATCGTAAAGACCGAACTCGGCGCTGAGATTCCCGTGGTGATGTATGTGGCGCCGAGCGGAGCGCAATGCGCTTCTGCTGGAGTATTTATTTCGTACGCCGCTCACATCTTTGCCATGGCGCCCGGGACAAACGTTGGGTCGGCTTCGCCTGTTACGATGGGCGGTGGAACACCGGGATCCGAACAGCCGGATACTACACAGTCCGAAACGATGATGCGCAAGATAACGAACGACGCGGTGGCGCAGATCAAATCGATTGCAAACCAACGTGGCCGAAACGGCGAATGGGCTGAAAAAGCTGTCCGTGAAGCCGTTAACATTACCGAATACGAAGCACTGGAGCTGAACGTTATCGATTATATAGCACCCTCCCTTGATAGCCTGCTCCATCAAATCCATGGTGATACGGTAGAGGTGGCCTCAGGTGAAACAACGCTGGACACCAAAGATGCACAAATTATTTACCGTGAGAAAAGTCTCCGATATAAAATTCTCGATACTATCAGCCATCCCAACGTGGCGTATATTCTGATGATGTTAGGTTTCTACGGACTCTTTTTCGAACTCAGCAATCCCGGTTCCATTTTCCCGGGCGTGGTTGGTGCCGTCTGCCTCATACTCGCCTTTTTTGCATTTCAGGTGCTGCCAATCAATTATGCCGGCGTCGCATTGATAATCCTGGCAATAATTCTGTTCGTTGCCGAAACCCAGGTCCCCAGTTTTGGCCTGCTGACTGCAGGAGGAGTGATCTCTATGATTATCGGATCCATTATGCTCATTGATACCCCGGAGCCGTTTTTCCGCGTGACGTGGAGCGTTATTATCCCGATGGTGGTGGTGACAGCATTGTTCTTTGTCTTTGCCCTCAGTATGGCGTTGCGTGCCCAGAAAAGCAAACCCACTACCGGGGTTGAGGGAATCATTGGAGAGATCGGGGTCGCTGAAACCCCTATACATCACACCGGTACTGTCGCGGTTCACGGGGAGACCTGGACGGCATTCAGCGATCAGCCAATTCCTGCAGGTACCCAGGTTCGGGTCACAGATATCCGGCAGATGAAAATTAAGGTCGAATCAGAAAGTTCATAAATTCAACCGTGGCCTTCAGTGACGGGGGCTTTTACTATATGAAAAATCAAATAAAGGAGTGATCATGAATATTCTTATACCTGTTCTCGTGGTTTTGATCGTTCTGTTGGCTGCATCCATCCGCGTGCTGCGAGAGTACGAGCGTGGTGTCATCTTCCGACTCGGTCGCGTCATTGCTTCTAAAGGCCCCGGGCTGATCTTCATCGTTCCGGTCATCGATCGTATGGTGAAAGTCAGCCTGCGAACCATTGTGATGGATGTTCCTCCACAAGATATTATTACCAAAGATAACGTTTCGGTAACGGTAAACGCGGTCATCTATTTCCGCGTGCTCGATCCCAACAAAGCGGTCGTGGAGGTCGAAGAGTACCTCTACGCTACCTCCCAGCTGGCGCAGACGACTCTCCGCAGTATCCTGGGGCAGCACGAACTGGACGAACTGCTCTCCGAACGCGACAAGATCAACAAGAGTCTCCAGGAAATCATCGACCGCCATACCGATCCGTGGGGTATCAAGATCAGCAATGTGGAAATCAAACACGTGGATTTGCCCAAGGAGATGCAGCGTGCCATGGCACGGCAGGCAGAAGCCGAACGTGATCGGCGCGCCAAAGTCATTAACGCAGAAGGTGAATACCAGGCAGCCAACCGCCTTGCTGAAGCCGCAACGGTCATTGGCGATCACCCGATGGCTATGCAGCTGCGTTTTCTGCAAACCCTGACCGAAGTGGCAGCGGAAAATAATTCAACCACAGTCTTTCCGGTGCCGATCGACCTGTTCGAGCCTTTTTTGAAAAAAATGGCAAAAGAGGATTCCCCTCCCGAAACCCGTAAGTAATTCCATCCGGGGGAAGGTGGATTTCGGCTTTTCAAAATAATTCCTACATTATTGAGGAGTTATAAAAACTGAAATTCAGATAAACGGGAGTACAACTATGGTGAAAAAAATATTTTCAGCAGCAATTATTCTGGCGTTTGGACTTATTTTTACCAAAGACGCCATGGCGCACTGCCAGCTGCCGTGTGGAATCTACAACGATAATATGCGAATTATTAGTATTCAGGAGCATATTACCACCATCGAAAAATCGATGCGGCTGATTACTGAGCTACAGAAGAACCCTTCGGAGAACATGAACCAGATCGTTCGCTGGGTGAACAACAAGGAGAACCACGCAGACGAACTGACGGATATCCTGACCTACTATTTCATGGCACAACGGGTTAAAATTCCGGCTGAGAAAAGTGGCGAAGCCTATTCGAAGTATCAGACCCAGTTAGAACTCCTCCATGGGATGATGGTCTCGGCGATGAAGGCAAAACAAACGACTGATCACAAATTCGTGGAGCAGTTACGGAGTCAGTTAGAACAGTTTGGGAACACCTACTTCACCGAAGAAGAGATGAAGCATTTTAAGGAAGAACACGGAATGGGCGAATAAAGCAGTTATAGTGTTCAGGGGTTAATTTTGAAATGCCGGACGTGTCAGTCGATGCGTCCGGTTTTTTTACAGCAGTGTTAGGGTGTTTTTGTGTGTTACAGTGTTATAGTTGAAATCCGTGAGACGTCAGAGGTGAACCGTGAGACGCAAGAATGGAGAGCCCCGGAGGCAAAGCAAATTTGTAGCGGCAAACAATCCATGTATCTCCCGGGAGTTCCATAGGAACGGCATATAATTCGCACATATACTTAATTATATGTCGCCTCTATAAGGCTCTGATGTTTTCGTTTTCGGAAATACCTTACCTACAAATATACCGCCGCTACGCGGCTCGGTTTGTCATTTTTGGATGAATGTTGCGAACGCATGAATACGTTCGCTTGTTCTGACAAAGCCTCGATAATCAGGGCGGTTACAGAAAAATGAAAGGTTTTGTGTATCTTGCCGCTTTTTTCTCACATCTCACTTTACACATTTCGTAACATTAATTTGCGTAGCAAACGCGAAACTGTAACACTATAACACATTAACACCGTAACACTGCCGTATTGAATCCTTGTCCGAAATCCCCGACCGAATTATATTAGAAATACCTTTCAACTAATTAATCTTTCTGAAACAGATGTTCTGGACTTATTTCGTGCTCTATATACTGCCGCTCGGTATCCTCGCGATGGCGGGATTTTTCTATTGGTATCTAGTCGAGGAGGGTGAACTGTGAATGAGTTGACCCAGGTCGCCGTCCCGCTGAATTCCACGGTCTTCTACGCTTTCGTCGTATACCTACTGATCATTATCGGAATCGGGATCGCCTCCGCACGGTTCTCTTCAGAAGGGATCGGTGAATTTTATCTCGCAGGCCGCAAACTCAAACGCTTTGTCGTCGCGCTCAGCGCTGTTGTGTCCGGGCGCAGTGCCTGGCTCATGGTCGGCGTCTCCGGAATGGCGTTTACGATGGGAGTCAGTGCTGTCTGGGCAGTTGTCGGCTATATTGTTGCCGAATTGTTTCTCTTCCTGTTCGTTGGCAAACGCCTGCGGCGCTTCTCCGAACAGCATGATGTCATCACGCTGCCGGAATATTTCGCAATCCGTTTCGGAAAAGAGGAGCAGGGAAAATTCAGCCCTTCAAGAAGCCTGCGTGTCGTTTCGGTTGTTGTGATTACCATATTTATGGTTGCCTATGTCGCAGCCCAATTCAATGCCGGCGGTAAGGCCTTCAGCGCCACTTTCGATATCACAATGGCGCAGGGCGTGTGGTTCACCGCTTTAATTGTTCTGGCGTATACTATCCTTGGCGGTTACCTCGCAGTGTCGCTTACTGATATGGTCCAGGCCATCGTGATGATCATCGCGCTGGTCGTGCTTCCAATTGTCGCCGTTATCGACTTTGGTGGTCAAAGCCTTGTCTTGCAAGAATTAGCGAACCAGAAAGGCAGCCTTATCGATCCTGTGGCAATCGGGGTCGGCGGGGTTATCGGGTTTCTGGGGATCGGTTTGGGATCGCCTGGCCAACCGCATATTTTAGTGCGGTATATGTCCGTGGATGATCCCCGGCAGCTGCGTTACTCTGCTCTTGTCGGCACGATCTGGAATGTGGTCATGGCGTGGGGAGCTATCTACATAGGATTGCTGGGGCGCGCATTTTATAAGTCCAAAGATGTTCTCCCGAACCAGGATCCGGAAAATATTTTCCCAAGCCTCGCAGGTGAGCACCTTCCGCCGGTGCTCTTTGGGATTATCATTGCCGCGATTCTGGCAGCAATTATGTCGACTGCCGACTCCCAGTTATTAGTCGCAGCCTCCGGGCTCGTCCGGGATATCTATGAAAAAATTATCAAAAAAGGAGAAGAGCTTAGTCAACGCCACCTGGTCATTATGAGCCGGGTTATTGTTCTCATCCTGGTTGCTGTGGCTTTGTACTTTGCGCTGACCAGCAGTGAATGGGTCTTCTGGCTGGTCTTGTTTGCCTGGGCAGGACTCGGTGCGGCGTTTGGTCCGCCACTGCTTCTATCACTTTTTTGGAAGGATATGACTATTGCAGGTGCCCTTGCCGGGATGATCAGCGGGTTCCTTATCATCTTTATCTGGACCTCAATTTCGACCCTGGATAATTTTCTCTATGAACTTGTACCTGCGTTTATTGGCTCCGGAGTTCTTACAATCGTGTTCAGTAAATTCGGTGCTCCTCCGGAAAAAGCGCAGGAAATCCTGGAAAACATCTCTGCGAAGTACCGACGTACTAAAAAAGAATAGCACGCAGATTAACGCGGAAACAAACGATTCACACAGAATATTGCGTATTACATATTGCGTAAAACAGATCCTCCTGTCGATGACCGCTCTCAGCGTCGCCGACAGTTATTTTTTCTACGGAATACGCGATACGCAATACTTACTTTTATTCCGAAACTATCGTGTTGCAGCTACGTAGTAGAAAAAAGTGTTAAAACGCTGAGGGGTGCGAGGCAACCATGCACGAAGCAAAATATTACGAAAAATTAGACGATAACAAAGTTCACTGCTATCTCTGTCCCCGGCATTGCAAAATCGGGGATGGACAGCCGGGATTTTGTTTTATTCGGTTTAACGAGGGCGGTACGCTCTATCAGCGGGCGTACAACCAACCCTATGCCATCAATGTAGATCCCATCGAGAAAAAGCCGCTTTTCCACTTTCATCCCGGTACAGCAATTCTCTCCATTGGCACTGCCGGGTGCAACATGGGCTGTAAATTTTGCCAGAACTGGGATATCTCCAAGGCGAAACACGATCACGGTCGGGCGTTTGAGTTTGATGGGGAGACTGCAAGCGAAACCGCGAGACGAAATCACTGCCTGAGCCTGGCGTATACATACAACGAACCGACCATCTGGGCAGAGTACGTGGAAGATCTCAGCCGGGTTGCCCATGCGGATAACTTGTACAATGTAATGGTGACGAACGGATACATCACCCCGGACGTCATTGATGCAGTCTATGAAAATATCGACGCCGCAAATGTCGATCTGAAGGCATTTACGGATGAGTTTTACAGCAAAGTGACGTTAACGCATCTCGAGCCAGTGTTGGAAGCGCTGAAAATTCTGAAACACAAAGGCATATGGATTGAACTGACCACGTTAATTATCCCCACGCTCAACGATTCCAGTGAGGAGTTGATGGAGATGTGCGAATGGGTGCTTGATAACCTGGGCGCAGAAGTACCGATGCACTTTACGGCATTTCATCCTGATTACAAAATGAAGGATAAGCCGCACACACCACGCTCAACGCTGGAATCGGCCAGAAATATCGCCATGGATGTAGGAATAAAATATGCCTACGTCGGAAATGTGCACAGCAAGAGTGCAAATACCTATTGCCCGAAATGCGGTAATTTACTGATTGAGCGGGATTGGCATGCAATTCTGCAATACAATCTTGAGGAAAACAGGTGTCAAAAATGCGGGGAAACGGTTCCCGGGCATTTTAAACATGCGGCTGAGGGATCCCGCCAAAACATGTACCGCAGAATGCGCTGAGAACACTGGCTGCAGAAACGCCAAGATCTAAAATTAAAGAGCCAAAGAAAAAGACCCGAGATTAATGAAATCCCCGCAAAACCGTGAAGGCGTTAAAAAAAGATCGATTTTGGTGAACGAGGCGGAACCTATTACCTCCTAATTTTTGATTGAACATTGTCCAAGCCTCATCGGAGCGACATGATTGCAGAAATCAGCGTATTGGATAGTCGGAGTTCCGCAGGAACAGCATATAACGATTGTAGTCATAGGTAAGAAATATGCCGCCTTTAAAGGGCGTTGGGGATTCTGCGAATTTATTTCCCTGCAAATATGCCGATGCTACGCGGATTGAACCAAACAACACTACCTATCGCTTAATTTGAATTGCATTAACAGGTGGTTTACGTCCGTCGAGGTGCCGTCAATCAGCGATGACGTTCATGGTGTCGGTAGTTGTCTTTAATCGAAGCGGTGACAATGTAAGACTTCGGTCAATTTTCCGTTTCCCTGTTTCCTCACCTCAGGTCATACCATATTTCATTTTTATTTCTGCATTATGATTTTGACATTGTTTATAAATGAGTATTCCAGGGAAAATTGAACACATCCTGGTTTTCGCTTTAAAGCGGGTCGGTGAAATACTTGTCACTACCCCCTTAATACGGGGCTTGGCAAAATCGTATCCGAATGCTAATATCGAGGTTGTTATTGATAATTATTACAAAGATGTCCTCCTGAAAAATCCATATATCGATGCCCTTCATCTGCTGAGACCTCATGAAAAACCATTGCAAATATTTGAGAAAGCACGGGAATTTAACGCCCGATCCTATTCCATTACCATAGATGTGCTGGCGAATCCACGTTCTGCGTTTTTAACCCTCGCTGCACATGCTCCGGTACGGATTGGTCTGAACAAACGGGTGAGAAAATATTCCTATAACCGATATTTTAATTCATTTCCGAGGGCAACCAGGTATGTAGCTGATCGCCGTCTTAACGCCCTACGTCTGCTGGGCAAAGAACCGGATGGGTTAAAACTGGACTTTTTTGTCGCAGCAAGCGGTCGGCGTCGAGGAAGAAAACTTCTTTCACAAAATGGTATTGATCCCGACCGACCGTTTATTACAGCATCTCCGGTCAGCCAAAAGCATTATAAATTGTGGCCATACGATTCATTTGCCATCGTGCTGGAGAATATACAATTTGAATATGGTCTTCCGATTGTGCTACTCTGCGGTCCCGGCGAGTACCACCATCTCGATAAAATGGACAAGGCTATGCGGAATGCAGTGGATGCGAAAATAGAATGCCTCTCGTTTGACATACTGGGAGCGATACTTGCCCATTCAAGCCTGCTGATCGCAAACGATTCCGGGATACGGCATCTCGCAATGGCAACTGATACGCCGACTATTGGCATTTTTGGGTCAGGGAACAAATACCGGTGGACGCCGCCGAGTCATCCGTATCACCAGGCGCTCAGCGCACCGCTCGGCTGTCGGCAGTCTAAATGTCACCGGACATGTCAATTCGAATACAAGTGTCTGGAAATGGTCACGCCATCGGAGGTCTTTGAGGTCTCGCGGTCCATTCTCGAACGGCTTAGGAGAAAGAGCCAAGAACCAAGAAAAAAACAATAATCAGTAAGTCAAGGCGGAAGAGACTCCTTCGGAGCCAACGCGCAAACCAACCCACTAAGATAGAATTAGAAACCAAAACGGAATCTGTGATCTGATAACCGGTAATTGTTCACTGATTTCCATTTAATATTTTCCAGCAATGGAGCCCCATCGGGGCGGCATCTTTGTAGAAATCGACGAATTAGAGACCTGGAGTACCGCAGGAACGGCATATTTATTATCGATGAGTCTGATATAAAAAGGGGCTGAAGCCCCACTAAAAGAAACTATGCTTCAGATACCCCGCCATAAATGGCAGGACTATTCATTTTTAAGATTTAAGACCCACAAACGTACATACTTTCATTGGTATATACTATTTAGAGTAGACTCATCAATACGATTAGAAAATGTACCACCTCAACGAGACCCGGTTTTGCATGTGTGGTTCCCCTCCTTCAAAAATGTCGCCCTATGCGGCTTAATCGTCTCACGGTTTTTTAACTTTAACACCGTAACACATGAACACTATAACACTGCTTTTCACTCCGAATAGTATTCAATCACGTCGATAATCGCCTGCTCACAGACGGTGCAGTACGGCTTCGATCCCTTGGAGAACATGATACAGTCCAGCATAGGGCGGTACAGACCCTCTGAAGAATAACCGGCGCCCTCGAAAGCGCCAACCTTCCCGGCATACGGGCTGTTCTCCAGGAATTCATCCAGTGTATCGGCGTGTTCTTTCGATAAGCTTTCCGCACGTTCCTCCAAATCTGCTATTTCTTCTTCTGGCGCATTATCCCGCTTCATCCGTGCTATTTTATTGTTCAATTCTCCACGGATCGCCTGATAGGCATTACTCATGCTGTCGTATTTTGCCTTGGCCCAAGGTGTGGGAATTTCAATATCAGGAGAAACATACTCTGCCCACTTGACATTTGGCGGGTCAAGGAGTGCAGTGACGTTCGGCTCTGTCGGTTCCACTCCCTTGGGGTAGAAATCGTTATAGGCCGTTGAGGATGTATAATATTCATCTCCCAGCCCGGCGAACGAGTGGCCGAACTCATGCACAAACAGGTATTCGTACCACTGGTTATCCGTGGTGAATGTACAATACAGATTGTAGATGCCACCGCCGCCGTAGCGTTTATGGTTCACCATTATAAACAACGCGTCATAGGGGACGACCGCCGCAATGTCCCGCATTGCCTTATTATCCTCTGTCAACAGGTACCGGGGGGAGTTAAGCGAATTAAAACTCGTATTGACAGCCGTATTCCGGAAGGTTCCATGAGTCGGCTCGTCGGTACCGCTCTGGAAGGAAGGTTTGAACACCCCGTATACATTAAACTTGTCCATGTGGCTTTTATACGGCTCCTGACCGAAAAACACGCCTTTGAACTTTTCCAAATCCGATGTCACTTTATCAATTTCATCGATGGCGTACCCTTCTGCCAGGATGGCTACGTCAACATTCGTATGGGGATCACCACTGGTAACCACATCAATGACCTGGATATCTCCATCGACTGGTTCTTTGATAACATTTACATCGTTCGGGTCGATAACCTGGGTGAAAGCCTCATGAAGATTATTTTGTTTATCCCGCGCTTCGATGGCAAAGCGGACTGAATCCTTGGGACAGGGAATTAAAACCGTTTCATGGTAGGTACGATTGACTCCGTTTTGTGCCGGGGTCGTGGTCTGGTATTCGCCGAAAATACTGTCGAACCCTTTGGAAAAAATCAGCTGACCGGTATCCGTATCGTAGACCTTGGCATAATATCGTCCCTGGTTGAATTTATCAATGAGATGGGTCGTACTCCCTGCCCATATTCCCTGCAAATAAATTTCATCAACCGCGAACGTCTGGCTGTCGGAATCGCCGGTATGATAGTAATCGATGCGCATGGTTTGGTCTTTGAAATACTGCTCAAACTGTGGCTGCTGCGCGAAAACAATCGACGTAAGTACGAATACAGTAGCGATAACCTGGAGGAAATTTTTCATCGGACTCTCCTTTTGATTGGATCAGGAATTTTTGGAATTTCCAAAATGTATAGAACTCACCTCACATCTCACAACCTCAAAATACGCCGAAATTTTTTCCCGCCTCGCAATGAAATTGCGAGGCTAATTTAGGGAGCCTTGGAATTTCATTCCAAGGCGAATCTGACTAGAATAATTTGATGAGACCATAGGCAAAGAAATGAGCAAATTTCCGCCGCCGACCGCCCCGATAACAACTCGGGATCTTTCCCACAGGGATCCCATTGGGGCGACTCCCGGCGTCGGTGGCGGTTAATTAAGCCTCATCTCAAAACCGTCGGCGACCCGGGCAAGGACCACCGACGGGAACCACGAGTCATTCCGACCGAGCCTCTACGGAGGTGAGCGGAGGGATCTGGTGAAGGAACCTTCGGTACATAAACAAACGAGATCCTTCGACTCGCTTCGCTCGCTCAGGATGACTGGTTTATTCTCATGAGTAATAATAATGAGTCATTCCGAGCGGAACGGAGTGAAGTCTCCCGGCAGGGACTCCTCCCGGAGGAGGAATCTCTGGAAGTATCCTCCGGAGTGACGTAGACACAACCTTTTTCCGCCTCGCAATGAAATTGCGAGGCTAATTTAGGGAGCCTTGGAATTTCATTCCAAGGCGGGCGCCGCCGGAGGTGTATTTTTGTCATTTGAGCTCCGGGGAAAAATTTACCCTACGCATGCGCAGAGTCGATTGAGAATCTGACATCACCCGCAAAAGCAAGTTAACAACTTGCTCTACATGCCAGCTGCCGGCACCACGTGAATCCGCACATATCTCTCGTTGACGGTGCCGGCATATCCGAGGGCATTCCCTGTAAAAAAATTCCTGGCCTCGTGGTTCGGCGGAAAGTCACTCAGATAAAAGTGTCTGTAAAATGTTTCGTTCATTGTTCCGATGATGATATCGTAGGTTCCGGGTAACCTCCCCAGGTTATATACCGGTCCCGGGAACGTAAATACATCCGGACCAAGGTCTGTTTCGGGATCCTGCTCGGACACATACACAGTATAAAAATAGGCATCCTTGTCTTCTTCCCAGCGTAACCGTGCCGTGTCGGAAGCCATTGTTTTATGGATTAAATCATGGGTGCCGAGTCCTGTTTCACACGGACAATCCGTAAGGCTGTCCGGTATAAAATTGGTAAAATCCACCGCCGGGTAAGGCGAAAACGATGTTGAAAACCTTTCGCCATCGATGACCACACGCAATTCGTATGTCTGGTTATTCGCCAGGGAAAAACCAACGCGATCCAGCTTGTAAGCACCGTAATACATCGTATCCAGATGGGTTGCCAGACTCTCCGGTGGTGTGGTGGGATTGTACTGCTCCCCCTCTTCATAGTTGAAATACGGATAGGCTGCCGCTGTATCCTGCCAGGATAATACACTTAATACGGTCCCGTCCTGTTTCCGCAGTTCCACGACGGCATCCTTCACATGCACATTGTCCAAAGACATGCTGTCCTCAATGGTAAACGTGTGGTCCACACGCACGACAGACTTCCCCAGGTTCGCCGGAAAAAAGTCACCTTCGATTTTGTATTCCGGTGCATATTCGAAATCGAAACTGGAAAGCGGAACATCTTTCTCACAGGAAAAAAGCACCGGCAGCATGATTACAAGTAAGATAATCGATAATCGATATGTGAATAAATTTCTCATCATATCCTGAAAGAAAATCCGAATGTCGGGATGATCGGAAACATGGAAATCGCTGTCACCTGCGATGGTAAAGTGGTATGATTCCATTGATAGAGCAACACATTAAAATGGTTGGTGAAATTGAGTATCTGAAATTTAAATTGTCCGTCCCACCCGAACCAATCGAGTTTCCGGGTGAAATTGATGTCTCCGCGGACATACGCCGGATACTGGGCCGTGTTTCGATCTCCGGAAAGGCTGTTCTGATAGAGGTATGGCTGATACCACCCGCTGGTGCCGCTGCCCCCGTACATCTTGCCAATCACCGGCGTGTACGGTTGTCCGCTGCTCCAGTTCCAACTGAGGCCAATTGCGTTTTTCTTGTTCAACCGGTAATTCACAACCAGGTTGAAGTTGTGCTCCTTGTCGTATTTTGGCGCGTACACTTCTCCGGAGCTCTCTTCAATGGTTCCGTCACCATCCAAATCTATCCGCTTCTCTATATGGGAATACGTGTATGAAACCCAGCCCGTCAGATCTCCCACGGATCGTTTAAAAATAGTTTCAATCCCAAAGGCCAGTCCAGTCCCGGCAATGTAATCATCATCTTCATCGTACACACTCTGGATCGGGTTCGCATCGAGGACATTCAGATACGGTTTATAATATCCTTCAAGGCTCAGTTTATGCCCGTCACCGATCCATTGCTCCACTCCAATGACATAATGAATGGCCCGTTGGGGATCCTGATATTCCGGGACCGGCAACCAAAAATCCACTATGCGAAGCACAGCATCATCCTGGTTACTGGTAAACAGGAATTGGGTGTATGAACCGATACTCCCTTTTAACGCGGTATTCTCCCGGAGACGATATTTGAACCCCCCGCGCAAATCGGTCCAGGGGCGATCCGATAGCGAATAAAAGGAGGTTCTGATACCGAATTGGAAATTCAACAGGACATTTACCTGCCATGTATCCTGTGCATATAAGCTGAACAATCGCGGTTGACGGTCTTCATCCAGGTAAGTGATCCCGTCATTGTTGAACGAAAAATCAAACTGAAACTGCTTGTATTCCAGACCCAGTTGTGCCCGGTGACTGTCGTTGATCTTCCAGTCAATTTTCTCTCCGAGTGTCAGGTCATACAGCGCATTTCGAATAAGAAAACGCGTGGTTACCTCGTTACCAGCGGTGTCGGTGGTAGTCTGACTGAAGTCCACATCAAAATCGTACACACTACGGGCAACCATGGTTTCGGCTACCAGATCGGGTCTGACAATTGATTTCAGAATGGCACTGTTTGTTGTATTACCCCAAATCCAGTTGAAATCAAAGGACTGCGATTCGGTACCCGGTGTACTAAAATCAAGAGTGAGATTGTCGGCGCCGTGATACCCCTGTATATCCAGGCGATGCGAGGAGGTAATCTGTGAATGTGCTTTCCACTGGAGATCATAGAAATAATACGGGATTGTCGGAATAGTATCGTTCAGGCTGTGAAAAGCATCAGCAACCTTATCGAAGTAGGTCCGTCGCGCCGAAAATATATAACCACCATTGTAGATCGGACCCTCGATAAAAACCTTTGAGCTGAGCAGACTGACATCAAATGACATCCCGGTGATGTCCCAGTACTTTTTAAGCGGCCAATTTTTACCCAACATACCGCCTTTGGGATTGCCCTCTTTTGTCGAAATTTCAAGCACCGATGACAACCGCCCGCCGTACCGCACAGGAAATCCCCCGGCCTGGAAATCGGCATTGCGGATAGCATCCGTGTTGAACGCCGAAAATATCCCGCCAAAGTGATACGGATTGTAGACTTCGATCCCGTCCAGTAAAATCAGGTTCTCGTCCGGACTCCCGCCGCGGACCACCAGGGCCGCTGAAAAATCGTTCTGGGAAACAACACCTGGCAACATCTGAATTGAACGAAAAATATCGGCTTCAACAAAGGCCGGAACTATTTCCAGTTCACGGGTGGTCAGGCTGATCCGGCTGGTCTCAACAACCTTTTCGAACCGGAGACGGTTCGCCGTCACTACCACCTCTTCCCCCTGAATATTCTGTGGCGGCAGATTGAAATCTATCCGGATATTCGAAGAACGCTGAACCTGTACAGTCGTATCCCGGGTGGCATAACCAATGTAAGAGGCCACTACTGTATAACGCCCCGGCGACACATTGTGTACTACATAATACCCTTGCTGATCGGTTGTCGCCCCCTGCTGGGTTCCTCTCAAAACCACGTTTGCAAACGCCAGCGGATCAGTGGTTTCCCCATCTCTGACAAAGCCGGAAATAGTCCCTGCGTCAGCCATGGCTGTACCAAACAATATGATCAGGCTGATTACTGCCCAATACAAGCCAGTTTGTCTCCACATCTTCTCAATGGATATTCGCAAGGGGAACTACCCTTTCTCCTGCACCTCAGACAAGGGATGCTGATGGATAATATTGTCTTCGACCGGTTTGCCTCCGATCAGATGTTCCTGGATGATACGTTCCAACACCTTCGGCGTACAATGATGATACCATGTGCCTTCCGGGTAGACTACCGCAATCGGCCCCTGTTCACAAATCCGGAGGCAGTTGGCTTTTGTACGATACACACCACCCCGTCCGGTAAGGTTCAATTCTTTTAATCGGGATTTCAAATACTCCCAGGACTCAAGTCCTTCTTCTAGCTTGCAGCACTTTGGCTTGGTCTGATCGGCACACAGAAAAATATGCCTCCGGACTGAATCGATCCCAAGGGAGTCAACTATTGCCGTTAGCTGTTCCTGATCCGTTCCCATATGTTTTCTTTAGCCTGTAGTCTTCTGCATTGTATTCAAGAGGAGGAAGATACGATCATTCCATTTTTACTTCAAACTAAATGCGTTCCCTTTCCACTGTAAATTCCTCTCATTCCTTCCTTTGAATCCGTGAAATTCTGCGTAAATTGGAATCAGGTATTACGCGCTGAAACGTTTAAAACAGGCATACCATAATGAAACAAGTTATTCCGTTGATTATCATAACATTCCTGGTGATACATTCCTGTGTACCACAATCGTCTAATTACAACGGGTTACCTCTACCAGACAACAAATACGACACACACTTCCCGGTCCGTGACGCGACCCCTGTCCTCAACGACCTGGTCCGTTCGGTAAAAAAGCTCCACAGCAGCGTCTTTTATCGCAGTTTTACTCTGAGGCGTGACAATATGATTACGGCTCAAAATTTGAACCGGGATCAGATTGAAAAAATTGCCATCGGTGATACCATTTTCAACCAATCGGTAATCGGTTCGGCAACTATTTTTCTTTCCGAACCAAACCAGGTAGCCATGCTCACCTGCGCCCACGTCGTGGATTTTCCTGATACTATCGTTCACTTTTTCCCCGAGACAGAGGATACACCGGCTGACTCCCTCGTACGTGTGATTGCATATAAAATCCGTCAGGATAATTATCTCACCGGATTCCCCAAAGATGCCAATCTGGATATTCTGGCTATCGATTCCAAACTGGATATCGCGATCGTTGGCGCCAGTTTTCCGAACCTACCGGACGAATCCTATACCCCTTTTCCCTTTCCGGCAGGAAACACAAAGGAATTAAACTGGGGGCATGTTGTGTATCTGGCCGGATACCCTTTGGGACACCAGATGCTTACCGGGGGCATTGTCAGCAGGCTTACCTATACCACACGGCGGTCATTTCTTATTGATGCGAGTTTCAACCAGGGAATGAGTGGCGCGCCGGTCGTGGCAATCCGCGACGGAACCCCAAATTTCGAAATTGTCGGTCTGGCGAATGCGGTTGCTGCTGAATCCCGATATGTCCTGGCTCCGGAGCAAAATGGGACGGATTCAGAATTCGACTACATCAAAAACGTCCCCTACGAGGGGAAAATATTTACCCGGCGGACCGAACAAATCCGGTATGGAGTAACCTTCGTGATCGCAATAGAGGATATCATCCAATTCGTGAATGCCCATCGCGAGTCTCTGGCAGCAAAAGGATACGATTTCTCCGGGATTTTTCCGCAGAACCGTGAACACTGATGCAGGGTTTCAGTCCGTGGAATTATGTTCGCTCTTTACTAAGTTCTGGCAAATAGCAAAGCACAAGCAGCGATCGAGGTAATCTGATGAATATCCAAATTATCGGGACGAAAAGCTGTCAGGACACCCGGAAGGCCGAACGGTTTTTCAAAGAACGGAGAATATCCTACCAGTTCAGGGATCTCAAAGAAAAAGGCCTAAGCAAGGGTGAACTCAACCGTATCACCCAACAATATGACGCGGATGATTTGATAGATACCGAAGGCAAACAGTTTAAAAAGCGACAGATGGAATACATGGTCTTCGATGCGGAGGAAGAAATACTGGAAGATCCGCTGCTGCTGAAAACTCCGATTGTCCGGAACGGGAAGCACAAAGTTGTGGTTGGGCACCAACCTGATGTCTGGCAGCAGTGGGTGGATGAAGCGGATTAGGATTCCGATAGAACGCAGATTTTCGCTGGAACAAAGGATATTCGCAGATCTAAAAAAATAGAATCACAGACAAATTTAGCCGCGAAGTACGCGAAGAAATCCGCGAAAAACAGATTAAGTAAATAACTAAAGAACAGTGGTTAAAAACTCAGGGGATAACGAACCAACCGATAGCGTACACAGGGCTGAGGACGCACGACGACTGACGGTTTTACGATAACACCATAACACGATAACACATTAACACGCGGTTACTTGAACACATGAACACCGGAACACTCTAACACTGCTGTTGAATTTTTTGTCGCAAGGCATGATCGGCCAGCACGATCGCCATCATCGCTTCGCCGATGGGCACAAATCGTGGTACAAGACACGGATCGTGGCGACCGGTCGTTTTTATCGAGGTTTCTTCACCCTCTTTTGTTACCGTGCCCTGCTCACGTGCAAGGGAACTGGTCGGCTTCACCACACACCGAACCACGATTGGCATTCCCGTGGATATCCCGCCAAGAATGCCACCGTGACGGTTGGTTTTCGTTTTAATTGTGTCCCCGTCATAAATGAATTCATCATTATTTTCACTGCCGCGAAGTTGCGCTGCCTGGAAACCGCTGCCGTATTCAAAACCCAGGACCGCCGGAATGCTGAGCATGCCTTTCGCCAGGTCGGCCTTTAATTTGTCGAACACCGGTTCGCCCCATCCGGCAGGGACGTTTTTTGCAACAATTTCACTCACGCCGCCCAGAGAATCCAAATCCTTCCGAACCGCATCGATCAGGTCAATCATCTGCCCGGCAATATCCGGGTCCGGGCAGCGAACAATATTTGATTCAACCTGGTCCAGCGTTACTTCCTCAGGATCTTCGACCCGGGCGACCAGGTCACCAATCTGTTTGACGTATCCGACGATTTCGACATCGTAATAATGCTTCAGCAATTTCTTTGCAACCGCTCCGGCGGCAACGCGGACATTGGTTTCCCGGGCACTGGCTCTGCCGCCACCGCGGTAGTCGCGGAATCCGTACTTGGCATCATAAGTATAATCCGCATGGCCGGGGCGATACTTATCCTTGATATCCGAATAATCACGGCTTCGCTGATCCTCATTTCTTATCAGGATAGCAATGGAAGTCCCCGTGGTTTCACCGTCGAATACACCAGACAGAATTTCCGCCTCGTCGGATTCCTTTCGCTGAGTAGTAATTTTGGATTGTCCCGGTCTTCTGCGACCCAAATCTTCTGTCAGGTCACCGGCAGAAAGCGGTAAGCCTGACGGGACACCATCAATTATCACCACATTTCCCGGGCCGTGACTCTCACCGGCGCTGGTTATCCGAAATGCCTGTCCGAAACTATTGCCTGCCATGGTTCTTCCATATCAAATTGCAATTCACTAAAAAATGCGGAGGAATTCTCAGGATGGCAACTGAAAGATTGGTGTGCTGGATACTTGAAACCGGAAACTTGAACGATTTACCGCAGAGGACGCAGAGAGCACAAAAATATTAAAGGTATTCTCGCTAAGTCGCTAAGGCGCAAAGAAAAAGCAATTATCCACTGATTACACAGGTTAACACGAATGACTGTCAACTAATTGAAAACGGACAATTCCAGCCCTCTCGCATCTGATAACTTCAATTATAACACAGTAACACTGCAGTTACTTTCCTTCTTCGATCGCTTTCAGGGCAATTTTATCGACAAGGTCAGGTGCGATGAGTTTAATCCACCGGCCTATTTTCCCGCGGAGGGTCATCACGACCTCCCGTTTGCGTTTTTCCATCCCTTTTACCATGATACGGGCACACTCTTCCGGAGACATTGCCTTATCTTCCCGGATCGGACTGATTTCGAGTGGTGCGCCATCCTCGCCGAATGCCCGTTTTCTGATTTCCGTGGCGACAAACCCGGGATAAACCAATGTTACATCCACACCGGATTCGGTCAATTCGACCCGGATGGATTCGAAAAAACCGACCATGGCATGTTTGCTGGCTGAATAACCGCTGCGGGTTGGCACACCGGTCTTGCCAGCCAAACTGGATACGGCGACAATCAGTCCATGTGAATTCTTTAAATAAGGCAGGGCAAATTTGGTACAGTAGACCGCTCCCATATAGTTCACCTGCATCATTTTGCTGAAGTGATCCAGATCCTCAAATTCATCAAAATATGCCCACATGGAAATCCCGGCATTGTTTACCAGGATGTCGATTCGACCGAATTCTTCCACAGTTTTATCGATGAGAATCCGACACTGCTCCTGTTGTGCAACATCCGTGGGAACAACGAGTGTTTCCGCCCCGGAATTCCGGCACTCACCTGCAATTTCCCGGAGATCGTCTTTACTCCGTGCAGCCAACACAATCCTGGCTTGCTCTTTCGCTAATTCCAACGCAAGCGCTCCACCGATACCTGAGGAGGCGCCGGTAATGATTATGACTTTGTCGGTAAAATTTCTCATAGTGATCCGGTTTTATTAGGTGCATTAAATAAGTTATAGCCACTCTTTCTCATCGGAGACGCCCTCCGGCGCCGCAGGCTCAGGGTGACGTTTAAATACAAGTACTACCGATGCAGGTTAATAATTTAACCTTCTTCATACGACTTGAACTCCTAATCAAGGCTGCTTAACCGACGAAAAACTGTATTGATCTGTGAATTACTTTGCTACGGTGAATTCCCGCTCCCGCAGTACTTCCCCATGCGAATTCAGGATTTGCACCTTCCAGTCCCCCACCTTCGGGATGACTGATGTATAGGTACGCCAGGACGGCGATGTTCCAATATTTGCAGCAAATTTAAAATATTCCTTCCCGTTATAAAGCCAGCGAAAAGTCACCTGTTTGGGCTTGCCGTTATTGAATACCCTGATATGACAGAAGGCCTGCTCATTTGACGTGGTGAATGTTTCCACTGAATCGACAGGCTCCCGATCAACAACATCTGTGGCAAATAACATTTCCTTTATCACGAGGGTATCCGGTCCGCTCATATCCTGACCAACAATTGGTCCGGGAGCAATTATTAGGGAGAGAATCAGAAAAATTCCGGAAATTACCATCGCAACAGCGTAAGTATTTCTCATTGGTGTTTCTCCGTCCGGTTAAATGTTAAATAGTTACTGCGGACCTGCAGCGGATACCAGCTGCTCCACTGCCGGGATAATCATAATTTCCATTTCGGCAAATGGCTGTTTGGCTTCCTCAATTATCGCCCGGCGGGCATCAACCCACCCTTGCGTTTGTGTCGTAGAAGACTCCAATGATTCCAGGGCCTCCAACCCGATGGCCGCCAACGATTGTATCTGTATTGAAAGAGGTACAATTTCATATAAAACAGGCGAACTTTCCACCGTTTCCATCAAATTACCGTGATTCATGTTCCACCGCATGAGCCAGAGTTTTATTTCCATAGCCGATTCGCGACTCGGATTCTTCAGGTACCTCTCAACGAGCCATCTGAATTTCCTGGCAACGTCAGCGTCCGGGCGGGCGGCATCTACAGTGCGGGTGTACGGGGCGTAGGAAGTATAATCCTTACCCTGCCGATGGCGCGTATATATTTTAATGGGTTCACAGATTTCCACCACATTTTGCAATGCAGTGATATCCTGTCCGCGTGTCAACCGGCGCAGCATCATTTGCTGGTTGCGAATGTGTTGCAATCCGAGTTCTTCCATCCGCCAGCTCGTTGTTTCGAGTCTGCGGTACATATCCCGTTCATCCGTAACCTCGCCGGGCGACCATAATCTCTCAGCGATGGCAGCGGTGCGTGGCCAGATCCGTGAATCCACATTGTCGGTGGTCACAAGTTCCGCCCACATAGTGGCCTCGCCGCCAAGGATGTTCTCCTGTTCTTCCGGGGTCAAATCCGAATCCGCCGGGATGGGATCATTGTGATAATGGTACGACGTCGGCTGTATTAAATCGATATAATATCCGTTGGAAAGGATTGTCTGATACCCTTTTTGCGCCGACTCAACCAGTGCTTTCTTTCCCCGCCACGAATGGATCACGATATCCTTGGGTATCCCCGGCTGAAAGATCTCATCCCAGCCCATCATTTTTTTGCCATTCCTGGTGAGAATCTTCAGGATACGTTTATTGAAATAGGCCTGCAACTCGTGGTTATCCTTAATATTATTGTCCTCCATGAACTGCTGGATTCCCTCGTTCGCATCCCAGTACTTGCCATTGTTTTCATCGCCGCCGATATGGATATAATCGTCGGGAAACACCCCGGCCATCTCAGTTAAAAAATTGTCCAGAAATTCGTATGTATATTCCTGTGCCGGATTCATCACCGGATCCATGATACCCCAGTGACGTTCGATACTGTACGGTCCTGGTGCGCTCCCCAACTCCGGATATCCAACGAGCCAGCTCGTGGCATGGCCGGGCATGTCAAACTCCGGCACCACCCGGATACCGCGATCATTGGCATAACTGATGACATCACGGATCTGGTCCTGTGAGTAATAATGACCGTCCGATCCCATCTCATGAAGTTTCGGGTAGACCTTACTTTCGACCCGGAAGCCCTGATCCTCCGTTAGGTGCCAATGGAGTACATTCATTTTCACGGCAGCCATGCCATCCAAATTCCGTTTTACCATGCCCACCGGCATCCAGTGTCGACAGGCATCGATTAACAGGCCGCGCCAGGCAAAACGGGGTGTATCATCAATGATCACTGTTGGCAGATAATATCCATCCTTATCTGCTTCCAGCAGCTGCAGAAAGGTTTCAAGTCCGCGGAATGCTCCGATATCTGTTGCCGCTCTGAGCACCAGCGAATCCGTCGTCACGAGCAGCCGGTAGGATTCATCCATGTGGAGTTTCACTTCTCCCGGTCGCAGTACATGAATCAGAAAATCCACGTCCGCGGAATCCGATTCGGCTGTAATGTTATCCTGGGAGAAAAACAGGCCGGTCCTGCCTGAAAGCCGCCGGAGCACCCGGGTGGCATAGGGATAAATTCGGGCAGCGGGCTCCCCGGAGATCCCCATGGTAAAATTTTCCGTGAGCCTGAATTGATCGTTCGACCATTCAACAGATTGAGGGACCGGCATCAGGTTTTTCGTTTCATACCTTCCTTCGGCATTTGCCATTCCGCTCCAGAGGAGAGCAACTGAAAAAATACTTGAAAGAAAAAGACGCTTCATCTAATCAACTCCAGGTAAAAGAAGGGTTCATTGGAAACGGATTTTGTCACTTCACCCGGTGGATCAATCTGCTATTCACCCTGAATTAAGACTCCCCGTATATCCATTGTGAAAGGAACACCCCGTTTTGTAAAACGACTCGATAAATATTAACTGATTTTCCTTCTACTGGCAATGAAAAGTACTACTGATTATCCAGCGGATTTGGCGTGAGATCCTGTTCCTTCAGCCACCCAGGATTAAAGAGACGTGACTGATACCGACTGCCGTGGTCGCAAATAAAAGTAACGATGGTCTTGTCGCTATGTCGATTTTTCTTCCCCAATTGATACGCGGCATAGAGATTCACAGCGGATGACGTGCCTATTAACAATCCGTCGTTTTTCGCGATATGATACGCCATGTCAATCATATTTTGATCCGTCACACGCATGCCATCGTCAATGCGGGCTTGTGCGAAATTCGATGTTACCCGCGTAATACCAATACCTTCGGTCACTGATGAACCTTCACCTTGTACCTCACCGGTCCGGATATAATCCAGCAGGCCCGATCCCTGAGGATCCGCCAAGACAACTTTCATGCCTTCCTTTTGATCTTTCAGGTAATTACTCACTCCCGCAATTGTTCCACCGGTGCCAGCTGCCAGCGTCAAGATATCGATTTCATGATCCGTCTGCTCCCAGATTTCCGTCCCGGTGGTCTCATAATGCACCCGATAATTAGCGAGATTTTCGAATTGATTGGCCCAAAACCCGTTTTCCGTCTCTTCGGCAATCAGTCGTCCCTGGTGATAGTAATGCAGTTCATCGTCAAATGAATAGGATCCGATTTTCCGGACTTCCGCCCCCAGTGCCTCAAGGGTTTGAAATTTTTCCTTTGATTGCGATTGCGGCATTGAAATGATCACCTTGTATCCCCGTTCAGCCGCCAGGGTCGCTAAACCGATACCCGTATTTCCGGCGGTTCCCTCAACAATAGTACCTCCGGGCTGCAAGGCACCGGATTCTTCGGCCTCCCTAATAATCCCCTTCGCAGCCCTGTCCTTAATACTTCCGCCCGGATTCAGGAATTCGGCCTTCCCATAGATACGGCATCCGGTGAGTTCCGAGAGCGATTGTATCCTTAATAACGTTGTGTTTCCGACCGCCTCCCACACTGACTCGACCTTATTCATCATCACAATATTCCTGTGTATGGTTCAGAGTTCTTCGGTTATGAATGGGAAAGTAGAAGTTTGAGACCATTTTCCCAAGTGACATCTACAATTATGCCGCCGCTCAGCGGCTCTTATGAGACATAATTTAATTCAAACTAATCCCCGCTGGATAATGGCTACCTGGTGGCAGCCGGTATACAATCACCGAAGGGAGTTATTCCCAATAAAATTTAGATTTGGAAAGGCGAACTTTAACACATTAACACAATGATACGATAACACGGATCAGAGATAATCATCAATTTCGAGGGTATATTTTTCCTCGGTTTGCGTTTGATCTTCTTTGGTAAATCCAACCTTGCGGAATACATGCTTCGACCGGTGATTTGCCTGCCGAATTTTCGCGATCACCTTTTCTTCACGCCAGTTGAAAAACGCGTGATGGACTCCTTTTTCGACCGCCAGAAACCCATAGCCGTTTCCCCACTCAGACCGCTCTCCAATCACCACAACGATTTCGGCGCCTTCCTTTTTAGGAACCAACCGCAAAAAACCAATGGGACCAGACTGGTCCAGCGTAATCATAAAAAAACTGCCGTTTCGGTTGAAGCGATGGGAAAAAATCGGGAGTGAAGACTGGTCTAAAACCTTTTGAAGCTGCTCCCGGATATTCTGTTCTTCATTCAGATACCGGACGACAGAATCATCTTCCACCCAGTCCGCCATCTTTTCCACATCCCGGCGGTAAATTTCCTGCCGGAGATGTATATCTTCCGGGTCCGGCTTTTTTTTATCCGGTGATTTGGCTTCCATCTCCTGCATAACTTGTGGAAAAGCTAAGATGCAATTGGAGGGGTTACAAGGTGAAATCCGCTGTATTGGTTCACTTACGATTTTCGAAAAAATAGAAGCAAATGAGATTTCTCCGCCCAGGGAGTCCCTTCCGGGAGGCCTTTGCGGTGAAATCAGGCAGTGTAATCAAGTGCTCATCATCTGCTTTCACGCGTGTTAAAGTACTGATATTTATCCGGCGATATCTTCCCCGCCATCGATACCGATAATATTCCCCGTCATCCAGGTATTCCCCGGGTCGGCGAGTTTCGCAATCGCGGTTGCAATATCCTCCGGGGTGGTTAATCGTCCGCCGGGATTCTTCTGAGTGGCGATGTCAATCATCTTGTCACTGCCGGGGATCTTTTGCAACGCCGGGGTATCCGTTACACCGGCACGAATAGCGTTGACTGCAATATTCCGCCCGGATAATTCGAAGGCCAGCTGGCGGATATGGGATTCCAGTGCCGCCTTCGCCGCGGACACGGCACCATACGTCTTCCAAACCTCATGCCCCCCGGAACTGGTCATACCAAAGATGTGTGATCCTTCCCCCACCAAATTCCTGTGGACAAGATCCTGGGTCCAGTACACCAAACTGTGCGCCATGACATCCAAGGTCATTTCCATGTGTTTTTGACCAATAGCATCGCTGGGGTCATCAGTTAGAAACGGGCGAAGGGTTCCGAAAGCCAAACTGTGAAGCAAAATCATCACCTGGGCATTGCCATCCTGTTCGTCAAATTCCTGTTTGAGCGTATCCAGGGTCGTGTTACGTTTTTCCTCGTCCGCCGCGTTGATATTGAAAAAGCGTGCCTTGACACCATGACCTCCGATCTCGTTGATTATCGCATCCACCCGGGGTTGCGCCGATTTTCTGTCAAAATGTATCCCGCAGATGTGGTATCCGTATTTGCTTAACTCCAGTGCCGTCGCTTTGCCAAATCCGCTGGACGCACCTAAAATTAACGCCCACTTATGATCAACTGTCCCCATACCTGTATTTCTCCTTCTCTTCTTTTACGTGCCAGCCAAAAACGAATTTTTAAGATAGCTTCGGCACCTGTCAAATGCAAGGGGAAAGGAATTTCTGCGATCTGCAAGCCAGTGTACCTGCAATTATCACATTTAATTGATAGTGATGTGATTAATATCAATAGTATAAAACGATTTCGCCTTTAGATTACCCGCCATGATTAACACATTAAATCATTTGGATAAAACCAGAGAGATTTTTATAATGCGGCTTTGAAATTCAACAACAAGTACGATAAGCCAATATCCTGCTTTGGTGATTCAGTTACAGATTGTTGATATGGAATAATTAAGGAGTGCGATAATATGCGGAAGTTTACAATATTCTCAGTCATTTTAATGGGTCTGGTTTTTTTGAGCACCTGTACGCTAAAAAATCCGACGGACCCCAAGTTACCCAGTTGGGTGGTCAACCTGGAATTTCCGTTGTTAAAAGATCACGTCACCCTGAAAGAGATTGCCAAGGATTCGTTGATTACCACGATGCCGGTCTCCGGTGCCCCGGGCGAGTCGTTATTTGTCTTTAAAGACTCCATACCCATCGATAGTGTGGAAGTTGGCAACCAGTTAAACATCGATGATATTCACAAACATTTCACCCAGACCGTTGATGATGTCACCATCGATAGCGATCAAAAACACGATGAGGTGGGATTCGATGAAGTGCGACTGGACGATGTGACAAAAAACATCACCTCGGAAGTTGGACCCATCGAACTGAACAATACCGACCCAAAGCAGTCAGATGTATTTACCTTCCGGGAAATCATGCCCCAAAGTATCGTGGATGATCTCGATTCTCAAACTCAGGGTGGAAATACTTATACTGGCACGATTCCCAGTGGCACCCTCCGTCCAAGTGTGAAAACTTTTCAGTTTGAATCGTTTCAAAGTGTACTCCTCGATCAAGGCCAACTGGTTATGACAATTCATAACAATATGTTCATCCCGCTGGGCGAGCCGATTACCGTTTCCCTGTTATACCATGATCAGGACAGCACGCAGTTCGGGCAGGCGGTATACGACGAGTATATCCCGGTTGGCGGAAGCCTTACCCGCACTATTGATTTAAGCGGTGATTCGCTGGGAAGTGACATATACATCCAGGTCTCCGGAGAATCTGACGGTTCCCAGGGGAGTGATGTCACCATCGAAAACAGTGATCTTAATAGGGGATTTTACGTAGAAGTCGAAGCCCAAAATATGGTCGCATCCGAAGCCGACGCTCAAATTCCGAGCCAGCAGATCACCCAGGATGACCAAATAGAACTGGCGGAATCCGAGAACAAAATCGAGGAAGCCACCCTACAGGACGGGGATCTAAACTTGTCGATCACCAACAATTTGAGCGTGGATAGTGACGTGATCCTGCGGGTGCCGTCACTGGTGGATGTCAATGGCGACGAATTCGAGCGCGGACCGTTTACCGTCACGGCAAATAATGTTGCAGACCAATCGTATGACATTTCAGGATACACCATGGTCATGGATACGGCCAGCCAGATCGTCGACTATAATTACGAGGTCAATACGGTGGATACCGGGAACGAATACCGGGTTATCAACCAGAATGACAGTGTTAACGTGCAGGTTGATCTCGCCAATATGACTATCTCCGAGATCCTCGGTGTCCTCGAGCCCAAGCGCACGGTTGAGGACGGCGATATCCCGATTACTTCCGACAACGAAATCCTGAAGGCTACCATTGATGAAGGCAGCATCACGCTGAACATCGATAATCAGATCGGTGGAGAACCCCACCTGAAACTCAAGCTTCACCAACTTTTTCAAACACCCGGCTCCAATGATACTATTATCCATGAGATGGATATTGATCCGGGCCAAAATCAGGCAGTGATTCCGTTAAATAATGCGGAAATCCGCATGCCGCGTAACGACCAGACGCTTTACTACACGACTGTTACCACCGGCGGCGGTGTATATGCCCAATACGATATTACCGATTCCATTAGCGTGGATATTGAAGTCTCCGAACTCCTGATCTCGGAAGCCACCGGGTACTTCACCCAGGACGCCATGGTTGAAGAAGATACCATTTCCCTGGACAACGAGACAAAAGTTCAAGAAGCGGTAATCGACTCCGGGCAACTCCAGATGAGGATAGTGAATAACATCGGTGTTGAAGCAAAAGTCCGGTTAATTTTGGATGAGTTTTATTCAGGCGGGACTTCACTTGATACCGTAATAAATATCCCGGAAACGAGCGAGCCAACAGTTCGAACAATTCCGCTGAGTCAATATATCATCCAGATGCCATTGAACGATCAGAATATTCACTATACCTCCCGGACCCGGTTGTTACAGGATTCGCTGATGACATTATCCCTGGACGATTCGATATCGGTTAACGTAGACATCACCGGGCTCTCATTTTCGGAGGTGACCGGTGAGATCGATCCGGTACACATAGACATCTCTCCTGTTGAACAGGAGGTAACCGGAATTCCCGAGGAATTGGACGGTGTCAACTTCAGCACCGTGGATATGGAAATTGACTTTGAAACCAATATCGGTATCCCGGTTTTCCTCGATCTTACCATTAAATCGTACAATGATGAGGGTGATACGGTGATCAATGATGCTGTTCGTGGATGGGACATTACAGATAGCAGTACGGTGATTATCCCGGATGCAGAGGATTTGATTAACATCTTTCCAAGCTTTATCACCGCTTCAGGACAGGCAACGGCAGGTGCCCCGGGTCTAATCGGACAAGTGGCGTCGAATCAGTATGTGAGGGGGCAATTGCAGCTGTCAGCACCGCTGGAATTCACCATCACCGACGATGCCGTAGTCAACCTGGATCCCCAAAAGGTTGATCCGATTGAAGAGGACGTCAGAAACCGGGTGAAACGACTTACGCTGTATGCCCGGATGGATAACCAGTTTGAATTCGGAGCACAGGTCCATGTCCTGAGTGCCAAAGATACGCTTGCCTTTGATGGTGGCGCTTCCCAAATCCCTGACACGCTGGCGGTGTTAAATGTACCGGCCGGCATGACCTCGCTGGATTCTGTCGATCTCGATACGAGTAAAATCAGCCTGTTCAGCGATTCATCCTATGTCAAAACCCGGGTGAAGATGTTACCGATGAGTGACGGCAGTCCGTCACGCTTTCTTTCCACGGATTCGCTCCATATGAATCTGTATGGGAAAGTACGCTATCTGAACGATCACTTGAAAGACCAATAGACCAGGAATGGATACTATGAAACGTGTTATCAAAACAATACTGCTCGTTAACGTAGCCCTGTTAATACAATTGGCGTCATCGGATGTCTTTGCCCAGAGTTACTTCACTCCCCGGGGGCTGAGTTATGCAAATACCTACGCGACTCAATCGCGTGGATCTGACGTAATCGGCTGGAATCCGGCCAACCTTGGGTATGCCGATAATCCCGGCTTTTCCATGAACTTTGGCGTGATTCCTTTCGTACCCGTTCCGGGAATGCAATTTCGGAATAACTCCGTCACCGCATCATGGCTTAACAACTATATGTTGAGCGGCGGGACACTATCCGACAGTGACATCAAAGATATGCTTTCGGTTTTCCCCAACGATGGGTGGAGCTTTAATCCGATGATGCAGGCCCGATTGCTTGGTATGTCGTTCGGACATACCGCCTTTAGCCTCGACGGGAATTTTACCGGTTCTGTCGTACTGCCCAAATCACTCCTCCAAGTTATCTTTGAGGGCACTCAATTTGATCGACCGGTTAATCTGAACAGTTTCAGCAGCGAATTCCAGGCTGTGACATCCCTGGCAATTGCCCATGGACGGGAGGTGGAGATACCCTATGTCAGCGACTACGTGGAGAACACGTATGTGGGTGGCGGTGTAAAATTGCTAGGCGGTATTGGCTACATGGGTACCGATTACGTGGACGGCGCAATAACCTTTACTACCGACAGCATTACGGTCAACGGAGAAGCGGAGGCCAAATACAGTCTGTTTGGTTACGGGCTTGGGTTTGATCTCGGTATCGCCGCTGACATTAATGACAGAATGAAGGCGAGTGTCGGTCTGAATAACCTCTTTGGATTTATCAGCTGGACCGATGACTATACAGAGACTTTCCATTACAAATTCAACTTGAATACTGATACGCTGGACCTGGCGGAAGCGGACGGCGATTCCATTATTGATCAGTCCCTAAAAATTGAGGACCGCCAGGACGCGCCGGGATTTACCACACCTTACCCGGCATATGTTGTTGCCGGATTTCAATATGACCTGTTCTCCAACCTGCGACTATTCGCAAATTACCGGCAGGGTTTTTCCGACAAATTTGATTCTTCCGTCATTCCAAGGGTTTCGGTCGCCACCGAATACCGGCCCGTCAGCTGGTTTCCGCTACGGTTCGGCATGGCGGTCGGCGGCAACACCGGGTTTCAATGGGGGAGCGGATTAGCGTTCGAATTTCCGCATTATCGATTTGTGCTTGGCGTTTCGCAGACCGGTGGATTCTTCAACTATTCCAACGGGTTTGCATTTTCGCTGGGACAGGAGTTGGTGTTCTAGACGTAATAAAATTCAATACCGCTTTAAAAAGCCCTCTCGGTATACCGAGAGGGCTTTTTAATTTTCCTGTTAAAACACCAGTCATCCTGATCGATCCCGCCCTGGCGGGAGAGCCGAAGGATCTCGTTCTCTCACCCCTGAAGATTACTTTACGGGTCGCCGATAGTGTAAGAGAAAAATGGAATAGCCGTCACCGACGCTGAGAGCGGTCGGCGACGGGAGAATTGGTGGACGATATTAGTTCACCCGACATTTTGCCGCTGAAGAGGTTCGCTCGAAATGACTCACTAGGAGAGGGCAATTTAAATGAGTTACCTACAAATTCTCCTCGATAAACTTCGTCATTTTTTCGTACAGGTGAATCCGGTCTTTGGTCGGGTTGATACCGTGCTTCTGCCGGGGATAAATCATCAGGTTAAAATCCTTATTCGCATCGATGAGTTCGTTTATCATCTGCATGGAATTCTGAAAATGGACATTATCATCCGTCGTGCCGTGCACCAATAATAAGTTCCCTGATAAATCTCCGGCAAAATTAGTGGGGGCGCTCCGCTTATATCCGTCCGGATTCTCCGACGGTAATCCCATGTACCGCTCCGTATAAATCGTATCGTAATTCCGCCAGTCCGTCACCGGGGCTATCGAGATGCCCGTGGAAAATGCATCGGTATGGGTCAGCGCATACAGAGTCATATATCCACCGTAGCTCCAACCCCAAATCCCGATGCGATCGGGATCGACATAAGAAAGCGATTTGAGATATTTGACCCCCTGCAACTGGTCTCGCAATTCGGTGGCGCCCAGGTTTTTATAGATCACCTGCTCCCAGTGATGTCCGCGTCCGTATGATCCGCGATTGTCCATGCTAAACACAATATACCCTTTTTGAGCCAGCATCTGATGCCAGAGATGTCGTTTGCGGCCGAAGTTCCGCCGCACCACCTGGGCATGCGGCCCGCCATAGACATAGACCAATACAGGATATTTCTTCCCCGGATCGAAGTGCGGAGGTTTTAACATCGAGGCATAAAACGTATGCCCGGAATCGCCCTCGAATGTGAAAAATTCCGGCATCTGCAGATTATACCGCGCTAATGATGCACCCGGTTTTTTCGAAATGATTCGGACCAGTTCACCATCTGCCGTATGCAAATTCTGTTGTGCTGGAGTCAGGACATCACTGGTTTTATCTATATAGAATTGTCGTCGCGGGGAGAGCATAATCTCATGCGTTCCCGCCTGCTCCGAAAGACGGGTGAGCTGACTGCCGTCTGTATCCACCCGGTACAGTTGTCGTTCTTTTACATCATGTTTATTTGTCAGAACATACACCTGGTCAGCCTGTTCATCTACGCCGACAAATTCAGTAACGACCCATGCGCCCCGGGTCATTTCACTGAGCAGGTTCCCCTTGAGGTCATACAGGTATAAATGCCGGTATCCGGACCGGTCAGAACCCCAGAGAAACCGTTCCGAATCGTCAAAAAAGTGGACCTGGTCTTCGATGTTTATCCAATACGGATCCGTTTCCTCCAGGATAACCCGGCTCTCTCCATCGCTGATGTCAGCAAGGAGGAATTCCAGATGCTGTTGGTAACGATCCAGACGCATAAATGCCACTTGGTCACCGTCAGGAATCCAATAGACACGCGGGATGTACTGATCGGTCTCATTTCCGACATCAATCCAGGTCGTCTCAGGCGAATTGCTGATATTGACAACGCCTAATTTCACGACCGGATTCGGATCGCCGGCTTTCGGATATTGCATGATCTCAATATCGGGGTGATACGGAATTTCGTCCACCAGCGGATAATCCGGCACCGGCGATTCGTCGAACTGCAGGTACGCGATGTGCCTGGAATCCGGGCTCCACCAGTAGCCCTTGAAGATACCGCGGCCAACCAATTCTTCCTGGTAGACCCAGTCCAGTTTACCGTTAAAAAGTTGATCGTTGCCGTCAGTCGTCAGTGCCTGCTCTTTACCGGATATGATATCCGTGACATACAGGTTGTACTCCCGAACGTACGAGATATACCGGCTGTCCGGTGATATTTGTATTTCTTCCTCGCTGGCGCCGGTATTGGTCAGGCGTAGAAGATCTTGATCTGCGATGGAATAGTACCAAACATCTCCGCCTCCTTTAAGAATCATTCCGGTTTCATCGGGTATCCATCGATACGAACTCAGAGAGACATTTACTGAATCATCTGTCTGCAACTCTTCCTGATTCAAAACTGCCTTTACAGCCCCGTCCGATGCGTTTTCTACAATTAACCGTTTAATACCGGTGGAAGTATCCGTTTCGATATAAGAAAATTGTTCGCTTTGCGGCAGCCATTTGAGTTGGGTCAGATGATGTTCGGTAAAGTTGAAGTCCCGGTATATTCTCTGAACGGTCAGTTGTTCGGATTGGGCGAAGAGCCCGGAAGTAATCAACAAAATGAGGGCAAGTATTAGTGAGTTTCCTGATCGCATTGACCTCTCCCCTGTTCTGTTTATTGCCTAATCAGAATAATTTCAAAGTAAAAGCAAAGATGCCACCCCGTCCGGACGGGATGGCATCTTTATTTGAATCATTTATCTTCAACCTAATAATTGGTTGGTGGTTGCACAGTAACACCCGATACCTCAGGTTCGTTTCGCTATCTCCTCATAGAGATAAGCGATACTTTCCATGCCCAGATAGAAATTATCCAGGTCCATCCATTCGTTGGGTGCATGGGCGTTTTCATCCGGGAGCCCGAATCCAAGCAAAATTGCCGGGCTGTCGAGAATATTCGTTATGCTGTGCACAAACGGAATCGACCCGCCCTCGCGGATCAGTGCTGTCTCCTTGTTAAATGCCCGTTGGACGGATTCCCGGGCGGCTTCGAACATCGGTTCGTTAATATCAGACAGGAAGTAGTACCCCCCATGCATCCGCGTGATTTTCACGTTGACGGTATCCGGCTGAATTTCCCGGATATAGTCCTCAAACAGGTCCCCGATTTTTTCCGGATCCTGGTGGGGGACCAGACGCATGCTCACCTTCGCCATCGCCTTGGCGGGGATGACCGTTTTGGCACCTTCGCCGGTAAACCCGGAATGCAATCCGTTAATGTCAAGGGTTGGCCGGCACCACAGCTGTTCAAGCACGGTAAATTCATCATCTGTGGCTAATCCGGGCGCACCAACACTTTCGTCCCGGAATTCTTCCTCGTCAAAAGGAAGGCTGGCAAAATTTTCCCGTTCTTCTTCGGTTAACTCTTCCACATCGTCATAAAAACCAGGGATTGCAATCCGACCGTTGTCATCTTTGAGCTGGGCGAGCATCCGTACTAACACGTTGGCCGGATTGTCGACCGGACCACCAAAGGAACCGGAATGCAAATCACCGGAAGGCCCCTCCACATCCAGCTGAAAATATGCGAGTCCTCTGAGACCGTAGGTTATGGACGGGACCCCCTTCGCAAACATGCCGGTATCTGAGACCACCACGCAATCTGCCGCCAGCATCTCCTTGTTTACCTTCAGGAAATTGTCCAGATGCTTACTTCCGATCTCCTCTTCACCCTCGAAAATCACCTTCACGTTCAGGGGCAGTTCTCCTTTGCTTTCAAACCATGCTTTTAATGCCGCCAGATGAATATACAACTGCCCTTTGTCATCGATGACACCGCGGCCATAGAGTCGATCCTCCACTACGGTTGCCTCGAATGGTGGGGTGTCCCACAGATCTACAGGATCTTCCGGCTGGACATCATAATGCCCGTAAATCAGAATAGTCGGAGCGCCATCAGCATGGAGCCAGTCTCCATATACAATCGGATTGCCGGGGGTTTCCTTCAATTCTAAATTCTCCAGGCCCGCGTCTGCCATATCATTTTTCAGGTGTTCGGCACAGCGCAAAATCTCATCTTTCCGTTCCGGATCACTGCTTACACTCGGGATCGCGACTAAATCTTTGACCTTGTTCAGGTATTCTTCACGGTGCTCACGTAAATACGAAATAATGGTGTCCATAAATCCCCTTTACTGGTTCTGGGTTCATAATATTAACAGGAAGCTATAAAAAACACGTGATTAATCCAGAATGAATTCCTCTTTTATAAGTGCCATCTCTTTCGTCCCGGATATTTTAGGTTTCCACCATACGGGAGTTCTCATATTCCTCCATAATCTCCTCGAATTCATCGGCGGATTCGGCCTGAAGAAACTCATTGTTTTCCCGCTCATCCGACAGGGTATTATAGGGTTTATACCCGTAATTGTGCCCGGGATAAATCACGGTTTCATCCGGCAAGGATAATATTTTTTCCTTTACGCTGTGGTACAATTTTCTGGGATCACTTTTCGGACTGGTCGTTCGACCGGTTCGACCGATAAACAGGGTATCGCCGGTAAAAACGGCCCCATTTGTCACAATGCAAATGCTGTCGGGGTAGTGTCCGGGAGTGTGCAGGAATTTTAATTCTTCACTTCCGAGATACATCGTATCCCCATCATCCACCATCCGGTGCTTCTTTTCACCAATGCCCTGCAGGGCATCGCTGTAAGTTATCAGGGTGATGTCCCTGAGTTTTTTCAACAGGGCCTCGGCCCAGGCATAATGATCATGATGGGTATGGGTAATGATGAGGTACTTAATATGTAAATCCAGATCGCTGGCCGCGGAAATTATTTGTTCGGCCCCGACCGCTGCATCGATGACCGCTGCCTGACGGCTTTTCTCACAGCCAATGATATAGGTAAAATTCTTATCATAACCACCTTCGAGACTTTCAATAATCATACAACTCCTTTCCCCACCGTTCGCGAAGGAATAAACGGGGTTGGGCAAATTGATAAACAATAAAGCATCGGGATTGCGACTGAGTGGGATATTTTTTTCGATCACACATTTATCGTATCATTGCTGCATATTTAATTTAGCAAATAAGCATACGATTTATGCGGATATGATTCAAGCAAAACCGCTGAATTTCACTGGATCAAGTTGGATGCGAAGCCAGAAAAATTGTGTCGAATTAGTTCCGGAAAAAATCACCCTTCCTGGCGCTTATATACTGAGTCAGCAATATCGTTCAATGCCTCATCCTGATTACTTTCGGTCATTGCCAGGCGCCTCCGGATTCTGCGCCAAGATTCCTCACAGAAAGCGTTGCAGATAGTAATACCCGTTTCCGTGGCTTCTTCGCCCCGACTCTCAATGTCTGCTGTGGTGCGAGAGATAGTGGTTGCCATGGCATACAATTCCATTGCCGCCTCGGCGATCCGCTTTTGAATATGTTCCCGCTGGATGATTTTCTTTCCGTGCTTCGTCAGCACTTTATCCACCGTCCCGGCAAACTCATCGACGTACCGGGTGAATGCATCCACGGATGGCTTTAACGCCTCATGGGCCTGTGGCATTTCCGGGTGGGCCACCGATCGCCTAATCCGTTTATATACGTAGTCAGTCAGCAGCCCAGCGGATTTGATGGGATCCCGTAACGCCTTACCGACTTTTTTGAGATATTCACCGGGAGCCTCCATTCCTGCAAGCGCAATAAACAGCCGAAGGATCTCGTTTGTCCCCTCAAAAATCATATTAATCCGGGAATCCCTCAGAATTCGTTCATACGGATACTCCTGCATATAGCCGGCGCCAGCGCTAATTTGTAATGCCTCATTCACAACATACCAGAGTTTTTCAGATGCGTAGGCTTTGCATATTGCTGATTCCAGGGAATAGTCCACATCCTCCATATCCGCAAGACCTGTGGTATGATAGGCCATGCTTTCGGTTACATACGTTGCCATCTCCATGTGGGCGATTTTTTCCTGAATCATCTCGAAGTCGGCGATTCGCATGTTGAACTGTTCGCGCTGTAACGCGTGGTCGGCGCTCATCTCTACCAGTTCCTTCATTCCCCCGACACAACCGGTTGCTAGTCCCAATCGTCCGCTGTTTAAGATCATCATGGCTACCTTGAAGCCCTTCCCTTTTTCGCCAAGCAGGTTTTCAGCCGGTACCTTCACGTTATCAAAATACAGTTCTGTAGTGGAGGTGCCCCTGATACCGAGTTTCTTTTCCCCGGCTCCGCTGGAGAATCCGTCCATATCCCGGGTGACAATAAAGGCGGATATTTTATCCTTCTTTTCGCCGTCCACCTCAACTTCGGTCTGGGCAAACACGGTAAAAACATCCGCGATTCCGCCGTTGGTAATCCAAATTTTATTGCCATTAAGAATATAATGCTGTCCATCGTCGGATAACTCAGCCCGGGTGGTAATACTGGCAGCATCACTCCCGGATCCGGGTTCTGTCAGGGCGAAGGCGGCATACTGTTCACCGGTAGCGAGTTTCGGCAAATACTTTTGCTTTTGTTCATCCGTCCCAAACAAAATTATCCCCTTTAATCCGATAGAGGAATGGGCACCAAGCGTCACGACAATCGAAGCATCGATCTTTGCGACTTCTTCAAATACCTTACTATACGCAGTCTGTGAAAATCCATACCCCTCGTATTCTTCCGGGATGATCAATCCCCACAGCCCCAATTCCCCAAGACCATCCAATACCTCCCGGGGTATTTTTTCATTTTCGTCAATGGCGACCGAATCGACATGATCCTCTGAAAATTTCCTGAGCATTTCCAGGAATGTATCCAGGTATTCGGCTTCTTCTGGTGACACTGTTGGGTACGGGAATAATAACTCGTGTTCGATTTTCCCCTGAAACAGCGATTTCATAAAACTGGGTTGCGGAGTGGTCATAATAGTTCTCCTTAATCTCAATCAGTATTTGCGATGGCAAACCCCTGAGAATCAGTTGTTATACTGGAATAAATGTAATAGAGCGGGAAGGAAGAAAAAAGTGGATTCGGTGGCCTCGCCCCCTGGAACCACGCATTTCACATAGATTGCGTTTGCAGGTAATTCTCGCGTTCCCTGGCTGTCAGGGTAAAGACGTGTTCTAAAAGGGATTCGTACGCCGGCGTTACCGAAATATCGCGTCGCCCCATCACTGTTTTAGTGGTATCCATCATCTGGTCCAGGTGATACTCCACCAATTTTTCCGAGCCGCCCCAGGAAAACGACGGGATAAACTTGGGCGGGAAACCGGCACCAAAGATATTACATCCAATCCCGTACGATGAGCCGGTGTTAATCTTGGTTCCAATCGCGGTCTTCGTATGATCGCCCAAAATACAACCATAGAATTGCATACCGGTGTCGATCAACTCACCATTTACCGGCACTGACACCGGGGAATAATTGTTTTTCAAATCACTGTTATTCGTGCTGGCTCCAAGATTGATCCATTCACCAAGATACGCCCCGCCCAGGAATCCCTCGTGTTTTTTATTGCTGTATCCCTGTATAATTGTATCGCCGACCTCGCCACCGATTTTGCAAACCGGCCCGACCGAGACCTTCCCTTTCAAATTTGCCACGGCAGAAATTTGAGAACCCTTTCCGATGTAACACGGTCCGATGATAGTGGAGTTATGACCGATGTCCACATTATCATCAATAATTATCGGTCCGGACGTTGCATCCAGGACCCCACTCGGTTTTATCACCACGTTTTCACCGATATATACCTGATCAGGATTCAGGATGTGCGAATGGTCGAACTTGTCAGGATCGACTGTGCGTGATAAATTTCTCCGCTGAATGTCCGCTTCTATCTCAGATGCATTTACCTTGATGAACTCCCATGGATAGCGCAGGAGGCGCCAGTCAACTTCATGAGCTTCCTCAAAATCGAAGGCAGAGAGTCCTAATGAGTGAGTTTCATCCCCGTGAGTCCCAATCTCCGCTATATACTCGCCGGGCAGGAACGCTGCTGCAATGCTATTCCCCCTCCGATAACACACCGGATGATTCGTATGTTCAGACAATTCGTAAAATTCATTAAACAACAGTCGCCCGTTCACGAAAAAAGTATCTTCCTCCGGCAATTGATTAATTAACGCATCCGGGAATTGCTCGACCAGGACTTCCTGGAGATACTCCCGGACATGGTAAATAATCTGGTTCCCTGAAAATCGGTGTTCTATTTTTTCCCGCAGGGTGAGCATTCCACACCGCATTTCAAACACAGGACGCATATAAGTAATTGGAAAAGAATCCCGAACCAGGGAGTCCTCAAAAACGCATAAATTCATAACAATGATATCCCTTGTGATTTCACGGAAAACAATCAGGATTTTGTATCAAGATCCAAAATCCGTTGAATACTGCGATAGGCCCCTTCCAGCAAAAATTTATCCTCAGGCTTTTGGATTTCAATATTGTAGAAGATGTCAGCATAATCAGACGCAAAGCCAATCCGCAACGGGGCTCCTGATTTGCGACAAAGCAGGGAAATACCGAAATCAAAATTAACATTACAGTCTACCGCCGCCTGATAGGGTTTGTCCAGTACAGAATCTTCAATGCTTTCAACAAACCGACCGAGATCGTCCCGGCTGGTACCGTTAATCGAAATAATCCGATCCTGGGCTCGTTTAGGAATGATATCCTTATATGCTTCCGGCGTAAAAAACGTAATCCGGTGTTCAGTATCATCCCGGGCCAAAAATTTCAAGACATACCGGGCAACCCGAAATTCGCTGTATGACCAGGGAACGCAGATTAGTATCTGGCGTACCCCGGCAACCGCCCGGCTAAACGAAATTGGCTCGGTTGGTTCCCGGCGTAACCGGCGTCGTAATTTTTGCAGTTCAGCCCATCGCTGAAAGTTTTCGAACATACTCTGAATACCTCTGGTTTTCCTGGGAAACAAATTTACCCAATCCTGAAGAAAATACAACTGGAAAGAACCTCCATTGGGTTCCGGAAATTTCAAAAATACCACCACGAACGCAGATGAGATATCGCTTGATTTTCATGACTGATTCGGTAATATTTTCAAAACTATTTTCTTATGAAATTATCCGAGAAAAAGAAGACAAATTATTTGATGCACGTTTAACCCCTGCATGTAACAATCGGAGGAGGGTTTCTATGTATAAATGGCGAGGCGGTATGCTGTCCTGGATTCTGCACCGTCTGAGTGGGATCGGCCTGGTTCTCTTCATTGTGATTCACATCTGGGGAATGTACAGTATTGCGAAAGGTCCCAAAGAATTTAACGCGGTAATCGCAACTTATAATTCTCCGTTGTTCAAGGTACTGGAAATCTTCCTCTTCGCCGCCATTATGTTCCATGCCGTCAATGGATTACGAATTATTGTCCTGGATTTCGCCAGCGGATCAAAGTATCCGAAACCACTGCTCTGGGCAACCTATATTGTGACCGGTGTGGTCTTTCTCACCGGTGCCTATTTTCTTTGGATATAACGAGGGATAATCAATATGAGTTTAAAGCATACAACAAGTAATTCTGGCGCCATCGGATGGTATCTCCAGCGGATTACCGGAGCCATCCTGTTCTTTCAGGTCCTGTTCCATTTCGGAGTGTATCATTTCGTGGAAGGTGTCAGTAACATCAGCTACGACCTGGCTATCAGCAAATTGGCGAACCCGTACTGGAAAACCTTCGAATTTTCTTTTCTCATCTTTGCGCTTTATCACGGGGCAAACGGGCTAAAGATGATTATTGACGACTATATTACCCACAATGGCTGGCGGGTAGCGATAACGACGGTCATGTATTTGTTCCTGTTCGCTATTTTTCTTCTCGGAACGACAGCAATTATTGTGATACATAAACCGGTGGAATACTAATTATGGTACATCAATTTGACGTTGTTATTGTGGGAGCAGGCGGTGCGGGACTGAGGGCTGCATTGGAAGCATCCAAATCAGCCAATGTTGCGGTCCTTAGTAAATTATATCCTGTGCGATCGCATACAGGGGCTGCGCAGGGCGGTATCAGTGCTGCCCTGGGCAATCACGAAGAGGACCATTGGAAATGGCACATGTACGATACAGTGAAGGGGAGTGACTATCTCGGCGACCAGGATGCCATTGAAATTCTGTGCAGAGAGGCCGTTGATTCGGTGATAGAGATGGAACACTTCGGGCTTCCGTTCAGCCGGACCGATGACGGAAAAATTTCCCAGCGCCCGTTTGGAGGTCATACCAGGAATTATGGAGAAAAAGCGGTTCGGCGCGCGTGCTATGCCGCAGACCGCACCGGCCACATGATCCTCCATACCTTGTTCGAACAATGCATGAAACAGCATGTGCGCTTTTATAATGAATTCCACGTCGCGGACGTTATCATCGAGGACAATGTGTGCAAAGGTGTGGTCGCTATCGAGATCAAGACCGGAGAGATCCATGTCTTCCATGCCAAAGTGGTGCTTTTTGCCACCGGCGGGTACGGTCGTGCGTTCAAGATCACCTCCAATGCACACGCCTATACCGGTGACGGCATGGCGATCGTTTTCCGACGCGGTGTACCACTTGAGGATATGGAATTCGTTCAGTTTCATCCTACTGGTCTTCGGAAACTCGGGGTACTGATTACAGAAGGTGCCCGCGGTGAGGGCGGAATTCTCAGGAACAGCGAGGGCGAACGGTTTATGGAGCGGTATGCGCCCTCCATAAAGGATCTGGCCCCCAGGGATATGGTTTCGCGTGCCATTTACCGGGAGGTGCAGGAAGGACGCGGCATCAATGGGGAGGATTACGTCTTACTGGATCTCACCCATTTGGGGGCGGAAGTCCTGGAAGAAAAATTACCGGATATTTCATTTTTTACACGTACTTACCTGGGTATTGAACCTGCCGATGAGCCGATTCCGGTTCAGCCGACCTGCCATTATGCTATGGGTGGTATCCCGACGAACGTGGACGGTCAGGTAGTGTATAATTCCGATAATACCCCGGTCCGCGGATTGTACGCTGCCGGTGAATGCGCCTGTGTCTCAGTCCACGGGGCGAATCGACTGGGGACCAATTCGTTACTCGATTTAGTCGTGTACGGTCGCCGTTCAGGACGGCATATCGCCAAATTCGTACAGGATGCCGAATTCTCATCATTGCCAGATGATCCGCAGACCGACCTTGAAGAACGTATCCGCGAGATAAAAGAATCAGACGGTAGTGAATCCCCGGAGGAAATACGAACAAAATTACAGCGGAAAATGATGGACAATGTATCGGTGTTCCGCAGTAAGGAAACTCTGAAAAAAATGCAGGAGATATTGGCGGATTTGAAGGACCGATACCAGCGTATTTCCATAATGGATAAGGGCACATTTTTCAATACTGACCTGTTGGATGCGATTGAATTGGGATACCTGCTTGACTTCTCCTCCGCGATTGTGGTATCAGCGCTGGCCCGCCAGGAAAGTCGGGGTGCCCACTACCGGGAAGATTTTCAGGATCGGGACGACGAACACTGGCTTAAACATTCCCTGGCTTATCTCGATGATAACGGGGATATCTCACTGGACTACAAGCCGGTGGTCATTACCGAATTTCAACCGAAGGAACGGAAGTACTAATCCGAAACGAGGATTCCATATGCAGGTTACGTTCAAAATACAGCGATACAATCCCGAAACCGACAATAAACCCCACTGGGAAGGCTACCAACTGGATGTTGATCCGAAAGACCGGATTCTCGATGCACTGTTGACCATCAAGCGAACCATCGATGGGACATTAACTTTCCGGTATTCCTGCGCCCACGGTGTATGCGGTTCGGATGCGATGATGATCAACGGCATGAATCAACTGGCCTGCCAGACATTAGTACAGGACCTCAAGTCCGACACAATCAAGGTTGCACCGGTGAAAGGCATGGATGTGCTGAAGGATCTGGTGACCGACTTTGATCCCTTCTTCGAACACCTGGAAGAGGTAGAACCGTATCTTGTCAATGACGAGCAGCCCCCCGCAAGGGAACGCCATCAGACAGCCGAGGAGCGCCAGCGATTTGATGATACTACCAAATGTATTATGTGCGGTATTTGCACCACTGCCTGTCCCTCATTCTGGACCAATGGTCGGTACATTGGTCCGGCTGCCTTTGTGAATGCCCACCGCTTTATATTTGACAGCAGAGATAAAGGCGCCCGGGAACGCCTGGAAATACTGAATGACAAGGACGGAGTCTGGCGTTGCCACACTATATTTAACTGCACAGACGCATGTCCCCGTGAAATCAATGTGACCCAGGCTATCGCTGAAATCAAAAACGCGATAACCTTCAATAAGGTTTAATTAAAATAACATATCGCAAAGATTGTGATTTTATTACTGGTAAGTTAAATCAGGGATGATAGAAAAAAGGGCGCCAAATGAGGCGCCCTTTTTATTTACAAAGATTTTTTAAGTCTGTCTATAATTAGTCCGCATTTTTCAACCGGAATACGATTGGAATTGAATACCAGACTCCAACCGCACGATCACGCTGTTTTGCCGGTTTCCATTTTGTCTTTTTCACTGCGTTGATGGCGGCTTCATTTAACCCGGTTTTCGGGATACCTTTGACAATAACCACATCTTCAACATTGCCTTCTTTATTAATAAAGGCCTGCACAATCACCGTGCCTTCAATACCGGCTTCCTGAGCGATTTCCGGATACTTCAGGTGCTTTCGGAGTGCCGCCATTCCCCCGGCCATCTGCGGTGGTTCATCATAGGCGACAAATTTGACCTTTGGTCCTTCCGGTGGAGGCGGTGGTGCTTCCAGTGCTTCAAATTCCTCGAAGGTTGTCTCTTCGATAGTGACGTCTTCAGCAATATCCTCGCTCTCCGAGGCAATCGGGACCGAAGGTCTCGACGGCGCCGGCGGTTTTTCGTACTGCTGCGTTTCCGGTATCTCTACGTTTTCAATTTTGACATTCGGCTGTTCGATTTCCTTTTTTTCCGCCTTCTGTCTCGGTACAGAATAAATCACCGTAATATTCAGAATCAACGCGAGAATAAGCGATACACGAATCACCTTGGAATATTTTGCCTTCAACGATACTTCTGGTTTTTTCCGTGTAATCATAGCTACGCTTCTGTTTTTGATGAATAATTAATTTTTAATGCATCCGCTTCACGCAATTCCTGGTGAAAATCGGTAATCAGGCCCATCTGAGATCCCTTATCCGCCCGTAACGAAACCGTCAGCTGCGGGTCATTTTTCCGTTTTTCATACATGATGTTCCTGACATTATTCATTTCCAGGATTTTGTCATCAATGGAAATTCTTCCATCCTTTGAAATCCAGACATAAGATACGTGACGTTTCGTCTCCAGCTTTTCGATCTTTTTCGCGCTTGGCAAAATCACACTCAGCCCCTGATACTCCCGTAAGACGGTGGAGACCATAAAGAAGATGAGCAGCATGAAGACAATATCCGGCAGCGATGACGTCGGAATTCCAGATCTTGTTTTTTCTTTTCGTTTAAACTGCATAGTTTACGTCCCTGTTATTCTGGATTCGCGATGGAAATTCGGGTAGCCTGAGACTGTTTCAATTCATCCAGGACATCGATATATGTTTGATATTGTGTCCGCCTGTCCGTCTTGACAGAGACAATCAACTTCGGATTTTCACCGATCTTCTGCCGCATCAGCGGCTGGATATCCCGGAGAGACACAACTTCTTCATCCAGCAAAATGTCGCCGCGGGCGTTAATCAGCAGGTTGCTGATATTCTTTTTACTGACCTCTGTTTGTTCACCCTTGGCAGGTAACACAAGGCCGAGTCCCTTATCCATATCGATAGTGGTGGTGACCAGGAAGAAAATCAACAGCAGAAAAGCGATATCCGCAAGCGAACCCTGAGGAATTTCAACTTCGCGATCTTTTTCTTTTTTACCTCGAATCATAATGGCAAATCCTTTCTCCCTCCCAAAAAATTATGCCTGGGAGCTTGAAGTATTGATTTCGCCTTTTTCTTCCAAATTGGTCAGGGTATCAATTAACTTCAGGGACCCTTCTTCCATATCGATAATGATCTTGTCAATCCGGGTCACAAAATAGTTATGAAAAGCCTGAATAATAATTGCAACGACCAGTCCAAATAATGTCGTCAACAGCGCCACTGAAATACCACCAGCGACAATCGACGGCGAAATATCATTCGCTTTTTCGATATCCTGGAAAGCCAGAATCATTCCCCATACCGTTCCGGTAAAACCAAGCATCGGAGCAATAGCAATAATCGTGGCCAGCCAGGTTAAGCCACGCTCCAGAAAGGACATTTCTATACTGCCGGCATTCTGGACTGCTTTTTCCACCTCATCAATGCCACGGTCTACCCGAGACAAACCTGCATGAAAAATCTCGGCAACGGGTCCGGGTGTGTTTTCACAGACCTCTAGCGCCTGCGGAACCCCTTCTTCTTCCAAGGCATCCTGCACGTTGGTCAACAATTTTTTTGTATTGATAGATGCCTTCGTTAAAGTGAAAAACCGTTCGAGCACCACCATCAACCCGATGATGAGCAGAATTAAAATCGGCCACATGAAACCGCCGCCTTGATGAAAGAGATCAATTAACATTGGATAATCACCTTTCTCCTGTTACAGAACACATATTTTGAATTAAATTTTGCGAAAAATGTTATTCATTTTCACAATGAATGTCAAGAATTTAACGCAATTGTCAACTTGTATTCCCATCTTCTTCATTCTTTCCCAAGTAATGCAATTTCACGTGCCTTCGGGAAGTATCTCAAAGCCGTCTGAGCCTGATTATCCATCTCCAGTCGGACCGCATAATACTGGTCTTTCCCCCAAACGCTCGACGCAATTTCGGCTTTGACCAGGTTCTTAATGTAGGGGAGATCCTGATCAAACTCTTCGTTGTCGAATTCTATTTCCTTTTCAGATATAAATTCCTTGAGATCCTCAACCTGATCCTCGGAAAAGGTAAAATTCTGTGCAAAATCCAAGAAGTCATTTTCCAGGTTCGGATGTTTTGCTGCATAAGTGGAGGCATATTCGAAGAAGACCCGCGACGGATGCTGTATCAACTTGATGGTCGTCTTGGTCAAATCCAGGTCATAGGGCACCCGGATATCCGGCGTAATTCCCCCACCACCGTACACAGTTCGTCCGCTCTTCGTATGAAAAATTGGTCGGTCTGTCGTATCCAGCACGGTGCTCCCGGAAGTATCAATCCCGGCTGCTCTCTCCTGTTCGTATTGCTCTGCGATTTCGTGATAGTATTCTTCAGTTCCATTCTCATAAGGCCGCTGGATGAGTCGACCGCTCGGGGTATAGTACCGGGCAACTGTCACCCGAATCGCAGAGCCGTCCCGCATCGGCCATTGCCGCTGGACTAATCCTTTCCCAAAACTTGTTTCCCCGACAATCAAACCACGATCAAGATCCTGTAAAGCACCGGACACTATTTCGCTGGCGCTGGCAGATCCGCGGTTCAACAGAACAATAACCGGAAACCGGTGATGTGTTGCTTTATCTGTGGAATAAAATTCCTCATTCGCTGAAGGAATCCGGCCTTTGGTATAGACGATCTTCTGGCCGCCTTTCACAAATTTATCGACAATCTGGATCGCCTGATCCATATAGCCGCCGCTGTTATTCCGCAAGTCAAGGATCAACCGCTCCATGCCTTCGGATTCCAACTTGTCTAAAGCGTCTTCGAATTCCTGCGCGGTGTTCTTCGCGAACCGGTTTAACCGGACGTAACCGGTATGCTCATGGTCGGGCACAATCACTGCGGCCAGTACGCTCACTATGGGAATATCATCCCGGATAATAGTGAAATCCAAACTGTCAGATCGCCCCGGCCGCACAACGGTCACATTGACCTGAGTTCCTTTCTTGCCCCGGAGCTTGTCGAATACTTCCTGCTGGGTTATGCCTTCTGCGGACGTATCCTCAATGGCAACGATTTTATCTCCGGCCTGGATCCCAACTTTGTCAGCCGGTGCGCCCGGAATAGGAGAAATGACCGTGATGTATTTACCAATGATATCAAATTCAATGCCTATCCCCTGAAACTCACCTTCGAACTGTTCGTTAATACGAGCAATCCGTTTTTCCGGAATATATACTGAATGGGGATCGAGTTCTTCCAGCAGACCATTATAGGCCCCAACCATGACGTCTTCCCATTCTACTTCCTCGACATAATTATCATTGATTATGCTCACCATGTCTGAGAAGACGTTCAACTTCTGGAAAAGATCGTTGGCAGAAGCGACGACCTGCTGTCCCGGGCCACTGAATGCCATTAAGCCGGCAATCAATCCCCCGATGAACACCCCGATGAAAAATTTTCTCATATATGTATTTCCTTCAATCCGGTTATTCCGATTCGCTTTTGTCTTTTCAATTCACCAGGCACACCAATGTTCCTGTTAAATCCCGAAATAGACCATGCCCCTGAAAAAGGGCGTCATCATCGACATCGGTTCTCCCCCGGCGATCGCATGCTCCCCGTTTAATTTCCATGCGTCAGCTCCCACCTGGCTGATTTGATATCCTCCGGTCAGACGCAAACCAATCCAGGTCGCCAACTGATATTTGAAGCTAACAATTGGCTGGGCAATTACAAACAGTGCACTTGCGGTCGTCGAATGTACTCCTAAATCGTTCGGACTCGGGTCAAAATTGTTCTTCCCGAACGGCAACCAGATCCGCTCCCATGTGATATCTCCGGTCCGCTGCAGGATCGTAAGGCTCACCCGGCCTAATCCTACTCCGGCTCCCAGGCCCAGCTGTGCATTCCGCCCAAGCTGCCAAAGATATTCGGTATTTAATATAGATTTTACCATCTTCAGGGTAACCGACCGGGTTTGCTGCGTATTGTCATCATAGCTGGAAATTGAGTTGGACCCAAACAGAGCCGTTCCACTGAGCCGAACGTGCTTTGTAATTTGACCAAACCCCTGTCCGCCATAGGCAATGACACTGTTGCCGTCGAAGCCACTGATGCCCAGCGCCGGATAAATATCCGTCCCAGTCACATCTCCGTCCGGATAATTTGATATATTACTGAGCCGAATAATTTCCTGCGGCCAATCTGTCACATTCAACGACTCAAATGAACTAACAAACCCAATACCTCCGCCGTAAAATGCCCCCTGCTGTGAGGAAGTCGGTTGGGCAGGAAGTACAGAAAAAAATGCCAAAATAACACAGATAACGGACACACCGATTTTACTTTTCATAATAGAAAACTTTGTGGTAAGTTGTTTGTTGTTTTAGGGACCCCGGACTTTGCTGATTTGCGGACCAAATCCACGTCTAGCGAATATAGAGAACAGGGTGATCGTTTACAACTAAAATTTTACTCGAAGTGATCGGCGTTTTTCCCTTGATTTTCACTGGAGTATGGAATAATTTCGTTTCACATTTTTGTTCGGTCTTACAGGATTAAACGCCGTTTAAATTGCAGGTAATTCCTAATGAAAACGACCCAGTCAGTCGCTGTACTTTTCACCTGGGGTGTTATTCTGTTTTGTACCCTGGTTCTCTCCGCAGCAAATCCGGCGAATGCCCAGACAGCCACTCCGTATGGATTGCCCCCGCAGTCCAGTGCTCCCCTCCAAATTGTCACAGGCAATGATGTCAATTCCAATGGATTGGAGGAAGTTCTTGTTCTGCACAAAGGTACCGACCTGCATGGGCAGTATGCTGCGTATTACGAATTGACCAACACCGGCGCCAGGCAGCTGTGGGACTTTACACTTCCCCAGTCCCTGGATGGTGATATCGTGGATATCCTGCTGGGTGACATGGATGCAAACGAGCGGGCGGAGATCCTGTGTATTGCAAGCACTATCGCAGGACAGAATCAGACCAATCGTACGCCCTGGTTGTTTGCATTTGAATGGGACGGCGCCACCTTTTCAGAAGGGGAGACTTCCCGCTGGAGCTATCAGGCGACAGATGGGGTCAATCTTCGGCCGACCAATTTTACTGCCTCGGATTTTGATGGCGACGGTAATGCAGAACTCGCCGTCATCTTTGGCAGCCCGGAACGCATTGGACTGATCGTGCAACGGGATGGCTCTATCCGCTCGGGCGTCTGGACCCCCGAGTTTCAATTCTCGCTGCCCAATAATGAATCCGGTGCGTATCGCTTCTATCTCAGAAAAACCGATCTGACGGCAGACGCTATCGATGAATTACTGCTCTTTTCCGTTCAAAAAGAAGTCGGCACTTTTGTATATACTTATATTGATGCGAACCGGTATGCCCCGGCTACGTCGCTCCAGTTCCCTTTTGCAGCGGAAACCAATATCACCGATCCCCAAATCGATTTTGCCGACTTAAATCGGGACGGATTTACTGACATCCTCATGGGCTCCCAATCAGGTGAAATGTATTATCTGACCAGGCCGGATGCCGAAACCGAGATTTTCCGTTTCCAGTCATTCCTGCTACAGCATTATCGGACCCCGGTTACCAGTCTCGTTCCACAGCAATTGAGTGATGGTACCGCAGCAGTTGTCTACACGCTCAGGGATTCGTCAGTAATCTACACAGCAACACTGTCTTTTCCCGACCACTCGGTTACGCCTGAAGTATCCGGGGTTGAACGCTACCAGGATCCATCCTTTTTGGGATACCGGTTTAGCGGAGCTAGCGTGAATACAGACGAGCAAGGTATCACCTATGGTATCCATGGCGCTGAAACCAGGTCTCAGATACTGGTGGTCGACTTGCCCGGATTTGCACCTGTCGGAGTGGCGATTCAAAAGTCACATCCTGAGGTGGAAAGTGAAAAGCAACTCACGACAATGCGGAGCAAAGACCGGACGCCGGACAAAATTGCCTATATCGGAAAAGAATTTTTATATTCCGTTGACTTTGACATCTTGTCATTGGACAACCTTTCTATCGATTTTGCTGCTGCACCGAACGGCATGCGATACAATCATCGCGCCAGCCGCCTGGAATGGACTCCGAAATTAAGTCAAAAGGGGTTTCACGAAGTTGAAATTAACATCCGGAGCGCCAACTATAAGCATACCGAAAAATTCACCGTCCTCGCGAAGGTTGATCCGCCGAGAATTATTTCAGATCCACCCACGGTGATAACGGCGGGTGAACCCTGGGAATATCAAGTCAAGATCGCCGATCAGGATGTGTACGATACCCTGAAATTTTCGCTGTTGGAGTCCCCGGAAAATATGTCGGTCAATTCCCGGGGATGGATGTACTGGCTTCCGAATCTTAATCAGGTCGATGATCAGTCAGTGACCCTGGCAGTCAGCGACGGGTACGATATTGACACCCAAACTTTTTCCGTGTACGTCAATGCCCCACCCTCTTTTTTATCTCAACCGGATACATTTATCACCGTTGGTCAGGAATATTCTTACAACGTGCTTGTTGGTGATCGAAATAAAAATGCGAAATTAGAGGTGTCCCTGGATCAGGGGCCGCGGGGCATGACCCTGCAAGGGCGAAACCTTACATGGACTCCCACCCAAAATCAGGTTGATTATTTCCCCGTCAGGTTGACACTGACTGACGGTTTTCTAACAACGACTCAGCGCTGGACCATCTTCGTCAACGCCCCGCCTAAAATCGTTTCAACTCCCATTTCCTCATTAGCCCATGGTCAGGAATATCGCTATCGCATTAATGTGGAGGATCCGAATACGGATTCGAATATCCGGTACACGCTGGACCAAGGTCCGGAAGGCATGACGATTGACGAGACGGGTCTCCTGACCTGGAAACCGGCATCAACCACGATAAACCGGCAGTCATTCAAGATCAGGATTACCGACGGATATGCAACTGATACCCAGGACGGTTCGGTCTTCATTAACGTCCCGCCCAAATTCGTAAGTGAACCGGAAATCGTGGCCGTCAGTGAATTACCCTACAAATACGAATTACAGGGTGAAGACGCCAATGGCGATCCGATCCGGTTCAGTGCCATCCGGCTGCCGAAATACGCTAAATTCGATTCAACTGACAATGTCATCACGTGGAAACCCACCCTGGAACAAATCGGGAAGCAGCCATTCAAACTGCAAATCACAGACTCCCACGGAGCCACTTCTGTGCAGGAATTTGCCGTACAGGTGTACGAAAACCCGGGTACAAAACCGCTCATTTTTTCCGGGTATTATATCTTGATTGCTGTATTGGGCGGTATTTTTGTGATGACGGCGGCATTGTAACGGTATACTTTCCTGAGATAATCGTTCCGTACTCTCTTTTCGTCAAATGACATTACATTCTGTTCAGAATGACAATTGTTCGGTCCCTTCTAACCCAATAGAATCAACAACACTTTTCATAAACTCAGCCGGAAGTGAAAATTCTACCGGCAAGAAATATATCGGATTCTCTCTCGCCAGATCCTGGTCCCACTTCACAAAATCCTTGGCAGTCATCACCAGATAGTCCGCCCCGATTGACCGAAAATCCTCCAGCACTCTTTTTTGTTCAGCCAACGGATAGCTGTAATGATCTGCATACCCTCTGAATTCCACCAAATGCGCCGGTAACCCTTCCAGGGACATCCGGAACTGTTCCGGATTACCAATACCAGCAAGCGCAATGATATTCGGGAAAGCCTCGAGTTCCACCAGCGGAATATTTTCTTGTTTCACCGGATTATGGAATTCAATACCTAATCGTTTCTGGCCGCGGTATATCTTGCCCTCCGTAAATTTGTGAATAAACCGCTCAGCCGCTTCCCAATTTCTGCCGTTCCCATTGTCGGTAAGGACAATATGAGTCGCACGTTTCAGGCTTTTCCATGGCTCACGTAGTCTCCCCGCCGGTAAAACGCGCTCCCGATTCAGAATATCCTCGACCGGGACTAGTACGATATTCACATCTCTGGTGAGCGCCATATGCTGAAACCCGTCGTCCATTATAATGACATCGGCATCGAGTCGATTCACCGCGGTTTTGGCGGCATCAACCCGTGATTTGTCAACAACCACCCGGAGATTGGGATACAGGACACTCAGCATATACGGCTCATCCCCGGCCTGGTCAACGGAAACTTCCGGTCCAACTCCCCGCGACACTATCACCTGACCGCGACTGGCCCGCTTGTACCCCCGGCTTACTACTGCGACTGTATAACTGTGCTCCAGAAAATAGCTGGCAAGATATTCGACGAGTGGGGTTTTCCCTGTCCCCCCAACACTGAGATTACCGACGCTAATAACCGGGACGTTGCTCTGATATCCGGAAAAAATCCCGGTCCTATATAATCGCATACGCAGCTGCATCGCCCCGCTGTACAACCAACTTACTGGGGTGAGAAGCGTCCGCATCAGTGTTCGTCGAAGTACCGGTCGACTTCGTCTTGCAATGCGTTTATATGCGTTTCAATCGTTGACAACATTTCTCTGATCTTATCAGCGCCAGTGAAATCCTCAGGATATATCGGTTCCCCGTACACTATCCGGTTTCTGCCGAAGGGTAAATGCAGGTAAAATTTGTCCCAGCTGGTTGTGATTACTTTTTTTCGTGATCCGTTGGTGGCCATCGGGACAACGACCGCATCCGTCTTTTGTGCGATCACGCCCACACCCGGCTTGACTTTTCGGTAAGGCCCGATCGGACCATCACAGGTGATAGCCAGTGTCTTTCCGGGTTTTTCCATCACCCTGATTGACTCTTCCATTGCCTTGTTCCCGCGATCCCGGCTCGAGCCACGTATGAGTTTATAGCCCAACCGTTTCATAACCCGGGCTATCATTTCCGCATCCCGGTGATATCCGACCATTGCATATATGCCAGTATCCCGCAAATTATAGATTGGGCCGAGCATTTGTCCGTGCCATAATGCCAGAATTACACTCCGGCCTTCCTGCAACGGGTTCAGATAATTTTCCTTACCAACCACTTCGTTGCGGGACAAGAAAAAAAACAGCCGGATAAGCACTCCACCCAGCCAGACACCCACCCAAAATTTAAACCGCTTCCACAGTGATTTACGTGGCACTGTCATTCTCCGATTTTACTGGATATATTTCCGTGCTGATCGATTGGGCCACCCGGTGACCAGCCCCCGGCTCACCGAGCTTCTCCCGGATTTCCCCGAGTGATTCCTTCACAGAGTTGTAATACGCTTCATCGGTCAGATAGTGTCCGATTTCCTGTGCTATGGTTTTCGGATTGACGTTATTCTGCAGGAGCTCCGGAACCACTTCTTTTTCAGCAACGATATTGGCCAGACCAATGTACGGCATATCAACCAGCAGATTTCCCAGCCACCACGTCAATGTGCTCATACGGTAAAGAATTACCATGGGGGTTCCAAAATAGGCAACTTCCAGCGTTGCGGATCCGGATGATGTAATAATGACATCACTGTATTTCATAACTTCATAGGTTTTATCACGAACCAGTCGTACTTCATCAGGTAAACCACGATCTGTAAAGATCACGGGGGCCAGGTCCGGAGCCGCAGCGAGCACAAACTGAAGCGGTCTGTCGAATGTCTTCTGTATTAACGGAATTGACTCCATAATGGGTTCCAGGTGCCGGTCGATTTCCTGCTCCCGGCTTCCGGGCAACAAACCAATCGTTTTCATGCCATTATCCAAACCATTTTTCCTGAAAAAATCGGATTCCGACTGTAATCCCTTCACTTCCTCAACCAATGGATGGCCGACAAACTCCACCGGAACTTCATATTGTTCGTACAGTTCTTCCTCAAACGGAAAGATGACATACATTTTGTCCACGAGACGCTTCATTTTCTTCAGGCGTCCCCTGCCCCATGCCCACACCTGAGGAGAAATGTAATAGTACACCGGGATATCCCGATGTTTCATTCGCTTGGCGAACCGGAGATTAAACCCGGGATAATCGATCAAAACCACGGCATCCGGATTATACTCATCGACCCAATCTTCCAGCCTGTTCCTGACCCGCAAGATGAAAGGCAAATGCTTTATCACCTCGACAAATCCCATAAAAGACATTTCCCGAACATGGTACAACAATTCCATCCCGGCCCGACGCATCTTATCGCCGCCAATCCCCGCTACCTGTAAATCCGGATGTAAACCCAGGAGTCCTTTCACAAGTCCGGCGCCATGAGTATCTCCGGAGGTTTCACCAGCAATTATGAGTATTCGTTTCAATATTAGTATTAAAATGTTCTGGGGTTAAAGTGTTCGAGTAACAAAGTCTCTTTCCGAAGCTCAGATCAAAGTGCGATTGTGTGGGTGCATTATCGTAGAATTCGTATAAAAAAACCGGAAGTTATAGGTGCTATTTTTCGGGTTTTCTACGTAATACGCAGTACGCAATATTCCCCATCTACATCTGCAGGTAAAACCACTTGGCGGTGATCAGCACCAGTATAATACCGATATTAATCAGCGTGCTTTTTTCCGGTTTCAGTGCCTGACGGACCGACCGGCGTTCCACCTCTGCATGGTCCGGTTTGCGCCAGGGACGGAAGCGCGGAATGATTCGCGGGACGTTGGCGCGATATTCAGCATAGGCTGCTCCGAAGATCCCGCTGAGGGTATCTTCCTCCAACGTAATAATTTGCGAGTACTGCCACGTAAAAAACCCGATGGTGATTACCAGCATCTGCCACATCCACGGACCGCCGGCAATAAAGACCACCCCGGCATAGATTAGGATATTGCCAAGATAGAGCGGGTTACGCATATAGCCATATGGACCGGCGGTGACCAGCGACTCGGCACCAACGTTCCGGGTTCGGGTTGCACCGCCTGCATACAGAATTGCCCAAAACCGGATTCCCTCACCAAGGAGAACCAATCCGAGTCCAATCAGTAACCATGGAACGACCGGGTCCGCCTGATATAACAGAATTAGGATTAACGGGATCGGGGTATAACTACGGTATTTGAAGAAAAATGATGGCAGATTCATCATTGCAGTACCGAGGATTCTTTTACTTTTTCCTGAATCAGCTGGGCAACTTCCAATGCCCGGACTCCGTCTTCACCTGAAACAATGGGATCTGTACCGGACTCAACAGCCTCAACAAAAGAACGGAGTTCCTCTTGGAGCGCATTCGTTTCTTCAATTGCGGGTTGCTCATAGACAATCTGTTTTTTCGTGCCCTCGTATTCCAGTTCACCCAGGATCAACGGAATATCCGTTCTGTCTTCGTTTCCTGCCTCGTGTAAACGGTAGATTTCCGTAGTATTCTGCTGGAAATCGATGGAAATGTACGCCGCACGCTGAAAAATACGCAGTTTGCGCATCGGTTGCTGGGAGATCCGGCTGGCGGTGATATTCGCCACACATCCGTTCTTAAAAGTCAGCCTGGCATTCGCAATATCCACCGAATTGGTAATCACCGGAACGCCCGAGGCCTCCACACTTTGCACCGGACTCTTCACCAGCGAAAGAATAATATCAATATCATGAATCATCAGATCCAGGATGACCGCCACTTCAGTCCCCCGCTGTTGGAACTGCGCCAGCCGGTGTGATTCAATAAAACGAGGCGCCAGCGGAGTGGATTTAAGCGAAGTGATGGCCGGGTTAAACCGCTCGATATGACCGATTTGAAACGTCAGTCCCTTCTCTCCAGCCAGGCTGACTAGTTCCCGGCCCTGGTTCAGCGTTTCAGTGATTGGTTTTTCCAGAAAGACGTGCTTCCCGTCCCGAAGCGCCTTTTTTGCCAACGGGTAATGCTCATCCGTCGGCACCACTAAATCAACGGCATCAACCTCTTCAAGCATGGATTCGTACGAGTTGAAAACGGTAATGCCCTTTTCCCGCTCCCGCTGCTGTACCTCCGGATCGGTATCGAAACAACCCGCCAATTCCGCACCGGGAACCTCCTGCATAAGCCGCAAATGATGTTTGCCCAGATGCCCGATACCTGCTATTCCGATTCGTAACATAGGATGAATTTAACAAGTTGACCTTTCCCCTCCAACGGATTTATAGCGGTATTCGAAACGATCAATTTATAAGGAGAGGTATTTTGAGATTTCTCGACTTCGGTTCTTTGGACCTCCACTCGAAATGACTACCCGTTGAATGCCAAAATAGGGGAGTCATCTCGAGTGACTCCGATTCATTCTAATCGGAGGAATCGAGAGATCTCATTTGTCCTATGATCTTCCCAACTAACTCCTTGCATCCGACGACCTGTGCACCCAAATTATTTCTTTTAAAACTAACACGGGATTTTCCGAAATGAAGCACCTCAAAACCAAGGTTTTCTTCATCCTTACTGGCCTCCTGTTTTTCATAAATCAACCATTTATATCAGCCCAGACAATAGACATTGCCCTCCTTCACTGGAACGATTTCCACTCGTTCAACGAATACAAGATCACTTCGACCGGTGATACCGTCGGTGGCTATACTTATTTAGCCGCATACAGGGATTCACTAGCTGCATTGCATCCCGGCCGGGCATTTTCCCTTCATGCAGGTGATGATTTTCAGGGCACTCCGATCTCCACGTTTACACGCGGGGCATCCCAAATCCGTATTTTAAACCAGATACACCCGGACGCATTTGTTCTCGGCAACCACGAGTTCGACTACGGCCGCGGCAATCTCGATTCTCTGATCCGCAGTGCGAATTTCCCTATGATTTCCGGAAATATCTTCGATCACCGGACCCACCGGCTCTTCACTGACCCCACGACCATCCTGCATGGAGACGATGTGCAAATCGGAGTCATTGGTGTCACTGCACCGAACCTGTATGCGCTCTCACTCCCCGCGAATGTGGCGGATCTCGAGATTCTTGACCCTGTGAAAGTCGTGCGCAATTACGCCTGCGATTTAGAGCCGGACGTGGATTTAACTGTTGTTTTGAGCCATATGGGATTATACCAGGATTCTCTGCTCGCAGCATCACTGGGGGAAAAATCGCCGGTAGACCTTATTATCGGCGGGCATTCCCATACCTCATTATTCGATCCCGAAATCGTTAACGGCATACCCATCGTGCAGGCCGGGGACCACGGGCGATTCCTTGGTAGATCACTGGTATCTGTGGACACGGCAACGAAATCAATCCGGCACCTGGATTACCGGTTAGTGCCGATTCAGCGCAATCGCGAACCGCGCGTTGATGTGCAGTCCCTGGTTGATTCCCTGCAATCACGGGCCCGGGAATCACTGAACCATACGATTGCCACGCTCAAAACCCCCTGGGAGAGGAAGCACCATGGCGAAAGCAACATCGGAGACTGGCAGGCCGATGTAATGCGCCAATACGCGGACGCTGACATTGCTTTTCAGAACTCCGGCGGCATCCGGAAAGATCTGGCAGCCGGTCCGGTCAAAGTCAAAGATATCTGGGAAATCACCCCGTTTGGCAATCATTTTGTTCGGTTCACTGTGACTGGTAACCAGTTAGACACTATACTCCGCCATCAGATCCGGGATTCAAAAGAATTTCTCCAGATCTCCGGGCTGGAGTACACCTGGAACAAATCCGAACAGCAGTTTACGCGGGCCCAGGTTGGCGGGAAGACAATCCAGCATGAAAAAACCTATACTATTGTCACAAATAATTATGTCTTCAGTCATTTCGAAGCGTTTTTTGGGATTCCAGGGGATATCATAAAAAACGTCAACCATTTTCCGGATCTGGACAGAGATGTTTTTCTGCAGGCAGCGCGGGAGCAGAAAACAATCCACTCCAAAAATCACCACCGGACGAAGGTCGTCGAATAGTCTATGCAGGAATCCCTTTTCTCACCGGAATTCCAGGATACCCGACCAGAGTACCAGCATTTTCAGGCGCCATTCTACATCGGGAGTGGCGGATGGAATTATAAGGACTGGGTTGGCCCGTTTTATCCACCCTACCTGGATAATGCTGACTGGTTGTCTTACTATGCTGCCCGGTTTCCCACGGTAGAAATCGACAGCACATTCTACGGAATTCCAAGGGAGTCAACAGTAAAGAACTGGCGTGATCGAACCCCCGCAGAGTTTGTTTTCTCAGCGAAAGTACCAAGGATAATCACCCATGAGCACAAGCTACGCGATTGCAAGGACCTGCTGTATACATTTGTTGACCGGATGGCACTCCTGGGAGAAAAACTCGGCCCGTTCCTGTTCCAGTTTCCCCCGGGATTTACCGTGCGATATTTTGATGTGCTGCACGATTTTCTCCCGGTATTGCCGGCGAATTTCAGGTTTGCCGTGGAAGTCCGTGATCCTGCCTGGCTCCACGAGAAATTTTACCACCTGCTCGCCGCGAATAACGTGGCGCTGGCGCTCACCGACTCCGCTTACATTCAAAAAAAGTCCGTAGTGACAGCTGATTTTACCTACATCCGGTGGATAGGAAGTCACAACAGTACTATAAAATATTTCGGTGAGATCCAACGGGATCGGTCAAGAGACCTCCAAGATTGGGCTGTCGTCATGGCAAAAAAGTTTGCCGAAAACAACCTGCCGGTCTTTGGATATTTCAACAACCTTTACGCCGGATATTCCCCCGGGAGCGTCCATCAACTCTATCACATCTTTCAGGGGCTCACGAAATAGAATGCCCGATAAAATAAAATCCCGCCGGATCACCAACCGGGAGCAGATACCCCCGGACCTCATCTGGAGCAAGTACAGTGTCATCCAGGGAGTTGTATTTTGGTTACTTGCGCTTGGTACCTGGCACGGTTTGCACTGGCTGGGCAGAAATTACGAGCAGTTCACTCTCCCGGTCTGGCGATATGTTTCCCGGGTGCGGTACTACTTCTACACCGGAAATTTTGATCGCATGGTGATGCTTGGCCTGGTGATTGGAGCACTTCTGCTAGGAGGACTGCTGCTGGCGGATTTACTGATAGCGAAGATTAAGGGTATTAAACCGGCCAGACAGGTATTGCGCAACTACTATCTGTTGCCACGAACCAACAAGCAAAGTTTTATTGCGCTTATTCTGGGGATAAACGCCGGAATTTTCGAGGAGATTTTTTTCCGCGGCGGCCTATTTACGCTCTTCCTTTTTCTGACACATTCCGTGACACTGGGTATCTTGATTACCTCGGTAATTTTTGCACTGCTCCACGCGTCACTCCAGGGGTGGCTAAGTACATTCTGGATATTTTTATTCGGTGTGGTGCTGAATATTTTGGTATTGTATACCGGCACGTATATCGCCGCTATTGTATGCCATATCACGATTAATGTGAGTAATATGTTTTTAGTCCCGGCAATATTTGAAGAGGAACTCGAAAACCTGTTACTCGAGAAATCCGGTATCCCACCGGAAGATATTCCCGGGTGATGGCACCACAACTTCCGGACATTGGTTCACCGACAGCTGATAACAGGCCCCGATTACATCCCGGTACCTCGGGATACGAATTCTGGCAGCTACAGATTAATGATCCGGAACATCAGTTTGGCTGGCGCATCCGTCTGACAGTAACGCATGCCAAAGACACCCCTTCCGGAGCAGAGGTGCAGTTTGCCTATTTCAACCGGTATAATCCCGACAATGAAAACCGCCGTGTCAGCCAGGAATTTGATCCGGAACATTTTGAAATCCGGGGAAACCGGGACGAACCATTCGAATTTCGAGCCGGAAATATTGTCCTCACCGGTGAATCCTGTCAGGGAATACTGTCGACATTTGAAGAAACGATACGCTGGAAGCTCGCCTGGTTTAACGATCCGGATTCCCAATTTCGGCACTGGCCGAATCGGCGATTCTATCGTTGGAAGTATCCCCGGACAAAAATGCTGACCCCCGTTCCCCGGTCCATGATCGGAGGGAAAATTTCCGTGGGTGCCTTGGATGTGGGCCTGGAAGAGGCATACGGCCATATGGCGCACTGGTGGGGGAGGAGGTATCCGGAACGATGGCACTGGGCACACTGTACCGCTTTTGAGGAAACAGATTTCGCATCACTGGAGATGTATGAAATCCGGTTAAATCACTGGCTCCCAAAATTCACTCTTGTCCAGCTGGAATTGTTCGGGGAGTTATTTGAATTTAATTCACTCCGGCAGGCCATCCGAAATGCCTCTGAGCCAGGCCCGGAATCTTGGATGGTTGCCGCCGAAAGCGAAACACACCGCCTGCAGGTTGAACTTCAGACACGAGCCGAATCATTTATAAAATCCGACACGGCATTGTTTTCTGAGCCAGGGAAATATGTGAAATTTACCGGGATTGCCAGCATGCAGGTACTACTCTCCGAGTGGCTGGAGAACGAGTGGCACGTGCACAAAAAGCTCACCTGCCGGGATGCTGCGGCTTATGAATACGGTACGAACAATACCAAAAGGGAGCGTCCGGGACAGTCAACCTGAATAATTCATGAATTCGAAAAAAATGGCTATTTTCCGCTAGAATGCGCCTTTTCTTCTCAATGCTTGCGCACCAGTTCCGGCGTCTACCCTTCGACAAGCTCAGGATGACGCCTCTCGGAGTCACTCTGAGCCTGTCGAAGAGTGGCAAACTCTTTGTCTAGCAAATGTGAGGGATTTCAAACTTTTTCCCCTTTTAATACCCGCTGAATCTCCTGTTTCAAATCGGCTAATTGATACGGTTTATTCACCACCCCCACAAATCCGTATTCCTGATAATCTGACATAACCGGATTCGTGGAATAACCGCTGCTTACAATTGCCCGGGCGTTGTCATCATAACTGAGTAATTTTTCCACGGTTTCAATTCCCCCCATGCCTCCGGGAATGGTTAAATCCATGATGACGACGTCCATCGGTTCTCCGGATTCCGCCGCCCGCTTGTATTTATAGAGGGCGTCCTCCCCGTTTTCGGCATACTCAACCTGGTAGCCGAGATATTCCAACATGTCGCCACATACTTCCCGTACCGATTGTTCGTCATCCATGATCAGGATTTTGCCGGTCTTCAGTTTCAGTGAGTTATCCCCTCCGGATGTCCTGCCTTTTTCACCGGTTCGTGCTGTACTGGTCAGCGGTAAATACACGTAAAACGTGGTACCCTCATCAACGACTGAATCCGCCGTGATAATTCCGCCATGCCGTTTGACGATGGAATAGCTTGTAGCCAATCCCAATCCGCTTCCCCTGGGCTTTGTGGTAAAGAAGGGATCAAAAATTTTATCCATATTCTCCGCTGTAATCCCGGGTCCGGTATCAGCAATCGTAATCCGGAGGTGTTCCCCCTGTGCCAACCCGATAGAATTCGAGGGGCTATTAAATTCCACCGCTTCTGCCGTGATGTCAACGGTGCCTCCCTCCGGCATAGCCTGGACCGCATTCAGCAGGATATTTCCGATGGCCTGCCGCATTTGACCGCTATCTACATGCAATAAAACATTGTCTGTTTTAAGATCGATGTTATACTTGACATTCGACCCACTCAAACTCAGGTCGACCGCTTTTTGGAGGAGAGTACGAATGCTGATATCTTCGGCCACGGGCTGACCTCCCTTGGAAAAAGTCAGCATTTGTTTGGTCAGGGTGGTAGCACGCACCGCAGATTGTTCCGCGGTGATTAACAAGGATTTCAGCTTCTCCGGATTTTCGAGATATGATTTTGCCAGAGATAAATTGCCAATTACCGATGTGAGAATGTTATTGAAGTCATGCGCGATCCCCCCGGCAAGTGTCCCAAGGGATTCGAGTTTCTCGGCCCGAAAGAGCTCTTCCTCCATCTGTTTCTCATCGGTAATATCCTGCGCCACGCCAATCAACGCGATCTTTTTCCCGTCTTCGTCTCTTATGACGGACGTAGAGAGCCGGACCGGAAATGTGCTTCCGTCGCTTCTCTGATTGATTATTTCGCCGCTCCAGCCCCCACGAATGGTTTCTGTGAGGATTTCTTTGCGTTCATCCTCCCGGTCTTCAGGAGTATCGCATCGAATGACCGAAATATTTTTCCCGATTATCTCATTTCTGGAATACCCGTAGGTATTTTCAAACGCCTGGTTCACAAAGAGGATTTGATCCTCCATATCTGTAATACTGATACACTCCTTCACGGATTCCACTGCATTCTGAAATAATCGGATCTCTTCCTGAGCCCTTTTGTGTGGCCGCAGATCCCGGAAAATTTCCTGCACGTAGACTTCGTCCTCAATTTCCACGGTGCTGGAACTAATCTCCACCGGGATATCTTCCCCATTAGCATCCCGCACATAAACATTTGACACGAGATCGCTTCCGGCGGTCACATGCGTTCGGAAGACCTTTGTATATTTCTCCTTCTGTTCCGGTGGATGCAGGGCAGTTTGGTTCGTCCCGATTATTTCCGGCAGGGACCTGCCAATTAATTTTGCCGCCTCGTTATTTGCATCAACTATAATTCCGGTATCGGCTTTGACGATAAAAATGGGATCATTTGCCGATTCAATCAGCGCGCGATATTTGGTAACATTATGTCTGAGTGCCCGCTCGGCCTCCTGCATTTCGGTGATATCCCGGGCATTCACGATCACCTTGTCCGCACCCGAACCATCCTGGATCAATCTTCCTTTGACTGCGAATTCATGTGGTGTATTTTCGGTATCCAAAAACGTCAGTGTCATACTCACCGGAGAACCCTGCCGGGATTTGGCTTCATTATAAAATTCCGCCAGTTGTTCGGTATCCGAATCTTCAGAATAATCAAAAATATTTTCGCTGATGAGATCGTCAGGGGCTATGCCTAAAATGGTTTCAACCGATTCATTGATATACTCAATTTCTCCCCGGGAATTAATGACAGCTATGATATCAGAGGATGCCGTGAGTATCTCCTGGAAATATCGGCGATTCCTCAGCGTTACCCGGCGTCGGAAATACCAGAGAAATAAAACCAGCCCTGCAAGAATTACAATTACGACCGTAACGATAATCGGGATGTAGGCACTCCAGTTCCGGTGCAGGGTATGAATCAGCCATTTCTCTCTGATCTGATGAAGCATTCCGTTTTCTTCTAGCATTTCCAGCGTGTGATTGAGTGTTTGTAGCCGGGGATGAAACGCGTCACTTACAGGATAGCCTAACTGGGCTTTCGTCAGGAGATTCGGTCCCTGCCATTTGCGACCAATGGTAAACTCCCCCTGGTAGTGATCGGCAATAATAAACTGACTGTTAATAAAATCATTAAACACCGCATCGACTGTTTGGCGCTGCAAGGCAGCGAAGCTGCTGTCCGTTGCTTCAAATGATTGAATATCAAAGAGACCGGGGTGTCTTCGAAGGAGCGAAGTGGCATACTCTTCCCCGGCTGCCTCGGTTTTTACTCCCACCCTTTTCCCGGATAATTCCTCGATAGTATGCACAGGCTCCGAGGTGCGGGAAATCACCACCAATCCCGTGTTGAGATACGGCCTTGAATAGGAAAATCGCTCCCGGCGTTCATCAGTAATATATACGGAACCGATAGCAATATCGGCGGAATCGATGGATATTTTTCGCAGCATCTCCCGAAACGAGACGAGATCCACCGAATACGTCCAGTTGTTCAACCGGCACACCAAATCCATGATGTCGATATCAAATCCAACCAGTTTATTATTTTGCTCGAAGACAAAAGGCTCATATGGTGATGCAACGACATCCAGGTGGACTTCAGGGTGAGCCCGAAGAGTATCAGCAGCGTTAATAAGGAACGGGAGAAAGAGGAAAAAACAGAATGCAACAAATTGTGCCCGCGCCTTCATCATTAAGTCTCCGGTTAGATTACGGCATAAATATACATATTCTTTCCAAAAAATTCCTTCCCTTCACTCAAGCCGAAACCGGTGAAACACAAAATCGGGTCACAAAAATACTAACAGCAATCAGGACACATAGGTACAATGGCAAACAAATCGCAGTTCAGAAAAAAATATAGGGGAGGCTTCCGCTACAAAAAAGTCCTATTTCTAATTGCTAACCAGACCTCTCCAGAAGATAGCCGTACCAGTCACCTTTGGTCATCTTTTCACGGATAGTCAGTCCGATTGACTCTATAAACCCTTCCATGTTTTCCACCTGGTCGGCGATAATGCCACTCCAGATCAACAGTCCGTTTTTTCGAGTTATATCCCGCAAACCCTCACCGATGTTCAGCAGTACTTCGGAAATGATGTTTGCTATCACGAGATCAAAGGGCCCCTGCGGTGCCAGAATCCGAACCGATCCTGGTTGAATGTGTATCCCTGCAGCGATGCTGTTTTTTTCCAAATTTTCCTTGGCAGTTTCCGTGGCCACCGGATCGATATCAACCCCGTGTATTTCACCGGCTCCCAGCATCTTTGCCCCAATAGATAAAATCCCTGACCCGCATCCCACATCAGCGATACGCCAATCCGCCATGGATAACGATTCCATAATTTCCAGACATACCATCGTTGTTTCATGCTGACCGGTGCCAAAAGCCTGGCCGGGATCCAGTAAAATGAGTTTATCGTCTGGCTGAATATCTTCCGGCTGCTGCCATGACGGGTATACAACAAAATGTTCTCCGATACGTTGTGGACGATAATATTGCTTCCAGTTCGCCGCCCAGTCAACCGCCTTAATTTTCCGGGTTGCCAGACTGATATTCAGAACATCCTCTGGCAGGTGATTCCTGGTCTCAATCGCAGAGAGCCTGCTTCGAATCTGTGCCAGCGCGATCTTCCCGGAATCGTTATCGGCGACATACGCCTTAATTATTGAGTTGCTCTCAGTATCACCCGTTATCTCAGTGCCCCCGCACAGTTCTGTAAAAACCTCCATAATCACTTCACTGAGCCCCGCAGGGACACCTGAAGTCGAAACGGTTATTTCAATCCAGTGCGAATTATCCATAATAGTTACACCGAAAGTGAGGTAAAAACAGGTCGCTACTCTCCGGCAAGGTGCGTCAGGGAAATATCCATCAGGTAATACCGTTTCCAGCCCTGATAATCATAGTGCCACCACTCCGAACTAATCGGAACAAACCCGTGTTTTTCCATAATACTTCTCAGAACGTACCGGTTTTTTAAGACCTCATCCGGCAAATCGGAGTAACTGTGGTGTGCCTTTTCTGAAAAATCGTCATATCCGGTTGGCATGGGCAACTCCTCTCCCGTCTTCAGCGAGACCAAGGACACGTCCACGGCACAGCCGCGATTGTGCCGCGAGCCGGATGCCGGATCGGCAACGTAGCGTGAATCCTGATACGGCTCCCACATCATGACCGTCACCCGGTACGGTCGATATCCATCGTATACTTTTAATCCGAGATTGAGCGATTTGAGATCCGCCTGGACTGATTTCAACGCAGTGGCTGCCGGCAACCTCAGATACGCTCCGGGAACAGTGTATAATTGTTTGCCCATAAAATTATCGTTCGTGGCATACCGAATATCCAGGTGAATTCTGGGGATAAATTTTTCCAGATCCACCAACCGGCGCGTTGAATCCTGCCGCACCAATTCCTGGTATAATTCCGGGGAGTCGACAACCTGTAAGCCATACTCATTAACCGGAATATCCTGGGCAAACAGCGTGGGTAGGAGAACGAAAAGTAATACTACAGGCAGGAAAATGATTCGTTTTTTCAAATTCTTTACCCCGGCTAATCGGTTGAAGGATAGACCTCGTTCGTCAGACAATGTACCGATCCGCCGGCATATTTAAAATAGGTCAGCGGTGTGCGATATCTTTGTATGCCCAATGCTGCGAGTCGCTCCTCTATTCCCGGAGTCCGAAAAGAACAGCAATTGACCAGAATCCCCGGTGCCACCAGAGAATTGACCGCATAATCGCCAAGTTTCTTCCCCTGACCTGAGGAATCATAGGTTTCAATTTCCAGGATCTCCACGCCCAGAGATTCCAATAAATCCAGGCTGTCCAGCTTCATCATATCCGGAGCGACAATAACCGCATTCAGGGTATTGTCGGGTCCCCAGACAGGAGTAAAAACAGTATCCAGATGATATCCCATGGATCGCAACAAAAAAAAGTGATCCGGTTGCACGATATCCCGGACGAATTCGTGTCCGATCCGGTTTGACCGGGAGAGCCCGCCGAAATAGTAACTCCCGTCATCTGTCTCGAGAAAAAACACTTCCCCGAACTCCAAAAACGCATTGTCAGGAATCGTCACCAGTTCGGCATCAAACATCCCGGGGATAAGTTTGCTGTAGATTTCTGCCTCAATCTCGCGTCCCTTTGCGCTGAACCGTCCCTGTATCCAGTACCCGTTATACATCATGCCGGAATCCCGGTTAAACACAGCATCGTGGTAAAGTGAATCCGGTCGATTGAGTTCCTCGGGAAACGGGACCAGATGCACGGTGAATCCGGCTCCACGAAGTGTATTTACAAATCGGTGCCAGTCAGCCCGCAACTGGTCCTGATCAGGAAGAATACCGTTCTCATTGGCGTACACTGTTGCATAGTTCAAACTCTCATCGGTATGACCTTTATGCACCGGATATCCATCATACCAACATCCTGTGATTTCACCATTCTCTGGTGGTAATGCAGTTACAATAATTTCATGCATGTATTAATCCCTGTTTAAGCATATTCTAAGGGAAATTCCATAACCAGACAATGTAAAGTCCGGAATAAGCTGGTTTATCCGATATTAATATACTGATCGAAGAAAACCGCCCCACCTCCGTATGCGAACACATCAAACACATCGGCAGTACCCCGGGGGGTCAACACAGGGTAGATCACTTCGAACGCCATTACAACGACAACGACGGCAAGCAGGATATGCGCAACGGGGAGACGGTACAATTTCGATTTTACCCTGAACCGGCGATGGATATACAGCACAACCGAAAGAACAATCGGCAGGCAGAGAAGATCATCCAGATATGATTCAAGCAGGGGGAAATCCATCCCTAAAACCACGAGAAAATGAAAAATGATAAACAGCAATACCATAGCGAGAAACGCCCGGTTGGTAAGGACGCGCATCCTATATTGCGAGTACCCCAATGACCACCACGGCAATGCCGAGTACAAACAGGGTTGTCCAGATCCCGTTTGATTTTTCTCTAGTTCGGTAAGGTTTTCTGATATTCGATTCTGAATGTTGTTCTATTCGCATAAGTATTTCCCTGTATAATGTTATTCCCGATATACGGGACTCTGTTACAGCTCCCGGGATTATGACGTAAAATCATTTCCCGTATCAAACATCCGTGCGGCGATGTCCGTATTTTATCTCTATGGCACTTGCGACCTGATGCGGTGTTTTCCCCTGATGTAACCCCCGGATGATAAACGACTTCATTTCCGGATCGACTGTTTGAGAAGTGGGAGCACTTCCCTGGAAATCCTCCGGACGCTCCTGCCCGGTATGCCATGGATGTAACAATACCAAAATCAAGGCGATACCAATAATCGCAAGAAAAATGTAAAGTGGCGCGATTTTCGGCGGGGCTTTTCTGTCCTGTTTCTGCTTTGCGTCCCTGATTTCCATCCGCTTTTGGGTCGTTGACACTTGTTTCGTATCCGGTGTAGTATTTCTATAATCCTGTTCAGCCTGATTTACCGTTCCTGCTCCGCAATTCGAACAAAACTGCGCAACATCCGGCAGTTCAGTGCCACATTGTGTACAATACATGGTAACCTCTATTCAAAGTGTTCAGGTGTTCAAGAAACAGTGCGTTTATGCGTTACTGTGTTATGGTGTTAGAGTGTTTTAGTTTTGTGCTTTCTTAATCTTACTCTCCCTGCAGGGGTCCCTTTGAGAAAATCATAATTTTAATCGGTTTTGGTTGGTTGGTCGTTGTTAGTCGTTAGTTGTGGTTCGTTCTACCTTCCAATTTGCCGAAAAGTCTCGAGGTTTTGCACCGAACAACCAACTACATACTACCAACAGGTTTATCCATATTTCCTTATCCCCTATTCCATATCCCAATTCCCTGTTCTATTTCGAAGCGCAGACGTAGGTCGCGCCATTCTCAGGGTGCATCCGTGCATTGTGGACAGTGTTCGCCGGCATTTCCAGCCGGTCACCAGGTTTGAGCGTATATTCTTCATCTCCGACACCAAATGTTACCTCGCCATCCACAAGCCAGCGAACTTCCACATAATTATGCTGATGGTCACCGTAGGTAGCACCCGGACGGTCGCTGAACGTGTGAATGCCGCCAAATCCTTCAGCCCGGAGCGTTTCTTTGAGTGCCTCAAGGTCCGGATCTTCATCTTTTTTCCATTTTTGAATCGATATATTTGGGTTCATTTTTGTTTTTTCCGTCCTTTCTGCATGAATGGCGTATAATTTTGAAAATTTTCACCACATCCACAAAAGGGAAATTTCTGCCCATGTAAACTGGTTGCATTCAAGTTATCTATGGCAGAAATTTTTGCCATACAGATCCGCCAATATGCCAAAAGTGATTATCCCGCCATCAGAGCGCTTTGGGAGAAAACCGGGTTAATTTTAGGACTCTCGGATGAGCCGGAAGAGCTCCACCGGATACTCGACTATCATCCCGAGCTGTTTTTAGTTGTTAAAGTCAATGGCCACAAATCGTTGGAACCGTGGTAGGCTCCTTCGATGAACGGCGGGCATACGTGCATCACCTGTCCGTTGACCCGGATTACCAGGGACCGGGGATACGGCACCCAACTGATGGATCACTTCGAGGCTAAATTAAGGACAATGGACGTAGCCAAATACCATTTGCTCATTGAACAATCCCAACACCGATGTGGCGGGTTTTTACCGGAAGCTGGATTGGCATGAACGCAACGATCTGGTGATGATGTCGAAAAACCTGCGGACAGATGATCACTCGTCTCATTAAAAATTCAAAGAAGTGATACTAGGAGATGAGTCATCCCTATCTGCTTGCGTCGTTCTCGTGGAATCACTACTTTTTCAGCACAAAACTTTTGAAGTAAACCGACTAAGTAAAGGAGGAAATCCTTGAATATTCTAGTCTGTATTAAACAGGTTCCCGACACCGAAACCAAGGTCACAATTGCCGATGACGGGAAATCGATTGATGAGGCGGATGTGAATTTTGTCCTGAATCCTTACGATGAATTCGGAGTGGAAGAAGCACTGCAGTTAAAAGAGGCAGCAGGCGGAGAAGTGACTGTCCTCTCCGTTGGCCCGGAATCCGCAACCTCAGCCATGCGAACCGCGCTTGCCATGGGTGCCGATAAGGGCATACGACTCAACGCGGAAGAGGTACGCCTCAAAGACAGCTTCAGTATCGCTTCCGCACTGGCTGATGCGATTCAATCATTGGAATACGATGTTATTTTTTGCGGGAAAAAGGCGGTCGATGGCGATAATCACCAGGTTGGTCCCATGTTGGCTACCATGTTGGACCTCCCGTGTGTCAGCACCGTCACATCTCTGAAATTCAATGGCACTGCTTTTACAGCGTCCAGAGATGTGGAGGGTGGCAAAGAAACATATACCGGTGAACTCCCGGCCCTTTTTACTGCGGATAAGGGATTGAACGAACCCCGCTATGCCGCCCTGAAAGGGATCATGCAGGCGAAAAAGAAACCCATTGATGTGAGTGACGCCGAGTTTCCGGCAGAGGATTCCCTCGTCGTTGAATCCATGGAAATGCCTCCGGAGTCGCCGCCCGGTAAAATCGTTGGTGAAAGCGCCGATGCGGTACCGGAATTAGTGCGGTTGTTAAAAGAAGAAGCTAAAGTATTGTAGGAGGAGAAACCATGGCTGAAGGCATTCTCGTATTTGCAGAACAGCGAAACGGACACTTAATGAAAGCGGCACAGGAAGTCCTGACTGCCGGGCATACACTGGCTGAAGAATCAGGAACCGGGATGGCGGCAGTGGTTATTGGTCCGGGCGCCGATAGTTTAACCGACGACATCGCGCGGTATGGTGCCTCGGATGTATACATTGCTGATGGTGATGCCTTTGCGAATTATTCCGGCCTGGCATATGCCGAAGCAGTCAGGGCGGCTGCAGCAGAAGTGGACCCGGGGGTGATCCTGTTTGCGGCAGACTCCATGGGACAGGATCTGGCACCGGTGGTTGCGGCAAAACTGCAGGTTGGTAACGGATCGGATGTGACAGAGGTACACTATACCGATGGATCGGTCACCGCGAAACGACCGGTATATGCCGGGAAGAGTTTCGTAAACATTGCCTTTAAGAAATCCCCGGCGGTACTGACGATCAGGCCTAATACTTATCCGCCGGCCGAAAATCCGGCCGATGCAACAGTGCAGAATCTCGACGTTGCTCCTTCCGAAAATGCCCTGCGGGTGAAGGCAACTTTTGAGGAATCGGAAAGCGAACGCCCGGAATTAACCGAAGCCGAGCGCATTGTCTCCGGCGGCCGCGGAGTTGGCTCACCTGAAGACTTCGAGATTATCGAAAAATTAGCCGACGCACTTGGAGCTGCGGTGGGTGCCAGTCGCGCGGTCACCGATGCCGGATGGCGGCCGTACTCCGAACAGGTCGGCCAGACCGGGAAAACCGTTTCTCCGGCCTTGTATGTCGCGTGCGGGATCTCTGGCGCCATACAGCATTTGGCCGGTATGCGATCCTCCAAGGTCATTGTCGCCATAAACAAGGATCCGGAAGCCCCGATTTTTAAGGTGGCTGACTACGGTATCGTCGCGGACCTGTTTGAGGCGATTCCGCGATTTATCGAAGCGCTCGAGAATCAAGGCTGATTCCCAGCCGCATTACCGTATCTATATCCCCTGCATCAGCTGTGGAAAATGCAGGGGATTTGATCCTTTTTCCTTGAATTCCAGGCACAGGCAATCTAATTTTATATACTTCTTGCGTGTGCAATTTTCAAATGATTTGTCATTGTGTTTGTATCATAAAGGGTGTTGTATAAAGAACCCGGCACATCTGCGAAGTACAGTTTTTCGACAATGGGAAGAGGAGATTTGAATGAAATTTGAACATCACAAAGTGGGCAATACCGTCGTTTTTCACGTTCAGAATATGTTACTGGATGCCCACGGCGCAGATAAATTTAAGCGCGAAATGCTGATTGCACTGACTGAAGGAGAATTTACAAACATTGTCATCGACCTGGAAACGGTCAAAATGGTCGACAGCAGCGGCCTCGGTGCCTTGCTTTTTGCGCGGCGTCAGGTTGTGCAGAAAGACGGTGCGTGTTACCTGATTAACCCTGCTCCCAAGGTGCTGAATCTGCTAAAAATCTCGAAATTAAAAGATGCATTCAAGTCTTCCGACTCCGTGGAAAATGCGCTTGAGGATCTTGGCGAAAATCCGGAAGAACTCTCGGAACCCGAAGAAGAACAATCTGATTCCTGAACAATTCCCTGTTTTCCCCTCATCGACATTTTTCCTAGCATACAATTCCCCCGCCTTTTCACTTATTTGTGTATATGATGAGTAGTATCCTGGCATTCCTGAACTCACTGGATGTTACCATTTTTGGCCTGTTGAACACTAGCGCGGCCAACCCGGTTTTTGATGTTATAATGCCGTTTCTTACCGAAGAAAAAAATTTCGTTATCCCGATTTTGGCGACCTGGTTCGGTCTCATCGTATTCGGCGGAAAGCGAGGACGTATTGCCGCCGTGGTTTTACTCATCGCTACCGGGGCGGCAGATGCTATCGCCGCCCAGCTTATCAAGCCGTGGATTGCAAGGCTTCGCCCCTGTCATGACCTGGAAACCGTCCGGTTACTAGTAAAATGCGGCGGGAAATACGGCTTTGTGTCCAATCATGCTGCTAACATGTTTGCCAGTATGACGGTGCTGGCGTTTTTTTATCGAAAATACCGCTGGTACTTCTGGGGATTAGCCGGAGCTGTTGCCTATTCAAGGGTGTACGTTGGTGTCCATTATCCCGGTGACATCTTATTCGGAGCCTTGTTTGGACTTGCAATGGCTTCCGCCTTTCTTGCCCTGCTTATCGTTGTCAACAATCAGGAGCGCAAAAAGGACCGGACCTGGCTGGAATGGCGTAACCCGCCACCACAATCGATGTGAGATGGGAGATGGTTACCAGTGTTCAGTTTTCAGTAAACAGTTATCGAAAACCGATGAAAAGGTGGGAGTGAATAGTAATGACAGGAAAACGTCAAGCGTAAGAGGTGAGAAACGGAAAGGAAAATACTGAGGCTCGCAGAGGCGGTATATGTTAGAAATCGACGTGAAATGTGAGCGATGAAACGAGAAACAACCCCAAAGTACGCATACATATGAGTGGGGAGCTGAAAGGATGTTGTATGATCGTAAATTTGAAGTAAATCTAGAGATGCCATCTTTGCGAGAGATGGCATCTTTTGGCTCAACTATCGAACGGTTGAATAAAACGAAGTAAAATCTTGTTATAGAGTTCCGGCTGTTCCAGATTGGACAGGTGCCCTGAATCCTCGATGATTTCCAGATGGGCATGCGGCATTTCCCTAACCATCATTTTGCTGTCAAACACCGGAATTAACGTATCCTTTTTTCCGGCAATCACCAGTACCGGTACTTCAATCTCACTCAGGATAAATTCCCGGTCCTTGCGTTCCGCCATACCTGCCAGCGCGCTCCGGACGGCCTCACCTGACTGCCGTCGCATCATCTGCTGCGTATATTCCACAACATCCGGCTTCTCGGACAGAGTTGCCTCGCACAGGACCTTTTCCAGTAAATCCTTCACAAGAAATTCCGTGCCGTCATAATTGGTTTTTTCGGAGGTATTATATCTGTTTTGACGCTGGGCGGCCGTATCTTTGGTCGCCTTTGTATTTGACAGAATCAACCCTAACAGTCGTTCCGGATACTGCTCGGCAATCGCCAGGGCAATATATCCCCCCATAGATAATCCCCCGACAATCGCCTGTTCTATTTTAAGCAGATCCATCAGCGTGATGATATCAGCGGCATACTGGGACATACTTACTGGAGATTCCGGGGCTTTTGACTCGCCAAATCCCCGTAAATCAGGAGTGATAACCCGGCAATGGTCGTTCAGCGCCTGCACCTGATCGTACCATAAATTGCGATCGAACGGAAATCCATGAAGTAAAATCAGCGGAATTCCTTCACCCTGGTCATCAAAGTTCAGCTCTATCTCGTTTACTTCTATCTTCATAATCTTACTCCGAAAAAAACGGTAATATTATAATTCGACAAACTAAAGTTAATTAAATAAAAGGTTTTCTCAAATAGGTAAGGTTGCTACCGGGAATTCACAGTATACTAAATTTAAATAAGTCTTCCTGGAAGTTCATTAAATTATCCTTATCCAGTATAAAAAAACCCTGCAGAGAGTATTTCCCCGCAGGGTTTTTCAATGCTCAGCAGGTTCACGACCTGCCTGTGGTTCCTATGCTCAGGTGAACCCGCTGGTTCCGCAGCTGCCGCCGGAAGCGCCAACATAATCGGAACCATCGTTTCCTCCGGATGCGAATGCCGACATCAGTTTTTCAGTGGCAAACTCGTCACAATCCGGACATTGGACTTTTTCCTGAGCAGAGGACACAAGTTCGTCAAATGTCGTGCCGCAATTTCGGCAACGGTATTCATACATCGGCATGAGTATCAGACTCCTCTGCTTCTATCTGTAAGTTACTACATCTGTTTTTCTTGCTATCCTCAGCCTGAGGATACGGAACGCCTCAGGTGGGCACCCCTGTTCTCGGGGCAATATATCGCAAAATGATATAGTAGACTGCGAAAAAGAGAACGATTGCCAGCGTGTCTATGATTGACTCCATTTATGACTTTTCCGCAACCGCATCTACGGTGTCTTTCAGCAGTTTCGTCACCTGCGAAGCCACATCATCAACCTCCGGATTTTCCAGCACCGATAACATGGCATTAGCATTCACTGCGGAGACCACCGTTTCACCGTTATCATTGACATAGACAATAACATTGCAGGGCAATAACAAACCCAGTTCCTGTTCCAACTCCAGTGCCTGGTGCGCAAACGGTGGATTACATGCCCCCAGGATTTTATAATCGTTCATGTCTTCATCAAGTTTCTTTTTCAAAGTCGCTTTGACATCGATCTCCGTTAACACACCAAACCCACGATCTTTCAGCTCTTCTTCCGTGTGCCTAAGCGCATCATCGTATGAGAGATTAACGACTCGCGAATATCCGTATGGCATTATGCTTCCTCCTTTACTCCAGAATTTCCTTTCTCTGAATTCTCATCTTTTTTCCCGGGTATGCCCAGAACCAGCCCCAGCAAAACCCCGTAACCGGTCATGATGTAAGGATTCGATTGTATAGGGCATGTTCCTGCAGCGCACCCAATGAAATAGTAATATCCAAAACCGGCAACACCCCCGAGGAATATTCCCAGAGCCGGTTTCCACCATTGCCGGTCTATAATCTGTTGCCACATGATTTCACACACTCCAAAATTTGAGTAATAAACTGGTCTTTTAATTGATAATAGATCTGCACCCCGTTCCGTTCAGAACTCAGAATATCGCGGGTTTCCATTAAGCGAAGATGCTGTGAGGTGATCGCCTGGGATTCCCCAATCGCTTCCTGGATATCCGTAACATTGTGCGGCCCGTCCTCCAGCACTTCAATGATAGCAAGCCTGGCCGGATGCCCCAGCGTTTTTAACACTGAAGCCGCATGCTGCAACTGTTCCGCGTCTATTCTCTCAATTTCTGGGGTCATTATTATATCTCAGTTATCATATATAGCATTTTATCTATGTAAAGTAAGAGTTCTCCGGGCAATATCAAAATTCTCAAGCATAATTCTCCTAAAAAATTCCGTTCTGCCATACATGATTCGATTCCTAAGTATCCGAAAAGTTACAACAAGAACGCCGGAGAGGGATTGTACTCGCTGTGCAACAAATAAACTACTCCATATTCGGCGGTGGTGTATCACTGTTCTCCGGACGACCGTATTCAGCATTCCAGGCCCGCATGCCGCCTTCCATATTAAAGAGGTTTTCGAACCCGTTTTTTCGCAAAAACTCAGCGGCCCTGCGGCTTCGGTTTCCGGAACGACAATACAGGATAATGTCTTTCTCCTCTTCCTGGTACTGTTCCAGTTCATGGTACTGAATGTCCAGGTTCTGCACAGGATACAACCTGGCATCGCCCAAATGGCCCAGTTTACCTGTATATTCGCCAAGTGTTCGCACATCAATTAATACGAAATCATTTGTATCGGATTGTATCCGTTCGTTTACTTCCTGCACCGAAAGATTTTGATACCCGTCTTTCTGGGTAAAACTCGTATAGATTATCGCTCCAATCGCTACAATTGTCACTGCGGTCAAGGCAATATTGCGAATGTAATATTTTGAGTCAGCCATGGTTTTTTTGATTTTTACTCGTGAATAAGTACAAGTTCGTAGTGAGAATTGTTGATTTCTGTCTCGGATTCCAATTGGAAACCCTGGTGCTGAAACGCTTTAATGACCGTGGATTGGTCAATACGATGCTCAACAGGTGGACCGTCTGTGGCGTCTTCCCTGGGGCTCCAGTCGGTTAAATACACCCGACCGTTGGATTTCAACACCCGACCGATCTCGCCAATGAATTTATCCGGTTCATGCAACTCATGGTAAAGGTTGGTTAAAATAACCCAGTCGAAATCATTATCATCCACCGGGAATTCGGATTCCTTTGAGAGGCGATATTCCACATTTTCCGGTACGCCAAGAGAGATCGCTTTATCGATCATCCCCTTCAGGATATCAATACCAACAACGAATCCCTCCTTTTTCACCAGCTGCGCTGCTGCCCGGGTGTAGAATCCGGTGCCTGAACCGATATCCAGCACCCGCTGGCCTGTCAATATCCCCGCCTTCCGGAGTCGGGACTTGGGCCGAAAGTCATCATATCGCTCGGATTGCTCCAGCTTCTCTGCTTTTTCTTCTTTGAATTTATATGCCATAATATTTACGTCCTGCATTTATCCTCAAAACGCCCGTTCATTATCGATGAACATGTTTAGAGCTTCCCCCAGCTGAGAAGTTACAACATACTCGCTGGTCCAATTGTTCCATCGTACTGGCAAAATTTTTATCGCCGTACTGGTCAGAAATGCTTCATCCATGAAATCGACCTTATTCACCGAAATCAACTGCTCTCTGCAAAGCAAATTTTTCCGATCAGCCACCTCCATAACGGCATCCCGCATTGTCCCCGGTAATATGCCGAGCGACAAGGGAGGCGTGAGTAACACCTTGTCTTTGACATAAAAAATATTCCTAATCCCGCCTTCGGTTATATATCCGTCCTTATTATATAACACGGGTTCAAACGCTCCGACATCATGCGCGTCCATTTTTGCCAGCATATTTCCGAGATAATTCAGCGATTTCACCGCAGGATGACGCCGTATCAGCGGGTAATTTGTTTCATCCAGATAGACAACCTTTGCCGGACATTCCGGTAACGCAGGTGGACTCGTGTGAGTAATGTATAAACTGTTGGGCCCGTTATACTCCCAGGGATACCCCTCATAAATTCCGCGCGTCACAATAATCCGGAGGATCGCATCCGTCAAATCATTTCTGCTCACATACTCACGGACTAACTCTGCCAGTTCCGATTTGGATTCTCTTGATTGAATACGAATTTTTTGAAGTCCGCCCAATAACCGGTCCAGATGATCACCCAGACGAAAAAATCCCCCTGCTTCCAGCGATACGGATTCGAATATCCCGTCTCCGCGTAAAAAGCCCGCCTCGTTCAGCGGAATTCCCGCCTGATCGTGGTGTACCCACTCCCGGTTGATATAGTATTCAACCATGCCTAATACTTCGGGATATCGGGATCAACATCATCGGAATATGCATTAATGCCTCCCGCCAAATTATAGACATTTTCGAATCCCTGCTTTTGCAGGACTTGGACGGCAAAATTACTTCGCTGTCCGGTGTGACAATAACACACGATCTGGTCGGATTTTTCAGCATCAATGTCCGCAGATGCGATCTGTTGCACCGGTATTAATTCCGCTCCGTCAATCCGGCAATAGTCCCACTCATTCTGTTCCCGGACATCAATTAATTTCACCGAACCATTATCCAACCGCTGCTGTAGTTCCCGGGGTGTAATCTGTTTAACCTGTGTATTCATTTTTACTATTTTTTTGGTTTTCATGGATTGCTCATGTTTCCGGAAATGTAGTAGTTTTTTGCCAAAGATAAAAAGGGCATGAAAGTTTTGGGGGATCGGTTAGGACAATACTGTACGAACACCTATTGGATGTCACTGTGAGAATTACAAGTGTATTGCGTACTGCGTATTGTGTGGTAACTGATGTGCCAGGGCTTAATATGTGTTTCTACGCAATACGTAACACGCAATATTCAACTATCCACACTCAAATTACGCAACTTATCCCTGTATCGTTCGATTTTTTGTCGGTACTTCTTCGCTTCCGGCTTATCGCGTTTGGCGGCTCCCTGATACAATACTTCAAGTTTGTTAATTAATTCTTCATATAAGGCTATCTTCCAGTCTTCGGGGATATCAGTATGCCGGTGTTTTTCAATGGCCCGCACCCGCCAGCGGTCCATCCCCCAGTATTTCGCTGAAAGTTGATCGTCATGCCCGCCGTAGCGCTTCACCAGGTTCTTGTCCAGGAACCCGATAGGGTATTTCACCAGCGCACGCAACCAAAAATCGTAGTCCTCACAGGCAGGCATGGTCTCATCAAAGTACCCGATTTCGTCGAAAACAGACCGGTGAATGATGGCTGCCGAGGGACTGACCAGACATAGCTTGAGACTTGCTTTAAAAATGCATCCACCTCTTTTCCGGTGGATATCCCTTTTATTTACCCGGTTACCATTGCGAATCCAAATTTCGTTACACTGTGAAAGCAACAGATTCGGATGTTGATTGTGGTAATTGCACTGTTGGGTCAGTTTTTCCGTCAGCCATTCATCGTCGGAATCCAGCAAGGCAATCCAGTCCCCGCTCGCCTGTTTGATTGCAGTATTTCGACTCGCTGAGACCCCCTGATTCTGTCGATGTTCGACACACCGAATAAGAGCGGGGAAATTACGCGCATACTCCTCCAGTACTTCGACTGTCTTATCAGTCGATCCGTCGTTGGTAATTAGAATTTCTTTGGGAGAAGTAGTTTGATTGAGTACTGAATCGATCGCCCTCCGAACTTTTTCCGGGCGATTGTACACCGGTATGACCACCGAAATTTCCATCAATTTACCGGGAACGCGATTGTGTTTGCACTTCCCGAATGAACCCGCTCAAAATGTCACTGAGTTTTGACATGGCCTCATTCACATTCACCAGAAAATCTTTCATCAGAAACTCGTCAGCATTATCACTGATACATTTCACTGCAAGCAACGGAATGTCATTTTCTGATGCGATCTCCGCCAGGCGATAACACTCCATTTCAACGATTTGGGCGTTGGTCTCCTGGTAAATCCGGTGCCGGGTTCGTTCGTCCGCCACCGCTTTTTCCGTAGAATAGATAATACCTTCTATCTCTGGATTATTTTCTGATTGCAGGTATTCCCGAAACCGTTTTATCCATGTTGTATCCAGCTGGATTTGCGGCTGATCTTCCGCCAGAACCGACGTGCCGATAACAAGATCCCCTACTGTGCGATCCGGATGAATTGCACCGCATGTACCAAAATTAATCACCAGATCCGGGAGGGCAGACTCCTCCCCGACAAGAAATTGCAGTGTCCGGTGCAGACTTTCTCCGGCCCGCTCTAATCCAATACCGGTGCGCATCAGGTTCACCGTATAGTCGACATTCGTTACCCGATATAGACTTCCCTGGCCGGTATTGAACTGCTCTGCTTCGGTAAATTTTTCCCTGAACGGATCAAGTTCCAGTTGGTGTGCGACGACACAAAGGATGTTCATGGCAATTCCTGTTCATGTAAAATCGATGGATAAAATGTATATAAATCATCTGCGCAACGAGGATAATTATAGGTGTGATAGTGCCGATTTGCAAGGGGAGGATTATGACAAGGTCTTCCAACGGGAATTTTGGGGTCGCTGTGCTCGCGAGATGACTGTGCTGTACTGTCGGGGATCGCCCCGGTAACTCGGGATCTACGACTTTCAGCGTTGTCGACAGTGATGTTCGATTATAGAGTAACCGTCGCCAACGCTAAAAGTGTTCGGCGCCGAGATTGATTGCAACCATTTCGCCCTGGAATGAAATTCCAGGGCTGTATTCATCGCACGACCTTTCTGTGATGCCAATAACAAAAAGCATGAGTAAAAAACACGGTCATCCCTCGGAAGAGGCTCCTTCCGGAGCTGAGCGAGCGGAGCGAGTCGTCCTGAAGGGATCCCTGGTGGGAAAGGATCTCGTTTTTCTATTTACCTTCCCTGCCATTCTGTTTCTCAGAATTACGCCGGATTCAAGAACCCCGTCCGTCCCTGGCGGGGTCGCCGACGCTTTGAGCGACCGGCGACAGAAGACACCAATCTTCATTTTAAAGATGCTATCTTCCGGAAAGATGGCATCTTTTCCCCTATCATAAAATTTGTTCCTATCCTCTTTAAAAGAGGAAGGGGATGGGGGATGGAGTTGTATCCGTTTTCATTTTCACTTGAACACAGGAACACCCGAACACTAAAAAAGCCCTCCCGACTTTTCAGGAGGGCTTTTTTCACTACTTCTGTGCTTCACTCGTTACGCCGTTTTACCCTGTTCTTTCAATACTGCCTGCGCTGCGGCAAGACGGGCAATCGGCACACGGAACGGCGAGCAACTGACATAATTCAGTCCGATACCATGGCAGAACTCCACCGAGGCCGGTTCACCTCCGTGCTCACCACAAATTCCGACCTTCAGATCAGATCGGGTTTTCCGTCCGAGTTCTACACCCATTTCCATCAGTTTACCGACGCCGGTTTGGTCAATAGCGGCAAACGGATCCTTTTTGTAGATCTTGCGTTCGACGTATTCCGGCAGGAACCTGCCTGCATCGTCACGGGAGATTCCCAAGGTCGTCTGCGTGAGATCGTTGGTGCCGAAGCTGAAAAACTCAGCGTTTTCGGCGATCTCGTCAGCCGTCAGTGCCGCTCGCGGAATTTCGATCATCGTACCTACGAGGTAATCGACCTGGACGCCGGTCTCTTCGATGACCATTTCGGCGACTTCCCGCGCCTCTTTTTCCTGCAGACGTAGTTCCTCGGCGTTTCCAACCAGCGGAATCATAATCTCCGGATGGGGATCGCCACCTTCTTTTTTCACTTTACACGCGGCTTCCATGATTGCCCGCACCTGCATCCGGGTGATCTCGGGATAGGTAATCCCCAGCCGGCATCCGCGATGCCCGAGCATCGGGTTCATCTCGTGGAGTGCCTCCATGTTCGCGCGAATCTTCTCCTCGGAGACATTCAGCTTGCCTGCCAGGTCTTCGATTTCCTCATCCGAGTGCGGCAGGAATTCATGCAGCGGCGGATCCAGCGTCCTGATTGTAACCGGACGGGATTCCATCGCTTCGAAAATCCCCTTGAAGTCATCCCGCTGCATGGGCAGCAGTTTTTCAAGGGCTTTTTCCCGGCCTTCGGTATCATCGGCAAGGATCATTTCCCGAACAGCGTCGATCCGGTTGCCGCCGAAAAACATATGTTCGGTCCGGGTGAGGCCAATGCCTTCGGCACCGAACGCAACCGCTGCTGTCGCCTGATCGGGCTGATCGGCATTCGTCCGAATTCCGAGTTTCCGTACGTCATCGGCCCATTCCATAAATTCATGAAAGATATGGAAATCTTTGGAATCTTCCGGTTTCATCGTGCCATCGATCAAGACCTGCACCACCTCTGATGGCTGCGTTTCCAGGCCACCTTCAATGACGTCACCCATGGTCCCATCGATAGAAATCCAGTCACCTTCCGTGATGACTTTCCCACCGGGTACGGTCATTTGCCGTTTTTTATAGCTGATTTCCAGTTCGCCACAACCGACAATACAGGTTTTCCCCATCTGTCGGGCTACCAGCGCCGCGTGGGATGTCATTCCACCGCGGGCAGTCAGGATTCCTTCGGCCGCATCCATACCGCGGATATCTTCCGGGCTGGTTTCGAGCCGGACGAGGATGACCTGCTCGCCGCGTTTCTTCCATTCCACGGCATCCGGAGCATTAAAGACGACGCGACCACTTGCAGCACCGGGACCGGCAGGCAAACCCTCTGCCAGTTTCTTGCCTTCGTCCAGCGCTTTCTGTTTTTCGTCCGCATTAAAGACCGGACGGAGCAGCTGGTTCAGATACTCGGCGTCTTCCACCCGGAGCAGAGCGGTTTCTTTATCAATCAGCCCCTCCTCCACCATCTCGGCCGCCATCCGGATGGCGGCGATTGCCGTCCGTTTGCCATTCCGGGTCTGGAGCATCCAGAGTTTCCCGTCCTGGATGGTAAATTCGAGATCCTGCATATTTTTATAGTGGGTTTCCAGCTTCTTCTGGATCTCCATGAGTTCCTTATACTGTTCCGGCATCTCGGTTGCCAGAGATGTCGGCCCGTCCCCGGTCTCATCTTCCTTGTTAATCGGATGCGGTGTCCGGATGCCGGCCACGACATCTTCACCCTGAGCGTTTGGCAGATATTCTCCGTAAAACTTGTTCTCCCCGGTTGCCGGATCTCTGGTGAATGCCACGCCAGTAGCCGAGCCTTTCCCCAGATTTCCGAACACCATGGTCTGTACGTTCACTGCCGTACCCCAGTCATCCGGGATATTGTTCAATTCCCGGTACGCAATGGCTCGCTCGTTATTCCAGGATCCAAAGACCGCCCCAATGGACATCCAGAGCTGCTTTTCCGGCTCTTCCGGGAAAGGCTCTCCGGTTTTGTCCTCAATAATTTCTTTATACCTCTCGACTAGTTCTGTCAACGCCTCAACGCTGAGATCAACATCCTGGTCGACGGCGTATTTGTCTTTGATTTTGTCCAGTTCCACCTCAAACGGATCTTCATCATCTTTCGATTCGGGACGAATACCCAATACCACATCGCCAAACATCGAAACAAACCGGCGATAGGAATCCCAGGCAAAACGCCCATTAGCCCGTTTTGCCAATCCTTCGACCGTCTCATTATTCAGCCCCAGATTCAGAACGGTATCCATCATCCCGGGCATCGATGTTCTGGCTCCTGACCGCACCGAAAACAGCAGCGGATCTTCCGGGTCACCAAATTCCTTGCCCATGACATCTTCCACTTTTCTTAAGGCTTCTTCGACCTCTGCCTCTAACCCGTCCGGATACGTATCGCCATGTTTGTAGTAGTAGGTACATACTTCCGTCGAAATCGTAAAGCCGGGAGGTACGGGAACGCCGAGATTGGTCATCTCTGCAAGATTTGCACCCTTGCCACCCAGCAGGTTTTTCATTTCAGCTGCACCTTCGGCTTCGCCATCTCCAAAGTAGTACACGTATTTCTGTTCACTCATAAAAACTCCTGTCAGTCAGTTATGAATTACACGTTATCTTCCATTATAGTCGGCTAGTTTTCCCAATTTAAAATGGCCAGTCTGCATTTGTAAGTTGCTGATGTTCAAAATGTCCGTCCTGAATAAAATTCAGAGTTTGTCTCAGTGTTTTATCCTGCATCATAATCGTGCCATGTATATACGGCAACAGGATGAAATCGCTGGCTCCCTGCAGTTTGGTCTGGTCTACCGAAAGCGTGCCATCGTCATCCCCCGGCAGATACCAGGTAAATCCGTATTTCCCGCCAGTGCCCCCGGCGATAATTCCGAATTCCATCGGCGGAATACCTGCGCTCGGCGCAAAGGCATCTTCCCCGGTGGTCAGGTAATCCACATTCTTTTTATAGAGCCAACGAAATGGTGGAAAACTCTGCAGTTCATTTGCGATATGACTCCCCTGATTGGGCGGGGCAATCATAACAAAACGCCCTAATCCGGACGGTGAATATTTCTCAAGATAATACCGGACAATGATTCCCCCCATGCTGTGGGTGACAAAGTGTAACCGGTATTGCAGGTAATCCCGCGCTTTGATTATGGAGTCAAGTTTCGCCGCATTTTCTTCCACGGTAAAGTTGCGACTGTCATAGTCCCAGTTAAACGTCTGATAGCCTTCCCGCCGAAACATGCTCACGAGCCGTTGCATAGAATATGCGGACTTCAGAGCGCCATGTAAAAAAATTACCCTCTCACCCGCGGTCCGGGTGGAGTCCAGAGATATCGTGTCCACTGGCTGTGAAGAGGGATTTCCGTGGATAAAGGAAACACTAATAAAAATAACACTCAGAAAAGCGACAGACTTTAATATATGGAACGCCTTCCTATACATATCGTGGTAATGTAGGTGAATTTTTACAGGAATTCAATAATTCTGTGAAAAATACTATACAAAGAAACCATAATACGTACTAGGGTACCAAATAGACAATCGTGCGGCGTACCCAGGCATTCCAGGAACCGTGAACCGTCCACCAGTCTGGCGTATCATAGGGGGTAAGATACCCTCTGTTCGGGTGGTAGACCCCGTTCAGATAGGCATAGACATCCACCCGAAAAAACCCGAGAGCATCCAGCCTCGGCAATGTAAAGACCGTATCCTGATTCAGATTCACCTGACGTAACAAGTAGACATTTCCTGCATTATTAGTATACCATAACTCCACAAAATATGACGAGACTGAATCCGACCGGGACCAGGAGACAGTTGGGTTAGTTCCCATACGATATATCAACGTATCGCTTTCAGCATAGATACGAAAATTCCCGGGCACTTTCACAGTGTCGGCAATAATTGCATCCCCAACTACCACCTCCAGGAAATATAAGGAATCGTAGTCCACTGATAGAACACCGGAATCCACGATATATCGTTCGGATTGATTAAGATTTTGGGCAGGAATGTTATTGATCCGGGGAGACAATCGGTACATCGGTGAACCGAGTTGCATGATATCAACCACGATACCGGAATCGCCGGGCGATTTGAATACCGTTCCGCGGACTGTAACATCATTCGGATTTATCTCATCATCACAGGACAATACACCTGCCATACTTATCCCGGCTAAAAAGAAGACAAACCATTCCTTCATGTACTTACAATATCTCATGTTGAAAATTTTGGAACACTTCGTCCGTTTTCCAAGGATTAGTTTCCTTTTCAAATTTTTCTTGGTATTCGTGAACTCTTACCCTCATATTCCATTCGTATATCGCGGAACGAAACCATTAACCTATCGATACGATATGAAACGACTCTTGTATACAGGAATAGTCATTCTCCTGCTTATGAGTTGTGTTGGACCATGGATAATCCGGACGATCGTTCCGGAAGATATCCAAATCGGTTTGAACACAATTACCCCGGAGACCATTGAATCCCATATCCGAATTCTGGCTTCGGACTCGCTGCAGGGCCGTGAAACGACCTATCCCGGTCAAAAAATGGCAGCGGAATACATTGCCAATCACTTCCGCGATCTCGGGCTGAGCACCATCGATAACAATGGTGACTTCTTGCAAACGATTCCGATGCAGCGTATTTACCTTACTGAACATCAGGACGCATCGGTTATCCTCTCTGATCGGTCGCTATCTTTGCGATACCGGCAGGATTTCTTTGTGAGTCCCCGGAATATAGTCGCCGATGATACCATCACAGCGAGCGTGGTATTCGCCGGATACGGCATCAACTCCGAAAGATTGGATTACAATGATTATGCGAACATCGATGCCGCGGGAAAATGGGTGATGGTAATCGAAGGAGAGCCGCAGTTGCATGATTCCACCAGCCGGTTCAACGGCGTTCAACCCAAGGGCTGGAGCTATACCCGGCTGAAGCGCCGGGCAGCCACACAGGCCGGTGCAGCCGGATTAATTATTATCCCGAATCCCATGAAAGATGATACGATCGCCGACTTCACCTCCCGGATGGCCTGGATACGGAGATATATCGATAAACCGGCTATTACGTTGCAAGATACGCTTGAGACGAATGCCCTCCCCCGAGTCTATCTTTCTGCAAGCCGGGCAAATTACCTGCTGAATCCTGTCGGATATTCTATTGCCGACATCCAAAGCCAAATCGATACCACCCTCACTCCTATGTCCAGCATACTTCCGATGCAGTTCCGACTGGCGCTGGACGTTACCACGGAGGAGGCAGTCAGCGAAAACGTATCCGCCGTATTGCCGGGAAATGATCCGGTGCTAAGAGACGAATATGTAGTGCTCTCCGCTCACTACGATCACGTGGGGATCGAGGGAGATTCACTCATATTCAATGGCGCGGATGACAATGCCTCTGGCACGGCAACCGTGCTGGCAGAGGCAGAGGCGTTTATGAAAAATCCGGTGAAACCGGATCGTTCAATCGTGTTTCTCCTCGTAACCGGAGAAGAGAAAGGATTACTGGGATCAAAATATTTTGTCGAGAATCCCCTGGTACCAATCGAGCACATTGTGGCAAACCTGAACATCGATATGGCCGGCAGAAACCATCCGGATTCTATCTATGTCATCGGCTCGGATTTTCTGAGTGAAGACCTCCACCGTATCAGTGAACACGCAGAGCAACTGGTGCCCCGGATCAACCAAAGTTACCGTTACAATCGAATTGACACTCCTCAGCGATATTATTACCGGAGCGATCATTACAAATTTGCGGAAAAAGACATCCCTGTTATATTTTATTTTTCCGGCACACATGAAGATTATCATAAACCGACCGACACTATGGAAAAACTGGATATGAACAAGATTACAAACGTCTCCAGACTGGTCTATGCCACGGCATGGGGCGTGGCGAACTATCCGAGGGATCTGCGGCTGAATGGAAAAGTTGTTAAAAGCCGTGAGAAGTGAGAGGTGAGAAAAACCGTGAATCGGCAGACGGCGCTTGTGTGGAATACTTGGACACTAATCGTAAATAGTGGAAAAACCGTGAGCCGTCAGAAGTGAGACGTGAGACGTGGCAGTTGGCAATCGGCAGTAAGCAATGAAAGAAAAAGACCGAACCCCGGCGGGGCGGCCATATATCATATCTCCATCCTCAACATGAAGAAGCCGTTCCGATGGACTCACGATGATGTCCTCTATGTGCATTACACATATGCCGTTCCGCTGGGGGTTCAATTATCCGGAAAGTGCGGGGTTAGCAAAAATACATTACTAAATACATTACTATGTAATCTGAATTTTCGGTTGATTCAGCGTGAATCTGTGGACCGGTTTTGTTCTTCGTGCCATTGGGGCTTAGTGGAAAAAATTTATTATTGTACACTGTGTTCTCAGCCCCGGGGGAGCCCTTCACCAGAAGTCCTTCCAGACCTTACGGAGCGTCCTCCGCGGTTCATTAGTTACTTGGCTCTTGGCTCTTGGTTCTTGGCTCTCGGCTCTTGGTTCTTTTCTTTCCTGATATCACAATTTTATCGGCTGTTTGTACACCGTCTCACGGAGATCAATCATTACTATTTCAATTGAACGGACTTTCCAGCGATAGAAAAGCCGGTACTTTCCAACCCGGAAATATGCCAATCCTTCCAGTCCGTCTTTAAGCATGACGCCCTTTTCTTTTTTAAGATAGATTTTTTTCAAGTAATCATAAAATTTATTCTGGGTTTCTGGCTGAAGGTCCTGCAGTGGTTTTTTTACGCCGGGTAATACTTTAATCCGAACCGGATTATCGTAGTCTATTCTCGCATTCAGACGATCCTGTAACAACTCATGTGCCGTCAAAGATAGCCCCTCGCCCCTGTTTAATTCATGCATGCTCTTCAGGATAGTCTGATAAAAATCGGTATCCCGCATAATTTCCATCGTTTCCTGCCATCCTTCGTAATCTTCCTGACTGAGCAGCACGGCAATCGCTTCCCCGTTTCGGGTGATGCTGATCGGGTTGTCCGTATCCGATACTTCATCCACAAACTGGCTCAGTTTCATCTTCACTTCCGATAACGACAGTGTTTTCATCCCCATACCCCCATTTTTCCGAATTGAAGTTGTCTAAAATTCTGACTGGAATACTATCCGTAATATTAATCAATATTTTCGGATATGCAAGCCGGATACCCATAAAATCGTGAAATCCTTCGGGAGTTTTCGAAGTCTAAAACGAAATCAGGTTGGGTAAAAATTCGGTAAGCCACGGAATATAGGTTATGGCTAATACACCAATTAACAGGATGATTAACGGGGCGACTGTCGAGAGGTACACCTCGGTCAGCGGCTTGTCAAACCGATATGATGACAGGAATAAATTCATCCCGATGGGCGGCGTCAGGAATCCCAGTTCCAGGTTTGCCAGGAAAATGATACCCAGATGCACCGGGTCGATACCGAAAGCCAGCCCAAGCGGAGCGATCAACGGTACTACCACCACCAGCGCAGAAAAGATTTCCATGATCGCCCCGGTAAGTATCAGAAAAATATTTAACAAGAGCAGGAATACGATTTTGGATTGAATATGACTTTGGACCCAGGCGAGTGTCTTCATGGGAATTTGTTCATCGATGAGAAAGCTGGTAAATCCCATTGCAACTCCAAGAATAATCAAAACTCCGCCAACCAGGATCGCACATTCTTTTAACACCCTGCGAAAATCCTTGCCGAGCCCCAAATCCCTGTAGACAAATGACTCGATTATGAAGCTGTAAAAAGCTGCCACGGCGGCTGTCTCAACCAGGGAGGCATATCCACCGAAAATACCCAACAGAATTATAAACGGTAGTACGACTTCCCACTTTGCCTCCCATAACGAGGTCAGTGCATCTCCCCAGTGGAAGGGGGTCCGCTCGACTGATTTCGTAAAGCTTCCGTGCCGGAACCCCCACAGCGACAGGAGCAGGAGCAGGACAATCCCCGGGATAATACCGCCAAGAAACAGGTCAGGCACAGGTACGTGCGCGATGACTGCATACAAAATAATCGGCAAACTCGGCGGGAACAGTAATCCGAGTGAACCGGAGGCAGTCACTAATCCCAGCGAAAATTTTTCTTTATATCCGGCTTTTAACAACAGGGGCATCAACAGTCCCCCGAACGCCAGGATGGTCACACCGGAACCACCTGTAAAGGCGGTAAAAAACGCACAAACCAGGATCGTGGCTATCGCCTCCCCGCCGGACATCCAGCCGAACCAAGTACGAAAGACCCGGACCAGGCGCTTTGAAGCACCGCCTTCAGAAAGGAAATATCCGGTCAGGGTAAACAACGGAATCGTAGGTAAGACCGGCGAGGTCACGATTCGGTACATTTCGCTGGGAATCGCGGCAATCGGCCCCTGGTGGTGCCAGAATAACAGAAGCGCTGCCCCCCCAAGAGCGATAAACACCGGGGTCCCGGCAATTATTGCCAGCAACAATACAAGAAATCCGAGCCAGATAACCCAGGTGGTGGCCAGGGACGTAAAGATTCCCATGAGCGTAAGGATAAAAATAAGCCCGATACCTGTTACCCGTTCGGTCAGGTTATTGGTACCATGAAAAAAGAGGCGAAAGGCGATGAGCAGGAAACCGATGGGCATAACGACTTCCGCAACCCAGGAGGGAAGCCCGCTCATAATATAGGTGGGATAGTCGAACTCGCTTTTCACCAGGTCGTAACTGGCTTTCGCCAGCCCCAGCGACACGGCTGCTCCGACAGTACAGGCAATGAAATTCGCCGTATGCGCCAGTTTGGAATCCTCTTTAAGAAACTGAATACCGAGCGTAAAGGACAACAGCCGATCGTATCGCGCTGCCAGTGCTGCACCAGCTAGCCCGATCCATAATGTCAAATGCTGGACAACCAGTACGGCGCCCGGCATACTTGTGCCTAAAAAATTCCGGGTAAATATTTCACCCAGAGGCAGTACGATCATCAGAATCAGGATAAGATACGAGAACCAGCTCTCGATACTTTCGAGTACCCGGTTAACCTGATCTTTTTGGGAATCGGATAATATCAAATTTTTCTTCGTGTCAGTGTGAAAGTATGCAAAGTGTTGGAGTAATAATTTATTGCACGGCTCACTGATTCGCACGAGAAAATTGGGCAAACTGATTTTTGCGGCATGTTCCTCCATTTTGAAGTTATAGCCTGAATCACTACTGTCCCGTTTAAAAAAATTAGTACTTTTCTAAGTGTAATAATTGCAATATGATACGAACCGCAAATATTTTTTTCGATTCCAAGAGTCCGATGGCTATCTTGTGGGACACTTTAC